>Ga0066790_10000774_pt1 | contig 12816 bp, 12 predicted proteins | sample OrgsoiDNA2013050_FD_70963 | JGI IMG/M metagenome (GOLD analysis project Ga0066790, IMG submission 70963) | Permafrost soil microbial communities from the Arctic, to analyse light accelerated degradation of dissolved organic matter (DOM) -... | ecosystem: Environmental > Terrestrial > Soil >...
GCTTCCCGCGCGCGATGAGGGAAGAATATTTCAGGAAGTGGCACCAGGAGCACGATGTCACGCCGGGCAAGGAAGTGGCGATGGAAGGCACCACCTACCGCAGCGTTTCCTGGGACGAGGAAACGCCGCATCTATGGAATTACTTTCAGGCAGTGAAAACGCGCAAGCCGGTGGTGGAAGACGCCGTATTCGGGCATCATGCAGCCCTGGCTTGCCACATGTCGAACCAATCGTACTTCCGTAAGAGTGCAGTGACCTGGGATGAGGAATCTCGGACGATCAAGAGCTAGAAGCGGACGTCAGACCTCGGACGTCAAGGGGTCTGTCGAGGTCTGACAGTCTGAAGTCTGACGTCCGCTTTCAGTCGGCGCAAGACCGCAACAACACTGCCCACGTCATTCTGCTGGAACAGGCGGATCGCCGCGATTCCGGCTGCGCCTGCCTGGATACAGGCTTCCGCGTTTTCTATCGTGACGCCGCCGAGAGCGATGACCGGAATTTTTTCCTGGCAATCCTCACGCAGGGCATCGAGACCCGTTGGGCGGTTGCGTTCTTTTTCGAACACTGGCCCGAAGACGGCGAAATCGGCGCCCTCTTGTGCGGCGTGTGCAACTTCGGCTCGACTGTGACAGGACGCGCCGACGGTGACCTGGGCCGGAGTGCCCGCGGCTTGAGTCCAAATCTTTCTTACTTCGGATGAGGAAATGTCATTCGAGCGTAGGTGCACGCCCTGGGCGCCACAAGACAGGGCGATGTCGGTGCGCGAGTTTATTAGAAAAACAGTTTTTAGTTTCTGGTTCTCAGTTCTCAGACAGTGGACTGCCGCGCGGGCCAGAGTTTCGAGGTCGTGGGTGGAGAGGTCTTTCTCGCGCAGTTGGACGTAGTCGACGCCACAGCGAGCGGCTTCCACGATGGTCGTAAGTAATCGAGAGCGACGGGCGCTTTCGTCTCCAGCGAACTGAGAGCGGTCGGTGATGTAGTAAAGGAGCAAGTCAGTCGTCGGTCGTCTGATACCGCCGATCCGTGATGATTGAAGACCGACGGCTGGTTATGGATTGGTTTTGGCAATCTCCGGTATGGCTTCCGGCGCCTTCGGCTGCTGCGGGCCGAGGTGATACCTGGTCAAACCGTCGCGCAGAAACTCGAAGCCTTCTTCCGGCGAATCTGCCATGTGGAACAAATCCAGATCTGCGGCGGCGATGGTGCCGGCATCAATCATCGCGTCAAAGTTGATCAGCCGCTTCCAGTATGCGCTGCCGTAAATTACCACCAGAATCTTCTTCGCCAGCTTCTGGGTCTGGGCCAGGGTCAGGATTTCAAAAAGCTCATCCAGGGTGCCGAAGCCGCCGGGAAAAATCACCAGGGCCTTGGACAGGTAGGCGAACCAGAACTTACGCATGAAAAAGTAGTGGAACTCGAAATTCAGCGCCGGCGTAATGTAAGGGTTCGGGTCTTGTTCGAAGGGCAGATTGATGTTGAGACCAATCGTTTTCCCACCCGCCTCCTGGGCTCCGAGGTTGGCGGCTTCCATGATGCCAGGGCCGCCTCCGGTGGTCACGACGAAGCGCCGGCGGCGGGCTGGAATCTGCACTGACCATTGGGTAAGCAGGAAGGCAAGCCGGCGTGCATCCTCGTAATAACGCGCCGTATCCACCGAAGCCAGCGCCTTTTTCCGCTCTGCCGAAGGCTGCACTCCCACCCTCTTCTCCAACTCAGTGAGATTCCGATTCGCGTCGGCCTGGCTGTGAAAGCGCGCGGAGCCGAAAAATACCACCGTGTCCTGGATCTGCTCGCGCCGGAAACGTGACAGGGGCTCCGTGTATTCGGAGAGAAGACGGAACGGGCGGCCGTCCGGACTGTTTAGAAAGGCGGGATTTTCGTACGCCAGAGGCGCGGACTTGAGTTTACCGTCACTCATGATGAGATTGTCTTTCCTTCAGTGCCGCTTGTCGTCGTGGAAGTGAACTGCTTCCCAAAATCCGATCCAGATATCGAGCAGTCCCAGGCCGCTGCACAAGCCGCGCACAAAACCGTTGGAAACGAAAGCTCGCAGTCCGGGAGAACCGAGCAGAAAATAATTATCCGTCCATTCCGGCCTCCAGGGCAGGATGACCAGAAGAACTCCCACGGTGGCGCAGAAAAAAACGAACAACAGTATCAGAGCGCGATGCAGCCAGAGCTGAAAGCTGGTCTGAGGCAGGGATGCGGGAGGCATTTTGTCGATGGAAGAATCAGGGCTGCCGGTCACATCGCGCTCCCATGGGTCGCGGGCGCGATTGATCGTTTCCCGGAGCCGGCTCCCCAGCATAGAAAGAAACCCATGGCGCCATTCTACGACTTCAGAGCTTTGATGCGCTCGGAGACATCGCGGTAGTCAATGTTGCTCCCGTATACCTCCATGAAGTAACTCAGGGCCGTGGTCTTGTTGCCAGCCGCTTCATAGGAGGATGCCAGCTCATAGTTCAGGGCAGTGCGAGTTTCTTCGTCAATGTTGGGCAGCTTGAGGGCGCGTTCATACCACCGGATGGCCGCCTCGGCCACGCCTTTGTCGAGGAAGCACTGGGCCAGCCAAGTATAAGTCTGCATCAGTTGCGGGAAGTTGTGGCCGCGGTCCACGGCCTGGCACACCTTCTGCAGCTCGCCGATGGCTTCATCCAGCAATCCCATTTCGCGGAAGGCCACGCCCAGGTTGTAATGGGTCTCGGGATCTTCCTGGGTGTTGGCCGAGTCGTCCTCGAGTTCTTGCTTCAGCTCGCCGAACATGTCTGCCAGATCCACGCTGGCGGCATTGGCTTGCGGCGTTGCCAGCGCAACTTCGGGAGCGAGTGTCCGCTTCTTGGTTGGCTGGTAGGTAAAAGTCGGGGACGCAGCTTCCAGGGCCGGAGCGGGAGCTGGAGAAAATGCTGGAACTGGAGAAAATGCTGGGGCTGGAGCTGCAGCTGCCCCGGCGTGTCCGGAACTCGCTGCGATCGACTCGCGCCCGGCTCGACCTTGCACTTGCGGGGCCGGCGGTACGGGAGCGGGTGGCAAGAAGCCGTCCCCTAAAGAAGCTTCAAGGTCGGAAACAAACTCGCCCAACGCACTGGCGGGCGCCGCTTCCGGACTGGCCTGAGCGTATTCCGCCACTCTGGGCTCGGGTGCGGGAACAATCGGGCGGACCGGCAGCTTGAATTCTTCCGCCGGAGCCGGGGTTGGATCCGAAACAAATTCCCGTTCGGTCTTTGACCTTGCAGGATGGGCAGCGCGCTCGGGCTCCGGTGCGGCCGGGATGTCGTTCGCTTCCTCAACCTCTTCGACCACTTCGGGCTGCTTCGGGCTGGCCTGCGCTTCGGCGGCCTCAATTTCCTGCCAGACCGCGGCCAGTTGGGCCGCTCCAGGCTTGAGCTTCTCGAGCTTCTCGAAGACCACGCGAGCTTGTTCGGCCATCGAATGGGCCAGATAAAAGCGAAGTTCTTCAATGGTTTCTTTGATGTTCTCGGTTTGGGTGGGGTCGGTTTCCGCATCTGGAACTGCAGATTCCCTGGCGAACGAAGCTGCTTTCGGTTCATCCGAGACCTGCGTTTCCCATTCGTCGGAGATATCAATTTCACTCTCCGGCACCGCTGGTTCAGAATGGACCTCAAATTCGCCGGACTCGGGCAGCGTCGAGGATGCCGCGGTATGAAAGAAGAGTCCCGAGGTTGAAGGTTCGGAGATTGAAGCGGGAGTCACCGCCAGATCAGCGGCAGCAGCGAAATGATCAAAGGCGGGCGGGGCGCTGATCGCCGGGGTGCTAGTCGCCGGGACAAACGGCATCGGCGGCGCGGCTAAGGTATCGCTCGCTTTGGCGGCCTTAGCAGAAGTTCGTTCTTCATACTTGGTAGCCAGATCGCTATAGCGGCTGGCTTCGTCGGGATGGCCGGCATCGTGATAAAGCTCTTCCAGATTGCGGCAGCAAACCGCGGCTTCGCCGAAGCGGCCTGCGCGGGTGTGCAACGCCGCGAGGCGCTGGTTGATCCGCAGGTCGCGCGGGGCCTTGGGTAAAGCGGACATCAAAGGGCCCAGTGCCTTGGCCGGCATGTTGTATGAGACGAACAATTCGGCGTCGGTCAGTGCGGCTCGCACTGCCAGAGCGACGTCGTCGGCATAGCGCTGGTCGATAAAGGGTGCGGTGGCCTCGAGTTCTTCCACCAGGACTGCGCCTTCTTCGGGCGTGATGAGTCGCGAGCCCGCGGCGGCGCCGCCCAGTCTGGCCACAACCTGCTCATAATTCCGGGTGTGTAGCTGGTTTTGCGGCTCCATCTGAGTAAGCTTCAAATAGTAGTCGCGAGCTTTCTCAAGCTTTCCCGCCTGCACGCTGGCATGCGCCAGCAATTCGTAGAGTTCGGTAATGTGAGTGGTGTCGCCGGCTTTTTGCGAAAGATCGAGCAGGATCTCAAGCGCGGGCACGTCTTCGCGCATGTGTCCGATCAGCGAATGCAGGCTTTCGAGAACCTTGCCTGAGTCCGTAGCCACCAGGCGATCACAATACTGTTGGTAGACCTTGAGGACTTCGGCGGCCTGTCCCGCGGCCATGAGCGCGTCGGCGTAGCCGGTGATCGCGCCGGTATCGTTGTGGACGGTGCACAGCTTCGCCGCCAGGGTTCCCGCTTCCGGCAAACGTCCGCTTTGCAGGTAGGCTTGCATGAGCGCCCGCAGTCCGTCGGGATGGCTGTCGAGATCGGCCACCTTCTCCAGGTTCTGGATCGCACCGGCCATATCGCCGGAATCGAATGCGTTGCGGCCTCGCAGCAGCAGAGCGTGACTGTTGCTCGGATCCAGCGTGAGCATGCGGTTCAGGATTTCTTCCGCGGGTCCCAGTTGGCCGCGGGCTCGCAGGCTATCGGCGGCGGCAGCGAAAAGCTGCCAGGCCTCTGGTTTCTTGTTGAGCCGGACATAAACTTCGGCCAGGCGGGTGCGCATGGCGACGTTTTCCGGATCCATCTCCAGTGTCTTCTGGAAAATCCTTACTGCCTGTTCCAGTTCGCCGGAGCGCAGAAATTCTTCCGCCACTTGCAGATATTGTGCCCGGGCATCATTAAATAGCCCTTGCTGGGTGTAGAGCTCGGCCAGCCGAAGCACGCTCTCCAAGGTGGGTTTCAGCTTGGTGAGCTTCTTGTACATGGCGATGGCTTTGACGGTGAAGCCCTGAGTGGCATAGGCGTCGCCAACGCTCTTGAAAGATTCGACGGCCTTGTCAGCCTGGCCGAGACGGGCGTAGAGGTCTCCAATAGTGTTGGAGACAGTGAGTTCCTTGGGGTCGGCTTTGAGAACTTTTTCGTACTCAGCAATAGCATTGGGCAGTTTGCCCTGCTGGACGAACTTCTCCGCAGCACTGAGAGCTTTCTGTTTGTTGAATCCAAAACCGAACGCCATAAGATTGCTGACTCCAGCTCCCGGTTTATTTCCCGCCAGAAAACATCTCCGCGAGAAGGTTCACCGACGGGTTGGCCACCCGACCGGCCATGTCTGCCGATCATACGAGGGATGGTCTTTCGGACAAGGGTCATTGTAAGACGTGTTACCAAGAATCGTATGGTTACTAAGGGTTACCGAAAGGGAGTGTACGACCGAGTTACGTCAGGAACCACCATAGATAACCGCCTGTAATGGAGGACGGGCGTCCCACCCGTTGGGAAATGAACCCGGAGTCGAAGAGCGCGCCGGCAGCACGGAACCATGCCGCACAGACCTCATTGCTCGAACAACGCCGATTCGGGAAACCAAGAAACACCTCCAAAGTGGACTAGCTCGCTTCAGTCCGCCGTGCTATCGCTTCCGGATGCAACGAAAATATGAATACCGTCGTAAACTGCCCCACTACCAGCCGGATTTCAAAGCGTTCTTCATAACTTTCTCCACGTACCGTCGCTGGATCCTGCCGGAATCTGTACGTCAGATCGTGATTGACACCTGTCTCGTAGGGAACAACAAGAAGTTTCGTTTGTATGCCGTGGCGGTGATGCCCGATCACACACACCTGGTGCTAGCCCCGAAGTACGACGCCAACGGTCCGGTAAGCATTGCGGAGATCATGCATGCAATAAAAGGCGCTTCCGCGCATCGGATCAACAAATTCCTGGGACGAAAAGGTAGAGTTTGGGAGGAGGAATCATTCGACCGTGCTCTCCGTCAGGAAGAGAGTATCGGGGATAAGGTTGACTACATTCTGGGCAATCCGGTCGGAGCTGGCCTCGCCAAAGATCCACTTGAATACCGCTGGCTTTGGCGGGAAACCGGAGAATCGGCCGCGTGAGCCTTTCGCGCAAAGTGACGGGCGGGACGCCCGTCCTCTATGATCGTCCACCAATTTCCAAAGGCGTCACTACTGCTGGCGCCTCGGTTCTTGTAAGATTGCGGCCAGCACATTCAGCGTCCCGGGGGGGCACGCTGGGTTGGGGAAACCTCGCTTCGCTAACATTCGCCGCTTTCCTGCCAGGAAGTAGAGAACTTGATTCGGGTTCAAAAATTCTTTACCCCCTTGCGGCAATGAGGGAAAACTATGGGCAGATGGCTGACGTGGGTATCGCACGCACGTCTTACTGGGTGGGCGTGTTCCCAGTGCGGCTGGACTTTTCCCGTGCCGTCGATGCTAACCGACAAGGAAGCTAAAAGCGCCTATGACCGGCTGGCTTCGAGCAAGTTTCAGGAGCACGATTGCGGGGTGCACGGCGAACCCGCAGTGCTTGCCGACTCCGAGAGTTTCGCGGCGCGAGCGAGAAAACTGGTCACACGGGGGTTTAAGCCGAAAGACGCGGCCTCGATTACTTTGCAGGAAATCACGTTCGAAAACCGCAACGATCCCGGGGCTGCCAAGAAAGCCCAAACCGACGCGGAAGACTTTCTTCGCCGGGTAAAAGATGGGCTGATCTGACCGTCGCGCTCCAGTCCGACCGCTCAGATAACGGATTTCGACTATTGGCAGTCATGCTGGTCCGGTATAGCCTCAAATTCGTACCCGGCATTTTGCGGCGAAGAACATCTCTGCAAGGCAAGTGAGTCTATATGACGTGGATCCGCACCATCCCTGTCTCCCAAGGCGACGAAAAGCTGCGTCAGGCCATGGAAGGCCAGAAGTCTCTTTATCCCATAGAGTACGCGACCCCGGTCCATCCCACCGAAAGCGGCGGGGCTCAGATCACCGCTTCCCACAGCCTGATTCCCGACGCCCTTTATCACGCATTTGCCACCTTCGGCGTGCTGATGTCTCCCGACCTGCCGCTCTCGCGGCGGCAGCACGAGATGATCACCACCGTGGTGTCTGTTACCAACAGGTGCGTCTATTGAATCGACTCTCACGCAGAGTTTCTGCGTCGGGTGACGTTGGATAAAGAACTGGTCGATGCGCTGGAGAAGGACTACACCACCGCTGCTGTCACCTCCCAGGAGCGAGTGATGCTCGACTACGTGGTGAAACTCACCAAGGATGCGACGAAAGTCTGGAAAGACGACCACGAACGTCTGCGTGCGGCCGGCTTCGGCGATAAGGCGATCCTGCAGATTACGTTAATCGCCGCCTGGTTCAACTACATCAATCGCGTGGCGGACGCGCTGGGCGTGGGGCGAGAATAGCGGTCCAGCTTTAGCCGATGACCCAAAACCCCGTAGGTTGTCATCCTGAGCGGAATGGCCTCTTCGCTAAGCGAAGAGGCCACGCAGTCGAAGAACCCCTACAAGTTGCACACTGTTGTAAAACAACCCGCTTCCCAAACTTCTGCCAAGATGCTAGGGGTCCTTCGACTCCGCCAGCCCATTCGCAAGCGAATGGACTGGTTGCGCTCAGGATGACAGTGCTTTCGGCTGCGGTGGGAACCGATCGTTTCCCGCCGCCAGCAGCAGATCGGCAGAGTTCTCGCGCTCGAAGATCCACTCCCACACCCGCCGGCCATTTGCATCCAGCGAGCATCGGGCCTCGGTGTAGTCGGCCAAACGGTTCAGCACCGTGGTCACCGAGGCGATGGGGTCCTTGTGGCGCTCGAGCAATTCCGGAAACCTCTGTTGCAGTGCCTGGCACACCAGCCGGGCGCCGAGTGGCTTTTTGGCGTCCATCAGGACGACACGACAAGCTCGCGTGAAACCCGGCTGCCGGCTGACCGATTTGCGATCGAGGAAGGTGAGCAGTTGGTCGCTGAGCACGCAGTCGCCAAAAATGTTCGCCAACCCCGCCAGGGTCTGCTTGATGGTGCCAATTCGCTTCATGAGTTCCGCCCGCTGCCCGAGCAATTCGTGAAGCTCTCGTTCCGCAGAGCGGATGACCTCCTGAACGTGCAGGTCAGCCGCTTGCGATTGTCCGTTGCTTGCGTTCATTCCGGTATTCATCAACCCCTCACTTTGTGATCGCGATGGTTCAGTGTTTAGCGCGGATTGCTCGCCTCGGCAGTTTGGACGTGTCCCGAGACCCTTCGGACAGCAATGCTGGATGACTTTGACCGTAAAACCTGCTGGCCCATGTCGTCCCCTTTTTGCCAGACCTGGCTCAGCACGTGCTCGCCACCCTCGCTGTCGAACCGGAGCTTGGGCTGACCCGGTTTGGCCGGCGCCTGCACCGTTTGGGTCAATACATGGGTCAAGGCGCGGCCTTCAGAGTTGCGCAGTTCCAACAGCACAGGCCCGATGAGCGCCACCGAGTAGAGTCCAGCAGGAAAAATCTCGTTGCCCACGACGAAATCGAATGGAATGTTTGCCTTGATGGTCCGCTCGGAGCGTTGCGCGTGAACAGCGGAGCCCAGCATCAAGACACCCAGAACAACTGCAGCAAATACGCGTCCAACCCGGTTCTTCATAACAACCTCCCCTTGTTTGTCTACCGTTTTCGTTCAACTGCACCTTTTGCGGATTTACCGAACGTCAGAACGAAGTTTGTAGCGAAGCGGTAACGCCTGCTATCCGCTTCTTGTCGTCAAATCCGATTTCCGGCGCATTGGAGATTGGACTCGATTTACCATCTATGAGATTGATTGTTTGTTTTCATTCAATCAATGAACTACACTCATGTGAATATGAGTCCGAAACTGGAAGTCCGACACCTGAAGTTGCTGGTGACCGTGGCCGAAGAAGGCAGCGTGACCGAAGCGGGCAAGCGCCTGCACCTCACGCAATCCGCGCTGAGTCATCAGTTGCGCGATGCCGAAGAAAAGCTGGGGACGGCGCTGTTTTTGCGGCTGGGCAGGAAGATGGTACTCACGCCGGCAGGGGACCGGCTGATCGCATGTGCGCGCCGGGTGCTCGACGAACTGAGCGCCACCGAAGGGCAGATCGAGGGACTCAACGGCGGGGCCCGGGGCGAGATCCGGCTGAGCACGGAATGCTATACCTGCTATCACTGGTTGCCGCCGGTGCTGCAGAAGTTTCACGGGAAGTTTTCGAAAGTGGAAGTAAATATCGTCGCCAGCGCGACTTCGAATCCGGCGGCGGCTTTACTCGAAGGCAAGCTGGACGTTGCGATCATCAGCTCTCCTCCACGGAACAAGAGCCTTCGAGTGACGCCCATGTTCGAAGACGAGCTGTTTCTGGTGATGTCCCCGAAGCACCGGCTGGCGGCGGCGAGTCAGGTGCGGCCCAAGGACCTGGAGACAGAAACGATTCTGATTTATCCTCCCCGGGAAGAGAGCACGCTGATCAACAAGCTGCTGAAGCCGGCAAGGGTGGAGGCGCAGCGGGTCATCGAAGTTCCACTCACGGAAGCGATTGTTGAGTTGGCAGGCGCAGGCACCGGGATTGGTTTTCTGGCGCGCTGGGCGGTGGCGCCGGCTGTCGAAGCGGGCAAAGTCGTCATCCGGCCCCTGGGCGGTCGCGGGTTTCGGCGGCAATGGTACGCGGTCACGCTCAGCAATCAGCCCACGCCGCCGTTTTTGGCGGAGTTTCTGAATCTGCTGTCCACCTTCTGCCCGAAGAACGCGCGGCGCATGTCGGCGTAGCACGTAAAGCGATACCATCCCAAGCATGGAGCGCCGCTCCGTTGTCGAATACCTTGAAAGCTTTCTGCGACGAGGGCGGGAATGCGCCTACGTGCAGCGGCGCGGATACCGCACCGAACGCTGGAGCTACCGGCGAGTGGCCGAGACAGCTTTCCAGTTTGCCCGTGAACTCGAAAAGCGCGGAATCGGCAAAGGCGAGCGCGTCCTGCTCTGGGGGCCGAACTCGGCCGAGTGGGTGGCGGTGTTCTTTGGCTGCGCTTTGCGTGGAGTAATCGTTGTTCCGATTGACGAGGCGGGCACTGCTGATTTCGCGCAGCGTGTCTATCAGCAAGTAGATGGAAGCCTGCTGGTGGGTTCGCGTGAGCATGCTCTGCCTGCAATCCCGATGATGGCGCTGGACGATTTGCAGCAGACATTGTCGGTGCATGCGTCGTCACCTTACGATGCGGCGGCGATCGGTCCGGCGGACATCCTCGAAATTGTTTTTACTTCCGGGACGACTGCCGAACCTAAGGGTGTGGTGATTACGCACGGCAACGTGTTGGGTAATATCGCGCCGCTGGAAAAAGAAATTAAGAGATATTTGAAGTACGGACACCTGGTCCATCCCGTTCGCTTCCTGAACCTGCTGCCCCTGAGCCATGTGTTCGGGCAATTCCTGGGAATATTTCTGCCTCAACTGATGGGTGGCACGGTTATTTTCCAAGATGCGCTCAATCCCGGTGAAGTCATTCGCACCATCCGGCGCGAGCGGGTGTCGGTGCTGGTGGCAGTGCCGCGCATGCTGCAATCGCTGAAGGAGAAGGTCGAGCGCGATCTGGAAGGCAAAGGCAAGCTCGACGCTTTCCGGCGGCGCTTTCCGGCGGCGGAGGGAAAACATTTCCTCCACCGCTGGTGGATCTTCCGCCGCGTGCATCGGCAGTTTGGTTGGAAGTTCTGGGCCTTCATTTCCGGAGGAGCCGCGCTTGACGGCGCCACCGAAGAGTTCTGGGGACGACTGGGATACGCCGCCATCCAGGGCTACGGGCTGACTGAAACAACTTCCATCGTCAGCGTGAACCATCCCTTTCGCCTGGGCAAAGGATCGATTGGAAAAGTTCTGGCAGGGCGCGAAGTCAAATTGGCTCCGGACGGCGAAATCCTGGTCCGCGGTAGCGGCGTAGCCGCGGGGTATTGGAGCGGACACGAACTGCAGCCGATGACGGCCGACCAAGGCTGGTATGGAACCGGAGATATCGGCGCGCTCGACTCCGAAGGCAATCTGTATTTCAAAGGCCGCAAGAAAGACGTGATCGTCACTCCCGCTGGGATGAATGTATATCCCGAAGATCTCGAGGCCGCACTCCGGCGACAGCCAGAGGTTAAGGACTGTGTGGTCGTCGCCCTGCCGCGAAATGGGAATGCCGAACCCTGCGCGGTGATGATCATGCGTGCTGCCAACGTTGATCCTGAACCAGTCGTGAGACGCGCCAATGAAAGTTTGGCTGAGTACCAGCGCATGCGGAACTGGTTTGTGTGGCCCGAAGACGACTTTCCGCGCACCTCCACGCAAAAGCCTCGAACCAATGCGGTGCTGCAAGTTGTTCAGGCGCGATTGGGAGCGACCCCTGCCGGGCCAACCGGAGCGGGCTCACTGGCCGAGTTGATTGCGCGAGTCAAAGGAAAATCCGCGGCAGAGTTGGATCAGGAGTCTGATCTCGAGGCTGATTTGAATTTGAGTTCGCTCGATCGGGTGGAATTGCTGGGCGCGCTCGAAGACCGCTATCAGGTGGATTTGAGCGAGACCCGGTTTGCCGCGGTGAAGACGGTGGGCGATCTGGAACGCATGCTGCGCGGAGAGCTTCCGCCGCGGGTGCCCTATCACTATCCGGCATGGGTGCAGCGTTGGCCTACAACCTGGGTAAGGCTGATCATTCACTATCTGCTCCTGCGTCCGGCGGTATTTCTGCTGGGCTGGCCGCGCATTACGGGGCGGGAGAATCTCAGCGGTCTTCGCGGGCCGGTGCTGGTCGTATGCAATCACATTGACGACGTGGACGTCGGCTTTGTGCAGACCGCACTTCCGGCCCGCTTCCGGCATCGGCTGGCGACCGCCACGGGAGGGGAAGCGCTTGAGGCGCTGCGTACTCCGTCGCCCGGCCGAGGTTGGTTGAGCAGAGCTTATGACCATGCGAAGTGGATTTTAGGAGTGTCCTTGCTCAACCTGTTTCCCTTGCCGCGTGAAGCTGGTTTCCGTGAGAGCTTTGCCTTTGCCGGAGAATCCGTGGACCGCGACTACAGCATTCTGGTTTTTCCCGAAGGCCGCCACACTACTGACGGCAAGATAGCTCCGTTTCGCGCCGGCGTGGGGCTGCTGGCTAAAAATCTGGCCATACCGATTGTGCCCATGCGGATTGACGGACTCTTCGAATTGAAGAAGGCAAAGAAAAAGTTCGCTCTGCCAGGAACGATAAGAGTGAAAATCGGGGCGCCGATCCGGTTCCCTGGTGACATCGCGCCGGAGCAGATCGCCGCCGAACTGCAAACAGCGGTAGAAGATTTATAAATACCAATGCCAACTGAGCCCGCCCTTGTTTATTGATCTTGTTACCTTCGTGGGACAAACCTGGTAACGGCCTCCGCATCGAAGGTTTGCGCGTGTACTATTTTTTCAAGGGGTCCGGGTGTGTTCGGCCCTGGACGAGTCACCGACCCGTGCCTACACAGGCGGTACGAAACAAACGAAATCTTAGGAGGTCTGCAACCCATGCATTTCGATATGAAGCAATTATCCCGAGTTGCAACCGCGGTCGCTCTGGCCGCGGTTTTCGCGCTTCCCCAGAACATTTTGGCCGAAGGGGCCGCGCACGTGGTGAGTTCCTCTGACTTGCGACAGGCGGCG
>Ga0066790_10000775_pt1 | contig 12816 bp, 6 predicted proteins | sample OrgsoiDNA2013050_FD_70963 | JGI IMG/M metagenome (GOLD analysis project Ga0066790, IMG submission 70963) | Permafrost soil microbial communities from the Arctic, to analyse light accelerated degradation of dissolved organic matter (DOM) -... | ecosystem: Environmental > Terrestrial > Soil >...
CGGCCGGAAGCGGAATCTGCTCGGGCATGGCATTGCCTCTTTTCGGCGACCGGCTTCGGTGACCGGCCGGTGCTCTTACCTGGCGCTGGCGATCTGATCGGCCGCCCCGGCATCCCGCGAGTACGGCCACCACGCGCTGTTGATCCCACGTCGTTGCGCCAGCGAGGGATCCAGGCTCAGTCGCCCCCCGTCGGCGATGACAGGCGCAGCGGATGCGGAAGGGATGGCGTTGACGTCGTGGATATCGACCGGTGCCATATCGCAGGCCCGTCCCCGCCCCGGGAAGGGAGCGGCATCATCGTGCGCTTAGAACGGCGCCGACATGGCTGCCGGCGTGCGAAAAGTCCTTGGTACACCTCAATGTACTCCGTTGCGGCCGGTCCAGGTCAGGTGTGTTCCGCCGCCGCTGGGGATGCTGAGCTGGAGGGTGCCGCCGTTGCGTTCGGCGCGGCGGCGCATGTTGGTCAGGCCGCTGGAGCGGGTGGGCGTACCGAGACCGCGGCCGTTGTCGGTGATGTCCAGAGTGATCAGCGCGTCCTCCAGGGTGAGGGAGATGCTGGCGGCGCTGGCGTGGGCGTGGCGGGCGCAGTTGGATAGCGCCTCACGGGTAACGGCCAGGATGTCCCGGGTCAGGGCCGCGTCCAGAGCCGGTTCCAGCTGCCCGGCGAAGCAGACACCGGCCGAGAAGCCCAGCTGAGGCGTGTGCTCTTCGACGATCTCCAGGAGCCGGGCGTGCAGGCCGCCGGGTACGGGCCGGGACTGGCGGAGCCCGAAAATGCTGGTGCGGATCTTGTTGATGATCCCATCGAGAGAGCCGACGTAACCGTTGATGAGCTCCCCGGTGAGCAGGTCGCCGCGGCTGGCGTGACCCTGGAGCTTCATGCCGAGGGCGAACAGTTCCTGGATGACGTGGTCATGCAGGCCGGAAGCGATGCGGTCGTGATCCTCGACCCGGGCCAGGATGATCCGGTCGGCGCGGGCCTCGGCGAGTTCGAGGGCGACGGCGGCGTGGCCGGCGTAGGAGGCCGCCATGTCCAGATCTATGCCGGTGAATTCCGGCGCCGTAGCCAGCCGGCCGACCACCAGGGCACCGTGGATCGTTCCGCCTGCGGCCAGCGGCGCGACGATCAGCGGGCCAACCTCGGCACCCAGCGCAGCGCCGAGGGCTTCGCGGCGGCCGCCGGTGACCCGGCTGGGCACGCCGGTGCGGATCGCGTGGGCGGCCGGTGAGTCCGCCAGCGGCGCGGTCCGGTTCATCAGCTTCACGGCCAGCGCGCCGCTCACGCCGGTCACGATCGCCTGACCTGTCTCGCGAGGGGCCCACACCAGGGCGAAGTCTGCCTCGGCGGCAGCCACGGCGTACTGCGTGATCAGTGCGCTCGGGTCGGCCGCCTCGCCGGACAGCAGAAGGGTGGTCAGCTCGCCGCAGGCGGTCAGCCACCGGCGGCGCTGCTCGGATTCGGCGAACTGCCGCGCGTTCGCGATCGCCGCCCCGGCGGCCGCGGCGAGCGCGATCGCCAGTTGCTCGTCTTCTGCCGTGAATTCGCCTCCCCGGGAGCGCTCGCAGAAATAGAGGTGGCCGAATATCTCCTGACCGCTGCGGATCGGGACACCGACGAAGCCGGTCATCGGCGGATGCCCCGGCGGGAACCCCGCCGACGCGGGACGAACGGCCAGATCCTCGTCCGAGCCGGAGGCGCTGAACTGCTCCAGCCCCCCGTCGCGGCCCAGCACACCGAGCGCCGCGTACCTGGCACCGAAAAGATCACGGGCCGCCGTGCCGGTGTGGCGCAAAACCATCGGCAGCCTCAGGTCACCGGTCACCAGGGCATTGGCGCGCAACAGCCCGCGCAGCCGGCCCTGCGTAACCAGCAGATCATCGGCGCGGGCCGCCGCCGGGCCAGGATCACGCCGGCGCGGCGCCCGCGGAGCGCGCGAGATAGGAGAGGACTCATCGTTGCGTGCTGTCATCTGTGCAGTAAGCATCCGGACATCGATTCGCTGGTGCAACTCTTCTGCGTCGCCAAGATGAGCGATGAAAAGCGCACAGTCCGGACTAATCAGCCGTATCCCCAGTTAACGGCACCCGCGAACCCGGCACAACCCCCCGGCGCGCTCAGACTGCCGGGTTCTAGCCGTCCTCATTAGGCGGGCCTGGGGGGAGATCGAACGGGTCCGTATAGTCATAGCCAGGTGAGCCGGGAAGCCTGGTCGGCGCCGTCTGAGCGCTGGGGCTGATTATGAATCGTCGTAGCTCGTCTTCCGTACTCGGTTCGCATTGGCGTTCAGAGGCGCTGCGCACCAACCTCTGGCTGGTCCCGGGGATCGAGGTCCTGGCGGCTATCGCCCTGTTCGCCGGGACCCTGAGCCTGGACCGGGCCGCGTACCACGGTGATTTCGGCCTGCCGGCCTGGGTGATCAGCGGGACCGCAGACGGTGCCCGGCAGATCCTGACCGCGATCGCCGCCGCCGTGATCACGGTTGTCGGTGTGGTCTTCTCCATCATCCTGGTGACGCTGACCCTGGCGTCCACCCAGTTCGGGCCGCGGATGCTGCGCAACTTCATCCGTGACCGCGGCACGCAACTGACGCTCGGGACGTTCGTGGCGACGTTCGTGTACGCCGTGCTGGTGCTCGTCTCGATCGGCCCGGGACCGCACGGGGACTTCGTGCCGCATATCGGCATCACGGTGACGCTCGCCCTGATGGCCGCCGCGCTGGGCGTGCTGATCTACTTCATCCACCACACCGCGACCTCGATCCAGTTGCCCCAGGTGATCGCCAGCATCGCACGCGACCTGTCCGGGGCGATCAGGGTGCAGGGCGGCTACGATGCCCCGGCCGGCCTGGCCGGTGACCGGGAAAGGGGACCCTCGCTGGCGGAACTGACCGCCCGGATGCAGGCCGGAGGCGGCGTGGTCCGCGCGCCGGAGAGCGGCTATCTGCAGTTCATCAGGCACCGGGTCCTGGTTCAGTTCGCGGCCGGGGCGGACGCCGTCATCGCGCTGAACTACCGGCCCGGGCATTTCCTCGTCCAGGGACACCCGTTCGCTGTGGTCTGGCCGCCTCAGGCGGCCGAGCGGGTCAGCCACGCGCTCGGGCGCGCGCACATCACGGGACCGAACCGGACGCTCACCCAGGACGTCTCCTTCGGGGTCGACCAGCTCGTCGAGATCGCCATCCGGGCGCTGTCACCGGCCGTCAACGACACCTTTACCGCACTGACCTGCATCGACTGGCTCGCGGACAGCCTTTGCAAGATCACCGCCCGGTGGAATCCGGCCCGCGTGCATCGCGACAGTGACGGATTCATCCGGGTCATCACGGCCGAGCCCAGCCACGAACGGCTCGTCCAGCGCGCTTTCGAGAAGATCCGCCAGGCCAGTGCGGGCATGCCCGCGGTGATGATCCGCCAGCTCGACGCGCTCGTGAAGATCATGACCGACACCTCCAGCACGGCCCAGCGCCAGGTCCTGCTCGACCAGGCGGCCATGATCCTGCGGGCCAGCAAGCGCTCGGTCCCCGAAGAAGCAGACCGCGATGACATCCGGCAACAGTACGAGCAAGTCCTCACCGCCAGCCAGCAGCCTGGCCCGTCCTCCCCCGTGAGCCTGGCTGGAGGGGCGGGTCCGGGATGATCGTGATCGGGGTCTGGTTCGCGGTGGCGGGAGGGCTGGCGGTGCTGGCCGGCCTGACCGGAATGCGCCGGGTGCGGCGCCTGCGCCGGGAGGGTGTGGCCACCTGGGCCGCGTTCGTGGAGCCCCCCGACCAGCCCGGCCAGCCCGGCCAGCCCGGCCAGCCCGGCCAGCCGCCGGACGATTCACCCCACCCGGCTCTGATCCGGTACACGCTCACGGATGGGCGGGTCATCGAGCGGATCACCCCCTCGCCGGCCAGGAAGACAGCGCCGCGGCGCCCGGGCCAGAAGGTGCTCGTCTGGTACGACCCCGAAGATCCGCAGGACATCCTCGTCTACGGCCGGGAGGGCCGGTTTACCGACCGGGCATTCCTGGCGGCCGGTCTGCTATTTGTTCTCATCGGCACCATAATTGCCGTCACCTCGTCCATCGGCTAACGGCATCCGGAAATGTGCGATAGCTCACATTTTATAAATGTGCGATAGCTCACACTTGATAATGGATCCCAGGCCACGGGGGATAACGACACAGGTCCCGAAAATGCAGGGCCTAAGGCCCTGACCTGGCCGCATTGAAACTAGGGGATAACTGAATATACGGTCTTTTAACCGTAACCATCAGCCAGCGATCGCCTGCTGCGCTCGCCAGTCCGTGCCGGGGAGAGAGCAATGTTCAGCTCAGACCTTATTGATGACCAAACAAGCCTTCCCGAGCTGGCCAAATGGGTCCGCAATATCTCGGAGCTGACGAAGCCGGACGACATCGTCTGGTGTGACGGATCGGCGGACGAGTGGGAGCGGCTGACCAGCTTGCTGGTTGAGGCCGGGACCTTCACGAGGCTGAACCCCCAGCTTCGGCCGAACAGCTTCTACTGCGCGTCCGATCCCAGTGACGTGGCCCGCGTCGAGGACCGCACCTTCATCTGCTCGGAGAACGAAGATGACGCGGGCCCGACCAACAACTGGATCGCGCCCGGCGAGATGCGCAGGACGTTCGCGGAGGTCTTCGGCGGGTGCATGCGCGGCCGCACGATGTACGTGGTCCCGTTCTGCATGGGCCCGCTGGGCGGTAGCATCTCCCAGCTCGGGGTGGAGATCACCGACTCGCCCTACGTCGTCGTGTCGATGCGCATCATGACCAGGATGGGAACGCCGGCCCTGCGAGCGATCGAGGACACCGGATCGTTTGTCCGGGCCGTCCACTCCGTCGGCGCGCCGCTGGCGCCGGGCCAGGCGGACGTGCCCTGGCCGTGCAGCACGACGAAGTACATATCGCACTTCCCTGAGACCAGGGAGATCTGGTCCTACGGCTCCGGTTACGGCGGCAACGCCCTGCTCGGCAAGAAGTGCTACGCGCTGCGGATCGCGTCGGTGATGGCGCGAGACGAGGGCTGGCTGGCCGAGCACATGCTCATACTCAAGCTCACTCCGCCGGGCGGCGAGGCGAAGTACATCGCGGCGGCCTTCCCGTCCGCGTGCGGCAAGACCAACCTGGCCATGCTGCATCCGACCATCCCCGGCTGGAAGGTCGAGGCCGTGGGCGACGACATCGCCTGGATGCGTTTTGGCGCGGACGGCAGGCTGTACGCGATCAACCCGGAGGCCGGCTTCTTCGGGGTCGCGCCCGGCACCGGCGTGAAGACCAACGCCAACGCGGTCAAGACCATGTGGGGCAACAGCATCTTCACCAACGTGGCCCTCACCGACGACGGTGACGTGTGGTGGGAGGGCCTGACCGAGGAGCCGCCCGCGCATCTGATCGACTGGAAGGGCCGCGACTGGACCCCGGGCTCGGCCGAGCCCGCGGCGCACCCCAATGCCCGGTTCACCACCCCCGCCAGCCAGTGCCCGATCATCGCGCCAGAGTGGGACGACCCTGCGGGCGTGCCGATCTCGGCGATCCTGTTCGGCGGCAGGCGCGCCAGCACCGTGCCGCTGGTGATCGAGTCCTTCGACTGGGACCATGGTGTGTTCCTCGGCGCCAACATCGCCTCGGAGAAGACCGCGGCGGCCGAGGGCAAGGTCGGCGAACTGCGGCATGATCCCTTCGCGATGCTGCCGTTCTGCGGCTACAACATGGGCGACTACTTCGGGTACTGGCTGAAGATCGGCCAGAAGGCCGACCAGGCCAAGCTGCCGAAACTTTTCTACGTCAACTGGTTCCGCAAGGACGCGAACGGCACGTTCGTCTGGCCGGGGTTCGGCGAGAACATCCGCGTGCTGAAGTGGATCATCGAGCGGCTGTCCGGCGACGCGGAGGCGACGCGGACCCCGATCGGCTACCTCCCGGCGCCGGGCTCGCTCGACCTTGACGGCCTGGATCTGAGCCCGGCTGACCTGGATCTACTGCTCACGGTGGACACCGTGGCCTGGAAGCGGGAGGCGGAGCACATCCCTGATTTCTTCCGCACCTTCCACCAGCATCTGCCCACCCAGCTCTGGGACCTGCACCAGGACCTGGTCGATCGCCTCGGCTGAGGATGCGGCCCAGGCCTGCCCGGAATCTGGGCAGGCACGGAATCTGGGCAGGCACGGAATCTGGGCAGGCACGGATCGCCGTGCCGGGCGTTACATCACGTGCCAGATATCTCCTGGATCCTGGGCCTGGCAGGCCTGGATCGTCAGCTTCGATCCGTTGGCCGTGGCGTCACCCGCGTCGGCGAGGCACTTACCGGACGCCGGGTTGACCACCTCACTGCCGAGGGGGCCCTCCGGGACGATCTTCCAGCGCTGGTTGGTGGTGCCCCTGCAGGTGTACAGATCGAGCGCGGTGCCGCTGGCGGTGCCGTAGCCGGCCACGTCGAGGCACTTGCCGGAGACCCGGATGCTGCCGTCCGGCTCGGCCGTCCAGCGCTCGTTGCTGCTGCCTGCGCAGGCCCAGACGTCCAGCCGCCTGCCGTTGGCGGTCCTGAAGCCCGGGTCGTCGGCGCATTTACCGGGAATCCCTGAGACCATCGCCGCCGCGGCCGGAATCCAGTGCTGTTCGCTGCCGCCGCTGCACGCCCAGATCTGGAGGAGAGTGCCGTTGGCTGTCCGCCATCCCGTGTCGTCCAGGCACCGGCCCGAGGCCACGGCGACCAGTTCGCCGTTGGTGCCCACCTGCCACCGCTGGGCGCTGGTCCCGTTGCAGGCGTTCAGCACCGCGGCCGCGCCATTACCTGCCCCGGTACCTGTCCCAGCCGCCGCCAAGCATGCCCCATGGACCCGCAGCGTCCCGTCCGGCACCACCATCCATTGCTGGTTCGCGTTGCCGTTGCAGCCCCAGACCTGCACGCGGGTGCCGCTGGCGGTGCGTCCCGCCGTGTCGTCGAGGCACTTGCCCCCGTTCTGCAGCCAGACCCGGCCGGCCGGCCCCTGGGCAGGTGCCGTGGTCACGGTCCACGTGAACGCCGCCGAGCCGGAGACGTTCAGGCCGTCGGTCGCGGTCACGGTGACGTTGTAGGTCCCCGCGGCGTCCGGCCACCCGGTGATCCGGCCCGTGCTGCTCATCGATACCCCGGGCGGCAGTCCGGCCGCGGTGAAGGACGGAACGTACCCAGTGGCGGTGTCCGACGCCAGGACCGGCACGCTGACGGCGCTGCCGATGGTGGTGCTCTGGTTGCCCGGGGAGGTGACGGTGACCGTGCCGGGGACTTCCCAGAGAAAGCCGGCCGATCCGGTCGCGCCGGACGGGTCTGTGGCCGTGACCACTACCTTGTACGCGCCGGCCGGCGCCGACACGGTGCCGCTGATCAAGCCGGTACCGCTGATCGACAGGCCGGCCGGCAGGCCGGACGCGGTGAAGCTGAGCGCCTGCCCAGCCGCCGTGTTCAGCGAGTTGACCTGAACCGACACCGCCGCGCCCGCCACATCATGCTGGATGCCCGGGTAGGTGAGGTCGGCCTGGTCGCTGTCGAAGTAGCTGAGATCGGTGTCGCCGGCGATGCCGGGAACGGTACCGGTGCTCGTGTGCTGCCAGAACATCCACGCCGGCCACCCGGCGGGAAGTACCGGGATCGAGACCGAGTACGCGGCGATCCAGAGCTGATCGGAGCCGAAGGCACTGCTGTTCCCGGTGCACGTGCTCCACCAGCCGGCGGCGGTGTAGATGATCGGCAGCTGGCCGGTCACGCGCTGCACCTCGCCGTCGAACGCCCTGATCCAGGAAACCATCTGGCTCGGCGTCAGTTCGTAGCACGTGTTGGTGTGGTCACTGCTGGCATACGGGTCGTACTCGACGTCCAGCTCGAGCGGGAGCGTGTCGCCGTCACCCGCGTAGCTCCCGTTTTCCACCGCGTAGTCGGCCTGGTCAACGGCGTTGCCGACGTTCGGGATCGCGAAGTGGTAGCCGGTGACGTAGAGGCCAGCGGCCCTGGCGGCCGTGATGTCGGAGGCGTAGTAGGGGTTGGTGTAGTAGTTCCCCTCGGTCGCCTTGACCGCGGCGAACGTGTCGCCCGCCCCGGCGACCTGCGTCCAGTTGATGGCGGCACCGCCCGGGTGCTGGAAGGACGCCACGTCGATGCCCTGCGGCATGGTGGCCGTGGTCGCCGCCGCTGCCGCGGGCCTGATCAGGGTAGTCAGGCCGGTCGTGTTCGCCGAGGCGGCCGGGCTCGGGACCGGAGCGGCGGTGGCGGGGGTGCCGGGCGCGGGAGTCGCGGGCGCGGAACCGGAAGGGACGGCGCCCTGGCCCGGGTTCTTGGCTGGGGCGCCCTGCGAGCCGGGTCGGCCCAGGGGGCCGGATAGCTCGCGGAGCAACTGCAGGGAGTGGGGTTCTCCCACGTTGAACCGGCCGGCGGCCGACGATGTAGGCGGTCGCCGGTAGCGCGGGGCACGGTTCAGCGCCTTCATGACCGCCGGGGGAACCGGTCCGGCCGCGGCCGCGGCGACCTCTGCGCCCGCGCCGGCGGCCGGCCGCGCGGGAGCCGGGCCGCCCAGCCGCCCGGCGGCCGACTGCTCCTCGCGATCATGCAGCAGCCAGAATCCGCCCAGGATCCACCGAAAGCTGCGCCAGCCCTCTATGGGATAGCGCCGGTACCGCCTGCCCCGTCCCCGCAGCCCCGCCCCGTCGCCGACGCAAAGAGTATCAGTCAGACCGCCACAACAGTCACCAGAACATCACCCTTAGCTTAACGATAACGAACGGCCAGGTCCGGCCGCACAACTGGCACGCGATCGGCCGCGTGGCCTTCCTTGTCGCTATCTGTCCGGCTTGGGCGACTGGAGTCCGGACACGCCAGCGGTCCGGGTTTTGCGGCAAGCGAGCTTTCGGCGAGGACGGGGCCGGGTCGCCTTGAACATCCGGTGACTGAGTGGGAGGATCTGTTCCGTTCTGTACCGGTTAATGGGCAGTTACCGCACACCTTCGATCAGATATTTGCGAGGGCGCAATGGAGCGCGAGCCGATCAAGCCTTCTCATCCGGTAGTGTCCCGCCGTCCCTCGCGGCGGCAGGTGCTGCGCGGGGCCGGTGCCGGGCTCGGCGCGGCCACGCTCGGGCAAGTTTTCGCCACGCCCGCCACCGCGGCAGCGCACTCCGCCGCGCAGGCTGATCCCATTACCGCCGGCGCCCGGTCGTTCGGCTTCAACGAAGGCTGGAAATTTGCCCTGGTCAGCTCCGCGGGCATCACCGATCCGACCGGCGCTTACGCGAGCGCCTACGAACCCGGCTTCGACGACTCAGGCTGGCGGGTCCTCGACGTGCCACACGACTGGAGCATCGAGCTGAGCCCGGAAGACTCCGGCAGCGTCGAGAGCTCCAACGGGTTCCTGCCGGGCGGCCTCGGCTGGTACCGGAAATCGTTCGTGCTGCCGAAGCCGGTGACCGGCCAGCGGATCGCCGTCGAGTTCGACGGCGTGTACATGAACTCCGACGTCTACATCAACGGGCAGTTGCTCGGGCACCACCCGTACGCCTACACCGGCTTCAGCTATGACCTCACCGGGAAGGTGCACACCGACGGGGTCACGCCGAACGTGATCGCCGTCCAGGCGTCGAACCAGATCCCGAGCAGCCGGTGGTACTCCGGAAGCGGCATCTACCGCGACGTCCACCTCATCGTCACCGGCCCCGTGCACGTGGCCCGGCACGGCACCTTCGTCACCACGCCGGACCTGAGCAGCACCGCCGGGTCCGGCTACGGGAACGTCCAGGTGCAGACCAGCGTGCAGAATGACGGCAGCACCGCCGCGTCCGCCACCGTCGGCATCACCGTCAGGGATTCCCGCGGCACCGTCGTGGCCACCGGCAGCTCCGCGGTAAACGTTGCGGCCGGCCAGACCGCCGCCACCACGAGCGTGCTCCGCGTGAACCACCCGTCGCTCTGGTCGGTGGGCAATCCGGCGCTGTATTCGGCGCAGACCGAGGTAAAGACGGCCGGCGAGGTGGCCGACAGCACCACGACGTCATTCGGCTTCCGGTATTTCGCTTTCGATCCAGCCGGGGGTTTCTCTCTCAACGGCCAGCACATGAAGCTCCAGGGAGTGGACCTGCACGCCACGCAGGGCCCGCTGGGTGCCGCGATCCATACCGACTCGCTCGTCCGGCAGATGCGGATCATGAAGAGCATGGGCGTCAACGCGGTGCGCACCGCGCACAACCCGCCCGCGCCGGAGCTCACCGCCGTGTGCGAGCAGCTCGGCGTGCTGATGATGGTCGAGGCCTTCGACTGCTGGCACACCGGCAAGCTGCCGTACGACTACCACCTGTACTTCGACCAGTGGAGCGACTCTGACATCAAGGAGATGGTCAACGCCCACAAGAACTCACCCGCGGTGGTGCTGTGGTCGATCGGCAACGAGACCCCCGACACCGGGCTGCCGGACGGCCCGGGGATCGCGCAGCGGCTGATAGCCGACGTCAAGTCCATCGACACCACCCGCCCGGTCGTCATGGGCTCGGACCGGTACCGGAGCGTACCGGCGGCCGGCTCGCCGCAGGACCAGATCGTCCGGCTGCTGGACGGGCTGGGCGTCAACTACAACACGGCCATGTCCATGGACGGCCTGCACGCCAAGTACGGCACGAAGTTCTTCTTCTGCTCGGAGATGGGGTCCGAGACGTCGACGCGGGGTTTCTACCAGGATCCGCAGCTGCTCAACACCGGGGAGAACTACACGCCGGGCAAGCGCAGCACGTCATCGTACGACAACAACCTCGCATCCTGGACCATGAGCGGGGAGTACGAGCTCAAGAAGGACCGGGACCGGCTGTTCTGGCAGGGCGGATTCCTGTGGTCCGGGCAGGATTACATCGGCGAGCCGACACCGTACGACGTGTTCCCGGTCAAGGCGTCGTTCTTCGGCGCGGTGGACACCGCCGGCTTCCCGAAGGACGCCTACCACCTGTTCGACACCCAGTGGGGCGCCAGCCCGATGGTGCACCTCGTGCCCATGAACTGGACCGACCACACGCCTGGCCAGGACGTCGAGGTCTGGGTCTACGCTAACGTCGCGACCGTCGAGCTGCGGCTGAACGGCCGGTCGCTGGGCACCAGGAGCTTCGACCGCAAGGTCACCACTTTCGGTAAGCCCTACCTGGAGACCACCGAGCCGACCGACGACGACGACAACTATCCGTCGGGCAGCTACACCAGCCCGAACGGCAGCACCGGCAAGCTCCACCTGACCTGGAACGTGCCGTTCGAGCCGGGCACGCTCGCCGCCGTCGGCACCGAGAACGGCCGCGAGGTGGCCCGGGACGAACTGGTCACCGCGGGCCCGGCGCGGGCCCTCAGGCTCACGCCGGACAAGCAGGTCCTGGCCGCGGACGGCAGCTCCCTCTCGCACGTGACGGCTGAGATCGTCGACGCCCACGGCAACCTTGTGCCGCACGCGGACCATCTCATCCACTTCACCGTCAGCGGGCCCGGCATGCTGACCGGCACCGACAACGGCCGCGAGGAGAACGCGACCGGCTACACGTCGCCGACCATGGCCGCGTTCAACGGGCTGGCGCTCGCGGTCGTCGGTTCGACCAGGAAGACCGGGCCCATCAGGCTCGCCGCGGCCGCCGAGGGCCTGCCCAGGGCGACGGTCACGCTGGCATCGGTGGCACCTCCCAGCACAGCGCCCGCCATGCCCGGGATCGCTGCCATCGGCGTGACCGCGGCCGGCCCGGGCGCCAGGGCAGGTACCGGGGCAGGTACCGGGGCAGGTACCGGGGCAGGCACCAGCGCGGCCGCCACCGCATCCGGGCCGGCCGCGGACGCGAGCTACTCGGGCGCCCCGGCCACCGTGCCCGCGATGATGCTGGACGGGAACCTGAACACCGCCTGGTCGAACTACTACGACAAGGCGGCCACGGCCAATGTGAAGGCGGTCAGCGTCTCGAATCCGGGCGACTGGGTCTCGCTGTCCTGGTCGCAGGCGCAGCAGATCGGCGAGATCAAGGCGTTCTTCACCACCGGCGGGCCGCTGGCTCTGCCCGCCTCGGTCACCGTCACGTACGGGGACAGTTCCGCGGGCACGGACCCGGGCCAGGACCCGGGCCAGGACCCGGGCGGGCAGGAGGACCCGGGCGACCTCGTGCCGGTGCGGAACCTCACAATCGCCTGGGCGACCGCCTCGAACGAGGCCACCACCCTTACCTTTGACCCGGTCCGGGCCCGCACGGTCAGGCTGACCATGACCAGCCGGGCACCGGGCACTGCGTCCGGTTTCCTGCAGATCGCCGAACTCCAGGTGAACACCGGCTGAGCCGGCCGGCCCCGACTGGTCACCGCAGGGCAGCGTTCAGGAACTGCGGACGGTGACTTGCGCGGAAGGGTAGCCAGAAGCGCCGTTCGGGACTGAATCGACCTGGGCGGCGGTCTGGGTGTAGCCGGTCGCGTCAGTGGCGCGGGCTTCGAGCAGGTGAGGGCCCGGCGCGGCCGGCCATTCCCATACCCACTGCCGCCAGGTGTCGATGCCGGGCACCGCGGCCAGCCGCGCCTCCTGCCACGGGCCGCCGTCGACCCTGACCTCGACGGCGGCGACACCTTTGTGCTGCGCCCAGGCCACCCCGGCTACCGGCGTCCGCCCCGGGGCGAGCGACGCACCGGCCGCCGGCACGTCGATTCTGGACTCGGTCTTGATCGGCGCCTGCTGCGCCCAGCCGCGCTGCGCCCAGTACGCGGCGGCCGCCGCGAACGTGGTCACCTCGATGTCGGTGACCCACTTGGTCGCGGACACGTAGCCGTACAGGCCGGGCACCACCATCCGCGC
>Ga0066790_10000776_pt1 | contig 12811 bp, 11 predicted proteins | sample OrgsoiDNA2013050_FD_70963 | JGI IMG/M metagenome (GOLD analysis project Ga0066790, IMG submission 70963) | Permafrost soil microbial communities from the Arctic, to analyse light accelerated degradation of dissolved organic matter (DOM) -... | ecosystem: Environmental > Terrestrial > Soil >...
CGCGAGCCCCGGCTGTCACCCGGGCCTCAGCGGCCGCTGGGGTCACTGCCCGGCCGCCGGCCGGCCCGGAGCCAGCGTCATGGCTGGGCACCTGCTGTCGTCCTAGCGGCAGCAGAGGGCCAACCATGTCGTCCCGGGCCCGGGCCCGGGCACGGGCACGGGCACGGGCGGACCGGGACACCGGCGCACGGGGCGCGCGGGGCTTGCGGGGCGCACGGGGCTTGCGGGGCTTGAGAACTCCAGACAAAGCGGAGGCTGGCTAGCCGGCGCCGGCAGATGATGCCGCAGGCAAGGCTGCGGAAGGGCTTCGCGGATCTCCCAGCGGATGCGCAGTCGGCGGAACCAGTGCAGCAAGCGGAACCAGTGCACCAAGGCGAAGCTCTGCTCAGCCGCCCGGCGGTGCATGCCCGGCCCGGAGCCATGCCCGGTGCCCGGCGGGCGATGACCGGGGTGATCCCGGCTTTCCGGACCTGCCTGCGGTACTTGCCGTGATCGTAGCCGCGGCCGGCGTAGGTCGCGTCCGGGCCCCGGCGGGGCCGGCCGCGGCGGCCGGTCAGGCTGCCGCGGCCGGCGTAGGTCGCGGCGGCCGGTCAGGCTGGCGGGCCGTAACCCCCGTCGGGATTTACCGCGTCGGCGGCTGGTCGCCGCCGGGCGGACCGCCTGCCGGCGGATAGCCCGGAGGACCGCCCGCTGGCGGGTATCCGGGCGGCGGGCCCGCGGGGGGGTACTCGCCACCGGGAGGCCCGTAGCCGCCCGGGTCTCGCGGCGCGCCGTACCCGCCGGACTGCCCGTAACCACCGCCGGGGCCGCTATCGGGAGGCCCGTACGGCCCGCCGGGGCCGCCGCCGGGCGGGACATAGCCGCCCGGTCCGGCGGCTGGAGCCCCGATCAGCCGGTAGTAGATCAGTGTGACGATGAGGGCCAGGAACGGGGCGACCACCGTTCCCGACACCACGGTGCTGATGCCGTTTCGCAGTCCGAGCGGCAGGGCCACCAGGAGAAGCCCGAGCACCAGGCTGAGAACGATGGTGATGATCCACACGAGGACAAGCGTGCCGAAAACGTGCCATCCCCGGCCGCGGACCAGCTGCTGGCTGCGGCTGAAGGACTGCAGCGCGCCGGACCGCTCGATCACGATGACCGGCACGATGACGGCCCAGATGGTGATCAGGAACAGGCCGGGAACGATGAGGATGATGAGCCCGAGGGTGATGACGATGCCGGCGAGGATGCCCGCTATGGCCACCGGCGCGACCGAGGGAAGCGCCGCCGAGACGGTCTCGCTCCACGAGAGGTCCACCCGGCCGTCTCGGATGTCCTGCACCGCCTTGACCAGTGCGGCTTGCACGAGGAAACCAGCCAGCAGGCTGATGATCGAGCCAAGGATCGTGACGATGAATCCGCCCGCCAGCGAGATGATCCCGTCGAGGATGGCGGCGGCCAGATAGATGACGAATGCGACCACTATCAGGTGCAGGGCGTGCGCCCGGTACATCCGCCACGCCTCGTCAAAGACCCCCGAAAGTGGATTCATGAGCGCGATCGTACAGCGCCGCGATAACAGTCGGGCAGCGGCTCGCGCGGGCGATCTCCCGCGACTCCAGGTCAGGTGCGCCAGGTCAGGAGTCGAAGCCCAGGCCGACCCGGTCGAGCGCCCGCAGCCAGAGGTTGCGGCGCCCGCCGCGCTGATCGGCCCTGGCCAGCGACCGGCGGGTCAGCTGGACGCCCGCCCAGCGCAGCGGTTCCGGCGGGAACGGGATCGGCTTCGTGCGCACCATTTCCAGCTCGGTGAGCTCGGTCGGCTCGCCCGCCAGCAAGTCGAGGACGACGCGGGCGCCGAACCGGCTCGCGCCGACCCCGAGTCCGGTATATCCGGCGGCGTAGCCGAGCCGGCCCTGCCGGGCGGTGCCGAAGAAGGCGCAGAAGCGGGAGCAGGTGTCGATGACCCCGCCCCAGCTGTGCGTGAACGACAGTCCCTCAAGCTGCGGGAAGGTCTCGAAGAAGTGGCGGGCCAGCAGCGCGAACGTGGCGGGCCGCTGATCCAGGGCGGCCGCGATCTGGTCACCGTAGTGGTAGACGGCGTCGTAGCCGCCCCACAGGATCCGGTTATCGCTGCTCAGCCGGTAGTAGTGGAACTGGTTCGCGCTGTCGCCGACACCCTGGCGGCCCTGCCAGCCAATGCTCGCCAGCTGCTCGCCCGAGAGCGGCTCGGTCATGAGGACGTAGTCGTAGACGGGCACGAGGTAGTAGGCCAGCCGGCGCAGCAGCGGAGAGAACGCGCCCGTGCCGAGCGCGACCTGCCGCGCCAGCACGACGCCGCCCGGCGTGGCCAGGGCCAGCCGCTCGCGCCCCGGCAAGCCGGGCTCCTCGCCGATCGAGGTGACCGGCGTGTGCTCGTAGATCCGCACTCCGGCCTCAAGGCACGCGCGCCGCAGGCCCCAGGCCAGGCGGGCCGGATCAACCGTGGCGCAGCCGCCGGTGTCCCACAGGCCGCTCAGGTAGGTCGGTGAGTTCACGGCGGCCCGCACGCCGGACGTGTCGAGCAGTCGGACGTCGGCGCCCAGCGCGCGGGCCGCCGCCGCGGTTTCGCCCGCGGCATCGACCTGCCATTCGGCGGTGGTCACGGCGAGCTCCCCCGTTACGGCGAAATCGCAGTTGATCTTGTAGCGGGCAACGGCCTGCTCGATCTCGTCCAGGTTGCCCGCGCCCAGCCGGTAGAGCGTCGGCAGTTCGGCGGGGAACCGCGTGAGCCCGTTGCCGAGTCCGTGGGTGAGGCTAGCCGAGCAGAAGCCGCCGTTGCGCCCCGAGCCGGCCCAGGCCACCCGGCGCCCCTCGACCAGCACGATGTCGCGGCCGGGATCGGCTTCCTTGGCCAGCAGCGCCGTCCAGAGGCCGGTGTACCCGCCGCCGACCACCGCGAGGTCGGCAGACTCCTGTCCGGCCAGCGGCGGCAGCGGCTGCGGGGCGTCGGGCCGGTCCAGCCAGTACGGCACGGGCCGCGCGCCCGCCAGCGACCGCTCTGCCCACCCGCTCAAGGCTGTGCCCACCCGCTCAAGGCTGTGCCCACCCGGTCATGCGTCGATGTTGCTCATCACGTGCTTGACGCGCGTGTAGTCCTCGAATCCGTACATCGACAGGTCCTTGCCGTACCCGGAGTTCTTGAAACCGCCGTGCGGCATTTCCGAGACGAACGGGATGTGGGTGTTGATCCAGACCGCTCCGAAGTCCAACTGCCGGGCCATCCGCATGGCCCGGCCGTGGTCGCGCGTCCAGACGCTCGCCGCCAGGCCGTACTTGACGCCGTTGGCCCAGCGCAGCGCCTCGTCCTCGGCGCCGAACTGCTGAACGGTAATGACCGGCCCGAAGATCTCGTCCTGGATCATCTCGTCGTCCTGGCGCAGCCCCGCCACGACGGTCGGGGCGAAGCAGTAGCCGCGGGCGCCGACCCGGTGACCGCCGGTCACGACCGTGGCGTGCTCCGGCGCCCGCTGCACGAAGCCCTCGACGCGCTCGAGTTGCGCCGGGTTGTTGAGCGGGCCGAAGTCGGCATCGGGCATGTCCCGCCCGCCGGTCCGCAGGCCGCGGGCCCGCTGCGCGAGCGCGTCGGTGAGGTCCGCGCTGACCCGCGGGCCGGCCAGCACCCGGGTGGCCGCGGTACAGTCCTGGCCCGCGTTGTAATACGCCGCGTCGGCGATCAGCTGAGCCGCCTGCTCGACGTCCGTATCGTCGAAAACGATCACGGGGGCCTTGCCGCCCAGTTCCAGGTGCACGCGCTTGAGGCCGGCCGCGGCCGCCTGGGCGACCTCGATGCCCGCCCGCACCGAGCCGGTGATCGAGACCATCTGCGGAATGTCGTGCGCCACGAGCGCGCGGCCGGTGTCGCGATCACCGCAGATGACATTGAGCACGCCGGGCGGCAGGAACTCCGCCGCGATCTCGGCCAGCAGCAGCGACGACACCGGCGTGGTGTCGGACGGCTTGAGCACGACGGTGTTGCCGGCCGCGAGCGCGGGGGCGAACTTCCAGACGGCCATCATCATCGGGTAGTTCCACGGCGTGACCTGGGCGCACACCCCGACGGGCTCGCGGCGGATCATCGAGGTATGGCCGCGCAGGTACTCCCCCGCCGCCTTGCCCTCCAGGATTCGCGCGGCGCCGGCGAAGAACCGCAATTCGTCCGCCAGCGGCGGCACCTCGTCGGACCGGGTCATCGCGACCGGCTTGCCGGTATTGCGCGACTCCGCCTCGACCAGGTCCTCGGCCCGGGCCTCGATGGCGTCGGCGAACCGCAGCAGCGCCAGGCTGCGCTCGGCCGGAGTGGTGTCCCGCCAGGTCTCGAACGCCTCCGCCGCGACCCGTAGGGCCGCGTCGACGTCGACCGCGCCCGAGATCGGCGCCCGCAGGTAGGGCTCGCCGGTGCTGGGGTCCACGACAGCACTGGTGCGGCCATCCCGGGCGGGGGCGAGCTTGGCGCCGACGAAGTTCTGCAAGGCCGTCACACTACGACCCTGACAGAGAATCCGGCCTTACACAAGTGAATCAGTGACGAAAACGGCTCCGTACTACGGAATCAGTTGACAGGTGCCGATTGCGTGGCACGATTGAAGATGCGAAGGAGGCCGATCATGGCGCGCACGCCGGGCACTCCGACCGCCTCCGTCGCGCGGCATCGCGGCAGCGCAGGCGGCCGGGACACCGAGAGCATGAGGGTCGTTCTGGACAACGTCTCGAAACAGATTATCGAGCAGCTGCAGCAGGACGGCCGCCGGTCGTATGCGGCCATCGGGAAGGCAGTCGGCCTGTCCGAGGCGGCGGTGCGCCAGCGGGTCCAGCGGCTGATCGAGACCGGCGCCATGCAGATCGTCGCGGTCACCGACCCGATGACGCTGGGGTTCCGGCGGCAGACGATGATCGGGATCCGCTGCACCGGGGAGCTAGAGCGGGTCGCCGACCACCTGGCGGGCATGGACGAGATCGACTACGTCGTGATCACCGCCGGCTCCTTCGACCTGCTGATCGAGGTGGTCTGCGAGGACGACGACCAGCTCCTGGAGATCCTGAGCCGGGTGCGGTCGATCCCGAGCGTGACCATGACCGAGACCTTTGTCTATCTCAAGCTGTGTAAGCAGACCTATAGCTGGGGGACCAGATGACCGCGTATGGCAAGCAGGAGATCGCCGAGCTTCAGGAGGCGGCCAGGCGGCATCTGTGGCTGCACTTCACCCGCATGTCGTCCTACACCGATGCCGAGATCCCGGTCATCGTGCGCGGCTCCGGGGAGTATGTGTATGACCAGCACGGCAAGCGTTACCTGGACGGGCTCGCCGGCCTGTTCGTCAGCCAGATCGGGCATGGCCGGACCGAGGTGGCGCAGGCCGGAGCGCGGCAGGCCAGCGAGCTGGCGTACTTCCCGCTGTGGTCATACGCGCATCCCCGCGCGATCCAGCTCGCCGAGCGGCTGGCCAGCCTGGCGCCCGGTGACCTGAACCGGGTCTTCTTCACGACCAGCGGGTCGGAGGCCGTGGAGTCGGCCTGGAAGCTGGCTAAACAGTACTTCAAGGCTGTCGGGCAGCCCAGCCGTTACAAGGTAATTAGCCGCGATATTGCCTACCACGGCACCTCGATGGGCGCGCTGGCGATCACCGGGCTGGCCGGGATCAAGGAGCCGTTCGAGCCGCTGCCGCCGGGCGGCGTCCGGGTGCCGAACACCAACTTCTACCGGGCGCCGGCGTTCGTCGCCGACGACCGGGCCGCGTTCGGGCAGTGGGCCGCCGACGAGATCGAGCGGGCCATCCTGCGCGAGGGACCGGACTCCGTCGCGGCGGTGTTCCTGGAGCCGCTGCAGAACTCCGGCGGCTGCTTCCCGCCGCCGCCGGGCTACTTCCAGCGGGTCCGCGAGATCTGCGACCGCTACGGCGTGCTGCTGGTGTCCGACGAGGTGATCTGCGCCTTCGGCCGCCTGGGCTACTACTTCGGCTCGCAGCGGTACGGCTACCAGCCCGACATCATCACCTTCGCCAAGGGCGTCACGTCCGGCTACGCGCCGCTGGGCGGCATGCTCGTCCGGGACGAGCTGATGGAGCCGTTCGTGACGGGGCACGCCAGCTTCCTGCACGGCGTCACGTTCGCCGGCCACCCGGTGTCCTGCGCGGTCGCGCTGGCCAATCTCGACGTGTTCGAGAAGGAGGACCTCCTCACCAACGTCCGGACCCACGAGGGCGCCTTCCGCGCCACCCTGGAGCGGCTGCACGACCTGCCGATCGTCGGCGACATCCGCGGCGACGGCTACTTCTACGGCATCGAGCTCGTCAAGGACAAGGCTACCCGGGAGACGTTCGACGACGACGAGTCCGAGCGGCTGCTGCGCGGCTTCCTGTCGCAGGCGCTGTTCGAGGCCGGGCTGATCTGCCGAGCCGACGACCGCGGCGACCCGGTCATCCAGCTCTCGCCGCCGCTTACCTGCGGCCCGGAGCAGTTCGACGAGATGGAGCAGATCCTGCGCAGCGTGCTGACGGAGGCCTGGACGAAGCTCTAGCCGGTCACGCTCCGACGAGCTGGCCGGTCACCGGCCCCGCCGGGGGACTAGGCGCCCCGTCTTGTTATCGTCGCGCCACCAGGCAGCCGGCGCTGTTATCAACTCGTGACCAGAATTCTTGTTGGGATTCCGCCAGTCGTGCCTCTTAACGGGGAAGACCGGGCGCCGCGACACCGCGGCCCGGCACCCAGCACGGCGGGAGGCGCCATGACGGACACCGGTGTTCTGTGGATCGAATGGGACAGCCGCTATGAGCGGCTGGCTGACGTGAGCGAGCTGCCGGCGGCCGGATCCGATAGTTACAGCTTTGTAACCGGTCCCGCCGCGTCCGATGAACCGTCCCAGGGGTCTTACAGGAGGACGTGCGCAACTCCTGCGCATCAGTTTCACTTCGCCGCACGCGTGGGAGGCCACATGCCGAGCAGCACTCCAGACTGGAGCGCCCTGGTGAGTCAGAACGAGAGACTGGTGGACGAGCGGGCGGGCGAGGGACCGTCCGGCTCGGATCTGGTAGTTCAGCACCCAGCAGGCCAGCGCCAGCCAGGCCAGGCGGGGCGGCATCGCGCCGCGGCGGGATCGGCGCACCAGCCGCGGTGGCGGGAGCGCGCCGCTCGCAGTGCGGCCGCCGCCACGGCCGCGGTCCTGGTGGTCGGCGGGGCTGGCACCGTGTCGGCCTCAGCGGCCACGGCAGTGGTCCCGTCCTGGCAGATCGTCAAGCAGGTGCACGCCGGCGCCGCCGGCGGGTTCACCGCCGTGACGGCCGCCGGCGCGACCGGCGGCTGGGCCTTCAACGGGCAGTCCAAGCCGACCGCGTGGCGGCGCAACGGCGCTAGCTGGACGCAGGTCTCGTTCCCCGGCAAGAGCGGTGAGTTCGTCGTCGCGGCCGCCGCCTCCTCGGCCACGAACGTGTGGGCCTTCACCGCGGGCGGGAGTCAGTCGCGGGCACTGCGCTGGAACGGCAGTAACTGGGCCGTCGAGCGGTCCTTCGCTCAGCAGATCGGCGGAGCCGTGGTGCTCGGCCCGGCCGACGTCTGGGTGTTCGGCCAGCCCTTCGTTCCCGGCAGCGGCCTGGGCTCCTGGCACTTCAACGGCCATACGTGGAAGCACGTGACCTCGGGGAAGGGCCTGGAGGGCGGCAGCGGCGTGTCGGCCGGCAACGTCTGGGCCTTCGAGGGCACCGACGTGGCCCACTGGAACGGCCACACCTGGTCCCGGAGGTCCGTCAAGGCGCTGCTTCCGGCCAAGCACCCGCTCAACGACCCGGCCGTGACGGGCATTCTCGCGTCGTCGCCCAGCAGCGTCTGGGCCATCGGCTCCGGTAACACCCAGGACGAGGGCGGCCCCACGGTCGTCCTGCACTACAACGGCCACGTGTGGAGCAAGGTGGCGCAGGGCAGCTTCGGACTCGGCACCAGCCCGCTGCAGCAGTTCAGTTCCGACGGCGACGGCGGCCTCTGGATTCCGATGCCCGCCAGCGGGGGTCGCCAGTCCTTCCTCGTGCATTACTGGAACGGCCAGCTGACCGAGGTCGCGCTGCCGACCCTGGCCCGCAAGATCAACGTGACCGCCGTGGCGCTGATCCCGCACACCACGCACATGCTGGGCGGCGGCTTCACGCACGCCTTCAACAATCCGGGCGCTAAGGTCGTCGCGGTGATCCTGGAGTACCGGAGCTGACCAGCGGGGCGTCATCCGCGGGTCGAGTGGCTGCCGGCGTCAGGCCTTCGGGCCGGCGTCGGCAGCTGCGTCTGCGGGACCTGCCGGGGGTTACTTTCCGAGCAGGGCGCGCAGGTGCGGGACGGCGTCGGCGACGGCGACCCGCTCCTTCTCGCCGGTGGCCCGGCTGGTGATTTCTACCAGCCCGTCGGCCAGGTCGCGGCTGCCGACGGTGAGCCGGAACGGGATGCCGGTCAGCTCGGCGTCCTTGAACTTGACCCCGGGCCGCTCCTCCCGGTCGTCGATGGCCGCGTCGACGCCGGCGGTCAGCAATTCTTGGTAGAGCGTCTCCGCGGCCGACCGGGCTGCTTCGTCGCGCATGGACAGCAGGATGACAGTGGCCTCCACTGGCGCCATCGCCACGGGCCAGGTAAGCCCGGCATCGTCGTGATGGACCTCGGCGATGGCGGCGACGGCCCGCTCGACGCCGATGCCGTAGCTGCCCATGATCGGCGTGACGGCGGCGCCGTCCGGGCCCAGGACGGAGACGCCGAGCGCCGTGGTGAACTTGCGGCCGAGCTTGAAGATGTGCCCGACCTCGACGGCCTGGATCAGCTCCAGCGGCGTGCCGCACCGCGGGCAGGGCTCCCCCGCGGCGACCTCGCGCAGGTCCGCCCAGGTGCCGACGCTGATGTCGCGGGCCACGTCGACTCCGGTGAGGTGGATCTCGTCGGTGTTGGCGCCAGTGGTCATGTCCGTGCGGCCCTGCAGCGCGAGGTCGGCGATGACCGGCAGTTCGGTGACGCCCACGGCGCCGAGGCTGCCCGGTGAGGCGCCGAGGGCGGCCACGATCTCGTCGGGCTGAGCGGGCCGGATGCTTGTCGCGCCGGTCCTGTCGATGAGCTTCTGGTCGGCCAGCGGGTGATCACCTCGGAGCAGGACCAGCGTCAGCTTGCCGTCGATGACCTCGACCAGGGTCTTGATCTGCCGGTCGGCACTGACCCCGTGCCGCTGCGCCAGGTCCTCGATCGTGCGTACGCCCGGCGTCGGCAGCCGGACCGGCACGGCGGGGCCCGGCGCGTCCTGGACCGGCGCGAGCGCCGACGCCGCCTTCTCCAGGTTGGCGGCGTAATCGCAGCTCGGGCACCGGGCGACCAGGTCTTCCCCGGCCGGCGTCGGGCACATGAACTCGACCGAGTCGCTGCCGCCCATGGTCCCGTTCGACGCCTCGACCGGGAAGGCCGGGATGCCCAGCCGGGCGAAGATCCGCTCGTAGGCGGCCCGGTGCGCGTCGAACGAGACGTCCAGCCCGGCCTGGTCGATGTCGAAGCTGTAGGAGTCCTTCATGGTGAACTCGCGCACCCGGATCAGCCCGCTCTTGGGCCGCGGCTCGTCCCGGAACTTGACCTGGAACTGATACCAGAACTGCGGCAGCTCGCGATAGGAGGACAACTCGGTCGCGAGGGTGGCGAAGATCTCCTCGTGGGTGAAGCCGAGCACCAGCTCGGCGCCCTTGCGGTCCTTGAGGCGGAACATCTCCTCCCCGATGACCGCCAGGCGCCCGCTCTTCTCCCAGATCTGCGCCGGCTGCATCGACGGGAGGAGGAACTCCTGCGCCCCGATCCCGCTCATCTCCTCGCGGATCACCGCTATGACCTTGGCCCGCACCCGCATCCCGAGCGGCAGCATCGAGTAGTGCCCCGCCATGAGCTGGCGGATGAACCCGGCCCTGAGCAGCAGCCGGTGGCTGGCCGCGTCGGCGTCGGCCGGGTCCTCGCGGAGGGTCGGGATGTGCAGCTGTGACCAGCGCATGTCGAAGCCTTTACTTGACGAACGGAAGGGGGTGAGCGGTGGGTGACCGGGAAGTTGAGCGGAAGACCGCATTCTAGGGCGTCAGCGGGCCCAGGGCGGCCCGCGAACGCGGGAGACGGCCGCTCTCCCCGAGCGTCGCTGGCCTATGGGACGGGGCGCGGGCGACAATTAGGTCGGCTTGCGCGGGTTGTCCGCGGGAAGCTGCGGCCGCCGGCCGGGCCGAGTTTGCGCCGCATAGGACCGGGGATCCTCCTGCCATGCCGACGGTCAGGTCGCCGCGCCGAGGGGCCCGCAGGTTGGGGGCACTCCGGTTGCGGCCACGCGGGGTGCTGGCCGTCACGATGGGGATCGCCGCCATCTTCGACCTGACCGGCGCGACGGTCTACCGGATGATGCGGGGCGTGCTGCCGCCCGCGCCGCCGGCCGAGGATGACGGCAGCGACCCGTTCCGGGCGGCCATGGGAACGATCATCAGCGCGCACCACGACGCGATGGTGGACGCTCACGACGAGAGCGGCACGGCGTTACCCGCATGACCGACTCCGAGCGCGCGGCGGGCGGGTCTTCGCCCGGTCCCGTGAGCATGGACGGCATAGTCGGGGAGCGGGCGGCCCCGGGCGGCGCCGACCTGGGCGGCACCGGCCTAGGGGGTGCGGGCCTAGGGGGTGCGGGCCTAGGGGGTGCGGGCACCGACGGAACTGGCCCGATGCGCGCGGTGCAGTCGCGCGGGCCGGCGGGCGAGATCTCGGTCGAGCAGGCAATTGCCCTGCGCGACCAGGCGCCGGAAATGTATGACCTGTGGCTCCGGATCGCGCAGGACAAGGCGGCCACGGCCAACTACGTGGAGCGTGCCCCGTACGAGGTGCCGGAGCGACTGGCGCAGTCGGGGCGCCCCCGGGCGCTTGGCGCGCTGGTTATCGTGCTGTCGTTCTGCGGCTACCTGGCCTGGCTAGGCGGCCCCGGGCCCTACATCGGCGGCCTGATCGCCATTCTCGACCTCGGCGTGATGTTCGGCATGTTCTTCGGCCTGCGGCCCGAGCGGCTGCCCGATCCGAGTCGGCTGGAGCGCCGCGACGGCGGCCGGTTAGCACCCTTAGTGGGTGGGGCTGGAAGTTCGCCGGGGGTCCATCAGGCTGCCTCTGGCAGGCTGGCTGGCTCCTGGGCGGGTTCCTCGTGAACGCTGGTCCGGTCGAGCAGCTCGGTCAGGCGGTTAATTGAGCGCTGGTTCGCCGAATTGCAGAGGCGATGCCTGGAACGCGGGGTGTTCTGCTCGCTTGACGAGCTCACGGCCGCGCTCGAAGAGTGGATCAACTGCTCACGCATCTCCAAGCCGGCACTAGCCAGCAGCATGCGCATCCCCAGGCCGGCTGCGACGGGCAGGTGAGCACCCAGGCCGCCGGCACCACGGAGGAGCGGCTCCGCGAAGCCGGCCAGGCCGCCAGGACGATGCCGCCAGGCGACCCGACGACTGGATCCGCATCGCCGCACGGGCAGGCGCCACCCCTGAGGAAATCGCCGAAGCAGGCCGGGTCCCGGCCGGTCATGTCCGCCAGGTCCTGGACGCGAACGGCACACGGCGGTGAGCCCGCCGAGAGCGGAAACGGGCCTGTACCTGGCAGGCCAGCTCGCCGGGCGCCTCGATTGGCACGACGATGCTGGGTCATGCGACTCGGCTGCACCACCGCGTTTGCATCGCCGGGGGTTCGCTTGACTTTCGTTAAGGTAACGTCCTAAGCTTATGATCTAAGCTTACGACGTAAGCAAAGAGTGCTGACCACAACCTGGGCGGGAGGATCGAGGCCATGACCGCCGCTAGCCAGGCGCGGACGAGAGGGCGGCGCCGCAACCCCAGGGGCGAAGGCAGCCGGCTGCGGGAAGAGCTCATCTCCGCGGCCAGCGAGATGATCGCCGACGCCGGCGATGCCAGCCAGCTGACCCTGCGGGGAGTGGCCAAGAGGGTCGGCATCGCCGCCCCATCCATCTACCGGCACTTCCCTGACGTCGACCACCTGAAGATGGCGGTGGTCGAGCGCAGCTTCACCTCCTTCGGTAACGCCAGGGACAGTGCCAGGCGGCACCTCACAAGCCCGGCCGAGGCATTGCTGGCCGGCTGCCGGGCCTACTGCCAGTTCGCCCTTGACCACCCCGGCCCGTACCGGTTCATGTTCAGCCACGAGACACCCCCGGCCGACGGTACTCAGACCCCGGCAGGCACGGCCGCCTTCCAGGGCCTGGCCAGCTCCATCCGCCGCTGCCAGGACGCCGGAGTCGCCCACGCCCCTGAGGACCCGGTGCACCTGGCCGCCCAGGTCTGGGCCGCCCTGCACGGGATGGTGCTGCTACGGATGAACGTGCCCCGCTTCCCCTGGCCGGCTCCGCTCGAGGACATGGTCGACCAGGCCGTCGCCCGCCTCGTTGTCCTCGGCGAGACCTCCCCGCATGGCACGCGGGAAGACCCGTCAAGCCATGAGGGCACCGGCAACGGCCGCCCCTGACCGGCCTCATCCCAGCGACGGGTTCCGTCCGCCGCTCGCAGCTCTGACCGCACATCCGGCATCACCCACCAAGGAGAACCCCATGATCACCACCGGTGCCCCCGCCAGGCCCCCCAGCCGCCCCACTGCATCGATGACGGTCGCCGCCCTGGCCGCGGGCATCGTTGCCTCCCTCCTGCCCGTCGTCTTCGGTGCCGCGTTCCTCGTGTCCGTCGTGATTCACCGGCCCCTCGTGGCGATGCTCGCCCGCCGCTGGCCTTCGCTCAGCGGCGGTCCCCTTGATCAGGAGTCACCGCGGATCCGGTCGGCCCTG
>Ga0066790_10000777_pt1 | contig 12809 bp, 11 predicted proteins | sample OrgsoiDNA2013050_FD_70963 | JGI IMG/M metagenome (GOLD analysis project Ga0066790, IMG submission 70963) | Permafrost soil microbial communities from the Arctic, to analyse light accelerated degradation of dissolved organic matter (DOM) -... | ecosystem: Environmental > Terrestrial > Soil >...
TGGGAAGCAGATGTTTTTAAGTTTCTTGATGAAAACCTGCATAGTTGATCCAGGCTAATACTTATTTTTAAACTATTACTAACATAGATCTTTGTAATAACTAATGTGACGGATCGGAATTGAAATACTTTTAAGCAAGTTTAAATGGTTAAAGGAATTTTATTGGCTCTAATAATTACCTGTTGTTCCGCTGAGATCATTCATGCACAAAATTTCACGATCCCGGATACTATTTCCTTGCAGTCCGGTAATTTAACATTAAGAGCTTTATTGTGGCTTCCTACTGGTCACGGACCATTTCCAACAGTTATTTTTTGTCATGGTAGCTATGCCACTGATGATACGACACATGAACCGATAATTGAGGCGTCCACTCTGGGACCAGTGTTTGCAGGGAGGGGATATATTTATCTTGCCCTTTTCCGTAGGGGGGTCGGGCTTTCAAAAAATCAGGGTTTGAATAGTGCAAATCTGATGGAAAATGCGTTTAAACAAAATGGGCAGGATGGGCGAAACGAGGTACAACTGCAACAACTTGAGACAGCACAAAGGCAGGATATGCTTGTAGGTATTAGTTACTTAATAAGTAGATCGGATATTGATAGGAACCGTATAGCACTCATAGGTCATTCCTTTGGATCATCTCTCGCCCTACTCGTTGCTGAACACGATTCTGTTTTAAAGGCGGTGATTATTTTCTCGGGGTCTGTACGAAACTGGAACCTTTCTCCACAGCTTCGAACCCGTTTAATCAATGCTGTTAAAAATATAACATGTCCCATCATGATTATTCATGCTCAAAATGATTATTCCACAACTCCGGGATATGTACTTGATAGCGCCCTGAATCTTCTCCACAAACCGCACTTACTAATAATCTATCCGAGATTTGGAAGTACAGCGAATCAGGCTCATAATCTGATTTTTCTTAGTCCCCGGACCTGGGATGCAGATGTTTTTAAGTTTCTTGATGAAAACCTCCGCCGATAAAATTTGAGGATATGCCTGGTCACAACAAATTGCATATAAATACTCGTTACAAATCCGCCACTAAATCCCAGCAAACCCACTAGTACCGGGCTACGGTACTTTTTGTATTGGGAAGTGACCGAGACCTGATATATGCGCGTTCCCTGCGGAGTACATTCATTCTAACAGTATTTCATTTGTTTCACCCGCCGAAGCTATAGCGAAGGCGGCCTTTTATCTGCTTTTCTTAGCCTTTAGTAGCCTTTTATTCGCTCCTAATCTGATACTAAATCCTGTTCTTGTGAAGTGCTTGATTTTGGCGGCCAGATTATGGGTCGCAATGATACGGTATGAGACCGAATGATACCGCGTTTCTGGAATTCAGCCACCTGCCTGAGAACCTGATAAAATGAAAATGGTTATTGATGCATTCATCAATAACCGCTTCCCAATAAAAAGCCATCTAATAAGACCTGTATTGAAAGGAATAAGGCTAATAGAAAAACAGGTTATTGCTGCAAGGTAATTTCTCCTACATCAGTAGCCTTCTTTTCGTTAACAACTACTCCTTCCTTTTGAAAATTTTTATAAGGAGCAATGGCTTCTATCACTAGTTTGTAAGTGCTAGGTTTTACTTCACCAATTTCAAAAGCACCGTTTTGAATATTTGTTCTCATCGTGTCCATTCCCGAAACAATGTAAACTGAAGTTGCGGAAGCCGACGGGCTGACAGTTCCTTTGATGGAACCATTCTTAAAAGCACTAAAAGCAAATAGAGCAAATACCATTGCTAAGCTTGCTGCAAGGACTGCTATTTTTTTCGTTTTCATAAAAAAATTTAAACGTGAGTGAATTACGCTGACCACTTAAACGTGTAGCCAGCTGCCTATCTCTGCGAAGTTCAACAACTATGCCAATGACAAGCGTAAATGTTTTTGCAAGAGTACTGACGAGCTGTGTGGGGGTTTTAATACCCATTTTGTGCAATAATTTCTTGGTTCTCGGATATTCCCGCGGGAATTCTTAAAGCAGAGAATTGTCCGCGAACTTGAAGATCATAACCCGCACACCTAACGGGAAAAACATCAATGGCGATGTTGCGGAATTAGTTATTGGTCATTACTCATGGTACTTTATAACGTTTTGTATTATTCCCAATAAAATCCATGGACGGCTTGCAGTAATCGGTTTCTTATTCAGCGTCAGACTGCTGCTATTGCGAGGGGCTATTAAATGAAGTTTCCAGCCGGGTTCAGATGAATATACCGTGCAGGAAACGATTCCGTTTTGTTTTTGATAGTGAACAGAGATTCTCGAATTCCCAATGAGCAGATTATTCAGCGTTGCGTATTTCCATTGATCCGGCAGGCGCAACTGAATCGTAATTTCTTTTTTATACGCGTTCGGATCGATGCCTAAAAAAAATTGAATCAGCGGAATATTGAAACAGGTAACATTCCATGCCTGCACAAACATGCCATAATCCGGTGAAACTTCATAGGTCGTTCCGGGCGTTGCATAACTAAAAGTATTCAACACTTTATGTATATAGGACAAAGCCAGGTCCGGCGAGCCGTAACGGGCCGTTGCAATGATCAGTCCGGCAGTGGCAGCCGGCATAACCGCCCGGTTATATGTAAACGTGCTGTCCTTTTTAAAAGGCCTTTCATCAATTGAAACATCATCGGGTCTTTCAATTCCGGCGATATACATTCCAAACCGGTTCGTAAAAAATGAAACCCGTTTAAGCATTTCCAAAGCCCGGGTCGTATCCGTCATGCCTTCCTCAACCGGTTCGATTGTACTGGCATTATAATAAACCGGATAACCGTTGTAAGGATAATTTCCGCTGAGCACGGACTGCCTGAGTGCATTAAGTTTTATCTGCGCCCATTTATTTCTTTCCGGGTTTACCCGTTTTGCCAGCGCATCGTCTATGATCTGCACCGCTTTTTCAGGACTGGAAAGAAAATCAGCATAGCAACTATCGCCCGCCACCCACCATTCCTTATTGATCTTTTCTTTTAGTGAGGCTGCTTTTGCTTCATATATTTTAGCAGCGTCTTCTTCAGCGAAAAAGATTGCCATCTGACTCAGAATATCCAAAAAACGGTACGTGGCGATCTGAACGTCCAGCATTTCATCATTCAGTCCCTCAATTTCGACTCCTCCGTATCCTTCTATATAACCATTCTTATTGGTATCATGTTTTTGCAGCCAGGCCCATGTTCGTTTTGCATAGATGTAATTATCCATTAAAAACTTCCGGTTACCTGTCCACTTGAATATTTGCCAGGCAGCAATGATATGTAATTGCGATTCCTGCATATTTCCTTTGTTGTAAACAACCCCGTTCATGGAAACTTCATGAATAATTCTTCCAGAACTGTCATTCACCCCATCCGAAACACGCTTTAGAAGATGAAAGGCATCATAAAAAAGTTTCGGAGGCATCGTACCCGTCAAAGCCATGAATGTGTTTGCCTGATCGTTACTGAAAAACCAGGGATAGTCAGGCAGGCCGGCGCTCAAGCCCCTGCCGAAGCCAGGCACATCACGCTGCAGCCAGTCCGTGTTATATTTTCCCCAGCGATATGCTTTCTGCAGAAGTGAATCAGGAACTTTTATTTCTGCTGTTTTTTCCAGGACTTCATATCTATTTTTCTTTTGCGCGAACAAGTCAGCCAGGTTCGTCCTTACCAGAGAAATATTCTCTTTTATTTCCCGGACTCCTTTTATTGATCCCGAGATATAAATTCGAAAGCAGGTTGATTTGCCTGCCGGCAGATTGATCGGAATCTCAAACAGTCCCGACACGCCTTTGCCTTTATAATCGGTATGCTGTATTTTTTTTAATCGGAAGGTATTTAGTTCAAAACCGATACCGGCAAACCAACTGTTGGATCCATCTTTAAAAACGACCAATCTGTCGCCGCCATTGGAAGAATCGTATCGATCCGCGCCGTCGTCAATATGGATGCGTTCTCCCAGCCAGACAGGCATCAGATTCATATCTGCCCGCCATTCAAATTGCGAGTGAATGGGATTGGAGGAGTTATTTTGAATGGTATATTCTACTACCAAAACCGGCAGATTGTCCGGAACCATCTGGGACTGCGTTATTCTTAATTCCGTTCCCGGGACAGAGTAAATAAATTTTGTAAGAAAGGGATATGCAACAAACCGGTCGCAAACAGGTTCTGCGGAGAGATTCGAATTTGCATTTACTATTGAGAAACGAAAACCATCCATCAGTTTTACAGGCTGCTGCCAGATACCTCCCATTTCGCCGGGTACATGAAATCCGACTGCCGGGAATTTCCCTGCCTGATTACCGATGCAATAGAGACGGTTTCCCGCAGTCGTATAAAGGTATTCGGCATTTTCTTTTTTCCCTTCAATAGAATCCAGTTTACTACTGGCAGCAATCAATGAAAAACGATTCGATTGGGCATACGCAGTTAGCAAAGGAAAAACAGCAGCAATCAGTAAACTAAAATGTAAACGTATGCCAGGAAATAAACTTGCGCGCGGGATCATCTTGGAAATTCCGATTATTATTGAGTAGTGAAAATACACCCATTAATCATTAGTTATTTCTGATATTAGAAAAGAAATAAAATAATTCAAAGAAGCATAAAAAGGCGAACATAAGGAGAGAACTATAAATAAAGTTGCTAAAAAATTTACCGCACCAGTACAACACTTCCGTTCATAGTCTGCGACTTGCCGGTATTATCAATATATCGGATGATCCATAGATAGTTTCCCACGGGGATTTACCTCCTGATATGCATATAAACATAAATAAGAACCCCCTCCAAAGATAAATGCATCAGAATAAGCCTGGATCAGTATAAATAACATTTAAATACTTGTTACAAAACTGTCACTAATTCCGTTGAAACCCACTAGAATCGGGGGACAGTACTTTTTGTATCGGGAAGTGACCGCTCCACGATAGATGCACGTTTCCCGCGGTTGACGCATGTCTTATTTGTATTTCATTTGCTTTTTGTTGCTTTTCTTCGCCTTTAGTAGCCTTTTCTTCGCTCCTAATCTGTTACTAAATCCTGTTCTTCTGATTTTCGGATATTGGGTGGCCAGATTATGGGTCACAATGATACGGTATGATATCTGACGATATCCAATGATGCCGTATGATCCGGTGAAATCAATGAACTGCCCCCATTTTAGGCTTCCGTTTTGATTTCTATCAAAACCGGACGTCCCAACGACAATACAAAATGGATAACGCTAAACAACAGTGTATCAAGGTAAATATCTTTACAGACTAAGTGCCTTATAGCATAAATTTGAGTGTTGGTGGCAATGGTAAAACGTAGAACGAATACCTGACAAAGCAAATGCATCTGATAGCGATAAAAGAAAGAATTGAAGACAATAAAAGATTTGCGAGTAATGCTTTGCATGTGGAGACTATTCAAATGACAATTGACTTTTATAAAAAGGTTGGATTTGTGCCGCCGTGGATTGGCTATTATGCAGAGGAAAACGGCAATTTAGTTGGGAGTGCAGGGTTTAAAGGACCACCAATCAATGGGACCGTAGAAATTGCTTATGGTACATTTGAGGAATATAGAAACCAAGGAATCGGAACGGCAATTTGCAGGCAATTGGTTGAATTATCTTTAAAAACGGACCCATCCATAAGACTAACAGCAAGGACATTTTCAAAAGAAAACTTCTCGACAAAAATACTTCAAAAAAATAATTTTATATTATTAGGACCTGTTCAGGATCCAGAGGAGGGAGAAGTATGGGAATGGCATTTACCTTGACGGGCAACAAATATTCAATTACTACTCAATTCGTGGATTGGCCTTAAAAACAAAACCACTTTGCGGAACACAAAAAGGGCAGACCGGATTCTCCGGCTATTGCGCACGCGACGATCGAAGCGGCTATTACCAGGGCACGTGAATTAAATCCCAAACTGCCGCTATTTGTTTCCGGCAAATCATTCGGGGGAAGAATGAGCTCACAATGGCTGGCGGGCCATCCGGATAGTTCTGTTAAAAGCATTATTTTATATGGGTTTCCACTTCATCCGGCTGGCAAGCCCTCCACCGAGCGCGCCGAACATCTGAAAGCGCTGAAAATACCGATGCGATTTTTGCAGGGCAGTAAAGATACCCTGGCCACCTGGGCACTCATTAAAACAGTATGCGAATCTTTACGGAAAGCCACCCTGGTAAAACTGGAAGGAGCCGATCATTCTTTCAAGGCCGGTAAAAAAGATATTATGTCTTTGTTAGTAAATGAAACAAAGAAATGGGGCGATAAAATGATTTAACGCTATTGATTGATAGAAGAATTGTTCGGATTAAAAAGGTAGGATTAATTTAAGCAAATCTGTTAAAGTAAGATGTAATATGTATTGGGCAAGTATAGATATGCTTGGAAGGAATTACTTGATTATCTTCGGTTGAGCCGTGAAAAATGGCGGGGGACGGAGGTGTTGGTTCGGTAGCTTAAAATCTAAAAATATGATCATTAAAGATTTTTTGCCAAACCCTGCATTTAGCGAGTTTGTACAATGTTACAGAATCGTACATTTTGAATTTGATAATTCGGATACAATTCCTTTCAAGGCATACCCCCCAAAACCGGAAGAGTGTCTTTATTTTATTCTTCGCGATAGTTTAATGGTTGAATTTAATAATTCGAAAGAAAAAAATATTCTGCTTCCGATTATTCTGATAGGGCAACAGACCTCGGTGACCAGGCGATATCTTCGGAAAGATTTTTTAAATTTACAGATTGTTTTTCAACCTACCGGTTTATTCCGGTTAACGGGCATACCTTCTTTTGAACTTACGGATCAATTTATTGATGCAACAGCTGTCTTTTCAAAAAATATCCGCTTTATACATGAACAGTTACAAAATGCCAAAAGTTATAATAACATGCTTTTAATAGCCGATCAGTTTGTGGCTGACATGGCAAACAATGCACGAAAAGATGTTCATCTGTTGGATTCTGTGAGTAAGGTGATGATGAAAAGCCATGGCAATATTTCTCTCGATTGGTTAGCTAAGGAATCCTGTCTGTCTACAAAACAGTTTAACAGGAAATTTAATGAAAGAGCAGGTATTAATCCCAAAACGTATTCAAAGATTATCCGGTTTACCAAAGTCTTTAATACAAAAAACAGATATCCGGAAATGGATTGGCTGAGAATAGCTATTGAATGTGACTATTTTGATTATCAACACCTGGTAAAGGATTATAAGAAGTTTACCGGATTAACTCCAAATGAATTTCATTTGCTTGAAAGCAATTCCCCTGAATGTAAACTTGGGCTTTCAGGTGAACTTTATCGGGATCGCATGTAGCTGAGCATGCCAACATCTTAAAAATGTCCTTTTTTTACCACCACTCAATGCCAGACAAGGTTCAATTTTGAATGATAAAAATTGTTCATTGTGAAATGCATTAATCTTTTAATAACGATATCTGTTTTCATCACAACCATTGCAATCGCCCAAAATAAAAAAGTTAATATGAAGAAGATTCTTATAGAAGCAAAACCAGGAGCAATTTCAGTTGATGTGGAAAACACTGCTATAATTGTGGTCGATATGGAGAATGACTTTGGCTCAAAAGGAGGGATGTTCGACAAAGCGGGAGTTAATATTTCTATGATTCAGAAAGTTGTTCCGCCTACTGCCAGAGTTTTAGAAGCAGCAAGGCAGGCAGGTATAAAAATAATTTATCTTAAAATGGGTTATCAGGAAGATCTGTCTGACATTGGAAAAGAAGGATCAAAAAATCGTATAAACCACGTACAATATATGCATGTGGGGGATACAATGACTGCTCCCAATGGATTAAAAAGTCGTATTCTTATCAGAGATAGCTGGGGAACGGAAATTGTTCCGGAACTCAAGCCTCACTCAGATGACTTTGTTTTATATAAGACAAGGTTTAGTGGCTTTTATCAGACCGGGTTGGATTCAATACTTAAAAAATTTAATATAACCTATCTCATCGTCACCGGATGCACAACGAGTGTATGTGTAGAATCTACTGTCAGAGACGCCATGTTTAGAGACTATTCATCAATAGTTCTTGAAGATTGTACGGCTGAACCGATTGGTTATGATTTGCCAAAAACGAATCATGAAGCATCTCTTTTAGTTATCCAGAGTGTACTGGGCTGGGTTTCAAATTCCAATGAATTTATAAAAGCTCTTAAAGAGTAATAAAACCCTATACTATTTCAAGAGAAATTTTATGGGAGGTCAGGCGCCCCACCTTTATCAAACAGCTTCCATTCTCCTTCGGATACAACTTCTACGGTGTCGCCGGTCACCTTAATGGCGGTCTGATCGTCAATAGCATATGACGGTGTCGCCGCCTCCAACCAGCAATGCGTCCGTCTCCCGGAGCATGGGAACCCAAAGCTCCTCTTTGATGCTGGGCAGCGCGGACAGCTCCAGCAATCCCAACGACTTCCAACCCAATTCGCAGAAAGGATCACCCAATGATCCGCAAATCACATTTCGCGCGATGTTCCCACCGTTGGGCAGGGCGTAGATCGCGGTAGGCACGAAAAGGGCGCTTGCCTCAGAAACCAGTTTACCCAGTAGCTCAACCAGCGCGTGGTGGATGCTTGCGTTACTAATGCCGGCGGAAGTGAGAAGCAGCTTCATAATATCTTTGGTTGGTTATATCGTAGGTCTGCCTGATGGCGGGTTACTATCTCATTCCTTATGCGATACAAAGATGCGCAGGAAAACATCATAATTTAGTGTATTAGCAGCAATTATGGGATCCACATCAGATAATAATTTACCAATCCTACTGGCCTTGATTACCTAACTGGCGGGTGCTGTCTTTTTTCTTTATTTACTCAGATTATATTCCCTTAAACAGCAAATATTTATTTTGATTTCAGTTTGGACATGTTCTTTTTCAGACTATTTTCTAAGTTTTTTAAATGGACCCCGATTCCCAATCCTGAAATCCATTCTTTTGCTTTTATCTGCTTTTCTTCGCCTTTAGTAGCCTTATATTCGCTACTAATCTGTTACTAAATCCTGGTTTTGTGAATTGGTTGATTTTGATGGCCAGATTATGGGTCACAATGATACGGAATGACACCGTATGATACGGTATGATACCATATGATACGGTGAAAATCCAGGCTCTTAAAGACAAGATGGATAACGCTAAACAACATTATATTAAGGTAAATATCTTTACAGACGAAGCGCCTTATATCATAAATTTGAGTGTTGTGCGTCATGCTGAAACAGACCATACTAAATAATAAAACCTTGAATATGGAAATAGAAATATTCAACAAAAAAGACATTGACGAACTCTACAATTTTATTGTTGAGACAATTAATATTTCATATTTTGGATATTATCCAGAAGAGGCCATAAATTATTTTATTGAATACTCAAATAAACAGGATATTTTAGAAGATGCTAGAAAAAATCATGTTATAGTCATAAAAGACAAAAACATAATTATTGGAACAGGAACTTTAAAATATACGCATATAAAAAGAGTTTTCATTAAACCAACCTATCAAGGAAAAGGACTGGGTGGGCTAATAATGAATGACCTTGAAGAAAAAGCAAAAAATAAAAATTTAAAACTCGTAGAACTTCACTCTTCATTATTTGCTAAATCATTTTACGACAAATTGAATTATAAAATGTTCAAAATGAAGAGAGTAGAAGTTGAAAATGGCGAATTATTATATTATCAAAGAATGTCAAAAAGACTGTCCACATATCAATATTCAAACAAATATAATATTCACAAAAAGAACTTCAAAGTTGTAAAAAATGACGGAATTGATGTAGAAGTAAATACCGAAACAATTTTTCATTTTTATCAAAATGATGAATTGATTTATGCAGAGTATAATGGCGGGAAAGTAAAATACGGAGAAATATTTGGAATTATTGAAAATGAGACAATTTATTTTTATTACAGCCAAGAAAATTTAGTTGGAGAAAAAAATCAAGGAAGTTCAAAAGATGAAATAAAAATGTTGGAAAATGACAAGTTACAACTTATTGACAAATGGGAATGGAAATCGAAAAGTGGTCAAGGTTTATGTATTTTAGAAGAAATATAAGCACTACTGCCAACATCGGTTTTGTGCAAGTGGGGCCGAAGGAATTTAGTTGAACATTTGTAATTCGATTCAGCTTTTGTAATAAATTTGAACTGTCGGAATTCTAATTCCTCACCTGCATAAAGCCGAAAAACGTTGTAGGCCAGCCTAAATGAAACTTCTTGTAATCATATTATTTATCCTTCACGGTCAACATATTTTTGGTCAACATTCTGATACAGTTCACCTCCAGAACGGATCTTTCTTGAGGCTATCCAAAGAATCGATGATCTTTAAAATATAGGAAGAATACACCTTTGAAACCGATCGACCAAGATAGCCGGAAGGCAACGGGTAACAGCGCTATCCCTATGTAAACTGGTAAAACGTCTCAAACGATGAAAGCATTGAAGTATGCCTGGATCATTACAAATAGGATCTAAATACTCGTTACTAAATCGTCACTAATTCCGCTGGAACCCACTAGAATCGCGGGACAGTACTTTTTGTATCGGGAAGTGACCACCATGCGCTATATGCGCGTTTCCCGCGGTTGACGCATGTCCTAATTGGATTTCATTTGCCTTTAGTTGCTTTTCTTCGCCTTTATTAGCCGTTTATTCGCTCCTAATCTGTTACTAAATTCTGTTTCTTCTAAGTGTTTGTATTTAGTGGCCAGATTATAGGCACTAATGATACGGTATGATACTCAATGATACTAAATGATACGCAATGATACCTTATGATATGATGAAAATCCAGAGCTCCTAAGGGAAAACATGTGTGAGGGTTGCCGGAATATTATGCGTTGAGGAAACCTGATATATTTATAGTGGTTTAAGTATATGGTAGAAATAGATGAAGCATGAAATCAATGAACTACCCCCATTTTAGACTTCCGTTTTGATTTGCCTCAAAACCGGACTGTACCAACGACAATACAAAATGGATAACGCTAAACAACAGTGTATCAGGGTAAGTATCTTTACAGGCGAAGCGCCTTATAACATAAATTTGAGTGTTGTGCGTCACTTTAACGAACATCACGTTTTGACACAAACTATTTGACAAGACACAAAATAATTATCTATTGACAACAAACTTAAATTTAAGCAAATGAAAAAAGAATTTATGCTTTACATCCGAAATGCAGGAGACGCAAAAGCTGCATTGACACCAGACGAACACTTAGCATTTATTAAAAAATGCGAAGTTTATATTGGGCGACTTAAAGCAGAGGACAAATTAATTGCAGCACAACCCATAGTTCGTGAAGGATTTATTGTTTCAAAGAACGCAAGTGGTTGGACAAGTGTTGCAGTTGACCCAACCAAAGAAGTACAAGTTGGTTATTATCACATTAGAGCAAACGACATTGACGAAGCAATGGCAATGGCAAAGGACAATCCCGAATTTGAGTTTGTTCCTTCTGCAAGCATTGAGGTTAGACCAATCAAAATGAAAGAAGAACAAACGAATTTTGTTTATCCCAACAGTTGACAAAAAATTAAACAAACAAAATTTAGTTTTCGTTTTTGTCTGTGGTCAAAAAAGCGAACGCACAACATGGGGTTTTGTGCAAGCCGGGCTGGACGTTGAAACTTCGGCTGTTTGCATCGCTGTGCTTTGGTTCGGGATGGACGGAATTCTGTTGAGCTTTTAGTTATAACTACTTTTATTTCTTTATTGGGCTTCAGTTCCGGGCTGGACAAACAACAATGCCCTGCCTGCACAAAGCCCTCTTCGTTGGCGGTAATTTTATAGGGACAATCAAAAATGAAAAGACCATATATCGTTTATACTCTTTCAAAGGATAGGACAACACAAAGATTCAATAAAAGCAAGCTCCAAGACATTGCCAAAGACATCGAAATTTTCTTGATGACTTGTACAACTGCAAAATTTCTTGAGCCAAACACATTAGAGTTAACTGCTTACACTGCTTATGACTCGACAGACCCGGTTGAAGCTCTAAATGAGATTATCAATAAAACATCAGAGAGGTTTGGAGCAAGCGACAAAGAACCGGTTGCCTTTCAATATCCAAGCGGAGAACCACTTTCAACAAATAAATACACGTGGACATTTACAAAGGACAGATTGCAGGAAGTAATCCAATATATTATTGATAACAGTCCAATGCCAAAATCAAACTTTGGACCTCTTGACATTTTTATTTCATATAACTTCAAATTGCTTGACATTACAAATCAAAAGGAATTGCTCAATCAGCTCAACACATCTTCATTTCTCGTTTGGTTTTCAAGAGGAAAATCGTGTTCACCTACAATCTTCTTCCCTTTTGAGCAGGCGGACAAACCATTTTGGACTTACCTAGACGACATAACTCCATACCTGCCATTTAAGCTTGAAGAAAAGTATTTAAAAATTGCTTTTATTAATAAACATGGCGAAATGAAGTCATTTAAAAAAATACAAAGACCCATATCGAAATAAAAACTACCGCCAACACGTGCATTGGCGCTATACCGGCTGGGTAAAGGTATTTGTGTAGTTGGAATTCTATTTAACTTTAGTACATTGGCCGTAGGTAAACCAAATCTACGGCCAAGCCAGCAGTAGGAATTCTATTGCCGGCACAGCCCTAATGCGTAGACGTTGCTAGCAATGGAAAAGAACGTTTGCTACACAATCGACTTCATGCGACAAAACCTAAAATGCATCTTCTTCCAATTAAGCAACGACTTGAGGACAACAAACAGTTTACTACTGACT
>Ga0066790_10000778_pt1 | contig 12800 bp, 8 predicted proteins | sample OrgsoiDNA2013050_FD_70963 | JGI IMG/M metagenome (GOLD analysis project Ga0066790, IMG submission 70963) | Permafrost soil microbial communities from the Arctic, to analyse light accelerated degradation of dissolved organic matter (DOM) -... | ecosystem: Environmental > Terrestrial > Soil >...
TGGCCGTGGGCGCAGCCGGGGCAGCAACTCCAACTTTCGCCGAACTCGAATCCCGCCGCAGCCGCTTCAGGTCGCTCAGCAGATCGGCCGCATTCTGGTAGCGCAGCGCCGGATCTTTCTCCAGCGACTTGCCGATGATCCGTTCCAGTTCTGCCGGCAGCTCCGGATTCAGCCGCACCGGCGCCGTCGGTTCTTTGTGCAGAATGGCGTCGAACATCACGGCAGAAGTGTTGCCGCCGAACGCCATGCGGCCCGTCGCCATTTCGTACAACACGGTTCCAAAAGAAAACAGGTCGCTGCGCCGGTCGAGTTCCTCGCCGCGTGTCTGCTCCGGCGACATGTAAGCCACCGTGCCCACGGTCGTTCCAGGGTTGGTCAGGCTGCCGTCAACGGTCGCGCCGTCGGGCGAACTGGGCGCGAGTTCCGGCGCGCCACTCAGCTTGGCCAGCCCGAAGTCGAGAACCTTCGCCTGCCCGCGCTTGGTCACGAAAAGATTCGCCGGCTTGATGTCCCGATGGATAATGCCTTCGCTGTGCGCCGCGTCGAGGGCGTCGGCGATCTGCACCGCCAGTTCCAACAGTGGTTCGAGTGGCATCGCTGCGCCAGCGAGTCGATGTTTGAGCGTCTCGCCCGCCAGCAGTTCCATCACGATGAAATGCTGCCCGTCGAACTCCGCGATCTCATGAATCGTGCAGATGTTGGGATGATTCAGCGCCGACGCCGACCGCGCCTCGCGCCGGAACCGCTCCAGCGCCTGCGGATCCCGCGCCAGTTCGTCGGGAAGAAACTTGAGCGCCACGTGCCGCCCCAGGCTCAGGTCCTGCGCCTCGTAGACCACACCCATCCCCCCGCCGCCAATCTTCTGAATAATGCGGTAGTGGGAGATAGTCTTGTCGATCATGGATTGGGCAGTCATGCTTCGAAGATCATGATTTGCAGATCACACTTCCAGATCGAGGCTGCGGTGCGCCAGCGGCGCTGCCGTATGGTAGGGTGCGAGGCCGCGGAAGTCAAAGCAACCACAAACCCGGGAAAGAGAAACCACAGGGATCACAGGGTTACACGGGGGAATTCTTCTGTGTAACCCTGTGTTCCCTGTGGTTGAGATTTGAGCCTGATCTCTCAGCTCTTGAAATGCTCCCATCCCCTCGGACGCAGTTTGTGTGTGACGCTCTTATCGTTGACCAGCAAAATCTTCCGCGACCGGGTGATGACCCCAATCTCGCTCAGCGCAACTCCACCAATCTGCGAGGGGACGCGCTTGCCCGGCGCCACGGTGAAAAGCAGTTCGTAGTCCTCCCCCCCGTGCAGCGCCAGGTCGAGATCGACTTCGCGCGCCGGCTTCCCAACCCGTGCCCTCGGAATGGCAGCAGCATTCACTGCCGCGCCCACACCGCTCTCCTGGCACAGATGCGCCAGGTCGGTCGAGAGCCCATCGCTGGTGTCAATCATCGCCGATGCCAGATTTCTCGTCCGAAGCATGCGGCCGATCTCAACCCGCGGCTCGGGATAAAAATGCCGCGGATAATTCCGTTGCAGCAGCTTCTTCTTAGGCGCAGCTTCCATGCGCAGCACCGCTGCAGCGGACCCGCCCAGTGCTCCGCTCACAAAGATGCGGTCTCCCGGCCGTGCTCCCGACCGCCGTACAGACTTTCCCTTCGGCACACTCCCGACCACAACAATGTCCGCCAGAATTCCATCTGGCGACTGCGCTGTATCTCCTCCAGCCAGCGTCACCTTATATTTCTTTGCCAATCTCATCAACCCACGCAGAAACCTCCCCACCCACGCCTGCGGTAAGTCGCGCGGCAGCGCGAGAGAAAGAAACGCCGCCACCGCCTCCCCGCCCATCGCCGCAATGTCGCTCAGCCCTCGCGCCAGGCACCGGTGCCCCACCGACTCGGGCGAATGCCAGTCTCTCTGAAAGTGAATCCCCTCCAGCGAAAAGTCGGTCGTCACCAGAAATTCGTCTCCCGCCCGCGCCCTCAGTACTGCACAGTCATCCCCAATCCCAGTCACCACAGATCTGTAGGCGGCGCGGCCGTATGTGGCGCGGACGCCCTCGTCCGCGTGCCGGCGGCGCCCCAATCCCGCCATCCGTCGCATCTGTTCAATCAGCGCTTTTTCAGGCAGAGGCACGGAACCAATATATAGCCCCGAACGCAACCAACAGCCTTACGCAGATTAACCCCGTCTAGGAAACGCGCTTTTGGACACGCAACCCACAGCGGCATGCGTCCCCAAATGCGTCCCAAGGACAGCGACGACGCCGGACCCCCGAAGCCCAACGCCGGCACCAAATGCCCCTTCTGCCCTGTCCCCCCAACCGGGAAGTCACCTGTCCCATGGTGACCCTCGGTTACCACGTCTTCAGTAACGGCAAAATGCCCCGGCGGTCGTTGACAGGGGGAATCCAGTTTGTTAACGTTAGCCCAGTCATTCACAAGACCTTTGGCCGAGCTAAGTTCTGCAATCGGTAGGAATTGCAGACGAAGGCAATATTTGAAGTTCGGTTTGCAGTCCCAGGATGTGGGAGGGCGCGCCAGAGTTTTCCATTCCCAAGATGGGGGCGCAGCCCGAAAAAGTCATGTTTGCGAACAGGGGTTCTGCATCTTAAAGCTGAAGACTGTGCCTGCTGTTCCGGACCTGAAGCCTAAAAACTGGCTACGATTCATCGAGGAGCGATTTGCAGAAACGCTTTTACATCCTTTTTGTGGCCCGCGGGGACGACGGCCAGCTTCGCAAGATCTCCATCCCCGTTCATTATCTGTACGTATTCGTTATCGGCGCCGCTATCGGATTCCTTAGCCTGACCGGAATTGCCAGCTCTTATACCCGAATGCTCCTCAAGGTTTCGCAGTTCAACCAGCTGCGCACCGAGAAAGATCAGCTCAAGAACAACTATTCGCGCCTCGAGCAGGTCGCCAAAGAGCGCGACATGCAGGTCGCCTCGCTGGGCTCGATCGCCGGCGAGGTTTCCGCGCTCTACGGTTTGAAGTCCGAGCCCACGCTCGTGACCGCATCCTCCGAGCAGGTGCAGGCCGCCCAAGTGACTTCTTCCCTGGACCAACTGCACGCCCTGCGCACGTCCGCCATGACCGGCGCAACCATGGTCGGACTCACCATGGGCCTGACCCGCAACGCCACCACCGCCGACTGGATCAAGGCCAACTCCGCGCCCAACCTATGGCCTGTCGAAGGCCAGGTCACGGGTAGCTTCGGCGAGCGCATCGATCCATTTAACGGAGAAGGCGCGTTCCACAGCGGAGTCGATATTGGCAGCAACTTTGGCGCCTCGATCATCGCCCCCGCCGACGGCATCGTCACCTTCAGCGATCAGATGGGCGGCTACGGCAAGGCCATCATGATCGATCACGGCAACGGCATCAGCACCCGCTACGGCCACTTGTCCGGCTACGCTGTAACTGCCGGCCAGGCCGTGCACCGCGGCGACGTAATCGGCTACGTCGGCGAAAGCGGACGTTCCACCGGCCCCCACCTCCACTACGAAGTCCGCATCAACGACACGCCCGTCAATCCCTACAAATACTTGCGCATCACCGTCGCCCACAACGGCGGCTTCGCCGCAGGCAGCTAGATCAGTTCTCTCAGCACGCAACTCTCATCCGGCATTTCTTACGCATCACGGAAGCCGCTCTCGCGCCCATGAATGACGGCGCTTTTCCAGCGCCACGTTGGTTGTAGTGAAAACCCGCTGGCATTGACCCGCTGAGAAGTGCCATTATTCCCCCGGCGCCTGTTTAAGACTTTGGGACCTCTGGCGCCAACCCGTATCACTCGCGTCCACGGTAAAAAAACGACGGTGCCCGGGGACGGGGCCTCGAGCACCGCAAAAGGGTGAAGCAAGCGTTAGCAGATTCCCGCAGCGTGGAAATCCTGGCTGCTCAGGCCGCCGCCCAAGAAGAGCAGCTGCCGGATCTGGATTATGCTGGTCTCGGGAGCCGGACCGGGCCCGATCTCGACTGTGGCCGGGTTGAAGGGAACGCTGGTGTTGGACGAGCCCCGAGTGCCGATCATCGTGCAGCCGCCCAGGCTCAGGTTCGTCACGAAGACGTAGTTTCCGGTCGTTCTCTTGAACGAGCTGGTCAAGGCGGATCCGCGCTTGGCAAGGCCGTTGGCCAAACCGACCAGAACCTTGGTGCTTACAGCATTGGGGCAGACGACCGCCAGGTGGAATGGGATCCCATCTGTCAGGCCGCCGCCCGGGTTCTTGGTCTCGATGTAGACGGAGTTGGCTGAGGGGCCGCTGCCCGTGTAGACACCCGACGGGTTGAAGACGAGGGCGTTGGCGGGGTCACCGACGGTGGCGAGGTAGGCGCACGTCCCGACTGCGCCCGTGAAGTCGACATCGTATCGGCCGACGCCCAGGTGAGTCAGCGTCGCGCCCGGCGAGGAGCGGACCAGGTTCTCGGTGTAGCCGACGACGGCGTAATTCCAACCCGTTATGTTGCAGGCAACCGCGAGGTCGAAGGGCCCATCCATCAGGCCGCCGCCCTGGTTCTTGACCTCCACGTACACGCCGCTGCCGCTCAGGTGGCCGCCGGCGGTGTAGCTCTGGATCGCCTGCGAGAAGGCGTTATGCGTGGTTGAGACGTAGCTGCAGCTGCTCACGTCTGAGGTGAAGGTCACCTCGTACTGCCCGCTGCCGGCGGTGTGGCTTACGGAAGAGACTCCGTTACCGTTCACCAAGGTGCCGTCCGCAGCCACCGTGGCGAACAAGTTTGGGGATGCCGCCAAGGCGGTCGGCGGTGCCAGCGCCGCGGCTACCGCAAGCGCCATCCCGAACGAAAGAGCGTGAATCGTAAGAGCCTTCATAGTGATCCTCCTTCAAAGGACTTGTGATTGTGAATTCTTAGGAGCGCACGTCCAGCGCGACACTTGCTCATGCACCGCAAGCGAATGCGTGAATGCTCTCCTCTCAACTCGTTTGACAGCTGGGACATAAGTTGCTCCGAGGTCGCAAACCCTGCTTAGAGAATCCGATTGAGCCATGCGGCCCGGAGCGCGACTACCTGGTAATGTGCGAACGGCGGACAGAATGGCTCACGATCTTCGGAATTCTTTTCAGGACTATAGGAAGTTCGCAGCGATACGAAAAGCGCCACTTACGCGCCGCGGTACTTGGTTGACGAGAAATCGCCACAGCACTCATTTACGCCGTGTATGTCGCGAGCGAGTGTAATCGCCTGTTCGCGGCGGCGCTAGCGGGCTGCTGAAAAACTCGGCCTCGGGCTGGGTTTGGGAAGGGCACGACTTCAGTCGTGCCGCTAAGTCCTCTAAGGCGAACCGCGCTTTAGCGCCCGGCTTCGCTGTCAGCAGCGCAAATGAGTTTTTCAGCAGCCTGCGAGACGAGCCAAAGCCTGCGCGGATTCTGAAGTGTGTTTGGGGATCTGCGGGGATAATATCCCCCGTTTGCTAGACATTTTTATCTCAACAAAATTTACAACCTTTTGATTTGACGCGTCGTCTCATCCGGGCAGACAATGAAGTCCCCCGCCGCTTCAGTCTCTCGGGAGTTCTGATTTCTCGACAACCACCGCGTCCACATAAGGAGATTCGCCATGCGGAAGCTGCCCGCTGCCCTGCTATTGATCTTGACTGTCGCCATCGCTCAGGCACAGTTCATTCAGCCCAAGGTCTACAACCTTTCCTCGGGTGGCCTTAACCAGATGCTGGCCAAGGGCGACTTCAACCGGGACAGCAAGCTGGATGTCCTGTTTTCCGCCAGCAACAGCACGGGCCAGGAACTGGCTGTGTTTCCGGGCAATGGAACGGGCGGATTCGCAGCAGCCATCCTAACGCCAATCACGGCCAATCAAGGCCGTATCGTGATGGCGGGAGACGTCAATGGCGACGGCATTCCTGACGTCATCATCACGGCGGTCGATTCCATCACCTCGCAGCCCGAAGTTGGGGTGATGCTCGCTGACGGAACCGGGAAGTTCGGCGCGCCGATCCTGTTCCATACCTCGCTCATCCCTGGTGCCCTCGGCGACTTCACCGGCAATGGAAAGACCGACCTGGTGGCGGGGAGCAACCCGCTGACGGTATTTCCTGGCAACGGAGACGGCACGTTTGGCGCGCCGATCACAAGCTCATTCAATTGGAGCGCCGGCTGCTCCGCGGTCGCTGATTTCAACAAGGACAACAAACTGGATCTGACGACTGGGGACGCGGTCCTGCTCGGCAATGGCGATGGAACCTTCCAGTCGCCTTGGACTGTCCCAGGAGGTGGCTGCAACGTTGCCGTGGCCGATTTCAACAAGGATGGATTCCCCGATCTGGTGACCTCGGGCGGCAAGATCGGCGGTGAGGGAGCGCTGGTATTTCTCGGCGACGGCACCGGCAAGTTCACCACCAGCACCTTGTACAAGACCGGCCAGCAGGGTGTCAGCGGGATCGTGGTCGCCTCCTTCAATGCCGACTCCAACCAGGACATCGCTGTATCGAATTCGATCGATGACGATGTGACCATTCTTCTTGGCAACGGCGCGGGCAAATTCACCGTCGGCAAGACCTATGCGCTTTCCGTCTTCAACATCCTGTCGGGCGACTTCAATGGCGATCACAAGTCGGACGTGGTCGTGTTTAGCAATCATGGATTCAGCGTGCTGCTGGGGAACGGCACCGGCGGCCTGATTGCCGAAGTGGCGCAAAACTTTCAGCCGGGACAAACCATTCATCTTGCCGACTTCAACGGCGACGGCAAGGTCGATGCCTACGAGTTCAGTAATGTCTATCAACCGAGCGCGGTGCTTCTGGGCAATGGGGCCGGAGGATTCGGCGCGCCGATTTCCGTGCCCACCAGTTGCCGGGGAGGCATCGGAGTGATTGTCGACTTCAACGGCGACAAGAAGCCAGACGTCGCCATTGTGGAGGGAACGGGCGGTGGCGTCGGGGTCTGCCTCGGCAAGGGCGACGGTACATTTAACAACGCGATCGTCTCCGATGCCGGGGTGCAACACTCTGGGCTGATCTTTGGCGACTTCAACCACGATGGCAAGATGGATCTGGTCGCGACGGACACAGGCGGCCTGAGCATTCTGCTCGGCAAAGGCGATGGCACATTCAAAGACGCAATTCTGACCGGCTTGAGCAACATCGTCTTCACCGCCACTGGCGATTTCAATCATGATGGAAAGCTCGACATCGCCGCCATGGTGAACACATCGGGTGGACCGGAAATTGCGGTGCTGCTCGGCAATGGCGACGGCACCTTCAAATCGCCGGTCATGACGTCCGTTCCAACATTTGCCCAGCCCTTCGTGGTGGGAGATCTGAACGGTGACGGCTTCCCGGACATCGTGACCCCTGGGCTGTACATCTTCATCGGCAATGGCGACGGCACCTTCAAGGCTCCAGTGCTCCACACAGTGTTTGGCGTAACGACCTTGCAACTGCGCGACATCAACAACGACGGTAAGCTGGATGTGCTCGCAGTGGCCGGATTGAACGGCTTCTTCGACGTTATTCTGGGCAACGGCAACGGCACCTTCCAACCCACCAAGATCTACAGCGCGCTTCTTGGACGAGTCTCCCTCGGTGTGGCCGACCTGAACGGCGACGGAAAACTCGATGTCGCCTATCTCAGGGCGACCAACAATGAACGGACATCCACTCTGGAGGTTTTTCTCAACGGCCACTGACAAAGAATGGACAGCGGGGAACCCTGACAGAAAACCAGCCCTTAGTGGCGGGGCTGGTTTTTTTGTTTTAGCTACCCGCCAAGTTTCTTTCGATACTCAGTGCCGTCAATACTTTGCGAATGCAATTTCCTTCATCTTGACTTCGCAACCGTGAACCAGCGTAATCTCTGGAAACCTCGGGGCCGCTAACTTCAATAAAGGAGATCGACTTTCCATGAATTGCTCCATCTCTCGCCGAAATCCGCTTCGCTCCATCCTTATCCTCACCACTGCACTTCTGCTCGCCGGGAGCTGCTTGGCGCAAGGGACGTTCGTGTCGTTCGATGGGCCGCACGCCGGTACCGCGTCGAACCACGGTACCTTTCCCGTCGCCATGAGCCGTTTGGGAGGCATTGCCCTCACCACCATCGACGACAGCAATGCGACGCGCGCCTACGTCAGGCACGCCCGCAACGGCACCTACCTTCAGATTCAGGCTCCGAATGCCGTTACTACTTTGATCTCAGGTTTGAATTCCCGGGGGCAGGTTGCCGGAATCTTTTATCCCAACGGCCCGGCCCAGGGATATCTCAGGAACGTCGACGGCACCTATGTGATATTGAATCCTCCGGGATCAACCGGCATGGCAAACATTGTGGGCATCAACGAAGCAGGACAAGTTGCAGGGAATGCCTACATCAGTGGCACGCAAACCCCGTTCTTCTGGGACCCCGCCCATCCCGACACCTATGTCACGTTCTCGGTGTCCGGCGGGACGTTCCCTTACGCAAAGGCAATCAACGACAGCGGACAGATCGCCGGCGCCTATAACGACACGAAGACCAACCAGACGTTTGGCTTCCTGAGAAGCGCCGACGGTACCGTCTCCACCTTCAAAGTCGCTAACTCGCTGGGGTATTTCAATCTCCAGGTGACGGCGCTGAATAACTGGGGCACCATCGTGAGCAGCGTCTTCGACGAAAATTATTCCGCCGGCGATCTATACCTGCGCTACTCCGGAGGCGGACAAAAGATCGTCGTCGGTGACTCCCACGGGGGATTAAATCCCGCTGCTATTAGCAATAATGGCGTCGTAGTCGGCACCGACTTCGGGGGCGACACTCAATACGGAAATGCGTTCTCGGTCGACCGGAGCTCAACCTTAACCTTGATCCCCGTACCCTTCGCCGCCCAAGGCACAACCGCCAACGCACTCAACAATGCCGGCACCATCACCGGCACCTATATCGACGCCAACGGCGCCAGCCACGGCTGGATCTTTTTTCAGTAATTTCCAGTAACAGTATTTTTGGGTGACCCATTTCTCGCGCGTTTTTTGGCGCGAGAAGTGGGGATTTTCCGCAATCCTCACTTGCTGCAGCTTCCCAGATCGTTCGGCATTGTGACCCCGCGAGACGTTTTCGCGCCCTCAAACTTTAAGCTGTTACGATCGTACCCATGTCCACCGCACAAACCTGGGACCCAGCCTCTTACGCGCGAAACGCGAGATTCGTATCCGACTTGGGGTCGCCCGTCGTGGATTTGCTTGCGCCTAAGCCCGGCGAAAGGATTCTCGATCTGGGTTGCGGAGACGGCGTACTCACGAAAAAGCTCGCGGATCTGGGCTGTGAAGTGGTCGCGGTCGATTCGAGCGTTCCCCAAGTCGAGGCCGCGAGGAAAGTCGGCGTGAACGCCTTCGCGATCGCCGGCGAAGAGCTGCAATACAACGAAGAATTCGATGCCGTGTTCAGCAATGCCGCTCTGCACTGGATCAAGCGTGCGGATGCGATGCTGGCCGGAGTGTATCGTTCCCTGAAACCGGGTGGCCGCTTTGTCGCAGAATGTGGCGGCCACGGTTGTGTTGAAAAGATCCGAACCGCTCTGGTTCAAGCCTTGGATCGGCGTGGATTGGACGGCGAGGCTCGCGTTCCCTGGTATTTCCCCACCCCCGGCGACTATGCCACCCGGCTGGAGCGCGCAGGGTTTCGCGTCGATAACATTGCGCTGATCCCGCGTCCAACTCCCTTGCCTGGCGACGTCATTGGTTGGTTGGAAACCTTTGCTCTCAACTTTTTTCAAGGCATGTCTGACGAAGCTCGCACCGGCTATCTGCAAGAGGTGCGGACGGTCCTGGAACCGCAACTTCGCGACGCCGGCGGAACCTGGATAGCCGACTACGTACGCCTGCGATTCGCGGCAACCAAAGCTCGCGGCAAATCCCACTAACGATACGCACTGGATTTTTGGAACTGTTATAACCTTGGATGCTTCGTGCCGGAGGACGGTTCAATGCGTCGCTATTTCCTTTCGTTCGTGTTGTGTATGTTTGCCGTTCCTTTTGCCTGCTCTCAAGCCGAGTGCAAGGCCTTCTTCGACGCGAGCGACAAGCTTATGACTATCCCCCACCACACCTACGTGAACCATGCCGAGGGGAAAGGAACAGCAAGGGTAAGCGAATCGATCTTCGTCAATGGAGCCTCCTACGTTAAGATCCAGAGCAAGTGGGTGAAGAGCCTCATGAACGTACAAGCGATGCATGAACAGGAACTGGAAAATCGCAAGAACAACAAGGTTTCCTGCAAACATGTTCGTGACGAAGCTGTAAATGGCGAAGCTGCGACAGTTGTCACCGTCCACTCTGAAAGCGAAGATGGGAAGGAAGACGCTACGATCTGGATTTCGAAGAGCAACGGCCTGCTTCTGCTCCAGGAAATCGATTTAGGTCCGGAAGATCACATCTCCATGCGCTACGAATATACGAACGTAACGGCGCCGACGACCTCGCCATAGACCCGTTCCGTTCGTGTAATTTTCCTCCGGATCAAATTTCGCACAGAGCATTCGAACTTCCTCCAGAGAGACGGACTTCCGCGCCTTGTCCGCGGGCGGAATCCCCGCCGAGCGACCTTGCTCGTACCCCTCCACACGTTACCCCCGTAACCCGCCCCGCCCAACTGCCTGCCTGATCCCGGCTCTGCTGGCGATACCATTAGAAGGTACACCTCTGGCCGGCGAGGGCAGGCTCCGCAGGCAGCAAGGGTCGACTGGATGGAGAATCCCGCCACCAAGCAATTCGGACGCTACGAGATTCTCGGCGAACTCGGCCGCGGCGCCATGGGCGTGGTGTTCAAGGCGCGCGACCCGCAGATCGACCGCATTGTGGCGCTGAAAACCGTCCCGCTGCGCGGCCAGGAGCCCGACGCCGAAACCGAATATCGCATGCGCTTCATGAATGAAGCCAAAGCTGCCGGACGCCTGCACCATCCCGGCATCGTCGCCGTGTTCGACGTGGGAGAAGAGCCCGAACATCACGACCCCTACATCGTCCTGGAATATGTAGCCGGAGAAGCGCTCAACCGCAAACTGGCGCGTGAAAAAAAGATTCCGCTGCCCGTCGCTCTGCAGTTCGCGCTCGAGATCGCTGAAGCGCTCGACTACGCCCACGAGCAGGGCGTGACTCACCGCGACATCAAGCCCGGCAACATTCTGGTTACGCCCGACGGCCACCCCAAGATTGCCGACTTCGGCATCGCCAAGCTGAATCTGGCGCACTTCACGCTGCCCGGCAAAGTTCTGGGCACGCCCGCATACATGGCCCCGGAACAGCTGGCCGGCGAAGGCGCCGACGGCCGCTCCGATCTTTTTTCCCTGGCCGTGATTCTCTACACCATGGTCGCCGGCCACTCACCGTTTCAAGGCGATAGCGCCACCACGGTGTGCTTTAAGGTCGCCAACCGCGAGCCCATCCCGGCCAGTGCTCTCGACTTGAGCCTGCCCAGCGAACTGGATGCGGTGATCGCACGCGGCATGCAAAAAGATCCCGCCAAGCGCTTCCAAAACGGCGCGGAATTCGCCGAAGCGATTCGCCAGCTGCAAACGCTCAGTCCCGCGGGCCCAACGACTACGTCATTCGTAACCGCGATCGGGACATCATCCCGGACAACCACGCGCAGCCGCGCCCAAGCCAAGAGCCTGAACAAACCGCCCGCCGTCGGGATAGCCTACGCCGCCAAGATGGTGCGCGCAGAATTTCTGAAGTCGCCGGTCAAAGACTTGATACTCGGCACCGCTACGGTGATCCTGCTGGTGATTGTCGGCGTGCAGTCGAAGCTGCTCTTCAATACTCACGAGGAAGCGATCCATCCCGGCCAGATCGACTTTCCCGTCCCGCCGCGACCGGTTCGCGTGACCACGCCCTCGGTGAAGGTGGCAAACAATTCGCCGGCACGTTCCTCCACGGCAATCAAAACCGCAAAGGGTGGGCCGGCCGCGAAGCACGCGGAGGTACAGCCAGCGGAGACGGCAAGTCCCGCGGCGGAGCCAGTGAAGCAGGTCGTGGTTTCGCTCTCCACCGTGGAGCTGGCCATCCGGCATCAGTTCAAGGACGCAACTCTTACCGTTTGGATCGATGATGTACTAGCTCTGACGCGTCCCTTGCACGGCGGAACGCAGAAGCACCTGGTGGTATTCAACGGCGTGCGCGGCGTAGAGTCTGAAACTTTGAAAGTTCCCGCCGGCAAGCACACTCTCCGCTTGCGAACCCGCACCGCCGACCAGACCGCCGACCTCTCCCGCACCATCACCGGAGAATTCATCGGCGGCCATGAACAGACGCTGCAGATCAGCTTCGACAAGCACAACACCTACATGCATCTGGAATGGGAATAGGCGCTTCGGGAGCGATCAGCTTCGTCCGAATGGATCTTCCAGCGACCGCGTCTGCGGCGTGAATAATTCCGCGCCATTCTCGGTGATGTGCATGTCGTCTTCGATGCGCACGCCGAATTCTCCGCGAATATAAATGCCCGGTTCGTTGCTGGTAGTCATGTTCGCCTGCAGCTTCGTCGTGTTGCCGCGGACCAGATATGGCCACTCGTGCCCATCCATGCCCATGCCGTGGCCGAGGCGGTGGGTGAAATATTTGTAGTCCGGGCCGTAGCCACCGTCGGTGACGACCTTGCGCGCCGCCGCATCGACCGATCCGCACTCCGCCCCCGGACGCGCCGCGGCCAGCGCCGCCGATTGAGCGCGCAGCACGATGTCGAACACTTTGTTCATCTTGGCGGACGCTTTGCCCAGCACGTACGTGCGCGTGATGTCGGACTTGTAGCCCTCGACCGAGCATTCGCCGTCCATCAGCACGATCGGGCCTTC
>Ga0066790_10000787_pt1 | contig 12709 bp, 12 predicted proteins | sample OrgsoiDNA2013050_FD_70963 | JGI IMG/M metagenome (GOLD analysis project Ga0066790, IMG submission 70963) | Permafrost soil microbial communities from the Arctic, to analyse light accelerated degradation of dissolved organic matter (DOM) -... | ecosystem: Environmental > Terrestrial > Soil >...
GTGCTTGCAATCTGACAAAGGAGTTCAGTACATGAATGCATGGGACCTGATGCGCTCGCTCAACCGCCAGCAACGCAACACATTCATAGCAAGTTTTCTTGGCTGGTCACTGGATGCCTTCGACTATTTTCTGCTGACCTTCGTCACCTTGAAGGTGGCCGACGAGTTCGGCGTAGGGCTACCGGCAATCGCATTGGCACTCACCCTGACTCTCGCATTCCGGCCTGTTGGCGCTCTTATCTTTGGTCTTCTCTCAGAGCGCTTCGGACGGCGGCTGCCACTCATGCTCGATGTCCTTTTCTACTCGGTGCTAGAGCTACTCACTGCATTCTCCCCGAACTTTGCCATCTTCCTGGTACTGCGCATCCTCTTCGGCGTTGCTATGGGTGGCGAGTGGGGCCTGGGTGCATCCATCGCTATGGAAGTGCTGCCAACCGAGTCGCGCGGCTTCTTCTCCGGCATTCTGCAGCAGGGCTACGCCTTTGGCTATTTGCTAGGCGCGCTCGTCTTCTTCGGTGTCTTCAATGTGTTCGGCCTGAGCTGGCGAGCCATGTTCGTTGTTGGCGCGCTGCCCGCGCTGCTCGTCTTCTTCATACGTAGGAATGTGCCTGAGTCGGAGGTATGGGAGCATCAACACCGCGAAAGAACGGCGAGTGGAATTGGTTTCTGGGAGAGCGTCTGGAACGCGGTGAAGAGTTTCCCTGTGCTCTTCGTCTATGTGATTCTCCTGATGACGGCCTTTAACTGTCTATCGCACGGCACGCAGGACCTCTTCCCGACCTACTTGCAGAAGCAGATTCTGCCCGGCGTGGGGTACACGGGCGCGGCGATTGTCACCATGACGACGATCCTCACCGTGATCGCCAATATAGGAGCCATAGGTGGAGGGACGTTCTTTGGCTACAATTCGGAGCGTTGGGGGCGTCGCAGGGCCATTATTATCGCGGCAGTGATTGGCCTACTTATGATCCCGCTGTGGTCTGGCCTGTTGCGCATTCCCGGCCTGAGCGTTCTCATCACCATCGGCGTCGGTGTCTTCCTGCTACAATTCATGGTGCAGGGTGCCTGGGGCGTCATCCCGGTGCATCTCAACGAACTCTCGCCTGACACTGTGCGCGGAACCTTCCCCGGCTTTGCGTACCAGCTTGGCAACCTCTTCGCGGCATGGATTGTGACGATCGAGACCATCGTTGCCCAGAGTGTGGGGAGCGTGAAGGCCCCGAACTTCTCTGTGGCCCTCGCCATCTTCTCGGCGGGCGCGTTCCTGGCGGTCATTATCTTTACCGCAATTGGACGCGAGGCGAAGGGCATCGAGTTTAAGAAGAGCGCTTCCGCTGAGATCGCCGCCGAAGGGGGCCGCGAGGCGTACGGCGATTAACTGAACTTCTAACTGAACACGTAATGCTCTCATTTCTGGTAGTTACGGGCCTGCGCAAGGCAGGCCCAGTATGTTTACTTCCCATGTCCTTCCCTGATTGGCTGCATGCTGTGAACAATGTCAGGTAATCTTTCTCGCCCAAGGTCTACTTATCATGTTCACAAGCGAGATCCATTTCTAGAGATCGCCCTTCTCACGGTAGCGTTTGATCCGCTCTTGTTCGCTTGTGACCAGTTTTCTCTGCTCCGCTGAGAAAAACCAGGTAAGCGGATGCCATTCATCGGTCGTTGCATAGTAATTCACAATCTCGATTCCGTGGGGATGCAAAACTTTTGCAAAGGTGAGGTAGGTTCTCAATTGATGAAAAGGGGATGTCACCAGGATGATCCGGTGCATCCCATGTTCTTTCAACAGGCAGAGCACATATTCTGCATTTTCTCTGGTATGAAGCGACTCAGCTTCAGTAAGTACAACCTCTTTGGGAACGCCCATCTGTATTGCTTGATCGCGCATGTACAATGCACCTAACCCGGTGTCCCATAATTTTTCAGCCGCCGAAAGATCTTTTTCTTCAAGACGCCCTGCTGCGACAGCGACTCGTAACTCTTCTAGTGAAATCAAGTGTGGAGTTGGCGTTACCTTGACACTAAACTTCCCTACGCACAGAAGGAAAGGTGCCCATCCCTGTCGATAGAGGCGGACCGCCGTGCGGATCTTGCCTTCCAGAAAGGCAAGATTTCCTCGCGTGCCAGCTAACACCACGATCGCATCCGCTTTCTTGAGTTTGTCTCGCAAGGCGAACTGTTTCCCATAGCGGATCAGTGTGAACCACAAGAGGAGCGGGAGCAACAGAACGCTCCCGATGATGCCATTTCTTCCCCATTTCATCCATATGCCTTGTTTCATAATGTGGTCATCACCCAATTCAAATCAACGACTTCCGGCTCCTTCTTCTGAGGAGATACGACTAGATCTCGTTGCAGTTCCCTCAACCGTGCAAATGTTTTATTTGAACTGGCGGCGCGTGCTAATAACCATGCCTCTGTTGCACATTGGCAACAGGCACGAATATTCCCTAGTCCATAGTATGCTTCAGCCTGTTGAGCCTTCAACCGCGCTCGCCCACGAACAAGCGTCGGATTGTAGTTCTCCATTCCTCGCTCAATGAGGGTGATCGCAGCGGCGTAATTATGCAGATGGACCTCATTTACTCCCATTTGTGCAGTCACTGATGTGGTATTTGCCTGACAGTGGCTTCGTTCTGGAACCTGTCCACGGTTGCTCAAAACCTGTTGGGCCGCATCAATATGGTATTTGCTCTCGTGCTCTTGTTGTGCTATCGCATACGCCTCGGAGAGGGCTTGAAAAATATAACCGCTCAGGCAGGGCAGAGTGCGATTCTTAATAAGTGCATGTGCCTCACTCAAATACTTGATAGCCGCCGTTGCCTTGTTTTGTTGAATCAATGTCACGCCTCTACGTGCCAATGCGGCTGACATCAATTCTGCATCATCCAATTCTTTGGCAGCCTCAAATGCTTGTTGATAAAAAATATGTGCATCATCATACTTCATCATGTCTCTAAAGAGGCTTCCCTGCAATTGATAACTCATACAAAGAAGTTCTGCCGCATGGGTAGAACGCAGGTGATGTTCATAGTTTGTCAACAAAACTTTGAGATTATAATTAGCTTGAGCCGTCCCGCCAGTATGATACACATCCCACAATGCAACGAGTTGTTGCTCAAAGAGGGCCTGTCGATCCCACTCCTGTAAGATGTTAATCCCCGGCTCGGTATTCTGACTAAGCCCCAATAATGTTGCCACTGATGTACTGAATACTTGAAATAATTGACGACGTGATCTATCCATATTCCGCTTTCCTAGTTGCTGGTGGAAGGAATTTATGTCTTGAATTCCTAATTCGGCAAACGCTTGTAGTAGGCTCTGCGCAATGGCTTGAGAGAACCGATGAAACTCTGTATCACTCTCATTCTCAAGTGCATCGTCCAGAGAAGGATCAGACCCATTTTTCTTTATCTCTATGCCCTCTCTGTGAGCCTTTTCCCCTTGCCTGCCTCCTAAATCTAACTCCGCTGCTGTTTTCCTATAGAGTTGACAGAGGCGATGAACGTAGATGGGATGAGGATCTGTTACACCTCGTTCCCACTGGCTCACCGTATTTCTGGTAACACCAATGGACTCGGCAACTTTTTCCTGAGACCATCCCTCGCTATAGCGCGCCTCCGCCAGCCTGACTCGTTCCATACGTCGCCTCGCTTTCTCGACGCAGCTTTTTAAAGAAGGTATCCAGATCTATTGTAACCTTCTGGTGCGTGGTCTGTCGAGAGAAGTAGGAGTTTATCTGATGATGCAAAGTGATACAGAATAGTAGGAGTAAAAATCGTGCATAATTTGTAAAAAGATTTGCACAAACATGTGTTACTAAAGTTTTCATGACAGTATACTAGATGAAGCTTACTCAGATCGAACTGCTGGAACTCAATGAAGTGAGCGTCAAGAGCAAGAACAATTGTAGAGGTCGGCATGGAAAGTGCTGCATGACGATGGATATAGTGATTTTTCCTAAAAAAGGGAGCAAGAACATGGAACAGAAACAAGGTGGAAGCGACGTAGCCAGGACACGAGCCAACATCAAGGCCGAATGCGAGGCATTGAGACATCTTATGCTGTTTTCCCAGTCCGCCAGCCATGAGATCATTCATACCCGCTTTCAGGCACTGGACACCTGCCACCAGGAGTTACGCGCGGTCATGCCAGAGCAGGAAGCCACCTCGCTGCTAGTCGCTATTTATATGGATGTGGTGCAGTAAGGGGGCAAGGGCATGGAACCAGAGCGTTTTGTCGTCGGCAGTCCGTTTGGGGAGAAAGTGGAGGCGAAGTCTCTGCGCCTCAAGGGTCTCTTGGAGGCCGCAGAGGCCCTCCTCACGGAGGCAGGCTGTGAAGTCGTCAGGGCGAAAGGAACGACGGATATTCTTCTCACCTATCCCATAGGCACGACTCGCCAGGAGCTCTTTGCTCGCAGCATGGAAAGCCGCTTCCGCGTGCTGCTGCCAGACGGGCTGGAGTTGCGGGAGATTGCGAGTCGAGACCGCGGGTGTGTGGGTCTCTTCATTCTTGCAGAGACCGTCCCTCAGAGAGCAGCAGGAGAGGAAGCAGCGCAATGAGTGAGCGACTAACCAGAAGCCCGATTACACCACCCCCCCAAAGCGAACAGGAAGCCATGCTCCGTCTAGGCCTGGAGTTTGAAGAGACCCCAGGTGGGCTGGTCGTGACCTATCCCGAAGGGGCCATACGTGAAACCATCAACGAAGAAGACAGACGCTATGCCGTCTTCTTCGTCCATCACTACGAGCAGCGGCAGGTTACCGAAGCCTACAACTGGTCTACCAGATCGTACATCCTCCTCTGAGACCGGCCCGCTGTGGCTGAGGAGCAAGCCGCCGGGTCCTCCCCTTGATTTCAAATTATCTCTCCCCTACCTGACGCCCATAATATGTTCGATCGTCAGTTGGTCGAGCTTCTCGTAGTGATAGCCGCGCTGCCCAAGCGCATCGGGATCGAACGTGGCCTCTTGCAACTGGCGCACCGTCTCGGCGCTGTAGCCCTTGCTCAGCAGATCGGCGTACGGCGAATCGTCGCTATTGATCTCCTGCAGCAGTTGCTGGATCTCAGGATCGGCGTCGAAGCGGCGCGCCTTCTCCTTGAATATATTGTACGTGCGCATACAGCCGAGCGCGAAGTCCCATACTCCCTGCTCATCCTCAGTGCGGTAGGCGTGCGCGTCGAAGTGGCGTGGACCATTGTAGCCAGCGTTCTCCAGCAGCCTGACCAGGAAGAACAGGTTCTTAATGTTCTCGCTGCCGAAGCGCAGATCCTGGTCGAAACGCGGCCCCTTCTGATCGTTGAGATCAATGTGGAAGAGTTTGCCTGCTTCGAGCGCCTGGGCCACGCCATGCACAAAGTTGAGGCCCGCCATATACTCGTGCGCCACCTCGGGATTGAGTCCAATCATATCGGGATGGTCGAGCGTATAGATGAAGGCGAGCATGTGCCCGATGGTCGGAAAATACGTATCGGAGCGCGGCTCGTTCGGCTTGGGTTCCAGGGCGAAACGGAGTTTGTAGCCCCGATCAATCGCGTATTGGCAGAAGAAATTGATCGCATCGCGCATACGTTTGACCGCCACAATGGGATCCTTGCTGGCCTCAGCATCGACGCCCTCGCGTCCGCCCCAGAAGACATAGGTAGAGGCACCCAGTTCCACGCCCAGGTCGATCGCCTTCATCGTCTTCTGCAGCGCGAACGCCCGCACGCTTGGCGAAACAGCCGTGAACGCGCCATCCTTGAAGACAGGGTGATAGAAGAGATTGGTGGTCGCCATCGGCACGACCATGCCATAATCGCTGAGCGCCTGTTTAAACTCGCGCACGATGCGATCGCGTTCCTGCGCAGTGGCATCGAAGGGGATCAAGTCGTTATCGTGCAGATTGATCCCCCACGCGCCCAGTTCCGCGAGCTTCTTCACGCTATGAACAGGGTCAAGCGCGGGCCGCACGAACTCTCCAAAAGGATCGCGCCCACGGTTTCCGACTGTCCATAGACCAAAACTGAACCTGTCCTCCTTCTTTGGTGCGTACTGGTCGCTGGTACTCTCGTGTGCTAACTGCGGTGGTAATGTCATTGCGTTCTCCTTTGAATGTTGCAAACGATCAGAGGCTCGCCTTTAGTATACGCGCCCATTGTTTGTATTCCCAATAACGATTTTTGCGGCAAGAGAGTTTCGCGTTCCGCGCTCGCTAATTGATATGTGCAAACGTTTACATGTATGTTATATGCCATTTCAATTTCTTATGTCAAGGCTGCATTGTCTGACATTTCTTTGTAATTCTTTTGATTGGCAAAGGTTTCGCTGTCCTCATAGTTCCGCCAAAGCGAGGTGTAGACAGGTATTCGATATCCTGGCACACCTATTAATGCAATAAATGCAATTCATATGCCGAGCGTTCGAGCGCCTCGCGGAACTGCGGATCAGCGATGGCGATCAGGCTGCGCGCGCGTTCGGCGAGAGTGCGCCCGTGGAGCGCGGCGATGCCATATTCCGTCACAACATAGTGGACGTGAGCGCGCGAAGTCGTGACGGCTGCACCTGGATCGAGAACGGGCACGATGCGCGAGACTTTCTGTTCAATCGGCGTGAGCATACCGTTGTAGCTGATGCCGTTGTGCTCTTCGCGTGGCGCGCGCGCGGTCGCTGGCAGCGCGATAATCGGGCGTCCATTGCGCGAGAGGGCCGCGCCGCGCATGAAATCCATCTGCCCGCCGACGCCGCTATACATGCGCGTGCCGATCGATTCGGCGCACACCTGGCCCGTTAGATCTACCTGTAGCGCGCTATTGATGGCGATCATGTGCTCGAACTGGCGGATAACGGTGGTGTTGTTGGTATAGTTCGCCGGGCGCATCTCGACGATCGGGTTATCATCGATGAAATCGAGGAGGCGACGAGAACCCACGACGAAACTGGCAACGATCTTGCCTCGATCTATTTTCTTACGCTCGCCTGTAATGACGCCTTGCTCAACCAGGTCGAGCACGCCGTCAGAAAACATCTCGGTATGTACTCCCAGGTCGCGCCGATCGGTCAGCGCTTGCAGCACTGCATCGGGAATCGCGCCTATGCCGAGCTGTAGGGTAGCTCCGTCGCCGATCAGATTGGCAACATTGCGCCCGATCTGCGTCTGTGCTGCCGTTGGCTGCTTACGGCCTATCTCATAGATGGACTTATCACAATGGACCGCGCAGTTGATGCGCGAGAGATGGATAAAGCTATCGCCATGCGTTCTAGGCATGTGCGGATTGACCAGGGCCACGACTGCCCTGGCGTTATCGACGGCGGCGCGCGTGGCGTCTACCGATGAACCGAGCGAACAGTAGCCATGTGTGTCGGGCGGAGAGACCTGAATGAGCGCAACGTCTATCGCGAGTTCGGCGTCCGCTTCGAAGAGCGCGGGTATATCAGAAAGAAAGACTGGGGCGTAGGTGGCGCGCCCGGCGTTGACCGCCTCTCGGATATTCTCGCCCGCAAAAAAAGCGCGCGTGGCAAAGTGCCCGCGCCAGCGTTCGTCAGTGTAGGGCGTCGGCCCATAGGTGTGGAGGTGGGTGATCTCCACATTGTGTAGCTCTTCGCCGCGAGCTACGAGCGCATCAACTAACGGCGTTGGTGTTGCGCAGGCCCCCTGCACAAATACACGGTCGCCGGATTCTACAACCTGGACCGCGGTATTTTCATCACACCAGATGGTCATAATAGAAGTCCTCCAAAAGATCCTTTGCGGTTGTCCTTGTTATCTCTATTAGAAGCAAACCTACTTGCTTCAGATTATAGGGACCGCACATTACAATGGTATCACACTCCGCAATTTCCTGGTTACAGTGCTATCACTGTGTATCTCTTCTCTGTGGCTCCAGCGTTTAAAGTTTGAAAGGCGTGTAGCCTTGCAATGGCCTTGAAACTACTCATTAGTACTCTTTTGGCTAGCAAGCTACCGTTACATCTTTACGAATATCGTGCATTGTTGTACAATGTACCCACAATGTTGTCTTGTGTATAGTTCTGCCACAGGTCGTATGCACTTCTTTGACTTGTGGCGTTCTGAGTAGGGAGTAAAAACAAATGAGTGATCTTCTCACCGTCTCTGAGGTTGCGCACATTTTGCGCGTCGATGATACAACCGTGCGCCGCTGGGTAAAACAAGGTGCTCTGGAAGCAGTTGTGCTACCACACGTGAATGAGAGGCAGGCGTATCGTATCAAGCGTGAAACTCTCAATAAGGTTCTCGGTGGTGACCCCCAGCAAGCCGTCGCCGAGCTCGATGCCGAAGCGGAAAAGCGCTAAGAGCACCCTCCGTACATTATTATGTGCCTATGTGTTTATTACAGGCTATTTCCAATTCTTGCTCTTCCTTTTCCCGTCAGGGATGTGCGCCGAGTGTTACAGTAGCTCTCGCTCTCACAAAAGGATTGCTGTGCAGGCAAGTGCAGGAAGTAACCTGTAATAAATACTATCAGTCCTTGCTCCTTCTCATTCCTCATTCAGTAAATGTGTATCCTTTGCACATTGTTTAGCATGTGCTTCTCCATTGCAATTCTTGTCAGCAGGTCTCTATAATAGAGGGTACTTGCGAAGAACAATAATCATGACTATCCCGATCAGGCGCGAAGGACGCGAAAGGCGTTTTTGCGACCGAGGTGGGTTTTGGGTCGTTCCAATGGAGTGTATGCTATGTCAACTACTGCTAAGCGCGTCGCAACCTTCGGGACATCTATTTTTACTGAGATCAACATGCTTGCCCAGCAGTACGAAGCCGTCAATCTGGGCCAGGGCAGGCCGGACGCCGATACGCCGTCGAACATTATTCAGCGCCTGATCCAGGTGGCGCAATCTGGCCGCAATAATCAGTACGCGCCGGGTCCGGGCTGTCCATCTCTGCGTCAGGCGGTCGCCGATCACGCGGTTCGCTTCTATGGTATGGAGATAGATCCGCTGAGAGGGGTCGTGGTTACGTCCGGTGCCACGGAGGCGATCTGCGCCTCGGTGATGGGCCTGGTCGATGCTGGCGATGAGGTGATTATCGTCGAGCCGTTCTACGACGCGTACCTGCCCTGCGTCATTATGGCGGGCGCGGTCCCGGTCTTCGTGCCGCTGCACCCGCCCACCTGGACGTTCGATCCCGACGAGCTACGCGCCGCATTTAGCAAGAAGACGCGCGTGTTAATTCTGAACACACCGCAGAATCCCACCGGGCGCGTCTTCACACGTGAGGAGCTGACGCTGATCGCCGAACTGTGCATTGAGCATGACGTGACGGTGATCGTCGATGAAGTCTACGAACACCTCGTCTTCGCGCCCGCGCAGCACATTCCTATAGCGACGCTGCCGGGCATGTTCGAGCGCACGGTGACGATTAGCAGCGCCGGAAAGCTCTTCAATACGACCGGTTGGAAGATCGGCTGGGCCTACGGACATCCCGATCTCGTCGATGGTCCGGCGCGCGCGCATCAGTTTATCACCTTCTCCGTCCATCACCCGTCGCAGGAGACGATCGCCTACGCGCTGAATCAGCCTGATACGTACTACGAGTCGGTCGCAGCTACCTATACGGCGAAGCGCGATCTCATTCTCTCTATGCTCGCGGGAACTGGCCTGAAGGCTCTTGTGCCGCAAGGAACCTACTTCGCCCTGGCCGATTTCTCAGCAGTCTTCGATGGATCGCCGCTTGAGTTCACGCGCTATCTGATTAAAGAGCTGGGCGTGGCCTGCATTCCGCCCGAGTCATTGTATAGTCCCCAGCACGCGCACTTCGTGCAGAAGTACGTGCGTTTCTCGTTCTGTAAGGATGACGAGGCGCTGCGGCTGGCCGGAGAGCGCCTGGCGAAGCTCAAAGGCTGATTGGCGATTCGATCAGCGCTCCCTTTCTTCCATCACCGGTTTCGCCATAAAGAGGACGTAGCTTAGCAGCCAGCCGGTGATGCCCGCTACGACAATAGAACCGCCCACCAGGTGAATGGTCCAGACGATACCATAGGCGACATCGAGCACGAGGAAGTAGAAGCTGTACAATATAATCGGCGCGAGAAAGGCGAAGATGCGTAGTTCGGCTATCTGTGCCTGCGAGGGCTTGAGCCAGCGATACATAATATCGGTGAGAATGCCCGCCGGGAGGACCATCAGCAGGATCAAGTAGTGGCCCAGCATGAAGCTGAGGAAGAGCGCGTTGATCGTGTAGACGATGGTGAAGAAGCTCATGGGCAGCCGCCAGCGGCGCATAGAGATCAGCACGAGGCCCATGAGGATCGTCGTCTGAAAAACAACGCTGATGATCGCCAGGATCTGCATAGTATCGTCTGCGGTCGTCGCGAAGGTGGGCCAGAACGCGTTGAAGGGGTTGGCCATCTGGGTGATGAGCGTGAAGGGCAGCAGCACGAGCAGCGCGGCGAATGGCAGTACAAGCTGTGCGCGCCAATCTTTCGCGCCGTCCAGCTGCGGAGATTTTCGGTAGAGCGAACGATACGGTCCAGCCAGCAGCAGGCCCATGCAGGTCGCCAGTCCCAGGTGTGTGGGGCTGAGCGCCGCGTCGATGTTCTTCTCAATGCCAAAGAAGATATGCCAGCACATATCGCCGACGCCGAAGGCGGCAAAGCCTGCTGCCGCGACCAACGAAAGCTCGTAGCCGGGCGGGACGGCCTCGCGCCAGCTATAGCCTCTGCTATGGTTGATGAGAATAGCCCCCGATAGAGTAAGCGCTACGGCGAGAAAGCCCGAATAGAGGACGCCATGCCACGGCGTAAAGAAGGTTTCCAGGCGCGGAATGTTGTTGTGCGCCCACGCGTCCAGGTAGCCGCCGACGAGCAGCCAGATGCAGGAGGTCATAAATATCTGGTCAAAAGTTCTGCCGCCGATAAGGCGCTTCGGGATAGCAATGGCCGGTGCTTCGATTTCACCCGCTCTGGTTGTCATTGATCTGTTCCTTTCCTACCAGGAGAAGTCGTATTCCCATGTGTGCAGTAGCACAGGCCGCGCTGCTAGAGATATATGTGTCATGATTAATCATGCCATATTTTGTTCTACTTTGACCAGTTCTATCAAATTATGCGCGACCCTTGACAAATTTTCCCCTTTTATGGTATCTTTTCTCTGTAAGTTAGTTACCACTAACAAATTTAGGATGTGCCATGTCAGATCAACATACCCGGCAACACGAGAAGCGTAGCAGGATGCGCGGCGAGGAGCGGCGCGAAGATATCCTGGCGCATGCCAAACATACCTTCGCGACCAATAGTTACGCCGAGGCCAGTACCGGCGAACTGGCGCGCGCGAGCGGCGTCACGGAACCGATGCTCTATAAACACTTCGGGAGCAAAAAGGGACTCTTCCTGGAGGTGTTGTCTGCCTTTGGCGCGCAGTTTATGACTATCTGGTCCAGTCGCATTGATAAGCGGGCCGAGCAGGATCTCCTCGATGCGCTCTCACAGGTGATTATGGAGTACCGGGCAACGCTCAAGGCCGATCCCGATATTCACCGTGTCTTTTTTCAGGCCGTCGCCGAGTCGAGCGATCCGCAGATTGCCCGTAGCGTGGGTGAGCATAATCAAGAGATCTATACTCGTATCCGCGCACTGGTGGAGCGCGCTCAGCAGGAGGGTTTGATCGATGCTACCATCGATCCCGATGTTGCGACCTGGGGCTATTTTAGTATGCTCCTGGCTATGCAGTATAGCTTGATGCTGAACCTGAAAGATCGCTTGAACGATACGATTCTGCTGGAGATGAGCAAGCTCTGGTTGCGTGCCTTGCGCTCACCACTGAAGTAAACGCCTTTTATTATTCTTGCATGTTAGTTAATGCTAACTTATTCAAGGAGTACCCGTCATGCAAGCTACCGCTCGATCAGGTGGCGTGGCCTACAAGTGGATCGTGGCTCTGGTCGTAATCTTCGGTGCCTTTATGAGCATCCTGGACCAGACCATCGTGAACATCGCCATTCCTCGCCTGCAGAACGCCTTCGGTGCCGATCTCAACGGCGTTCAGTGGGTCTTGACCGCCTACATTCTAACGCAAGGCGTGGTGACGCCTACTACGGCGTTCTTCGTTAATCGCCTGGGCAGCAAGCGCTTCTATATGCTCTCGCTCTCGCTTTTCACAGTTGGCTCAGCCTTGTGCGGACTGGCCTGGAGCCTGCCGATCCTGATCACTTTTCGTATCATCCAGGGCATCGGGGGTGCTTTCCTGTTTCCGCTCGCGATCACCCTGCTCTACCGGGAGTTCCCGCCCAATCAGCGCGGACTTGCCAGCGGCATCTTCGGTATCGCGGCTCTGTTGGCACCTGCTGTCGGCCCTACCCTCGGCGGCTATATCGTGACCTACGCGGACTGGCCTTTGATCTTCTTCATCAACGTCCCGATCGGCATCCTTGGCGTTATCCTGGCGTTCTTCCTCCTGCGCGAGGTCAGGGAAGAAGGTCGCTCTAGCTTCGATGTCGCCGGATTTGCGCTGGTTGCGCTCGGACTCGCATCTGTCCTCTACGCGCTCTCCGATGCCAGTACCGATGGCTGGAGTTCGACGAAGGTGCTGGCCTGTTTGATAGGTGGATTGATCGTGCTGGTCATTTTTGTGATCGTAGAAATTTCCCTGGGCCGTCGTGAAAGGCAGACCCTGGTCGATCTGCGCCTCTTTACCAATGGTCCTTTCCTGACGAGCAATATCGCCAATGCATTGATCACTTTCGCTTTCTTCGGCGGCCTGTTCATC
>Ga0066790_10000788_pt1 | contig 12704 bp, 10 predicted proteins | sample OrgsoiDNA2013050_FD_70963 | JGI IMG/M metagenome (GOLD analysis project Ga0066790, IMG submission 70963) | Permafrost soil microbial communities from the Arctic, to analyse light accelerated degradation of dissolved organic matter (DOM) -... | ecosystem: Environmental > Terrestrial > Soil >...
GGGACCGAGTTCCAGCGCCGCGTATGGGCTGAGCTGCAACAGGTCCCCTACGGCTCCACGATCAGCTACTCCGGGCTTGCGCGCGCCATTGGGCGAAGTGACCGGGCCCGCGCGGTCGGCGCCGCCGTCGGCCGTACGCCCGTACCGATCGTTGTGCCATGTCACCGTGCCGTTGCCGCCGATGGAGCCCTCACCGGCTACCGGGGCGGTCTGGAGCGCAAGCGGGCACTGCTCGACCTCGAAGCACAAGGCGCCGCCGGCCTGCACCCCCAGTTCGCCTGGATGTTCCGCCAGCTGACGCTGAGCTAGCCGTCGAAGGCTCTCACGCACCGGATCGCGGGTGGCGCGGGCGCTTGGATTGCCGTACTCAGAACACCGACGGGACCCAGTGCATGGCCTCGATCGGCGGCCGCGCGTACTTCGGATCGGCGGCCTGGCGCCGCGGTAGCTTCAGCTTCGGAGGATTGATCTCCTGATAGTCGATCAGCGACAGCAGGTGTCGGATGCAGTTCAGGCGCGCGCGACGCTTCTCGTCGCCGTCCACGACCCACCAAGGCGAATCCGGAATGTCGGTGTAATGGAACATGTTGTCCTTGGCCTTGGCGTAGTCAAACCAGTGCGTGCGGGCCTGCAGATCCATCGGACTTATCTTCCAGCGTTTGACACGGTCGGTGAGCCGCTCCTGGAAGCGGCGCTCCTGCTCCTCGTCGGACACCGAGAACCAATACTTGATCAGGATCGTTTCGGCCCGGATCAGCATCCGCTCGAACTCGGGCGCCGAGGCCAGGAACTCGTGGTACTGGTCGTCGGTACAGAAGCCCATCACGTGCTCGACCCCGGCGCGGTTGTACCAGGAGCGGTCGAACAGCACGATCTCCCCGGCTGCGGGCAGGTGCGGGACATAGCGCTGGAAGTACCATTGAGACTTCTCCCGCTCCGTGGGAGTGCCGAGCGCGACGACACGACAAACGCGCGGGTTCAGCGGCTCGGTGATCCGCTTGATCGTGCCGCCCTTTCCGGCCGCATCGCGCCCCTCAAACAGAACCACCACCTTCAGGCCCCTGGCCTTGACCCAGTCTTGAAGCTTGACCAGCTCCAGCTCCAGGTTCGCGAGCTCGCGCTCGTAGACCTCGCGCTTGAGCCGCTTCATCCCGCCGGCCTTGGGCGGCGTCACCAGGCCGACTTCCGAGCCCCGGGGCCGGCCGTTGCTTCTCGCCGTCAGCTTCGCCTTGCTGGCCATTTCACGAACCGTAGCGCCCGTCCCCGGTCCGATCAAGCGGAGCTGAGACTCGGCGCTTGCACGCACACGTCCGGGAGGCGGTCCGGACGGACATCGTGAACCTCAAGGCGGTCGTCGCTGACGGCGACGTGGAACCAGCCAGAAACCCGAGCGTCGGCGTCGGCGTCTGGTGGGCGAGCCGGAATTTCGCGTCACTAGACTCGACGGATGCCTTCGGGGCTCGTAACCGGATCCCTCGGTCTCGCTACGCGGAGCATTCCGGCGTTGAGGCGAGTGCCGATGCTCAAGCTGCTCGTCGCCGCCGAGCTGCTGATGCTGGCTCGGGACCATGTCCTGTGGCTGACCCCGCAGGAGCGCCGGCGCCTGTTCACGCTGGTCCGGCTCGGGCGTGGTCGTCGGCGCAATCTGACCGACAGCGAGCGCTTGGAACTGGCGACGTTGATCGCCAAAATGGAACCGCGAATGTTTGCCGGCGAGACGGTGGAGAAGCTCTCGCCCCTACCGCTGCCGCGGCGGCTGCTGTACGGCCCGCGTCGTCGGCGCTGACCGACGAGCTTCCAAGCGAGACCCCGCTCGCACCTGCACGATCTCCCAAGGTGAGGATCCCGAGTTGGAAATGGGAGATAGCGCACGCTGGACATGCGCGATTCCCCAAATCCACCACGCGTGCCTCAGCTTGGGATCTGATGCAGGTTCGAGCTGCGTCGCGCTCAGCGGCAAACGAATTGCTTGGTTTCAAGTTGGGTGGTAAGGGTGATCTCAATCGAACGGATCGGCACGATCAAGCGCATCGGGGTGCGGGGCACCTACGATGGGCTGGTGGATAAGCCTGATCCGGAGCCGATCCCGTCGCCGCCGAGCGACACAGTCGTCGAGCCGGCCCCTGCCGTCGAAACGGTCACCGATGCAACGGTCACAGATGCAACGGTCACCGGCGAGACGGTACTCGACCCCCAACGAGCAATCGCGCCGCCATCGGTCGAGCCTGCGCCCGCGCAGCCCCGGACGCCGGTCGAGCCTGAGCCCGCACAGCCGCAGGCGCCGATCGAATCTACGTCCGCAGAGCTCGAGGCGCCGGATTCGGGGGCGGAGTTCGTCAGCGGCGCGCGGTTCGGTGGCTACGTGATCGAGGGGATCGCCGGACGCGGCGGTATGGGCGTCGTGTATCGCGCCCGTCAGGTGCGGCCTTCGCGGATCGTCGCGCTGAAGGTGATCTCACCGGCGCTGGCCGGCGACAGCGGCTTTCGCGAGCGGTTCGCGCGCGAGTCCGAGATCGCCGCCTCGATCGAGCATTCGAATGTGATCCCCGTGTACGAGGTGGGGGAGGAGTCCCAGCGATTGTTCATCGCCACGCGCTACGTCCAAGGCACGGATCTGGACAGGATGATCGCGGCTGAGGGCCGCCTTGTGCCCCGGAAGGCGGTCCAGATCCTCGCCCAGCTGACCGCGGCCCTGGACGCCGCGCACGCGCGCGGTCTGGTTCACCGCGACGTCAAGCCCGCCAACGTGCTGATCGCGGGGGAGAGCGGTGCAGATCACGTCTATCTGACCGACTTCGGCCTTGCCAAGCTCGCTCGGAGCGGGGGCCCGACACGTACCGGAATGTTCGTTGGGACGCTCCATTACGCGGCGCCGGAGCAGTTCGAGGGTGGCCGTGTCGATGCTCGCACCGACGTCTATGCGGCGGGCTGCGTCCTGTACAACATGCTCACCGGCAGCGCCCCGTTCCCGCGCGACAGCGAGGCCGCGGTCATCTGGGCCCATCTGTCCGCCGGCCCGCCGTCCGTGCTCGAGGCAGCGCCGACCTTGCCGGTCGAGTTCGATGCCGTGATCGCCCGGGCGATGGCGAAGAACCCCGACGACCGCTACCCGTCCGCCGGCGATCTGGGTCGCGACGCGCTGGCCGCCGCGGACCGCCAGCGGGCGACCATCCTCGAGCGCAGCGTCGCCGTCGGCCGGGCCGCGCCTGCCGCCGGCTCACCTGCGGGCGCGGCCGGGCCGCCTGCCGCCGGCTCACCCTCGCGTGCGGCCGTACCCCACGGCGTGGGCGTGACTCCCGACGTCGCCGGGCAACGAACCGATCCGCCGCCACCAAATCGATCGCGAACCTGGTTTGCGGCGGGGGGCGCGGGGGCGCTGATCGTTGCCGTGGTCGCCGTGTTGCTCCTCAGCGGCGCGCTCAGCAGCAACGCCACCTCAACCACCACGTCAACCACCACGCCGACCACTACGCCCACCGCAACCACCACGACAGCCCCGCCGGCCCCGACCACGAAGAGCTTCGCCAGCGCCAAGACCGGTCTGCGGTTCAGCTATCCGGCCAGCTGGAGCCCCCTCACACTGTCGGGAACGATCGCCGACTTCGGGATCACGAACGGCGCTGGAGAGACGCGCTGCGCTGCCGAGGTCGAGCGGGGCACGGGTCCGGGCGGCAACTCCCAGCAGGCTCAGATCGCGTTCGTCCGCCAGCGCTCGGCTTATGCCTCCCACCAGGCCAAGCACTACAAGGTGCTCGCAATCCAGGCCGAGCAGGGCGTGAACATCGCCGGCATCGGGCTGGTTCGGACATCTGACGCGCAGGGTGGGCACATCGGATTCTTCTTCCGTGGGCGAGACGTCTACATCTTCGATTGCATCACTCCGGCGGCCAAGCTCAGCCAAGTCGACCAGCAGGCATTCAGGCCGCTGCTTGCCAGCGTGAGAGTCGGCTAAGGGTCCTAAGTGGTCGCCGTCGTAAATACGCTCACATTCGAGCGGCCCCCAGCGGCGCCTGCTGGGGCTTGCGGCCCGCTCGGCATCCGGCCTCGCCGGATCGGGCCGCACCCCAGTCGTCCGGCTGTCCTCGGAGGCTCATGCAGCGCTGCTGCACCTCGCCTCCTGCGTCCTCGCCAGGCATCCACTGGTGACCACTCTCGGTGTGACCGTACTTACGGCGGAGACCACTAAGCAGGCGTCTTTGCTCGTCGGCGGCGAACGCAATACCAAGCTCCGCCGGGATGATCGCGTCCGCGCCGGGGGCCCTGGGGCGTTTCGGCGCGTGTGGCCGTGGGGCTGCCTGGGGCTGATCGGGTCACTGCTGATCGCGCTGGCGAGCCCCCGCGTGGTCAACGGCGGCGCGATCACGTGGTGGTACTCCCCTTCGCTGTTCTCCGGGCGCAGTGCCAGCCTGGCGGTCGTGTACGGCGGGATGCTCGCGCTGTCAGTGGCGTGGCTCGGCCTCGGTCGGGTGCTGGCGCGACCCGGGGGGGTGCGGCAATTCGAGCTGTGGATCGTCGGCGCTCTGTGGCTCCTGCCGCTCGCCCTGGGGCCGGCGCTGTTCAGTCATGACGTGTACAGCTATCTCGCTCAGGGGACGATCCTCCATCTCGGCCTCAGCCCGTACCACGAGACGCCGGCCGTGCTCGGTCAGCTCGGTCATGCTCACGTGCTGGCCGCGGTGTCGCCGTTCTGGCGCCACACGACGGCCCCCTACGGTCCGCTGTTTCTCGCCCTGATCAGCCTGATCGCGAGCATCAGCGGCTCCAACCTGATCCTCGGCGTGCTGCTCATCCGGCTGTTGCTGCTGGCGGGGATCGTGCTGTTGGTGATGTTCGTTCCGCGCTTGGCGCGAGTGCTCGGAGCCGACCCGTCGCGGGCCGTCTGGTTGGCGATTCTCAGCCCGCTGGTGCTGCTCGAGCTGATCGCCGCGGGACACAACGACGCGCTGATGGTCGGGCTGATGGTCGCCGGGGTCACGCTTGCCCTGGAGCGCCACCCATTGCTCGGGATCACCGCGTGCGCGCTCGCCGCGACGATCAAGATCCCGGCGGCGATCGGAGCCGTGTTCATCGCCGTCGCGTGGGCCCGGACGTTGCCGACCGGGACCGCCAGGCTGTGGTTCCTGGCCAAGGGCGCTGCAGCGGGTGCGGGGGCGATCGCCGTGATCAGCGTGGCGACCGGGCTGGGTCTCAGCTGGGTCTCGACCACGCTGTTCTCCACCCCCGCCAAGGTGCGGCTCGCGATCACCCCGTCGACCGGGATTGGATGGACGGCCGGAGCCGTTCTGCACGACCTGGGGATCACCGCGAGCTCCCGGGGAATCGAGTCGGCGCTCGGTCTGATCGCGTTCGGGATCACCGCCCTGCTCGGCGCGGTGCTCCTATGGCGGGTGCGGCTTGACAACCTGGTCGCCTGCCTCGGGGTGCTACTGCTCGCCGCCGCCGCCGGTGGGCCCGCCGCGTGGCCGTGGTACTTCACCTGGGGGCTGGTGCTGTTGGCGGTCTGCCCCCGCCCGGGGCGCTCGGTCGCGCTCGCGGTCGCGCTAGCGGCGGCGGTGTTCCTGGTCAAGCCGAGCGGCACCCTCGCGCTCCCCCTGGGCACTGCGCCGGTGGTGATCGGCGTATACGCGGTGATGACCGCCGCCGCCTGGTACACGTGGAGGCGCGGCAACGACGATCACGGCACCGCCGGCCGAGCTCCCAACGTGTCGGGCGGCGCCCCGTCGGCGCTTGCCAGATCCTGACTTCAGCTCGTATGAGCTCGACAAGATGGTGACCCGAGCCGACTCACCCCCCGCGGATCCGCGACCCTCGGGCGCCGAGATGACCGGGGTGCCAGCCGGCGGCGCCTCAGACAACGCGGCTCGGCACGAGCGCCGGCTCGATGTCGCCGCAGTCGGGATCCCGACCGTGCTCGGCGCGGCGCTGTGCCTGTACGGGATCACCAGCCGCAGCCTCGGGTTCGACGAGGCCGCGAGCATCACGATCGCCGCCCAGCATGGCGGAGCGCTGGGGTCCGCGATCGCCCACGACGGCGGCAACATGTCGGGCTACTACGTTCTGTTGCACGCCCTGATCGGCCTGTTCGGCAACGGCATCCTGCTGGTCCGGTTGCCCTCGGTCGTGGCGCTGAGCGCGACCGTGGCGATCGTCGGTCTGATCGGTCTGCGATGCTTCGACCGGCGGGTTGCGTTCGCCGCCGGTCTTCTGAGCGCCGTCAGCCTGCCGCTGATCTCGTGGGGGCAGGAGGCTCGTGGATATGCGCCGATGGTCGCGCTCACCTCGGCATCGTTCCTCGCGTTCGTGTCACTGGTCGAGCCCGGGAGGGAGGCCCGCGATGTGAGCGAGGCCGGCGGCGGGAGCGAGCGCCGCACCCGCTGTTGGTCATGGATCGGCTATGTCCTGTTCACCACGCTCGCGGTCTACTCGAGCTTCGTCGCGGTCCTCGTCGTTCCCGCGCAGCTGCTGACGCTGATCTGGCGCCGCCGAGCCGTCCGCCCGGTGGCCTGGGCGATGGTCGTGATCGCGGTGTGCTGTGCGCCGCTATTGGCGCTCGCGCTGGATCGCGGCTCCGGCCAGCTGTTCTGGGTGCCCCGTCCGTCGCTCACGGGTGAGAAGCAGGTCCTCGAGGCACTGACCTCGTCGGGCTTGCAGCCGAGCTTCCGACCCACTTCGACCACCTTGGTGCTGCTCGCGCTGACCGTGCTCGCCCTGCTCGCGATCGCCGGAACGATCGCGCGAGCGCTGTGGAGCGGCGGCGCCGAAGGCCGGGGCGTGTGGGGAAGGGCGCTGGTGTTGTCCTGGCTCGTGGTTCCGGTGGCGCTGGCGTGGCTGGAGTCGCTCGTGGGCCAGCCGATCTTCCTGCCCCGCAACCTGCTGATGGCGGTGCCGGCGGTCGCGCTGCTGTTGGCGTTGGGGATCGCGCACCGTCGCATGCCCGCGTGGCTCGGATGGTCGTTGCTGTCGTCGTTGCTCGTCCTCCGAGCGCTTCAGCTGGGGCCGAGCTACGGCGTCTCACCCGAGGACTGGCAGGGGGCGAGCTCGTACGTCCTGGCTCGGGCTCAGCCTCGGGACTGCGTGGCCTTCTATCCCTCAGACGGCCGGATGGCGTTCCAGCACTACATCGGCACCTCGGTCGCCGCCGCGGCCCGCGCGCCTGCATCGGTACTGCCGGTGGTGCCCTGGGGCGAGGTGCGCCCATACGTCGAGGACTACGTCGGCCTCTCGTCATCGGAGCTCTCGCGGGTGGCCTCCGGCTGTCGGCGGCTATGGTTCGTCTACAGCCACGAGGGTCAGCTGAAGGGACCGTTTGGATCGCGCACCAATTACGCGCGCTACCTGGGCTTGCGCTCCGCGCTGGAGCGCGAGTATCCCCACCACGCGATGGCCTCATTCGGCTATGCGAGCGCCGTCAAGGTCGAGCTGCTGACGCGCTGAGCCGCCCCCGGACCGAGGCGCAGCGCGACTCACAGCGGATCAGGGACGCAGCGTGATCCCGACGAAGGTGAACCAGCTCAGCACGACCAGCAACGCCCCGGTGACCCACAGGAGCACAACGTACCGCTGGCCCGTGACGTAGTGCCCAATCGCCAGCACGGCCGGGAACGCCGTGAACAGCAGGCGCGGATTTGGCGGTGTGAACTCCGAGGTCACCGACAGAAACGCGATCCCCAGCGTCCACACGATCGCCTCGACGGAGATCTGGCGTCTGGCTCGGAACAGCAGCACGAGCATCCCGACGAGCACGAACACGCCGACCAGCCCGATGACGAGATTGAGGTTGATCGTTGGATGGTTGAAGTGCTTGAAGGAGACCTCGTGGGCCAGGCGCTTTGCGAGGTGCCACAACGCGAGCGCGTCGGTCTTCTCGCCCCAGCCATGGTGCTGGGCCTCGAACGTGGCCAGCGGGGTACCGGTCCAGGCCCACAGGAACACCGCGACTGCCGACACACCGGTTACCGACAGCAACGGCGCCAGAAGGCTTCGCCGCGCAATCGGATCTCGCCAGCCGCGGCGATGCAGCTCGAGCACGGCAGCGACGGCGCAGACCGGCACGATCACCAGCGCGTCCGGCTGCACCGCGGTCGCGAATCCGGCCAGCACGCCGGCCAGCAGCCACCGGCGGCGCTCCAGCGCGAGGATGCATCCGGCGGCTAAGGGGATCAGGAGCCCTTCGGCGTAAGCCATCGAGAACACGACCGCGCCCGGGAACAGGCAGAAGAACGCGGTCGCGCGCCGAGCGCTCTGCCTGCCCCACCAGCCGGTGGCCAGGCGGTACACGAGGACCGTCGCGATCAGCCCCCCGATCCCCGACACCACGATTCCGGCAACGGTCAGCGACCAGATCGAGCCATGGGTGGTCAACCAGGAGAAGCTGTGCGCGACCAGCCAGATCACGATCGGGTAAAGCGGAAAGAACCCGAGCGTGGTCTGGGCGTGGGCGGGGTATGTGGGGTAGCCCTTGTTGGCCAGTTCCCGGTACCACAGTCCGTCCCAGTTGGCCAGCTCGTGAGTGAAGTTGCGGTGTCGGACCGCCCCCTCGATGATCGCGACGATCAGCAGCAGCCCCCGAGTTCCGAGGTACACGAGCACCACCCAGCGCAGCTCTTTCCCGGTCAGTCCGATGCGCAGCCACTGCCGCGCCGCGCTGGTGTTCGCCCTTCGCGGCGCTGCCGGGCGGTCGCCGGAGCTCAGCCCGTCGGAGCCCGGGCTTCCCGTCGGATCTGGGTGGGGCTCGACGCGCCCAGAGGTAGTTTCCACGGGCCGGCAGTGTAGGCCGCTGCGCCGGATGCCATGCCGCTCCCGTGGCCTTCGCAGCACCTTGCGCGGGAGGCGGTTGGGGCGCACCGCCCCATCGGCGCCACAGCGGGCATACTAGAACCGTGACGTCAGCGCTCCTGTCAGAGGCGCTCGCGCCGCTTCGCGCGAGCCCCGGTCGCGTAGCGATCCTGCTGGATATCGACGGCACGCTGGCGCCGATCGTCCAGCATGCGGCCGATGCGAACGTGCCGGAGACCACGCGCCAGCTGTTGATCGCGGTTGCCCGGCGATACGGCCTGGTGGCCTGCGTCAGCGGGCGCCAGGCGTCGGAGGCGCGGGCGATGGTCTCGATCGGAACGATCTCCTACATCGGCTCTCACGGCGTCGAGCTGCTCCGTGCCGGCTGGACCGAGGCCGTCCTGGACCCCGAGGTCGAGGACTGGGTTCGCCGCATCCATGACTTCGGCCGCGAGGCTGACACCGCCGACCTTCGCAAACGACGGGTCCGGCTCGAGGACAAGGGTGCGATCGTCGCCTTCCACTGGCGGGGGGCTCCCGACGAGGACGCCGCGCGCGCAGCGATCGACTCGGTGGCCGAGCGGGCGCAGGCCGCGGGCCTCCGTACCCACTGGGGGCGCAAGGTGCTCGAGGTTCGGCCGCCGATCAGGATCGACAAGGGCGCGGGCATCACCTCGTTTCTGGGGCAGGCCGGGGACGAGATCGACGCCGCGCTCTACGCCGGAGACGACACGACCGATCTGGACGCGTTCCGAGCCCTCGGGCAACTCGTGGCCGAGGGTCGTCTCGCGCGGGCGATCCGGATTGGGGTGAGCTCTGAGGAAGGGCCTTCAGCGATCGCCGACGAGGCCGATTTCGTCGTCGATGGACCCGAGGGCGTGCGCGAGCTGCTCGCGGCCCTGGTGGCCGAGTGACCGACGGTGCGCTTCGCGGACTTCCTTCGCACTACCGTGTTGATCAGCGCGGCCGCGGCCAGCGCGCTCGCGGCGGTCACCCTGGCTGGCAGCGCCAGTACCGGCGACGACCTGGTGGTGCCGGTCGCGGCGGGGTGGTGGGTGATCGCAGCGGTGTTCGGGGTGTGGCTCGGCCGTCGCGGTGAGACCTCGCCCTCGATTGCGTCGTTGTTGTCGAGCGCGCGCACGCAGACCTCGCTGCCTGAGGTCAACCCGGGCCGCACGGTCCTGAACCGGCTATGGCCGCTGCTGTTCTCGACTCTCGGGGCCGGCGCGCTGGGCCTGATCCTGCCTCAGGTGCCGGCGATCGCGGCCGGCTTCGCGGTAATCTGGTCGCTCGCCTGGCGCCGCCAGGCTTCGGCCGTGACCGCGATCGAGGAGCGAGACGGGGCCCGGTTCTACGTCGAGCAGACTTCGCCGCTGCGGCAGATCAGGCTCGTGCGCACGCCGGGATTCCGCTCGAACCTGCGCGAGCTCAACGGCGCCTCCGGCTCCCGGCCGGTGAGGCCCCGCGCTTAGGGCCCGGAGCAAAACCACATGTCGGAACCCGCCACTAATCTCCCTACGGCCCTTAGTGGCGCCTGACGCGCGAGCGCGCGGCACCCCCCGGACGGACGTGCTGGTGGTGTCGATCGGGGCGACCAGCGGCTGGCGCGCCGCCTGCACGGAGCTCAGCGCGGCGTTTGCGCGCGCGGGTGCGCATGTGCAAACCGTGATCACCGGACCGACGCCGCCGGTGCGGACGTTCGCGCTCACCGATCTGGTGCAGGCCTGGGCCGCGCGTCGGGCTTGCCAGCACGCGGTCGCGAAGCACGACCCGGCGGCGATCGTCTACTGCTCGATCACGGCGGCGCTGTTGTGGCCGGCGCCGGGAGCGGTGTGGCTCGACTCGATCGCCGCCGAGAACCGCCCGGGCCGCCACGGGGTCTGGCAGCGAGTGATCGAGCGCCGCCGACTGGAGCAGGCCCCGCTGGTGCTGACGATGAGCCAGACGTCCCTGGCGCCGCTGCACTCGCGCTCCGATGTCGTCGTGGTTCCAGTACCCGTGCAGCGCTCGGGCCTCTCGCACGAGGCCCGCGACATCGCCGCCATCACCTACGCCGGCGATCCAGAGAAGCGCCAGCTTGGGCTCGTGCTCGCGGCTTGGAAGCGCGCCCGCCGGGGGACCGAGATGCTGGTCGTGGCCGGGACCGATCAGGCGCGCGGGGTACCAGGGGTGCGGGCGGCCGGGCGACTGGCTCCGGCTGAGTATCGGGCGCTGCTGCGCCGGGCGCGGGTGTTCGTCGCGGCGCCGCGACGCGAGGACTACGGGATCGCGCCACTGGAGGCGCTCGCCGACGGCTGTCTGCTGGTCACCACACCTGCGCCCGGGCCCTACCCCGCCCTGGGGCTAGCTCGTCAGCTGGATCCCCGACTAGTGGACGACGACCTCGCCGCGGCGTTGCGGGTCGCCCTCGACGATCCCCTGGCGGGTTATCGTGATCACGCCGCCGAGCTGTTGGCGCCGTTCAGCCCGCGCGCGGTCGACCACACTATCGCCCAGCGCGTACTGCCGCGATTGCTGCCAGGATGCGGAACGTGACCCCTCCGGCGTTCATTCCCAGCCCGCATCAGAACGGTTTCAGCATCGGGCCGTTCTTCCTGCACGCCTACGGGATCGCCTATGTGTTCGCGGTCGCCGCGGCGATCCTGGTCACCCGTCGGCGGTGGGAGAAGCTGGGGGGTAACCCCGACCTGGTCTACGAGTGCGCGATGTGGGGGTTCCCGGCGGGCCTGATCGGCGGGCGAATCTACTTCGTGATCACGAGCTGGAACGAGGTGCCCAAGCACTGGTGGGGCCCGTTCGCGATCTGGGATGGCGGCCTGGGCATTTGGGGCGGCATCGCGGCCGGCGTCCTGGCCGGACTGTGGGTGCTGCGGCGCCGTGGTGCCGATATCCCGGCGTTCTTGGATGCAGCCGCGCCGGGACTGTTGGTGGCGCAGGCGATCGGCCGGATCGGCAACTACTTCAACCAGGAGCTGTTCGGCGGCCCGACCAAGCTTCCGTGGGGACTCAAGATCGACGTTGCCCACCGCCCGGTCCACTACAGCCAGTACGCCACCTTCCAGCCCACCTTCCTGTACGAGATCATCTGGAATCTGTCGCTGGCCGCGTTCCTGGTGTGGCTCGGGCACCACCGCAAGATCAAGGCGCCGGGCCTGTTCGCCCTCTACGTCGCCGGGTACTCGGGCTTCCGGATCTTCGAGGAGTCGCTGCGAATCGATCCGGCCCATCACATCTTGGGCCAGCGGCTGAACTTCTGGGTCGCGCTGGTCCTGTGCATCGTCGGATTGGTGTGGTTCGTCGCGATCCAGCGCGGCTGGCGCTCGAGCCGGCCGGGGGCCAAGCGTCGCGCTGCCGTCGCCGAGAGCACCCCCACGCCACGCCGCGCCCGCGCCCGTAACTAGCTCAGCCTGGGCGATACCGGTGTCCAGAGCCGCTCGATTGGGACAATGGCCCGGGTCCGGCCCGTGAATAGCGTCTGGGCTAAAGCTAAACCCGGGGAGATTTGGCTCTGCCAAATCTCCCCGGGAGCGGCGCTAGCCGATTTCACGGTTGCGTGAGCGCAACGCCGCCACCGCCGCCCATGGCTGTGTGTTGGCGATCTCCGGCGCGGTCAGCCAAGCGCGTCGGGCGGTCGCGATCCCGTAGCGAGCCACCTCGAATCCGCGCACCCGGTGGGCGTCACAGCTGATCACGATCGGAATACCGGCGGCGGCCGCGGCGCGGGCCTGAACGTCGTTCATGTCCCGCCGGTCGGGGCTCGCGTTGATCTCCAGCATCGTTCCGGTCCGGGCCGCGGCCTCGATCACCCGCTCCAGATCGAACGCGTACGGCCGGCGGCGCTCGATCTTGCGACCGGACAGGTGCCCGATCGCGTCGACCAGCGGATGCTCGATCGCCCGCACGATCCGCGCCGTCATCGTGTCGGAGCT
>Ga0066790_10000791_pt1 | contig 12689 bp, 9 predicted proteins | sample OrgsoiDNA2013050_FD_70963 | JGI IMG/M metagenome (GOLD analysis project Ga0066790, IMG submission 70963) | Permafrost soil microbial communities from the Arctic, to analyse light accelerated degradation of dissolved organic matter (DOM) -... | ecosystem: Environmental > Terrestrial > Soil >...
GCTAACGCGGAGGTGCTCTTCCTGGTACTGACAGGAGCTTATATGCTCTGGCTGGTACTGCCTCTGCTGGAGTTTTCTGTCAATGAAGGACTCGACATCTCGAAGCTGGCTCTGTTCCCGCTGACGCGCTGGGAATTGATGACGAGCCTCCTCTTCTCAACCCTGCTGGATGTGCCTACCATCGGCCTGTTCCTGGTCCTGACGGCTGTCGTTGTCGGCTGGGCCTTCTCGGTGCCGCTGGCGCTGCTGGCGCTGCTGACCATGCTTGTATTCTATGCTCAGGTGGTTGGGATGAGTCAGCTTGTGCTGGCGCTACTGGCGCGTACGCTACAGAGCCGCCGTTTCCGCGATCTGACGGTGATCTTGTTCGTTATACTCTCGTCGTCGTGCTACCTTATTCAGCAGTTTGTCTTTCGCGGGCTGGCCTCGACGAACTTCCTGGGCTCTTTGAATAACGCGGTCTTCTCGCCCTACCTGCAATGGCTGCCTTCCGGTATGGCGGCGCGCGCAGTGCAGCAGGCGTACCTGGGGAACTGGGGCGCGAGCCTCGCATGGTTGGCAGGATTAGTCGTTGTGACGCTGGTAGTATTGTACCTGTGGCAACTGGTGGTTGAGCGTGGCCTGACCTCAACCGAGGGCGGCGCTAGCCCTGTGCGTGTGCGACGACGCCAGGAACGCCCCGTGGCTGTGAGTAGCGGCGCGCAGAATGGCAGCGTATGGAGCCGCCTGCTGCCGCCCCAGGTCCTGGCGATTGCCATCAAGGATTTGAAATACTACAGGCGCGATCCGCAGTTGCTTGGCCTGCTCTTTCAATCGGTTTTCTCCATCGTGGTCTTGCTGGTCGTGACGCTGCTCAACACTGGCGGCTCAAGCAGACTTACGTTCCTGGGTTCCTGGACGGTTCTGCTCGCTCCGCTCTACGTTTTCCTTGCGCTTTATACGCTTTCTTACAACGTCCTGGGTATCGAGCGCCAGAGCCTGACCACGCTCCTGCTGTTCCCGGTCGATCCGAAGCGCATTCTGTGGGGCAAGAACCTGGTCGTATTCTGCATCGGTGTTGTGGAAGAGATACTGATCATCTTGCTGGCAGCCTTTTTAACGGGTGCGTGGAGTTTTATCCTGCCTGCATTGGCGATCGGACTGGCAGGTATCGGCGTGATTCTGGGTATTGGCAACTTTACCTCGGTCTTCTTTCCGATGCGTATGCGCCAGATCCAGCGCGGTTTCCAATCATCTGGGGCGAACGCGTCAACGCAGAACGGCTGTCTGCGCGCTGTTATGTCGATGGTAACGCTCGGCATCATGATAGTAGTGCTGATACCGGTCGGGTTGGCGCTGGTGCTGCCCGTCATTCTGAACGTGCGCTGGATCTGGTTTGCCAGCATTCCCGCCTCTCTCATTTATGGTGCTGTGATCTACTTTGGCGTAACGGCGCTCGTTGCGCCACGCATCGTTGAGAGGACCCCGGAGATTCTGGCGGCGACGACGCGCGAGTAGAAAGTTTATGAAGCGTCGCAGGTGCCGAGAGGTCAGGGAAGGAGGCGCAGATCTCGCGCTCGTGCAACCGCCTCTGTACGATTGTGGACGTTGAGCTTATTGTGGATGTTGTGCAGGTGAACCTTGACCGTGCCCGCGCTCACCACTATGTGCTCGGCGATTGCGCGATTGGGTAGCCCCGCCGCGACTAAGCGTAGAATCTCGATCTCGCGCTCGGTCAGTGGCTCAAGCAATGGTTCGACAGGCTCCTCGCTCTCATCTATCTGCGGAGCGAGGAGATACTGCTCCTCCGGCAGTTCTCGCCATAGCCTTTCCTGTTTGATGGTCGCGAGGAGCATGCGTATGTAGCCAGGAGCGATTTTTTGCAGACCTTCTAGCTCGGATCGCATCTCAAGCGCCTTTGTTAACAGAGCCTCCATCGGCGCTCCCTCGTCAACAAAAATGCGGATGTATCCCTCGGGCTTCGCAAGCGCGAGCGCGTTTACCAGCGCGGCGAGCGCTTGCTGCATCTCGCCTTGCTCCTGCCATGCCAGCGCTTCCAATATGGCTATTTCGATCAAACTGCCCACGCGCTTGCCTGCCTCGGCCTCCTGGCGTAAACGTCCCAGCAGTCCCAGAGCCAATACCAGCTTGCGTTGCGCAATGTAGACCCTTGCCAGCGTGAGATATTCCGCCTCGCGCAGATGATTGAGCGCATCGTCGAAGCTCAGACCGCTTGCCACTACCCACTCGCCCGCCTCTGCGATATTGCCCTGTATCAGCCAGAGCCGCGCCCGCTGCATAGAGAGCATGGGCACAAGCTGAGTAGCGTGATGGCGATAGATGTAGTCCTCGCTCTCCTGCATCAGTCGCCACACCTCCTCTTCGTCTCCCTGCACCTGTTTGATGCGCGCCTGGATAATAGCGCTGTTCAATGTGACCTGCACCTGCTCTCCCGCAGCATCGAACATCATGCCTGCAAGCGCGAAGTCTTCGGCGCTATCAAGCTCGTTCCATGCGTAGAGCAGACTGCTAAGACCCTGGCGGGCGCGCCTGATGACGGGCAGGAAATCCGCGCTGCCAATGTATTCCAGCACCTGCTCGTAGGTTGTATTTGCCTTCTGGAGCTGTCCCTGCACCATCTGTAAATTGGCAAGGTCACAACTGACGATCAATGCTGCGTAAATATTGCTGGATGCATGATTGTAACTGACCGCGTTGGCAAAGGCTTGCGTGGCTGCTACCACATCGTCTTTGAGCCAGCACGAGATGCCCAGATTCCTGCTGGCGAAGCCGCGAACCATCAAGGCATCCTCGGGTAGCTGGGCGAGTGCCAGGCGTGCGGCTTCGATGCTGCCAGTAATGTCATACTGCGCTATGCTGATACCGGAGCGAATGGCGGCGATCTGCCCCATAATTTCAGGAGCTTTTGTCCCGTCGAGGAGTTCCTCGACGCCTTGCAGATCTGTTTCGGCCTCGTCCAGCCGGTTCACGAGCGCGTGCATCCATGCCCGTATGAGGCTCAGCCGCATATGTGCACATATGAATTCAGGCGGAAACGCCTCCAACCATGTCTGTACGGTTGCAACCTCTCCGCTTTGGAGCAGCCTACTGCTCTGGCGTTCAACCAGACGAGCGGCGCGATAGTAGTCGTTGGCTGCCAGGGCATGATAGATTGCTTCGTGCAGCTGGTCGGCTCTTTCATACCAGGAGGCGGCGCGCAGGTGGAGCAGAGGCAGGCGCTCGGCGTACCTCTCCGCCAGACGTGTGCGCAGCGCGTCTCTAAAGAACGGGTGATAGCGATACCAGCGCTGCCGCTCGTCGAGCCTGGCGATAAAGGGATTGCTACGCTCTAAGATCTCCAGACGCTCCTGGCTCCCTGTCTGGTTCAGCAGTTCATCGCATAACGAGCCGTTTAGTCGGTTAAGCAGGGAGGTAGAGAGCAGGAAATCTTGCATATGTTCGCTCTGCACGCTGAGCGCCTGATCCAGCAGGTAGTCGACAAGCCTGTTGGGGTCCGTCATATGGATTGCTGCCTTACTGCGCAGGGAAAATCCGAGCAGGTGTAAGCCCATAATCCAGCCCTCGACGCTTGCTACCAGCATCGCGATCGTTTCTTCTGGCAGCTTGAGTTCCATAACCTGGTTGAAGAGTATGGTCGCCTCGTCGCTTGTAAAGCGCAGATCGCTGGTGCGCACCTCCTTGAGCTGCTTGCGTACGCGCAGGCGAGCGAGCGCCAATGGAGGTTCTTCGCGGCTGCTGATGACGATATGTATTTGAGGGGGAAGGCGAGCGAGCAGATAGTCGAGACCCTCGTGAATGGTGTGCGTCGTAATAAGATGGTAGTCGTTAAGGACGAGCACGAAATGCTGCGATGCGTTGGAGACAGCCTGGACTATCGTGAGGAGAAGCGCTTCAAGCGGTGGCGGCTGAGGAGCGTTGAAGAGTTGCTGCACCTGTTCACTTATATCTATCCGTGCCGTTCTGATAGCCCCCATAAAATGTTGCCAGAAGCGCCGCGGATCGTTGTCATCTTGATCGAGAGAGAGCCATGCAAGTGGCTGGGCCGATCTGCGCAGGCGCTGCCAGTCGAGAAGTGCCGTGGTTTTGCCATAGCCAGCGGGAGCCGAGATCAGGGTAAGCTTATACTTCAATACTCCCTTCAACTGCTGTACCAACCGGGGCCGTGCCATGTGATAGGGCCGCGTCGACGGTACCTGCAGTTTTGTCGTAAAAAGTGATTCCGACTCCTCCGCCAGACCTGTTAAGTGCATGTTCAAAACCTCGTACTGCGGCAACTCTAAAAATGAAACGACTATTCTACAATATGCAAAGAATGCAATTGTTTATATGTTACCGTAAAATAGTCACTATGTGCAAGTCGTTTTATGCTGTATTATTCTCATTCTGCTCAAAGAATGTGGTACTACCGCACACAAATACATCACATACAGCCTTAACCCTTTATTGAGGGGGCGCGTGCCTTTGAGTATCTTCTAAACAAGAGAATCGGCACAATGAACAGGGCAATGACGAAGATATAGGCGGCGATATCGATGAACTTGCCTATCGGTGAGTTTTGCGGAACGGGGGGCGGATAGAGGCCGGTGATGATAAACTGAGGGTCGCCACCGACATGTATGGTTGTAATGGTCTGACGTCCAGGTATGTCGAGCATGGCAACGCTGCCGTTTGCCAGTGCAACGAAGCCGAACTGCCCATCGCTGGTGATCGCGACCGACGCGGGCCGGGCGTCGAACTTGATGACACGCGCAGGCTCGCGCGGAACCGCGAAACCGGGATTAACCGGCGTAAGAATAACGAGCTGATTATGCGCCAGATCGGGCACGTAGACCTCGCCTGTACCGGCGTCGTAGTCCATCGGTCCGTATTGTCCGCCTGTTATCAGGGGCACGACCTTGCGTGTTGTGAGGTCGATGGCCTGCACGCTTCCGCTCTGCGTGGTCACGTAGACGGTGGCACCTGCCGGAATGGCGATGTAGCGCGCACCTCCAGGAATGGCGACATTGCCGATGACCTTCCCGCTGACATCATCGAACGTCGTCACCGCGTTGCCCGCCGAGACCCAGAGTTCGTTCCCTGTGTTGCCGGAGAGTGCCGAACCGACGGCGGCGATGGCGATGCCATACACTGGACCGCCTGCCTGAAAAGTATGCTTGATCGTGCAGTTCGTGGGATCAATGGCGGTGACGCTGGATGCTCCGTTGCCAGCCGCGAAGAGCGTGTTCGAGCCGGTATCTATCGTCAGCAGGCTCGGCTGACCGGGAACGTTCGCGCTGCAAATCGGAGTGCCGTTGTTGGCTTTCAGGATGGCGACCTGCCCCTGCTGCGGCTGCGTGACGTAAAGGAAGCTACCGTCCAGGCTGAGCAGGACGGTATGCGCATTGCCGCTGGGCGTAATCGTGCTAGTCACCTTTTCCTGCTTGATATCAATGACACTGATGCCTTTATCGCCGCCTGCTACATAGGCCAGATTGGGCGCGCCACCATCAGCGTGCGCCCAACCTGGCAGCAAGAGAAGCAGAAGCGTGCAGGCGAGCGCCGCGCGATATAATCTGTTAAGCATACGTTCCCCCATCTTTCCCTGCTACGCTTTCGGCGTCAACGACGACCATTTTCCATCGCTCTGGCTGAAACGATAGACCTCCATCGGATAGGAGAGCGAGAGATAGAGCAGCGCGGCATTGGACGGAGCCGCTGCCAGGTCTTGCAAGTTGCCTTTAATCGTCGGCAGAGCCTGCCAGCTATGGCCGCCATCCGTACTTTTATAGATCGCCTGCCCCGTTTTCCCATAGAGCAATTGCGGTTGCGCGGGCGAAGCAATCAACGAGCCGTAGGAAGATTGTGTATAGACTAGCGTAAAGGTCTTGCCGCCATCCTTCGACGCGTAGATGCCAGCGTCGCCCGAGGCATAGATCGGTTGGTGAGGACCAGAAGTTGTAGCTCCAAAGACACCACCATTCACTCCTGCTATGACCTGCCAGTGAGCGCCACCATCGCTACTATGAGCCATGCCATCGTTGCCATATGCCAGCAACTGTCCAGGCGCGCCAGGGATGGTCAGCAGGCCAAGGATACGTCCAAAGGGCAACGTCCCCGTATTAGAGAAACGCTGGCCCGCATCCTTGCTGACTTTGAGTCCCAGGGGACCCGCGTCGGGCAGATAGACATAGACCTCTTCCGGCGTATCATTGCCCGCCGCAACGGTGTACATACTTCCAATGCTCTTCGTCGCAATAGCAAGCTGCCATGTGCGCCCCGCGTCGGCGCTGGTGTAGAGACCGAGCGTCCCCTTCGCGCCAGCAACTGCTGGCTGAGTGAGCACGTACAGACGCTGGCGATCGAGCGCGCTACTGACCATTGAGGTCGTCATCAATCCGTCCATGGGTTGACCGGAGCCAGCCGCGACGAGATTCCAGGTAGTGCCGCTATCACCGGAGCGGAACAGTCCATAGTGCGTTGCCAGCACTAGCACATTGTCCGGTAGCGCGAGCAGCGAATGTCCATGATTGTTCGCGCCCCCAAATCCATTGACGCGCGTGACCGTCGGCGTCGCCGTCGTATTGCCCGTATCACCCGCTCCACAGGCCGCCAGGAGCAAGCCCAGCAGACTGAAAATGGCAAGCAGCAAGACAAGCTGCCCTCTGCCTCTTATAAATGTCGTTATAGATCTGCGCACGCGCGACCCCTGTATGTGATCTCTTCTCATGTCGTTACGTAAGACCTTCACAAAATTTTTAGTTCTACCTGGTAGAACGCTCAATAGGGCGTTACCATCTTCACCGATCCCTCGTGCAGCTTGTGATCCTGCGCTCGTATCTGCACGCGTAAACCCCAGTTGCCGCCCATCTCCAGATCGCCGGTCGCGCTAAAATGTCCCTTACCGTCTGGCTGCAGATTGACTGCATCGGTCCCCATATCCATATCCAGCATGGTTGTGTAGATCGAGACGCCCACGTTGGTTACAACCGTCCCCTTGCTGTTCATCACGGTAGCCGTGAAGACGTTGGACCCGAAGTGGTTGGGCGAGACCGTCATCTTGACGGTAAATAGCTTATCGCTGGTCGTTACCGTGGTGTTAAAGGGTTTGACCTGCTGCCTCGGCGTCGGCGCTACCGGGGCTGGTTGACTCACGACTATGGGCAGCAATGTGCCTGCGAAGACGGTCATCAATCCTGTGCAGATCAGGACGCCAACGCCCAGCAACGGCTCCCAGCGCAGCATGGTCGTTAGCCTTCTCGTTTGCATTGCAATACTGCTCTCAAGTTGCCTGACGGCTTCTGGCGCGGACGTATGCTGGATTGCCGCCGACTCCGGTAATGTATCTGGAGCAGCGACCACAGTATGCTGCTCAACTCCGCTCAGTGCCAGATACTTCATGTAGTCTTTCTTCAGGTGCGGGCGCAGGATGCCGATATGGATGGCGCTGGTGAGCAGGAGCGCCCCGGTGAGCAGGACTTTTATGACGAGTGCGCGGCCATAGGCGGTTGTGGCAAGCTGGTTCAGCGCAGTCAGGTGTACCGCAGCGTTGAAGGGGCCGCTTACCGCCATAATAATCACGCCCGTAATGACGAGTGGTGAGTAGTGTGGGAGCAGCGAGACCAGCGAACCAGCGCGCTCCAGCACTGTGTTTCCCTTCAGCACAGGCAGGTAGATCAGGGAGACGTATAGTATGCCACCTACCCAGAGCGATGCCGCCAGCAGGTGCAGCCAGTCGATCAGCACGGCATAGACCAGCATAGTGCCATTGGTCGCGGCTGCGGGACCAGACATTGTGAGCGCGATCAGTAGCGCCAGACCCAGTATCAGGTTAAGCCAGGGCACGAGGTCGGTGAAGCTGCGCGGCAACTTCTTTACCTGCAGCGTAATCGCTGCCAGCACGATTGCCAGGAAGATGACGATCTCGCGCATCAGCCAGTAGGTGCCGAAGCGACCAGTTGTGGCAAGCGGGCCGAGTATTGCTGGCGTGAGCGCCTGACCCAGGTTGCCGCCTGTCAGAACCAGTCCCTGGCCCAGGAGAACACCGACGTTTGCTAGTAAGAGCATAAACAGGATCGGCATCGAGAAGTCGCGATCGAAGCGTTCTTCAATGCGTCGTTCTATCGTCTCCTGCGTGCGGTTGCCAGTATCCGTGAGCTGCAAGACAAAGGTGCGCCAGAGCTGTGCTCCCATCCAGAAGACCGTCCCAAGATCGACGAGCGTCACCATTAAGAATGCCAACATGAGCAAAGAATCCAACCTTTTGCGAAATGTAGTATTTCCCCAGAGCTTGCTTATGGATATACACAGCATATACGATAGGAATTATGGCAATGTTACCGTAGAGTTAAACGTATGATGCCTTCCATTACCAATATTATAGCGTACCTGTCGATCTTTCCAAACTATGGGTATGATCGCCAGCAGGAGGGAAAGCCCTTGTGCATACTCGCTATGCTGGAAAATGGGATATAATAAAGACCGTATGGAAGAGACAGGGAATAGAAAAAATACTGAGGATAGCCTTACGACGCTAGAAGCACTGCTCCAGGTAACGTTTCACGATCGATCGTTGTTACAACGGGCGGTGACTCATCATTCGTGTTGCTCAGAAACGGCTGTACGTGACTCTTACGACACGCTGGAATTTCTGGGAGATGCTATTATCAGCGCGCATGTGGTTGAGTATATCTATCGTACTTTTCCAAATGCATCGGAAGGAGAGATGACCGCGCTGAAATCCGAGGTGGTCAGCCGTCGGGTCTTCGCCGTGATCGGGCAGCAATTGGGACTGTTTTCCTATATTCGTGTAGATATTGCCAATCTGCGCACATTTAATGAGCGTTCGCGTGACTCGCTCTGCGCCGATGTGCTGGAGGCGGTCGTGGGTGCGCTGCACATTGACCAGGGGCCAGATGTGGCGCGCGCCTTCGTTGCCCGTACAGTCTTTCCTATGATTGAACTCGTGAGTCGTCAGACGCTGGATACCAATCCTAAAGGACGGCTGCAAAAAATTGTGTTACAGCGCTCGGGCTCTCTGCCACGCTATCGCGTCCTGGAGCAGAGTGGGCGCAATAACGATCGCGTCTTCCTGGTCGGCGTGTTCGAGCATGAGGTTCTGCTGGGCGTAGGAAGAGCATCCAGCATCAAAGAGGCTGGTCGTTTAGCCGCGCGCGAAGCATTGGAGCTTCAGCAAAAGAAAGAGAAGTTTTGAGTCGTTGATGCCGTCGCAAGATATCATTAGCTGGTATGAGGCGAGCTTACCTGTGCAGGAGCGCAAGACGCGCGGCCACTTCTCGACCCCGCCTCTGCTGGTTGAGCGAATACTTGACGCCTGTGGCTACAGTGTCGATAAAGATCTTTCCCACCTTCGCGTGCTTGATCCCGCCTGTGGTAGTGGAAACTTCCTGGCCGGTGCAGCCTCGCGCCTTCTCGCTTCCGAGCAGCAGAGAAATCTTTCCCGCTCCGAGCAGATCGCCTCGCTGCAACGCAACATCTGGGGTTTTGATCCCGATCCCGTCGCCTGTTTTCTGGCTGAAATGCAGGTAAGATCACTGTTTTCCGCCACGCACGAAGAAGAGTCTGCAGCGCTTCCACTGCATATTCATCAGGCCGATGGACTGGCGTTTCCCTGGGAAAATCACGAGAACGTCGACCTCTTCCTGGCAAATCCACCCTATCTGGCAGCTAAAAATAACGACCTGAGCGGCTACCAGTTTGCGCGCCAGCGTGGGCAGACGGATAGCTATCTCCTCTTCTTGAGCCTGGCTTTACAGATCGTCCGGCCCGGCGGCTGGATTGGACTGGTCATCCCCGATCCTGTATTGGCGCGCACCAACGCCCGCCCCGAACGCCAACGCCTGCTTGCCGAGACGACGCTCCATCACCTCTGGCACTTCTCTGGCGTCTTTTCGGCCTACGTCGGTGCCGCAGTCATCATCGCCCAGAAGTCGCCTCCCAGGCCCATTCACCATGTGGCGTGGCAGCGCGAGGCCTGGCCCCGCTTGAGCCAGGATAGTGCGAAACCCGCCGCGCAAATGCTGGAACATTGCGCTACGCCTGTGGGTGCGCGCAGCGTTCCTCAATCTCTCCTGCGCAATCAGCCCGGTGCCGAAATGCGTTACCTCTTGAGCGGTACGCGCACCAGCCTTGTGGAGAGGCTGCACGCGTTTCACTACACGTTGCAAGGCGCGCGGGAGCGACCCTTTCTCCCCCTCGGCGAGCTCGTCATCATACGGCGCGGCGAGGAGCTAAGCAAGAACAGCACGCATCTCTTCAAAACGCAACCTCTTGACGGACAGTTCTGGTATCCCGTCCTGCGCGGTGGAAGCGCCGTGCGCCCCTATATCCCGCCCAGCGGCGACAGTTGGATCGCCCGCGAACATATCGTCAAGTCGATGGAGCGCTATCTCGCCCCCAAACTGCTGGTCGTCAAGAGCACCAGCCGTCTACAGGCCACGCTGGACTTGCGCTCCCACATTGTATTGCAAACACTGTACCTCCTCTACCTGCGTTCGAATATCACAGATTCCTCACAGATCTCACAATCAGACGAACTCTATTTCTTACTGGCCCTGCTCAATTCGCGCCTGCTCCAGGAGTACGTTTATGTGCTCTATACCGCCTATAAGTGGGTACAGCCGCAGATCGAGCAGCATGTACTGGCGCATTTGCCTGTTCCTACCATTGGGGCCGCTGAGAAAGCGCGTATCGGTGAACACGCAAAGGCTTTGATGCACGCTTGCAGCGAGAGGATGCCCGTTGTAGAATTGAGTAAAGGGTATAAGCAAATGTATGAGGAGCTAGAGCGTGCGGTCTGCGCGCTCTACGAGCAGATGTTGAAGAGTTGTTAGATATGCCGGGCGGCCCTGCTATTTTGACAAGAGTGTGCGCTCTAGCTATTTCTAACGATGATAGACGAAGGAGTCACTATTATGGCCGATACTCGTCCTATTCGTGTATTAGTTGCCAAGCCTGGACTGGATGGACATGATCGCGGAGCCAAGATTATCGCCCGCGCGCTGCGTGATGCAGGCATGGAGGTCATCTACACCGGCATTCGTCAAACGCCGGAAATGATCGTTGAGGCCGCCATCCAGGAAGATGTAGACGCCATTTTGATGAGTATTCTCTCAGGCGCGCACATGGCTATTTTCCCCAAAGTAATGAATCTCTTGCAGCAGAATCACGTTGATGACGTGCTGGTCGCCGCTGGCGGCATTCTGCCTGACGAGGATATTCCGGCCATCAAGAGTATGGGCATCAAGGGCTGCTTCGGACCAGGAGCGCCGCTGGATGAGATTATCCAGTTTGTGCGCGACAATGTGCAGACCGACCGCCTGTCTGTCGGAGTGTAGGTGCGCATTGCAAAACATCGTTGAACGTCTTCTCAGCGGAGATCGTCGCGCCCTTGCCCGCATGGTGACGCTGATCGAGAGCGAAGCCGCGCCATCCCATCGCTACCTGGCGGAACTGCACCAGCACGCCGGGCATGCCCATATCGTCGGCGTCACCGGATCTCCCGGCGCTGGCAAAAGCACGCTCGTCACGCGTCTGGTACGCGAGTATCGCAAGCAAGATACAAAAGTCGGTGTCATAGCGATTGACCCGACCAGTCCGTATTCAGGCGGTGCCATCCTTGGCGATCGTATCCGCATGATGGAACTGGCTGGCGATCCCAACGTATTTATTCGCAGCATGGCCAGTCGCGGCAGCCTGGGCGGACTCTCCTCCTCGACGCGCGATGTTGTGCGCGCTATGGATGCTGCTGGCTACGATCCCATCATCATCGAAACGGTCGGCACGGGCCAGGCCGAAGTCGAGGTGATGCGTACCGCGCAGACCGTCCTGGTGGTGGTCGCGCCCGGCATGGGTGATGATATCCAGGCTATCAAGGCCGGTATCCTGGAGATCGCCGATATCTTCGTGGTCAGCAAAGCCGACAAGGCCGGATCTGACCAGACTGTGGCGGAACTGGCGATGCTGCTCAGTCTCGATTCTAATCGGCGCAAGGCCGCGTGGCGCATTCCGATCGTCAAAACCTCCTCGTACAAGGAGCAAGGTATCGAGCAACTGGTCGAGTCCATTCAACAGCATCGCCAGTACCTGCTCGAAAGCGGTGTGATTGTGAGCCGCGCCCAGCGCCAGGTGCGCAGCGAACTGAACGCGCTTATCATGCACGCCGTTGCCAATGCTCTCAAGGCCGAAATGAGTGAAGAGGAATGGGATGCTGTAGTTGACGACGTGACCCGCCGCGATCGTGATCCTTACACCGTAGCAAGTGAAATTCAGGCGCGTATCGGTCTGAAGTAGTACGTGCAAAATGGCCCTGCGCGCATTCTTTCCGCAACGTAAATACGATACTGCTTATTCAGGACTCCGCGCCGCCTTCGGTAGCACGGAGTCCTGAATAGCCAAAACGAGCTTTTGTCACTCGTGGAGGACGCGCTAGGACATATCAGGGCGTGGTGTTAGGAAACAGCTCCCCCTGCCCGGAATAGACTTCTTCACAATAAACAAGAATTTCATCTCCCTCATCCCCCGGCTCGCTGGTGAGCTCGAAATTGCGGAAGTACAGGTCCTCCTGATACCGCGCTTTGATATTTACAGAGAACGGCCCAGAAAGCCCCGTTCTTTCATAAGACGGGGATGAATGGGCGTTCCTTTCGGGCTGGGTGGGATGGGGCGCTCTTGGTTCCCGCCTGGTTGCCGAA
>Ga0066790_10000792_pt1 | contig 12685 bp, 9 predicted proteins | sample OrgsoiDNA2013050_FD_70963 | JGI IMG/M metagenome (GOLD analysis project Ga0066790, IMG submission 70963) | Permafrost soil microbial communities from the Arctic, to analyse light accelerated degradation of dissolved organic matter (DOM) -... | ecosystem: Environmental > Terrestrial > Soil >...
CCGGACGGATTGATCGCCGCGTGGCAGGATCGCAACCGGCGCGGCATCGAGCGCGCCGCGCAGCTCCTGGGGGAATTGCGGAACGCGGCGCCGATCGACGCGGCGATGCTATCGGTGGCGCTGCGCGAGTTGCGCAACCTGGGCTGAAGTCGTTGGCGGAGCGGCGATCTGTAGCTTTCGTCTTGACAGCATTTGACGCTCGCGTATTATCCAATCCCGAAGAAAGTCGGGGATGGCGTTCGACGGTGCATTATTTTATTCGGCACGTCGGCGCTCCTGGATTTTCGGGATGGTCTGCAATCCGGGAGGGGATCTCATGAAGGCTGGAATCGCGATCGCGCTGGCGACAGCAGCGACCTTGTGCGCATCGGGTGCTGCGGCTCAGTTTGCCAACCAGCCCGCTGACGGCAAGAAACTCTCCGAAACTCTAAAGAACACGTTGCCGGCGTCCATCGCGCCGGCTCCGGTCGGTGCCGGCGGAATGATGATTTTCATCGATCCGGTCACCGGCAAGATCCGCCAGCCGGATGCGGCGGACATCGCCGAATTGCTTTCGCAGCGCCCGCCGACCGCGGCGACATTCGTAGCGCAACCCTTTGTCAATTCGATACCAGGCGGCGGCGTTGGAGTGAAGCTCGACAGCTCCTTCGAGAATTACATGGTTGTCACCAAAAAGGCAGACGGCTCGCTCCTCATGGACTGTCTGCCCGACGCCAGGAAAGCGGCGGATGCCGTTGCCAATGGCTTGAAGTCCGGAGAAATCCTTCGCAAGAAGGAGGTGCTCGATGTTCAGTAGGATGCGCCTCGCGGTCCTGCTGGCATTCGGGGCCCTGGTTTCACCTGCGGCCTTTGGGGCCGCAACTATCACCATCGTCAACGCAGATCCGGCCGGTGTCGGCTTCAACGATCCGACCGTCGTTGCGCCGGTTGGCGGTAACGCCGGCACGACGCTGGGACAGCAGCGGTTGATCGCATTCCAGGCTGCGGGAAACAAATGGGGTGCGACGGTTACGAGCGCCATCACCATTCGCATCCAAGCGCAATGGACGGCGCTGACTTGTACTGCGACCTCCGCGGTCTTGGGAAGCGCCGGCGCCACCGAGGTCTTCCGCGATTTCACCGGCGCGCCAGTCGCGGCGCACTGGTATGGCAAAGCGCTCGCCGACAAGCTCAACGGTACCGACCTCGACCCGGCGACTGCGGATATCAACGCCAACTTTAATGTGAACCTGGGGCAAGCCGGTTGCCTCACGGGCACGTTCTTTTATCTCGGGCTGGACAACTTGCACGGCGCGAATATCGACCTCGTTACGGTATTGACGCATGAATTCGCCCACGGTCTGGGCTTCCAGACGTTCACCAGCGGCTCCACGGGCGCACAGCTGGCGGGCTTCCCGTCGAGCTGGGATGACTTCCTGTTCGATACGACGACGGCCCTTACGTGGACGGCAATGACCGCCGCGCAACGCGTCACCTCGGCGATCAACACGCAAAAACTGGTCTGGACTGGCGCCAACACGGTTGCAGCCGTGCCGGGCGTTCTCCAACTAGGACTACCGCTCCTCGGCGTCTCGGCGCCGGCCCCAGTTGCCGGTAATTACATCGTCGGGACGGCGGCTTTTGGTCCGGCGGTCAGCAGTCCCGGCGTGACCGGCGAGGTGGCTCAGGTTCTCGATACGGCCGGCAACCTCGGGCTCGCATGCACCGCCCTATCAGCGCTCAATGCTGCATCGGTCGCCGGGAAGATAGCCCTGGTCGATCGCGGCACCTGCACCTTCAAGACCAAGACGCTCAACGCACAGCTCGCGGGCGCGACTGCGGTCATCATCGCCAACAATGCCGCGGGCTCGCCACCTCCCGGCTTGGGCGACGATGCGACAATCGTCACTCCCATCACCATCCCCACCGTATCGATTACCCAGGCGGATGGCGTGACGCTCAAGGCATCGCTGGCGACGCGTTCGCGCATGCACTCGGGAATGACTGCGAACGTCGGCCTTAATCTATCGTTCCGCGCCGGCGCGGACAGCAGCAACCGTCCCTTCATGTACACACCGAATCCGTTCCAAAGTGGATCGTCGGTATCTCACTGGGATACGAGCGCGTTCCCGAACCAGCTGATGGAGCCCGCAATCAACGCTGACCTCACCCACGAGGTGACGCCGCCGAACGATCTCACCTTTCCTCTGCTGAAGGATATCGGGTGGAACTAGACCTCGGAAGGGAGTCGGGAATGCGACACATTGCAGCGCGCCTTGGTCTTGCCCTGCTTGCCGCACTTGCCTTTGGCGGTGCGAATGGCCAGCAGCTGACGACCAATTTCGACAACATCGCCACGCTCCCGGCGGCCGGGTGGGTGTTCACGAACAACAGCGTGGGCTTGGGCAGCGCCAACTGGTTCCAGGGCAATTCGGCGGTCTTCGGATCGCAGGCCGGCGTGGCGACGAGCTACCTCGGCGGCAATTTCAACGCCGCGGCGTTCGGAGGCAATATCAGCCTCTGGGCGCTCACGCCGACGTTGACCAACCTGCAGAATGGCCAAACGCTGACGTTCTACACGCGGACCGAGCCGGGCGCGCCGGCGGCCGATCGACTCGAAGTTCGCCTTAGCACCAACGGCGGAAGCTCGAACGTCGGCGCGAACGACACCACCGTGGGCGACTTCACCACGGTCCTGACGACGATCAATCCCGCGCTGACCCTTGCGGGCTATCCGCAGGCTTGGACTCTGCAAACCGTAACCTTGTCCGGCCTGCCCGTAGGTGCCAATACGGGCCGAATCGGGTTCCGCTATTTCGTCACGAATACGTCGGCCAACGCAGACTATATCGGCATCGACACGGTCAACGTCACGGGCAGTGCCATCGCTTCGGACCTCAGCGTTACGAAGACGCACGTCGGCAACTTCAGCCAGGGGCAGACCGGTGCGACGTACACGATCACCGTCAGCAACGCGGCGGCTGCGGGCGCGACCGATGGGTCGACCGTCACCGTGACCGACACCCTACCCGCGGGCTTGACCGCGACGGCGATCAGCGGGACGGGCTGGACCTGTCCGCAACCTGCGGGTCCGTGCACGCGCAGCGATGCGCTGGCAGCGGGTTCCGCGTATCCCCCATTGACGCTGACCGTCAACGTGGGTGCCGCGGCGGCTTCACCGCAGGTCAACAACGTCACGGTCAGCGGCGGCGGCGATGTGACGCCGGGCAACAACACCGCTAGCGATTCGACTGTCATCACGGCCGCCGCGCCCGATCTGACGATCACCTCGACCCATACCGGCAGCTTTGCCCCGGGGTCGTCGGGAGGCGCATTCCTCCTGACTGTCACCAATATCGGTAATGCACCCACGTTCGGCACGGTGACGGTGGTCGATACGCTGGGGCCAGGAATGTCGGCGACAGCGATCAGCGGCGCGGGCTGGACGTGCACCTTGGCGACCCGGACCTGCACGCGCAGCGATGCGCTGGCGCCGAGCGCAAGCTACCCGGTGATCACGGTCACGGTCAGCGTGGCGAGCAATGCGCCATCGACACTGACCAACTCCGCGACCGTGTCAGGCGGAGGCGAGACCAACGTCTCCAACGACACCGGCAACGACATCGTCGCGGCAGCGGCGCTGATCGTGCCCACGCTGAGCGAAACGATGCTGGTGGTGATGTCGATGCTGCTGGGATTGATGGCGCTGGTCGGAGTCCGCCGGCGCCGCAACTAGACGGCAAGGGGAGAGAATGAAAAGCGCGGGCCGATGCCCGCGCTTTTTTTTGGGATGCGCGGAGTACGGAAAACGAGCTTTGGCCGTCACCGTCACCAATCCGCAACAACCGGCGAATTTGAGGCCTACTCGACAGCGCCAACGCTTGACGCTGTGATTGGCCGCAAACTAGTATCCATGACTGGTGGCGCGGTGCTGATTCCGGCAGGCAAGCCTCGCGGTACATAGCAAAAAACTGTCCAAGGGAGATCCAATGCGTCTATTCAACGCGAGCGCGCTGCTGCTTGCACTTGTGATTTCATCGGTGGCCGTCGTCTCGGCGCAGTCGATTCCCGATCAAGGCCTGGCGCAGATCCAGGCGTACATCACCGACAAGGACAGCTGGTCGCCCGCGGAGCAGAAGCTCCAGTCGACGCTGCTATACGCTGCGCGCGTTACGCTGCAAGGCTCCCTGGGCGCGGGCCTGCCCGCGTCGAATCCTGGCGTAGACTCATTTATCGCCACCAGTGTTGCGCCGGACAGCACGGTTGCGGTAACGATTCGCGGTGACATCACCTCGGATCTGCTGGGCGCACTGTCGGCCGCGGGCGGAATCGATATTCGTTCCTATCCGCAATACAACAGCGTGACCCTGCGGCTGCCGCTCGCCTCGTTGCTCGAGATCGCGCTGCGTCCGGATGTGCAGTTTATCGCGCCAACCGCCAAACCGATTCTCAATCGCAGCCTCGAGGCCGAAAAAGCCAGTGCCACCGCGCTCAAGAAGCGCCTCGCTCCAGTCGCCAATGCCGTCGTCAATACCGGCTCGGTGAATTGGGAAGGAGTCTTTCAGCACGGGGCCGATCTCGCGCAAAACACCGGCATCAACGGCACCGGCCTCAAGATCTGCGCGCTGTCCGACAGCGCGAGCCCCGCGTCCATTGCCGCGCGGCAGGCAACCAACGATCTGCCCGCGTCCGGCGTCGACATCGTGGAAAACTTCGTCGGCACCAACGAAGGCACCGCCATGATGGAAATTATTTACGACATGGTCCCCAACTCGACGCTTGGTTTTGCGACCGCATTCGTCAGCGACGTCGATTTCGCTGCCAACATCGTCACGCTCCAGGCAGCGCCGCACAACTGCAACATCATCGTCGACGACGTGACCTACGATGCAGAAGGCGCATTCCAGGACACCGTTATCGCGCAGGCGATCAACACCGTCACCGCCGCGGGCGCACTCTACTTTTCATCCGCGGCAAACTCGAACAACCTGGCGCACAACACCTCCGGAACCTGGGAGGGGGACTTTGTCGATGGCGGCACCAATGCCTTGCTGCCCGGCGGAAACCTTCATAGCTTCGGCGCAAACGCCTACGACGTGCTGACCGTCGCCGGTTTCGAAATCGCCATACAGTGGTCCGACCCTTGGGGCGCGTCCGCAAATGACTATGATTTATTCATGCTGAACGCAGCAGGAACAGCGGTCGTCAGCATGGGTAACACCGCGCAGACCGGCACCCAGAATCCGTTCGAATTTATTGATTGCAGCGTCTCTGGCGCGTGTCCCGTCGGCGGGCGCATTGTGATTTTCAAGAAGACCGGAGCAGCCGTGCGCGCGCTTCGCCTAGACACTTTTCGCGGCCAGTTGAGCGTCAAAACCAACGGTAGCACCTTTGGTCACAACGCGGCGGCTGCCGCGTATACCGTGGCCGCGGTCGATCTCCGCGTACATCCTGCAACGCAGTTTGTCGGCACCGACGTGAACAATACTTACAGCTCCGATGGTCCGCGCAAGGTTTTTTATACGCCGGCCGGGGTCGCCATCACGCCGGGCAATGTACTCTTCGGCACCAACGGGGGCACCACGCTCAACAAGGTGGATATCACCGCGGGCAACTGTGGCCATACGGTAACCTTCGGCGTCTTTTGCGGAACGTCCGCGTCGGCACCGACCGCGGCATCGATTGCGGCGATGCTGAAACAGGCCAAGCCCTCTCTGACGGCCGCGCAGATCAAGACAGCGATATTCACGACAGCGATCGATATCGAGGCTGCGGGCTTTGACGTGACTGCCGGCAACGGCATCATGATGGCCGATCGCGCGCTGCGCTCGGTGCTCACGCCGCTGGCTGAGGCCAAGAGCTTCGTTCCGAACTCGATCACGACCGGCAACACATCGGTGCTGACGATCACACTGACTAATTCGAATGCGGTCACGTTGACTGGCGTTGTCTTTACGGACACCTATCCCGCGGGCGTCGTGAACACGGCAACGCCCAACGCCAACATCACCGGCGCAGGCTGTACTGGAACGCTGGCGGCAAGCGCCGGCGGCAACACGCTTGCGCTGACCGTGGGCGTCGTACCGGCGGGCATCACCTGCACGTACAGTGTCAATGTGACCAGCAGCACGCCCAATGTGTATACCGACAACAGCGGCGCGGTGACGACACCGCTGGCGCTCAATACGGCGGGCGCATCGGCGATACTGACGGTGACCGCTGGCGCCGGACCCGCTGACATGACTGTTGCAAAAAGCCATGCCGGCAGCTTCACGCAGGGTCAGGTTGGCGCGACGTACACCATCACGGTGACCAACTCGGGTGCATCGCCGACGGTGGGCACGGTGACGGTGGTGGACACGCTTCCGGCGGGATTGACGGCGACGACGATCAGCGGCACCGGCTGGGCGTGCACCTTGGCGACCCTGACCTGCACTCGCTCGGACGTTCTGGCGGCTGCGGGAAGTTATCCGGCGATTACCTTGACGGTAAACGTGGCGTCGAACGCGGCGGCGACGGTGATCAACACCGCGACCGTCAGTGGCGGAGGCGAGACCAATGTCGCCAACGACACGGCGACGGACTCGACCGCGGTGACCGGGGTGCCGGATCTGACGATCACGTCGAGCCACACCGGCAGCTTTGCGCCGGGCTCCTCCGGAGGGATCTTTACCCTGACGGTGACCAATGTGGGCGGCGGGCCGACGGTGGGCACGGTCACGGTGGTCGACACGCTGTCGGCTGGATTGACCGCGACCTCGATCAGCGGCACCGGCTGGGCCTGCGTGCTGGCGACCCGGACTTGCACCCGCAGCGATGTATTGGCGGCAGGGGCAAGCTATCCGGTGATCACGATCACGGTGAGCGTGGCCAGCAATGCGCCGAGCACGGTAACCAACTCGGCGACGGTATCGGGGGGAGGCGAAACGAACGTCTCCAACGACACCGGCAACGACATCATCGCGGTTGCTGCGATCATCGTGCCGACATTAAGCCCGGCGATGCTGCTGGTCATGTCGCTGCTGCTGGGCTTGATGGCGCTGTTCGCAACGCGCCGGCGCCGCGACTGACGGCAAGGGGCGAGTGAAGAAGCGCGGGCTTGATGCCCGCGCTTTTTTTTGCCCGCGCGAGCGCGAGTGACCCGTGCCGCTACTGAGCCTTCAGGACGCCGAGCTTGCATTCGGCATGCAACCGCTGCTCGACCGCGCGGAGTTTTCCATCGACTCGGGCGAACGGATCGGCCTGATCGGGCGCAACGGTACGGGCAAATCTTCGTTGCTCAACATCATCGCCGGCCGGTCCGAGCTCGACGATGGGGAGTTGATGGCGCGCGACGGATTGCGCGTGGTGCTGGTCGAGCAGGAACCACAACTCCCTGCCGCATCCAGCCTGCGCGAAAGCCTTGCGCTTCGCGGCGGCCTTGTGGCCGAGCACGACCACACGCGAGACGAACGCGAGTATTGGCGCGTGCAGGCGCGGCTGGTCGAATTCATGCATCGCTTCGGAATCGACGAAGCAACGGACCCGCTCACCGCATCGGGCGGCGAGAAGAAGCGCGCCGCGCTGGCGCTGGCGTTTGCGTTGACGCCCGACCTGCTGCTGCTCGACGAGCCTACCAATCACCTCGACATCGACGGCATCACGCTCGTCGAAGACTTGCTGCGCAGCCAACCGACTTCGATCGTCATCACCCACGACCGGACGTTTCTCGACCGGGTCGCGACCCGCATCGTTGAGCTCGACCGGGGACTGCTGCGCTCGTATCCGGGCAACTTCGCTGCCTACGAGACACGCAAGGCCGCCGAGCTCGCGGCCGAGAGCGTCGCCAACAGAAAATTCGACGCGTTCTGGAAGCAGGAAGAAGTCTGGATACGCAAGGGGATAGAAGCGCGGCGTACGCGCAATGAAGGCCGCGTTCGGCGGCTCGAAAAGCTGCGCGGTGAGCGCGCTCAGCGCCGCGATCGGCTAGGGGACGTGAAGCTCGCGCTGGATGCCGGCGCGCGGTCCGGAAGACTGGTCGCGGAGTTCGACCACGTAAGCAAGCGCTTCGACGGTCTCACCGTAGTGCGCGATCTCTCCCTTCGCATCATGCGCGGCGATCGCGTGGCACTGATGGGACCCAATGGCGCCGGCAAGACGACGCTGCTCAAGCTCATCCTGGGCGAGCTGCCGCCGGACGAGGGAACGATCCGGCTCGGCACCAAGCTCGAGGTCGCCTACTTCGATCAGATGCGCGCGCAGCTCGATCCCGAGCGCACCCTGGCCGACACCATCAGTCCGGGGTCGGAATGGATCGAGACAGCCAAGGGCCGCAAGCACGTGCTCTCATACCTCGCCGATTTTCTGTTTCCCCCGCAGCGCGCTGCCGCGCCGGTGAAGATGCTCTCCGGCGGAGAACGCAACCGCCTGTTGCTCGCACGCTTATTTGCGCTGCCGGCGAACCTGCTGGTGCTCGACGAGCCGACGAACGATCTCGATATCGAATCGCTGGAGCTGCTCGAGGACACGCTGCAGTCCTACGCTGGCACGCTGCTGCTGGTGAGCCACGACCGCACGTTCATCGACAATGTCGTGACTCAGACGCTGGTCGCGCAGCGCGGTGATGGAAACGAAGGCGCGTGGAAAGAGTACGTTGGCGGCTACAGCGACTGGCTGGCGCAACAAGCTCCCATCGCGCGGTCCGCGAACGAACCGAGGTCCGAGGTGGCGTCCGTTCGTGACGCGGCTCGGCCGACTCCTGGCGCACGAACCAAGCTCTCGTTCAAGGAACGCCGCGAGCTCGAAGCGCTGCCGACGGAACTGGAAGCGCTGGAGTCGGAGCAGCTCGAGCTAACTGCGCGCATGAACGGACGGGATTATCACAAACAGGGCGCGGACTCGATCCGACGCGACCGGGCGCGCGCCGCAGAAATCGAACACGCGCTGGCGGACAAATTTGAGAGGTGGGCAGCACTGGACGCCCGCGTCGGCGGGGCGGCGTAGCGTGCACAGCTGTCCAACCGGGATCCTGGCGGACCGGCGAAGCCTTGCTCCGTTGGACGTCGATCGATCGACGCTAGATGTGCGCGAGCGCCAGCGCGCCGATGACCATCGCGCCTCCGGCAGTGACATAGGCAACGACTTGCAAACCCCGGTTGCGGGTGAGAATGGTGATCGCCGCCAGCGCGATCGCGATCTGGATCAGCGTGATGGCCTGCGCCCAGCGATGATGCACATGCATCGACGCTTCGCTGCTCAGCTCGGCCGCCTTCGATTGCTCCTCGAGCTTTTTCGCCTCGGGCATGATCGCTTCCTTTTCGCCCTTGTAGCGATCGACTTCCTTGAGGTAGCGCGCCTGCTGGTCGCCGATGGTGAGCGTCGCTCCCAGCTCGGCCAAGTTCTGCTTGCTGCTCTTCGCCTGGTAGAAGTTCCACTGGTCGGACGCCTCGGTCCTGCGGATCGCCGATTCGTTCTTGAACAGCAGCGCATCGTTCTGCGTCGCGCCGCCCATGTATCCGAACATCGCGCCAATGGTGGCGAAAATCGCCGTCATCACGGCGATCTTGCCGGCGAATGGATCGTTCTCGGCGCGGTGCTCGGCCTCATGCTCGTGCGGACCGTGGACGTGAAACTGATCTTCGGACATGCGGCTCTCCCTGATCTTCGATGCGCTGCTTGAGAAGCGGAAATGCAGCGCGCGCTCAAGCCGGCGCGCGCTCGTAAGTGGCGAAATGGTACGCGAAACCCTCGCCGCCTGCCGGTCGATGCGACTGGCGATCGGTTTCGCGCCATGCGACGCGCTCGAATGCCGGAAATCTCGCGTCGCCGTCGAAATCGCGCTCGATCTCGGTAAGGTACAGAACCGCCGCGAGAGGGAGCGCCGAGCGATAGAGCGCTTCGCCGCCGATCACGAACACCGGATCGGGCCGGTCCGCCATCGACAGCGCCTCTTCGAGCGAATGTGCCAGCGACGCGCCGTCGAGACGCAACGCGGGCTGGCGGCTGACGACGATATTCTGCCGGTTCGGCAACGGTCTGCCGATCGACTCCCAGGTCTTGCGGCCCATGACCACGGTGTGACCCGACGTCAGCGCTCGAAAATGTCTCAAGTCTTCGGGCAGGTGCCACGGCAGCCGGTTGCCCGCGCCGATGACGCCGTTGCTCGCCACCGCGGCGATCAGCGCCACGCGGCGTCCCATGATGGCCGAGCTTGGCGATGCGGCTGGGGCTGGTGTATCGTGCACGCGTGGCTCGCAGGCTGTGGCGCCGTCACGCGCCAACCAATTCAATTATAGCGGGCCGCCGCTGATACCCGCCTCCCGTGTATTACCCGCGTTCATTCCTCAAGTTCATCCTGCTCGGCTTCCTGCTGGTCAGCTTGCCGCTGCTCTACGCACTGGTCGAGCTGATCGTCAGTCTCGATCGTCTCGGGACGCAGAGCCAGCAGGCAGTATTGCAGGCGGCGCAGGCCGGCCGCGCCAGCAGGCAGCTCTACGAGCAGGCGACGACGCTCGAACGCCTGGTGCGCCAGCATCTGATTCTCGACGATCCGCAGCTCATCGACGACTATGCGCGGCTGCGGCTCGATTTCCGGCAGACCTCGCAGCAGCTATCGCAATTGCCGCTCGATCGCACGCAGCTGGATCAGCTCGAAAAACTGACCGACAGCGAAAGCCGGCTTTTCGCGCTGCTGAAGGCACCGCAGCGGCCGCCCAATGCCACGGCGACACTGGCGGAAGGCTACGCTGCCATCGCGGAGGGCGCGCAGGGAATGATCAGCGCGACGACGCGGCTGACCGAGCGCGAGATCGAGCATATTCAGCAGATGGCGGCGGAGGGAAGCAAGACATGGGGCTACCTTGCGCTCGCCGCGGGATTGATCGCGCTGGCTCTCGCCATTCTGTTTGCGGTGCTGATTGCTCGTCCGATCCGTCAGCTCGATCAGGCGATCCGGCAAATGGGGACGGCTGACTTTACCCATGCGATCGAGGTCAACGGTCCCCAGGACATGCGTTATCTCGGCCAGAGGCTCGAATGGCTGCGCTCGCGGCTGCACGATCTCGAGGAGCAGCAGAATCGCTTTCTGCGCCACGTCTCGCACGAGCTCAAGACGCCTTTGACGGCGGTGCGCGAAGGCGCCGAGCTGCTGCGCGATCGTGTCGGCGGCGAGCTCTCGACCGAGCAGCAGGAAATCGTGCGCATCGTGCGCGAGAACACCCTGTCGCTGCAGAAGCTGATCGAGGACCTGCTGACTTATCATCAAACGCGCAGCATGGAGCCGCAGACGCTTGGTCCCGTCGCGCTGGTCGATGTGCTCCGGCGCGTGATGCGCGAGCACAAGCTCGCCGCGTACGCGCGCCTGCTCACTTTCGACGCGACGCTTTCACCGGCGATCATCGTCGGCGATGGCGACAAGATCCGCGCCATCGTCGACAATCTGCTGTCGAACGCCATCAAGTACGCGCCTCGATCGTCACCGATCACGATCGACCTTTCGGTCGAGGGGGATTTTGCGGTGCTCGACGTCATCGACGAGGGTCCCGGCATCGATCCGGACGAGCGGCCGCGAATATTCGAGTCGTTCTACCAGGGCAAGATCGCACCGGGAGGCAGAATCAAAGGCTCCGGCTTGGGTCTCGCCATCGCACGCGAGTACGCGCTCGCACACGGCGGGAGGATCGAGGTGCTCGATCGTGCCGATGGCGCGCGCGGCGCGCGCTTTCGCCTCTGGCTGCCATTGGCACCCGGTTTCGGGCCCGAGACCGCGAGGACGCCGCCGAATCCGGTCACCCTCGAGGGCGAGGCGTAGCCATGGATGTGCGCAGCCCCGCTCGAGCCGGCGCGGTCGGCGTGCTTGCGATGGCTCTCGCCTGCGCGTTGACGGCGAGGTCGGAGGCGGCGCAGCTGACTTCTGCGATCCCGATTGCACAGGCTGCCGGGCCGATCGTCGCTCAAGCGACGCCGGTTCCCCAGCCGGTGTTGCCGGGGCAGGCGAACCCTGCGGCGAGCGAGCCGACGCCTTCGCCGGTCAACGAAGATGAGCAACAGACGATCGCGCTTCTGGTCGAGCTGCAGCGCTTTACCGGCGAATCGAATGAAGAGCTGCGGCGTGAGCTTGCCGCGGCGATTCAGGCGCTGAATCGCTCCCGGACCGAGCCGAACCGGATCCGCGCGGCCATACTGCTGACGCTGCCCGGCGCGGGTCCGCCGGACGACGCGCGCGCGATCGCCCTGCTGGAGAGCGTCAGCGGCAAGACCCCGGGAGCGTCACCGATGAAGCAACTCGCCGCGGTGCTTCTGGCGCAAATCTCGGAACGCATGCGCGGCATGGGCGAAGAACGAAAGAAAAGCGCCGCAGCGCAGGAAAAGCTGGACCAATTACGCGCGGTCGAGCGCAGTCTGCTGCTCGAACGCAATCGCAACGCGGGCGGCGCCGGCGGCGGTGGCGGCGGCGGAGGGACTGGACGATGAAGGTCAATATGCCCCATTCCGGCGACGTACTGCTGGTCGACGACGATCCCGATCTGCTCAAACTGATCAGCCTGCGGCTGACTTCCGCCGGTTACCGGGTGCTTACCGCGGACAGCGGCGAGACGGCACTCGCGGCGCTTGCGGTGGCCCGGCCGGCTGCAGTAATAACCGACCTCAAGATGCCTGGAATCGATGGTTTGGCGCTATTTGACGCTATCCATCGGCAACATCCGGCATTGCCGGTCATCATTCTGAC
>Ga0066790_10000794_pt1 | contig 12680 bp, 10 predicted proteins | sample OrgsoiDNA2013050_FD_70963 | JGI IMG/M metagenome (GOLD analysis project Ga0066790, IMG submission 70963) | Permafrost soil microbial communities from the Arctic, to analyse light accelerated degradation of dissolved organic matter (DOM) -... | ecosystem: Environmental > Terrestrial > Soil >...
CTAGGCGGGCCCGCGTGCGTTATCGATCCGATCGACCTCGACGCAGCCGATCGATTTTTTTCCCTGCTCTCGGAGCACGAAGTCGGCGCCGACATTCCCGATTGGGCCATGTTCATGGAAGCGCTGGGCGCGCTGCGCGCGGAAGGGCACGCCGACCCGGCGACGCGCGTGCGCATCATGACGCTGCACCGGGCGAAGGGGCTCGAATTCGATGTCGTCATCATGCCCGGGCTTGCGCGCCACCCGCGCCCAGAAGACCGTCAGCTCCTGCTTTGGCGCCGGCGCAGCAACGGCTTGCTGCTCGCGCCAATGAGATCCCGCTACGTGGCGCTTGGTGACGACGACGCCGTGTACTCGTATCTTCGAGGCCTCGCCGCGGCTGAGGAGGAAGCGGAGCTTGGCCGGCTGCTGTACGTTGGTTGCACGCGGGCAAAAGAGCGCCTGCATCTGACCTCGGCGCTCGATCGGATAGACGAGCAAGGAACGCCCGGACGGTGGAAGGACCCGTCGCGGCGAACGGCCCTGGCCGCGTTGTGGCCGGCGATTTCTGCTGCTGCGCCAGGCCCCGACGCGGAAAGCGGAGGGAGCGCGGGGCCGGAGGAAATCGGCGTCCCGCTGCGGCGGCTGCCGCAGCGATGGACCCTGCCGCCGGCCCCTGTTCCACTTCCAGGATCTGAGGCTCCCGATTCCATGTCCGAACGCGATACCGTTGAATTCGATTGGGCGCACGAGACGCGCCGCCGCATCGGCACCGTTGCCCATCGACTCCTCTGGCAGTTGGCGGAACAGGGCATCGGGCAGTGGACCGCGCAGCGGATTGCAACGGAGCGCGTTCGGGTCACGCGCGAGCTTGCGGCGCTGGGCCTGACCGGCGACGAAGTCAGCGGTGCGGTCGAGCAGGTGCTGGCGGCAATCGACGCGACGCTGACCGACCCTCGCGGTCGCTGGCTGTTCGATCCGGGGCACGCGGAGGCATACAGCGAATACGCCGTGACCGGGTTGCGCGACGACAAATTCGCCCACTTCGTGCTCGACCGCACCTTCATCGATGCCGATGGTGTCCGCTGGATCGTGGATTTCAAGTTGTCGCGTCACGAAGGCGGCGACACGGAAGCATTCCTGGATCGCGAGCAGGAGCGGTATCGGCCGCAACTGGAAGGTTATGCGCGAGTGATGCGTGACATCGATCCGCGTCCGATTCGAGTCGGGCTGTACTTCCCGCTGCTGCCGGGTTGGCGCGATTGGCCTCCGGCCGTGTAGGGCCGACGACTTCGGAGGAAAGGCCCAGCGCTGGACCGCGACCCATCGCGCAGAGTAAAATTGAGGTTTATCAAAGCCTTCCGGTTATTTTTCCGGAGTCGCTCCGGGCAATTGCAGCGTGCAAGTAATTCGCGGACTTTCCCAATCCAGCCACGACCGCATCGCGCTTACCATCGGCAACCTCGACGGCGTGCACCGCGGCCATCAGGCCATGCTCACGCGCCTGAGCGAGGCCGCGGAGGATCTCGCGCTTCCCTCCGCGGTGCTGACCTTCGATCCTCATCCGCGCGAATTTTTCGCGCCGGATTCCGCGCCACCGCGACTCTCGACGCTGCGCGACAAGCTCGAGCGATTTGCGTCGAACGGCGTGGCGCGTGTCCATGTCGCGCGCTTCGATGCCCGGCTCGCGAAACTCTCGGCCGAGGAATTCATCGAACAGGTGTTGGTACGCAAGTTGAAGGTTGGCTGGATACTGGTCGGCGACGACTTCCGCTTCGGCCGCGATCGCGTCGGTGACCTGGCGCTGCTGAGGACGAGCGCGGCGAGCTTTAGCGTCGAAGCGATGCCGACCGTCATGATCGATGGCGAGCGCGCATCGAGCAGCGCAGTACGGGCCGCGCTCGCGGCCGGCGATGTCGAGCGCGCGACCAGGCTTCTCGGCAGGCCGTACACGATGTCCGGCCACGTCGCGCATGGCGACAAGCTCGGCCGCAATCTGGGATTTCCCACGGCCAATATCGTGTTGCGGCGCAAGCCGCCGCTGTCGGGCATTTTCGCGGTTCGCGTCAACGGTCTGGGCGGCGGATCGCGCGCAGGCGTTGCCAGCCTGGGAGTTCGTCCGACGGTAAAAGAAGATGCGAAGCCGCTCCTTGAAGTATTCCTGTTCGATTTCGACGAATCGATCTACGGGCACAGGATCGGCGTGGAGTTCCTGCACAAGCTTCGCGACGAGGAGCGCTATTCCGATCTCGCCGCGCTGACCCGGCAAATCCGGATCGACGTGGCACAAGCACGCCATTATTTTGCGACCACGAAGTAAAACGAAAGCAACGATGGCAGACGCCGGCAAGACCGACTTCAAATCAACCCTGAATCTTCCTGACACGCCGTTTCCGATGCGCGGCGATCTGGCCAAGCGCGAGCCCGGCTGGGTGCAGGATTGGCAGGCGCGCAAGGTTTACGAGGCGATTCGTGCCGCGAGCAAGGGGCGCCCGCGATTCATTCTGCACGACGGACCGCCGTACGCCAACGGCGACATCCACATCGGCCATGCCGTGAACAAGGTGCTCAAGGACATCGTGGTCAAGAGCCGCCAATTGGCCGGTTTCGACGCACCCTACGTCCCCGGATGGGATTGCCACGGCATGCCGATCGAGGTTCAGATCGAGAAGACCTATGGCAAGAATCTGCCGACGGCTGAAACGCAGCGGCTCTGCCGAGCATATGCGAACGAGCAGATCACGCGGCAGAAAGCCGAATTCCAGCGGCTCGGCGTGCTCGGCGACTGGGAGCACCCATATACCACCATGTCATATCGCAACGAGGCCGACGAGATTCGTGCGTTGGGACGGTTGCTCGAAAAAGGTTACCTCTATCGCGGCCTCAAGCCGGTGAACTGGTGCTTCGATTGCCAAAGCGCATTGGCCGAGGCCGAAGTCGAGTACGAGGACCGCCAGGATGTCGCGGTCGACGTCGGGTTCGCGATCGACGATCGTGATCGCGAAAAACTGGCGACGGCGTTTAACCTGCCGTCGCTGCCCGAAGGCCCCGTGTACGCGGTGATCTGGACCACCACCCCGTGGACGCTGCCGGCCAATCAGGCATTGAACGTGCATCCGGAATTTCAATACTCGCTGGTCGAAACCGAGCGAGGGACGCTGCTGCTCGCGTCGGACTTGAAGGAGGCATCGCTCAAGCGGTTTGGAATACTGCGCACGCAGAATGAATCCCCGGATCCGACCACTTCCGGCCGCAGTCTCGAGTCGATCCGTTTTCGTCATCCCTTTTACGACCGCGCCGCGCCGGTCTACCTCGGCGAATACGTGACGCTGGAGCAGGGCACCGGCATCGTGCACAGCTCTCCTGCGTATGGCATCGACGATTTCATTTCCTGCCGGCGCTACGGCATGGCCGACGACGACATGCTCAATCCGGTGCTGGGCGACGGCCGCTACGCCGAAAGTCTGCCGTTCTTCGGCGGACAGAAGATCTGGGATGCGAACCCGAAGATCGTCGACAAGCTGCGCGAAACGGGCGCGCTGTTTCATGCCGAAAAGATCACCCACAGCTACATGCACTGCTGGCGGCACAGAACGCCGATCATCTATCGCGCGACGACGCAATGGTTCGCCGGCATGGACGAGGTGCCCGGATTCAATGGCGCTCGGCCGGATGAAACGCTGCGCAGCACCGCATTGCGGGGTATCGACGCCACCGAGTTTTTCCCCTCCTGGGGCAAATCCAGGCTGCATGGCATGATCGCCAATCGCCCCGATTGGACGCTTTCGCGCCAGCGTCAGTGGGGCGTTCCCTTGCCGTTCTTTGTCGACAAGGAAACGGAGCAGCTGCATCCGGACACTCCGGCGCTGCTGGAGCTGGCGGCAACGAAGGTCAACGCTGGCGGCATCGAGACCTGGTTCGAGGCGACGCATGAGGATTTCGGCGTCGATGCGACGAAATACCGCAAGCTGACCGATACGCTCGATGTCTGGTTCGACTCCGGGTCGACCCATCAGACGGTCATGGGCGGCCCGCAGGGCCGTGCCTTGCACCTCGGGTCGCACCCGGATGTGACAGGATTTCCCGCCGATCTCTACCTCGAGGGATCGGATCAGCACCGCGGCTGGTTTCATTCGTCGCTGTTGACCTCGTGCATGCTCAACGGCGTGCCGCCTTACAAGGCGCTGTTGACGCACGGCTTCGCGGTCGACGGCCAGGGCAAGAAGATGTCGAAGTCGAAGGGAAACGTCGTTGCGCCGCAAAAAGTGTGGAACGCGCTTGGCGCCGAGGTCCTTCGCTTGTGGGTCGGGGCGACCGACTATTCGGGCGACCTGTCCATTTCCGACGAGATCCTGAAGCGCGTCGTCGAGAGTTATCGGCGCATTCGCAACACGCTGCGCTTCCTGCTGGCCAACACCGCCGACTTCGATCCGCAGCAGCATGCCGTCCCGGTGGCCGGATTGCTCGAGCTCGATCGCTACGAGCTCGGTGTCGCCAATGCCTTTTTCGAGGAAATGCGCTCGAGCTACGGCAAATACGAGTTTCATCTCGTCGTGCGCAAGCTGCAGCTCTATTGCTCCGAGGAGCTCGGCGGCTTTTATCTGGACGTGTTGAAGGATCGCCTCTACACCGCGGCGACCGGTTCGGCCGCGCGACGCTCGGCGCAGACCGTGCTTGCGTACATCCGCGACGAATTGCTGAAGCTGATGGCGCCCATACTCTCGTTCACCGCCGAAGAAGCGTGGAGGGTTCTCTATCCGGAGGAAGCGACGATCTTCGCCCAAGTGTGGAAAACCGGACAAAGCCTCGGAGCGGTTCCGGATCTTCAGGCGCTCACCGAGAAGTGGGGTCGCATCGTCGAAGTTCGAAACGTGGTGCTGAAACATCTGGAGGATGCCCGCGAGAAGGGCGAGATCGGATCGTCGCTGGAGGCAGAAATCACCATTACCGCGCCGGCAGAAGTCTATGAGGCCCTGGCGTCGCTTGGCAACGACCTTCGCTTCGTGATGATCACTTCGGCGGCGACGGTCGTCCGCGGCGATGCTCTGGCTATCGTCGTCAGCGCGAGCACGCATTCGAAGTGTGCGCGCTGCTGGCATTGGCGCGCCGACGTGGGCGCCGACACGGCGCATCCCGCCTTGTGCGCGCGCTGCGTCGCCAATCTGTTCGGCGCCGGCGAAGCGCGGGCGTTCGCATGATCGACGCCGGCGTGCCTGCGACCTCGTCAAGCCGCTGGTGGTTGTGGCTGGCGCTCAGCGGCGCGATCGTCGTTGCCGATCAAGCCACCAAAGCGCTGGTGCTTTCGGCGCTGCGGCCCGGCGAAGAGCGCACGATCACCGATTTCTTCAGCCTCGTTCTCGCGTTCAACTCCGGAGCGGCGTTCAGTTTTCTGGGCGACGCCGCGGGATGGCAGCGATATCTGTTCGGTGCCATCGCACTCGGTGCGACGTGCTTGATTGTCTGGCTGTTGCACCGCGGCGGCAACCGGCTTTATTGCGCGGGATTGAGCATGATTCTCGGCGGAGCCGTCGGCAATCTTTGCGACCGGGTCACCCTGGGCAAGGTGGTGGATTTCCTTTCTTTCCATCACTTCATGCCGTTTCGCCATCCACTCGTCGCCTGGCTCGATCCCTTTCCCGCCTTCAACGTCGCCGATAGCGCGATCACGGTCGGCGCCGTGCTGCTGATCCTGGATGGATTCCGGCGCAGACCGGACCCTTAAGCCGCGGTAAGATAGACCTCATGCAAATCCTCCTCGCCAATCCTCGCGGCTTTTGCGCCGGCGTCGACCGCGCCATCGCGATCGTGGAGCAGGCACTGGCGCAGTTCGGCGCGCCGATTTACGTTCGCCATGAAGTCGTCCACAACAAATTCGTCGTCGACGACCTGAGGGCGAAGGGCGCGATATTCGTCGACGAGCTGGTGGAAGTTCCCATCGGCAGCACGGTCGTGTTCAGCGCCCATGGCGTGTCGCGCGCGGTGCGCGCCGAAGCCGACGCGCGTGGCCTGACGGTGTTCGACGCCACGTGTCCGCTGGTGACCAAGGTCCACGTCGAAGTCGCGAAGATGCGGCAGAATCGATGCGAGATTGTCATGATCGGTCACTCCGGCCATCCGGAAGTGGAAGGGACCATGGGCCAGTCCGACGGCGGCATGTATCTGGTCGAATCGATTGCCGACGTCGCAGATCTCAAGGTCCGCGATCCGTCGAATCTCTCCTATGTGACGCAGACCACGCTTTCGGTCGACGATGCCGCATTGATCGTCGACGCGCTCAAGCGGCGTTTCCCGGCGATCCTCGGCCCGAAAAAAGACGACATCTGCTACGCGACGCAGAACCGGCAGGATGCGGTCAAATTCATGGTCCGGCGTTGCGATCTGGTGATCGTCGTCGGCAGCGCCAACAGCTCCAATTCCAATCGCTTGCGCGAAGTCGCGGCGAACCTCGGGATCGAGTCCTATATGGTCGACCGCGCCGAGGAGCTGAAGGCGGAATGGCTCGAGGGCAGGCAATGTGTCGGCGTCACCGCGGGCGCTTCCGCGCCGGACGTTCTGGTGCGACAGGTGATCGATCGGCTCAAGGAGCTGGGGGCGAGCGGCGTGGAGGAACTGGACGGCACGGTCGAAACGACGGTGTTCCCGATGCCGAAGGGACTTGCCGGCAGGACGACAGCGTTACTTTGACGCGGCGGCGCGTCGCCATTTCAGGTTCGGCTTGGCCAGACGTACATAAACGAGACCGGCAGCGATCGTCGCCAGCGACAACACGGCCGCGGTGGCCGCGCAAAGCGCGTGGCGGCCGCTTTCGCTGAAGCCGCGCACCAGCCCTTCCGCGAAATACCACGGCAGCAGCAACAGCGCCCATTGCAATGCTCGCGTCCTGCCCTGGGCCACGCCGGGCCACAGCGCAACGAGCGGCAGCGCCTTGAGCGCCAGCCAGGAGCCGCCGGGCTTGAGCGGCGCGAGCCATAACTCCCAGGCGATTTCCACCAGCGCGAGCGCCGCGAGCAACGCCACGATCGAGCGCCGCCACGGCTCGGACGCGGGCTTCAACTCACGGCGACGAATTCGAACAGCTCGAAGCCCGGACCCTGATCGACGAATTTGGTCAGCACCACCGTACCGCCGGTCGCCCCGCGGCGCAGATTCACCGCCTGTTCGAGCTGAAACATTCCTGCCGGCACCAGAATCATCGAAGGAGAGCCTTCCTGGCCGTCGTCGGGCAGAAGCACCACGTGCAGAAAGGGAGCGGTATCGCCGTGCTCATCGCGCGCCGCAGCGGCCTCAGGACTGTCGGTGAGGAGCTCGCAGCCGAATTCCAGCCCGCTGCCGCGCAAGGTGTTGCGGAACCAGCGCAGCATTGCCACCTGCAAGGTGTTGCGACCTTCGACCCGCAATGCGATCAGGTCGCCGATGCGCAGCGGCGCGTTGCTGGAATCGATTTGCCTCAGCGCGTAGCCGGCCGGAGTGTGGTTGATCACCTGGCACGAATGCATCGGCGGCAAGCCGGTCGGCGCGTTGGCGACATTCGCGTGCGTCCCGCGACTGTATTGCCACACCGCGGGGAGGCCGGCGCACATAACGACGCGCGCACGCGACGGAAGCCGGTTGAACTGGCGCGCAGGCGGGATGGCCCACTGCCGCAGAAGCCTGCGCAGCAGCGCGGTGTATTGCGCCACCGAAGCGGGATCGGTGGCGATGCCGGTCGGCACGTTGCCGCCTGCATCAAGCGCGCGAAGCTGTTCCTGGATCTGGAATGCGAGGTCGAACGTCAACAGGAATAGCTTGCTGCCGTCGATGTTGCCGCCCTTGTTGGCGGAGAAGGGGGGAAAGTCGTGGCCGACCGGTACGATCGCAACGGCCTTCGCCAGGCGATGCACCGGGGCGACATCGGTGATCTTGGTCCAGTGTGAATATTGCTGAAGATAGTTGATCACCTGACCGAGTTGTCCTGGAAGGAACCCGTATGGATTGGCGAGCGCGAGCAGCAGAGCCTGCACGTACAAGCGCTCCGGAGTCGCATCCGGGCTATCGGTCGCAACCGCAGTCTGATGCAGGCCCCGCTGGCGGGCGAAGGTATAGATTGCGTGCGAGTCGTGCCACGTCCGCGCGGGCACCGGTGCGTAGGAAAGGTAGCTGTTGATCAGTACGCGCGCCGTGCATTGCAGGCAGCGGTGGATCAGCGCCACGGTCAACCTGTTGCCACCAAGCAGAATGCGCTTATCCGCCTCTTGTGCCAGCAGGTGCTTGTAGGCGGTGGCGAGCTCCGCGGCAAGGATCAGCGATGCTTTTGCCGCTTCGAGCGCGTCGCCTGTCAGCGGATGCGCGGCCCGGGAGAAATGTCTTTCGAGCTCGGGCCAAAGCGAAAGCGCGGTCGTATAGTATTTTTCGGCCAGCTCGAGCCGCTTCGATTCGGATAGCGAAACACGGTTGGTCGCCGCGAGCGCATCGCCGATCGTGCCGGCGGCTTCGATCGGGTCGCGCTTGAGCATTTCGTCCAGCCACGGCTGCACGCGCGCAGGCCGCGTCTCCGGCGGATGCGCGGGGCGCGATTCAATGGAAGGGAGACTGAGCGCGAGGGCCATGACGTTGGAAATTTTGGTCCGCTTCCCGATTGTAGTCGATGGCGGTGCTAATCCACTAACCCGCTAAAGCAAGCTTCAGGCCTGATCCAGGAAAGCGATGACCGGGGCCATCTGCTCCGAGCTCAAAAGCATGGGGGCGTGGCCGACGCCCGGGAACTCGACAAACCCCGGCCGAGGGCCACGGGCGCGCATTGCGTCGGCCGTTGCCGTAGAAAGCAGGTCCGACTCGGCACCGCGAACCAACAGGGTAGGACAGGAGATCGCGTCCCAAAGCGACCATAAATCGCCGACTTGACCGCCGGTGGCACGAAAGGGGACAGCGATCCCGGGGTCGTACTTGAGCCGCCAGCGCCCGCTTGCGTCCCGGCGGGCGGTACTTTCGGTCAGCGCGTGCCATTGGTCGTCGGAGAGCGCGCCGAACGGCGCCGACACATCGCGGATATGTTTTTCGAGCTGCTCGAACGAATCGAATACCGGGTCGAGGCCGACATACATGCCGATGCGAGCAAGCGCAGCCGGTTCGATCGCGGGACCGACATCGTTGACCACCAGGCGCGCAATCGGCGTTTCGGGCTGCGCCGCGACCACCATGCCGAGCAAGCCGCCCATCGACGTACCGACCCACGCGACGCGATCGACGCGGGCGTGAGCGAGCAACGCCGTCACCGTGGTCAGATACGCTGGAAAACCGTAGTCGTTGGGATCGCGCAGCCATTCGCTGTCACCGCGCCCCGGCATATCCGGACAGATCACCCGGAAACGATCGCAGATTGCCGCGGCCAGCGTGTCGAAATCCCGCCCATTGCGCGTCAGGCCGTGAGCGCAGACGACGACGCGCGCATTTTCCGGATCGCCCCACTCGCGATAGGCGACCCCATGAAAACCGTGCGCGCTGAGGCTCTTGAAATGGTGTCCGCGGGGAGTCGACATGCGCTGCTACGCCGCCAGAAAAACGCCGGGGTCGCTGCAGGCATCGTCGGGGAAAATGGTCCCGGCGTCAATGAGCCGCGCGCTCAACCGAGCAAGTCCATCGGAAAGAAAGGCAGATAGCCCGCCGTGTCGCCTCCGAGAAAGGCTTCGATTTCGTCGCGGCGAGCCATCGCGTCCGCATAACCCAGCGCCAGAAGCTCCCTGCAATACTGGCGATCGAACAGGAGGTACGACAACAGGTTGGCGCCGGTGCCCTCGGTCGCCCCCAACCCGCGCAACAGGTATCGCACGCCGCTGGGCAGCCGGTGCGCATACTGCGTCGCGAGGCGACCGAGATCCCGCGTCGGACCCACCACCAGCGCATCGACGTGAGCGATTTCCGGATGCACCTCCTGGATCTTGTGCGGAACGAGATTGAGCACCGAATTGAGTCGCTGCATGCGCTCCAGATCCGCGCCCAGGTTGTCGAGGAAAATGCTCGATAGCGCGTGACCGGCAACTTGGGCAAACGAGGGATAGTGCGGCGGCTGTTGCGCTTGCCCCGGTGCAACCTGTTGGCCGACGAACTGCCCGACAGCGATCACCAGCATCCTGCGAACGCCCAGATGCAGCGAAGGTGACAGCGGCGCGATCTGCCGCACCGAGCCATCGGCGTAGAAGTCATCGCCGACACGCTCTGCGGGAAAGATGAACGGGATCGCACTCGACGCGAGCAGATGATCGATACCGATGGTCGCGCGTTCGCCGCGGCGGCGGATTCTTTCCCACGGCGCGATCGTCGACGCGCCCTGAAAGAAGGTTACGGCTTGGCCGGTGGTGTAGCTCGTCGCATTGATCGCAAGCGCATGCAGGCGCCCGGTGGCAATATGCGCCGCGACGTGGTCTAGGTCGATCTCGCGTCCCAGCAGGCTGCGCAGAGGAGAGCTGTCGAACATCGATGCGGTGCGCGCGGGCCCGCGTCGACCCGTTAATACCGAGGCAAGCCAACGCATCCCGTGCGTCGACACCGTCGCGAAGTCGGCCTGGTAGACGTGGCCGACTTCGATGTTGCGCCACAGACGCAGGAGTCGCGCAACGCCGCGGCGGAAACTGTCCGCGTTCGCGGCGAGAAGCGCCGCGTTTACGGCGCCGGCAGAAGTGCCGCAGATCACACGGAAGGGCGTGGTCGATCTTCGGCCCAGAATGCGCGCGACGGCGCGCAGCGCCCCGATCTGATAGGCCGCACGTGCGCCGCCGCCGGAAAGTACGACCCCGGTCTCGTGCGGTGTACCCATCACGCCGGCAGATCCTGTTCGGCACGCAAGGTACGATCGAGAATCATCAGCATCGCCGCCGTCGCGCCCCAGATATAGCGCTCGCCATAGGGAATCGCGAAGTAGTCGCGGCGTACCTCGCCGAGCATTCGAAAATGCCGCTGCTGGTTTGCCGGGTCGAGCAGAAACGACAACGGCACTTCGAAAACGTCGGCGACCTCGAGAGGGTCGGGTTTGATCGCGAACGGCGGCTCGACCCACGCCACCACGGGCGTCACGCGATACCCGGTCACTGTTTCGTAGTCGGGCAGGCGGCCGAGCAGCGTGACGCGCTCGCGCGGCAGGCCGATCTCTTCTTCCGTTTCGCGCAGCGCCGCGGCGCCGGCGTCGACGTCCTCCGGCTCGATACGCCCGCCGGGAAAGCTGATCTGCCCGGGGTGATCCGGCAGATCGGCGCTGCGCTGGGTGAGCAGGACCACGAGACCATCGGTGCGGTTGACCAGTGGCACCAGGACTGCGGCAGGGGTCGCACTGCCCTCGCGGCCGGGCAACCTGAAACCGTCCGAGAGGTTGCGCGCCGAAGCCGGCGGGCGCTGCGACAGCCTTTCGCGCAGCCAGGCCTGTTGCGCGGTAGGAGGTAGGTCGAACAGGGATGAAAGCATCGAGGTCGCGCGACACGCGTCATCGGAGCGCGCTGGCTCGCATGATACCGCCCTCGGCTGCTATGACATTCCCGCGCTCGCGTCGCGGAGCACGCGGTCGATGCAAACTCGATACGGTGTCGCGCCGCGACTCCTATCGATTCACCCCATCGCTTCGCGCAGGACAAGAGGATGTCGATCGGTTTCTACGTCTGCCGCGCGCTCGGCCCGAGGGTGAAACTGCGGCCCGATCAGGATAAGCGCCGGCCCGCTCAATGCCTGATCCGCCAGGCGCGGAAGCGCGGCAAGCGTGGTAAAAATCGTTCGAGCGTTCGGCAATGAGGCGCTCTCGACGACGGCAATCGGCATCGATCCGGGCGTGCCTGATTCCATGAGTGCTGCGGCAATCGCGTCCGCTTGCCGCGCGCCCATATAGATCGCACCGCTGTCGGCAGCGGCGAGGCTGGCGGCCCATCCGCCTGCGCCTTCGTCGTCGCCTACCCGCGGCGTAACGAAGGTCACGGATCGTACCGAACCGCGCTGCGTCAGCGAGGTGCCGATTTGCGCTGCGGCAGCCAGCGCGGCGGTAACACCCGGGACGACCTCGTACCGGACTCCCGCGGCTTCCAGCGCGGCAATCTCTTCCTGCGCCCGCCCGAAAAGCATCGGGTCGCCGCCTTTGAGGCGCACGACGACGCTATGGGCTGCCGCGGCATCGACCAGACGCTTGTTGATGAATTTCTGCGCCGTCGAGTGCTTGCCGCAGCGCTTGCCGACGGCAATTCTTACCGCGTTCGGCGCGAGTGAGACGATTTCCGGATTGACGAGCGCATCGTGAAACACGATATCGGCGCGCTGCAGCAGGTTCGCCGCGCGCAGCGTCAAAAGATCGACCGCGCCGGGCCCGGCGCCGACGAGGTAAACCGTGCCGTTCATCGAATCATCCGAACGCGTGCAAGCTTGGCAGCGCATTGGCGACCGATCCGGTGGAGGAGGGCGGGCGCTTCCGCACCGGGATGGTCAGTCGTCATGGCGTCGGATCGTCAGGCGTCGCGCGTGCTTGCGCCGCCGCGGCGGCGAAACAGAGGGATTGGGCGCTCGACCGTGCTCTGGTAGTTATCCGAGAAATCGTCCAGGCCGCCGACTGCATCGGCGATGCGATCTGCGCGCACCGCGAACGCATCGAATCCGCATTGCCGCATGTAATAGAGCTGGTCGCGCAATACGTCGCCGACGGCGCGCAATTCGCCGCCGAAGCGATACTTTTCCCGCAGCAGCCGCGCGCTGGAATA
>Ga0066790_10000795_pt1 | contig 12671 bp, 12 predicted proteins | sample OrgsoiDNA2013050_FD_70963 | JGI IMG/M metagenome (GOLD analysis project Ga0066790, IMG submission 70963) | Permafrost soil microbial communities from the Arctic, to analyse light accelerated degradation of dissolved organic matter (DOM) -... | ecosystem: Environmental > Terrestrial > Soil >...
TGGTTGATGAGGAGAGTAAATCATGTCTGAGGTACGTCGTCAGGCCGCCCTGATGCAACGGCCGAACTGGGGCTGGCAGGATGACGCCGCGTGCCGCGGTCGTGATGTCGTGCTGTTTTTCGGCCCGGACGGTGAGCGTCAGCCAGAACGGGAAGTCCGCGAGCGCCAGGCCAAGGCCGTTTGTGCCTCCTGCCCAGTGCGGTCTGAGTGCCTGGGCTACGCGCTGGGCCGGCCGGAGAAGTACGGCACCTGGGGCGGCCTGAATGAGGACGAGCGGTCCTCCGAGCGTCGTCGCCGGATGCGCCGCGCCAACGCGGCCTGAGTAGGCCACCAGCCCGAGCCCGGCGGTTTCGGGCACGTAGCCAGAGCCGGCTCGCTCGCCTTCGCGGCGATGCGGGCCGGCTCTGGCGTTTCCCGGATCCGGCGAGGAGGCCCTGACTGGAGAGTCGGGATAGGCCGGCGCGATAATGGGAAGATGGTGTGCAGCGCGTGCCAGGAGCAACTCCAGGAATAGGCTCAGTCAGATGATCGTTGGGGAGCGAAGACCAGGGCAACGCGGCCGGGAGGTTCAGTTCGTGGCTTTCGCTACAGAACGGGCGGTTCTATCTGTCTCGGTCGTATTTTTCCGCCTAGCTGAGGCTGGAGTGACCGCGTGAACGCCGCCGATCCACGTCAGACGTGGCTAGGGCTCCCCCAGCGGACGGCAGAGACCACTACGGGCACCGCCGGGGTCACCGAGGCCGCGGCGCTCACCGAGCTGGAGCGGCTGGCCGTAGCGGCCGCCGGGTCCCTGGCCGGGGCATCGGCCCAGGAGGTCATCGCCTGGGCCGCGCAGACGTTCGGGCGGCGGCTGTGCATCACGTCGTCCATGACGGACGCGGTGATCATTCACCTGGCCGCGCAGCAGGTGCCCAACATTGACGTGCTGTTCCTGGACACCGGCTACCACTTCCCGGAGACCATCGGCACCCGCGACGCGGTCTCGGCCGTTTACCCGGTCAACCTCATCAACGTCACGCCGCCCACGACGGTGCAGGAGCAGGACGCCGAGCTGGGCCCCCGGCTCTACAGCCGCAACCCCGATCTGTGCTGCTACCTGCGCAAGGTCGTACCCCTGGAGCAGGCCCTCGGGCCCTATGACGCCTGGATCACCGGGCTGCGCCGCGAGGAGACCGACGCCCGCAGCGACACCGGGGTCGTCCAGTGGGACCCCCGGCGCGAGATGGTGAAGGTCAACCCGATCGTCGAGTGGTCCCAGCAGGAGGTCGACGACTACATCACCGACAACGGCGTGCTCGTCAACCCGCTGGTCGACGAGGGCTACCCGTCGATCGGCTGCCGCACCTGCACCGCCCGGGTGCAGGACGGCGCCGATCCGCGCAGCGGCCGCTGGGCGGGGACGGCCAAGACCGAGTGCGGGATCCACGGCTGAGGGCGGCTGAGGGCGGGGTGTCGCCGCACTCCACCCATGAGGTCAGTAATCAGGTTCGGCCGCTGGCCGGGCATGACGTGGCTGCCGACCCCGCGCTGCTGGCCGCCGTGGCCCGCGAGGGCGGCGCCTGGGCGACCGGAGAGCTGCACGACCTGGGCCTGCTAGCGGGCGCGGCAAGTACTCAGGAGCTGGCCCGGCTGGCCAACGTGTACCCGCCCGTTCTCCGCACCCATGACGCGCTCGGGTACCGGATCGACGAGGTCGACTTCCATCCCGCCTGGCACGAGCTGATGGCCACGGCCGTCCGGCATGGCCTGCACGCCGCGCCCTGGGCGGATCCCCGGCCGGGTGCACACGTCGCGCGGGCCGCCAAGTTCTATGTCTGGGCCCAGGCCGAGGCGGGCCACGGCTGCCCCATCTCCATGACCTACGCGTCCGTCCCCGCGCTGCGGCATCAGCCGGCGCTGGCCGCCCGGTACGAGGGCCTGCTCGCGTCCGCCGACTACCAGCCCGGCCTGGACATCCCGGACGGCAAGGCGGGTCTGCTGGCCGGGATGGGCATGACCGAGAAGCAGGGTGGCTCGGACGTCCGGTCCAACACCACCCGCGCGATGCCGGCCGGCGCCGGGGACGGCAGCTACCTGCTGACCGGCCACAAATGGTTCTGCTCGGCCCCGATGTGCGACCTTTTCCTGGTGCTGGCGCAGGCTCCGGAGGGCCTCAGCTGCTTCCTGCTGCCGCGAGTACTGCCCGACGGCGCTCCGAACGCCCTGCGCATCCAGCGCCTCAAGGACAAGCTGGGCAACAGGTCCAACGCCTCGGCCGAGGTCGAGTACGACGGCGCGCTGGCCTGGCTTGTCGGCGAGCCGGGCCGCGGCATCGCGACGATCATCGAGATGGTGACCGCTACCCGCCTGGACTGCGTGCTCGGCAGCGCCGCCCAGATCCGCCAGGCCTGCGTCGCCGCGGCGCACTACGCCCGCCACCGCCAGGCGTTCGGCGCGACGCTCGTTGACCATCCGCTGATGGCCAGCGTTATCGGTGATCTTTCTCTCGAGTCCGAAGCCGCGGCGGTGCTCGCCATGCGGCTGGCGGGCGCGGCGGACCGGGCCGCACGTGGCGATACGGCCGAGGCGGACTTCCTGCGGCTGGCGCTGCCGGCGGCCAAGTACTGGGTCTGCAAGCGCGCTCCGATGGTGACCGCCGAGGCCCTGGAGTGCCTGGGCGGCAACGGCTACGTCGAGGATTCGGGCCTGCCGCGACTGTACCGGGACGCGCCGCTCAACTCGGTCTGGGAGGGTTCGGGCAACGTCACCGCGCTGGACGTGCTCCGGGCCCTAGTCCGGACCCCGCAGGCGGCAGACTACGTCCTGGCCGAGATCGATCTGGCGGCCGGCGCGGACCAGCGGCTCGACCGGGCCGCCGCGCGGCTGCGCCGCGAGCTCAAGGAGGCGGCCGCCGCGGGCCCCGCGGCTAGCCTGCGGGCTCGGCGGCTCGCTGGCCTGACGGCCCTGCTGCTGCAGGCCGCGCTGCTGACCCGGTTCGCGCCCGCTCCGGTCGCGGACGCCTTCTGCGCCTCCCGGCTCGATCCCGAGGCTGCCGCTGGCCTGGGCGGCCCCGGCGGCCCGTTCGGCACGCTGCCCGACGGCGTGGGCCTGGCCGACGTGCTCGCCCGTTCTGTCCCTGGTCCCGGATAAAGTCTGCGGATGCAACTGTGGCCGGGAACCGCTTACCCGCTGGGCGCCACCTGGGACGGGTCGGGGACGAACTTCGCCCTGTTCTCCGAGGTAGCGGAGCAGGTCGAGCTCTGCCTGTTCGGCGTGGACGGGGGCAGTGCTAGCCCGGCCGGTGCGGAGACCCGGGTCGAGCTGGCCGAGGTCGACGGCTTCGTCTGGCACGGCTACCTGCCGGGCATCGGGCCTGGCCAGCGATATGGCTACCGGGTTCACGGGCCGTATGAGCCGCGCCGGGGACACCGCTGTAACCCGGCGAAGCTACTGCTGGATCCCTATGGCAAGGCCGTCGAGGGCACGCTGCGCTGGAACGAGGCGCTGTTTTCCCACCGGCACGGACATCATGGCTCGGTCAACTCCGCCGACAGCGCGCCGTTCATGCCGCGCAATGTCGTCATCAACCCGTACTTCGACTGGGCCGACGACCGGCAGCCGCGCACGCCGTACCACGAGACCCTGATCTACGAGGCGCACGTGCGCGGTCTGACGCTGCGCCACCCCGAGGTCGCCGCGGAGTTGCGCGGCAGCTACGCGGGGCTGGGCTCGCCGGCGGTCATCGAGCACCTCACCCGGCTGGGCGTGACGGCCGTCGAGCTGATGCCCGTGCACCAGTACGTGCCAGAACAGCTCCTGGTCGAGCGCGGGCTGACGAACTACTGGGGCTATAACACGATCGGCTTTCTCGCCCCGCACCGCGGCTACTCCGCCTCCGCCGAGCCGCACGGCCAGGTGGCCGAGTTCAAGGCGATGGTCAAGGCGCTGCACGGCGCCGGGATCGAGGTGATCCTCGACGTCGTCTACAACCACACCGCCGAGGGCGGCGCGCACGGCCCGACGCTGTCCTTCCGCGGCATCGACAACGCCGCCTACTACCAGCTGAACCGAGACGACCCGGCCCGCTACCTCGACTACACCGGATGCGGCAACAGCCTGAACGTCCGGCACCCGCATGCGCTGCAGCTGATCATGGACTCGCTGCGCTACTGGGTGGTCGATATGCACGTCGATGGCTTCCGGTTCGACCTGGCATCCGCACTGGCCCGCGAGCTGCACGGCGTCGACCGGCTCGCCACGTTCTTCGAGCTGGTCCAGCAGGACCCCGTCGTGTCCCAGGTCAAGCTGATCGCCGAGCCCTGGGATATCGGCGAGGGCGGCTATCAGGTCGGCAAGTTCCCGCCGCTGTGGAGCGAGTGGAATGGCAAGTACCGCGATACCGTCCGTGACTTCTGGCGCGGCGTCCCCGCTACGCTGCCGGAGTTCGCCTCGCGGCTGACCGGATCCAGCGACCTGTATGAGACAAGCGCGCGGCGGCCGGTCGCGTCGGTGAACTTCGCGACCTGCCATGACGGCTTCACGCTGCAGGATCTCGTCAGCTATGACCACAAGCACAACCAGGCCAACGGCGAGAGGAACTCCGATGGCACCGACGACAACCGGTCCTGGAACTGCGGCACGGAAGGACCGGCCGACGACCAGGCGATAACGGAGCTGCGGGCCCGGCAGGTACGCAATTTCCTGGTGACCCTGTTCTGCTCGCAAGGGGTGCCGATGCTGTTGGCCGGCGACGAGCTAGGCCGGACGCAGCAGGGCAGCAACAACGCCTACTGCCAGGACAACGAGCTGTCCTGGGTGGACTGGGAAGCGGCCAGCAAGTACTCGGACCTGCTGGATTTCGCCCGCGGCCTGGCGCAGCTGCGCCGCGCGCACCCGGTGTTCCGGCGGCGGCGGTTCTTCAGCGGGCGGCCCGCGCACGGTGACGACGGCGGCCTGCGCGACATCATCTGGCTTGCTCCCTCGGGTGCGCCGATGGCCGAGCGCGACTGGCGCAACGACCATGCCAAGTCCGTCGGGGTTTTCCTCAACGGCAACGCGATCAGCGAGCCGGGCCCGCGCGGCGACACCGTGCGGGATCAGAGCTTCCTGCTGCTGTTCAACGCCCACGGTGACCCGGTGACGTTCCGACTGCCCGGCACGGATTACGCCGCGGGCTGGCACCCGGTGGTGGATACCTCGGGGTCACCGACCGGCCCGGCCAGTGCGAGTGTGGCCGGCTTCGGCGCGGCGCCTGGGGGCGGGCGCCTGGGCGCCGCGGATCCCGATGGCCGCAGGCTCCCCGCGGCAGCGGCCCTGGACGTGCCCGGCCGGACGGTCATCTTGCTGCGCGCGGACGACGGCTCGGCCTGACGGGGCCCGTCCCGGTCTGATTCACTGCTCACCGTGCAGCAGATTTATCCCGGCCCCCGGCCGGGACGCGCCGGCTCAGGGGGCAGCGAGCGGGAAGCCGGCCCGCTGGCCGACCTGTACGCCTACCCCAGCGACAGCGACCGGCCATGGGTTCGGGCGAACATGATCGCCAGCGTGGACGGTGCCGCGGTCATCGACGGGCGCTCCGGCGGGCTGGGCGGCCCGGCCGACCGGAGGCTGCTGGAGGTCCTGCGCGCCCTGGCCGACGTGATCCTCGTCGGCGCGGGGACAGCGCGGGCCGAGAGGTACCGCCCGGCCCGGCCGGCGCCGGCGCTGGCGGCGCTCCGCCAGGCCCGCCCGCCGACCCCGCCGATCGCCGTGGTGAGTGCCCGGCTCGACCTCGATCCGCTGGCTCCGCTGCTGGCCCAGGCCCCGGCCGATGCCCGCACGATCGTGCTGACCACCCGATCCGCCCCAATCGGCCGTCGTGCCGCGATCGCCAGGCACGCGGAGCTGATCGTCGCCGACACGGACCAGCTGACGGCCGGCCAGATCATCGGCGCCCTGGCCACGCTCGGCCACGCTCGCATCCTGGCCGAGGGCGGCCCGAGCCTGCTGGCCCAGATCACGGCCGAAGGGCTGCTAGACGAACTCTGCCTGACGGTCAGCCCGGTCCTGGCCGGTGGCCAGGCCCGGCGGATCCTGTCCGGCGGCCCGGGCGCTCCCGAGCCGCTCCGGCTCGCCCATGTACTCGCCGATGATGGCTATCTGTTCTGCCGGTACGTGCGCGCGGTATAGCGTGGAGCGCCGACCGGGCCCGGGAATCACCGCCTCGAGGCCACCATCAGGATTGCGCGGGAAGGAATGACCCAGCATGGCGCTGCACGCTAGGGGCGACGAGCCGCCGGCCCCGCCGGACCTCGACATCAACCCGATGTATGTCCGTGCGGACAGCCGCCCTGTGCCCCGTTACCGGATGTCCAACCAGGGCATGCTGCCCGACACGGCCCTGCAGGTCGTTCGGGACGAGCTCATCCTGGACGGAAACGCGCGGCTGAACCTCGCGACCTTCGTCACGACCTGGATGGAGCCGCAGGCGGAGCAGCTCATGGCCGACTGCTTCAGCAAGAACATGATCGACAAGGACGAGTACCCGCAGACGGCCGAGCTGGAACGCCGCTGTGTCAGCATCCTGGCCGAGCTCTGGCACGCGCCGTCGATGATGCCGCACGCCGACGACTCTGATCCAGGCTCAACGGGCTGCTCCACGACCGGGTCCAGCGAGGCCTGCATGCTCGGCGGCATGGCGCTGCTGTGGCGCTGGCGCGCCCGCCGCGACGCCGCCGGGGCCTCCGCCGCCCGGCCGAACCTCGTCATGGGCGCGAACGTTCAGGTCTGCTGGGAGAAGTTCTGCCGGTACTGGCAGGTCGAGCCCCGGATGGTGCCGATGGAGCCCGGCAGGCTGCACCTGACCGGCCCCGAGGCGGCCGCGCGATGCGATGAGAACACCATCGGGGTCGTCGCGGTGCTGGGCTCCACCATGGACGGCAGCTACGAGCCCGTGGCGCAGATCAACGAGTCGCTGGACCAGCTGCAGGCCAGCAGCGGCCTGGACATCCCGATCCACGTCGACGGCGCCTCCGGCGGATTCGTCGCCCCGTTCCTGCACCCGGACCTCGAGTGGGACTTCCGGATTCGCCGGGTCGCCTCCATCAACGCCTCCGGCCATAAGTACGGGCTCGTCTACCCGGGCGTCGGCTGGGTGATCTGGCGGGATGCGGCGGCACTCCCGGACGACCTGGTCTTCAAGGTGAACTACCTCGGCGGCGAGATGCCCACGTTCGCGCTGAACTTCTCCCGGCCCGGCGGGAACGTCGTCGCGCAGTACTACAACTTCCTGCGGCTGGGGTTCGACGGGTACCGCAAGGTGCAGCAGGCCTGCCAGGACGTCGCCAAGCACCTGGCCAGCCAGATCGCTGCGATGGGCCCCTTCGAGCTGCTCTCGGACGGCACCGAGCTACCGGTTCTGGCCTTCCGGCTGCGCTCGCCGGAAAGCGCGGGGTATACAGTCTTCGACCTGTCCGAGCGGCTCCGGCAGCGCGGCTGGCTCGTTCCGGCCTACACCTTCCCGGAGAACATGCAGGACACCGCGGTGCTGAGGCTCGTGGTGCGGAACGGGTTCAGCATGGACCTGGCCGACTCGCTGCTCAATGACCTCAGGACGCAGGCCGACGCGCTGGCGTCGCTGCCCGCACCGCCACCCCCGCTCCTGCCCGGAAAGCAGCGCAGCGGGTTCGCGCACTAGCCCTGGGCGCGTGCTAGCCCTAGGCGCCCTTGCGCAGGCGCGCTAGCGCCTCGGCCAGGATCGCGGCGCCATCGGTGTCATTGCGCCGCTCCTTCACATAGGCGAGGTGCGTCTTGTAGGGCTCGGCGTGCGGCGGGGCCGGCGGCGCGGTCTCGTCCTGACCAGCCGGCAGGCCGCAGCGCGGGCAGTCCCAGGTGTCCGGGATCGCCGCGTCGCTGGCAAAGCTGGGAATGGTCTCGTGCCCGCTGCTGCACCAGAATGAGACGCGCACGCGCGGTGCCGCCTCGCCTCGCTCCGCCTCGCCCATCGGCCCAGCTCCCACCCGGCTTCCGCGGATGGCGTTGCCACTACTCACTGCTCACCCCTTGCCTCAAGACGCACTGACCGCCAGTCTCGCGGGCCAGATGCCCTACCGTCAGTGATTTGTCAACAGGCCGAGCGCCACGATGCACAGGAACCACAGGACGCCGGTGAAGATCGTGATCCTGTCCAGGTTCCGCTCGACTACCGATGACGAGCCCAGAGACGACGAGATACCGCCGCCGAAGAGATCCGACAGCCCGCCGCCCTTGCCCTTATGCAGCAGGACCAGCACCACCATGAGCAGGCTCGTCATGATCAAGACAATAGAGATTGCGATGGTCACTGCTGCTTCTCGTCTCTTCTGTCATGTCGCCTGGCCATGCTGCCGTTCTGCCCGTGGTGCCCGCTCAGGAACTGTGGTGCCCGCTCAGGAAACGGTGGTCAGCTCACGATACCGGCAGATCCTGACGAAATCTCCGGCATCCAGGCTGGCCCCACCGACCAGCGCCCCGTCGATGTCCGGCTGGGCCATGATCGCGGGCATGTTGTCGGGTTTCACTGACCCGCCATACAGAATACGCGCACCACCGGCCACCTCGCCCCCGTGAACGGCGGAAATGCGGGCGCGGATCGCCCCGCAGACCTCCTGCGCGTCCTTGGGGGTGGCTACCTCGCCGGTCCCGATCGCCCAGACCGGCTCGTAGGCCAGCACCAGGCCGGCGACCTGCGCGCCCGTCAGGCCGGTCAGGCCGCCGTCGAGCTGGCTGAGCGTGTGGGCGATCTGCTGCCCCTGCTGGCGCACCGCCAGCGGCTCGCCGACGCACAGCACGGGCACGATCTCGGCGCGCAGCGCCGCCATGACCTTGGCATTGACCAGGGCGTCGTCCTCGCCGTGGTACTGGCGCCGCTCGGAGTGACCCGCCAGCACGTAGCGGCAGCCGAGCTTGGCCAGCATCCGGCCGGAGACCTCGCCGGTGTAGGCGCCGTCGTCGTGCGAGGAGATGTCCTGCGCTCCGTAGGACAGCTGCAGCTTGTCGCCCTCGATCAGAGTCTGCACGCTGCGCAGGGCCGTGAACGGCGGCAGCACGGCCACGTCGACCGCCGCGAAGTCCTTGGCGTTGAGCGCGAACGCCAGCTTCTGGGTCAGGGCCAGCGCTTCGAAATGGTTATTGTGCATCTTCCAGTTGCCGGCAATCAGCGGCTTCCTGGCCGCGGCCTTGGCGCTCATGCCGAGTCAGCCGATGCCTGGTCAGCCCGTGCTTGCGCCGCATCGAGCGCGGCCAGGCCCGGCAGGGTGGCGCCCTCCAGGTACTCCAGGCTGGCGCCGCCGCCCGTGGAGATGTGGCCGAACGCATCCTCCGGAATGCCCAGCCGGCGAACGGCCGCCGCCGAGTCACCGCCACCGACCACGGTCAGTCCCGGCACCTTGGCGATAGCCTGGGCCACCGCGAGCGTGCCGGCGGCGAAGGCCGGGAACTCGAAGACCCCGACCGGACCGTTCCAGAATACGGTCCTGGCGTCGGCGAGCTTGGCCGCGAACAGCGCGCAGGTCGCCGGGCCGATGTCCACGCCCTCGTAGTCCGCGGGGAATGCCGTGACGTCGAAGACGTGATGCTCCGCGTCCGGGGCGAACTTCGCCGCGCCGATAAGGTCCAGCGGCAAGACGATCTCCACGCCCCGGGCGGCCGCGTCGGCCAGCACCCGGGACACCTCGTCGACCTTGTCGGGCTCCAGCAGCGAACGGCCCATCTCGTGCCCCTGGGCCAGCAGGAACGTGTAGGACATCCCGCCGCCGATCAGCACCCGGTCGGCCTGGCCGAGCAGGTTGGCGATCACGCCGAGCTTGTCCGACGGCTTGGACCCGCCGAGCACCACCACATACGGCCGCTCGGGCTCGGCCGTCAGCTTGCGCAGCACCGCCACCTCGGCGAGCACCAGGTCTCCGGCCGCGGCCGGCAGTAGCGCCGGCACGTCGTACACGCTCGCGTGCTTGCGATGCAGCGCGCCGAAGCCGTCGCCCACATACAGCTGCGCCAGTCCCGCGAGCCGGCCGGCCAACTCGGCCCGCGTGGCGTCGTCCTTGCTCGTCTCGGCGGGCTCGAAGCGGACGTTCTCCAGCAGCGCGACATCGCCGTCGGCCAGGCTGGCCACCACCGACGCCGCTGACTCCCCGGCCACGTCGTCGGCGAGCGGGACCGGCCGGCCGAGCAGTTCCGCCAGCCGCGCCGCCACCGGCGCCAGTGACGGGCCGCCTGCCGCGCGCTCGGCGTAATCGCCGCCCTTCGGCCTGCCCAGATGCGCGCAGATGACGACCCTGGCACCGCGGCCGGCCAGCTTGCTGATTGTCGGCAGGGTGGCCCGGATGCGGCCGTCGTCGGTGATGGCCGTCCCGTCCAGCGGCACGTTCAGGTCGGCCCGCAGCAGCACCGTGGCGCCGCTGACCTCCAGGTCCTCGATGCTCTTCATCAACGGGCCGGCAGACTGGCGCCGACCAGCGCGGTCAGGTCCGCGAGGCGGTTGGAGTAGCCCCACTCGTTGTCGTACCAGCCGAGCACCTTCACCTGGTCGCCCGACGCCATGGTGAGCAGCGAGTCAAAGGTGCACGAGTACGGCGTGCCGACGATGTCGGAGGACACGATCGGGTCGCTGGTGTAGTGCAGGTAGCCCTTGAGCGGTCCGTCGGCCGCCGCCCGGTAGGCCCCGTTCACCTCGTCCTTGGTGACCTCGCGCTCCAGCTGGACGACCAGGTCGGTGATCGACCCGTCCATGACCGGCACGCGCATCGCCAGGCCGTCGAGCTTGCCCTTGAGCTCGGGGAGCACCAGTGCGGTCGCCTTGGCCGCGCCGGTCGTCGTCGGGATGATGTTCTGCGCCGCGGCCCGCGCCCGGCGCAGGTCCTTGTGCGGGAAATCCAGGATCACCTGGTCGTTGGTGTAGGCGTGCACGGTGGTCATCAGGCCGCGCTGGATGCCGAAGGCGTCAGCCAGCACCTTGGCCATCGGCGCGACACAGTTAGTCGTGCAGGAGGCGTTGGACAGGATGTGGTGCTGCGCCGTGTCGTACTTGTCGTCGTTGACGCCCATGACGATGGTGATGTCCTCGCCCGAGGCGGGCGCCGAGATGATCACCTTCCGGGCGCCGGCGTCCAGGTGCTTGCGGGCATCGACGGCCTTGGTGAAGCGCCCGGTCGACTCGATGACCACGTCCACGCCCAGGTCACCCCAGGGCAGTTCGGCGGGCTCGCGGACGGCCAGCATCTTGATTTCATGCGAGCCGGCCCGGATCACGTCCCCGTCGGCCGACACCTCAAGGTCCAGCGTGCCCAGCAGTGTGTCGTACTTGAGCAGGTGGGCGCAGGTGGCGACGTCGCCGAGGTCGTTGGCCGCGACGATCTGGATGTCGGAGGCGGCGCCAGCGCCGGCATGAACCGCGCGCCAGAAGTTACGGCCGATCCGGCCAAATCCGTTGATGCCCACGCGGACAGTCACTGCAATGATCTCCTTCGGGTTTATCGCTCTGCTGGAGCTCTGCTGGCTGCGTTAGCACGCTGGCCCGGCGCCTGAAGATTACCGGACTCCGGGCCGCGGGGTCGCCTCGGAAAGGCCCGGGCGGCTGCGCTCGCCGCTGACGGCTCAGGGCACCAGCATGTCGGGCGTCAGCGTGGCCTCGGTGTTGGGCACGCCTAGCTCCGTCGCCCGGCGGTCGGCCAGCGCCAGCAGCCGCCTGATCCGCCCGGCGATGGCGTCCTTGGTCAGGGCCGGGTCGGCGAGCTGCCCGAGTTCCTCCAGGCTCGCCTGCCGGTGCTTGATCCGCAACTCACCGGCGACGATCAGGTGCTCCGGCGCGTCGGTGCCGAGGATCTCCAGGGCCCGCTCCACTCGCGCGCCGGCCGCGACCGCGGCCCGCGCACTGCGCCGCAGGTTGGCGTCGTCGAAGTTGGCCAGCCGGTTCGCCGTCGCGCGGACCTCGCGGCGCATCCGCCGCTCTTCCCAGGCCAGCACGCTGTCGTGGGCGCCCAGCCGGGTCAGCAGCGCGCTGATCGCATCGCCGTCGCGGACGACCACGCGGTCCACGCCGCGAACATCGCGGGCCTTGGCGTGAATCTTGAGCCGCCGTGCGGCGCCGACCATAGCCAGCGCCGTCTCCGGCCCCGGGCAGGTGACCTCCAGCGACATCGAGCGGCCGGGCTCGGTGAGGCAGCCGTGGGCGAGGAAGGCACCGCGCCAGGCCGCCTCGCAATCGCAAGTAGTGCCCGAGACCACCTGCCGGGGCAGGCCCCGGACGGGCCGTCCGTTGCCGTCGACCAGGCCGGTCTGCCGGGCCAGGCTGTCACCGTCCTTGCTCACCCGGACGACATAACGGTTGCCCTTGCGCAGCCCCCCCGCAGCGACCACGATCAGCTCCGAGGCATGGCCGAAGACCTCGGCGATGTCCTTCCTGAGCCGGCGCGCGGCCACCCCGGTGTCGAGCTCGGCCTCGATGACGATCCGCCCGGCGGCCAGGTGCAGGCCCCCGGCGAATCTCAGCAAGGTCGATACCTCAGCCTTCCGGCAGCACGGCTTCAGCACGGCGACCCGGCTGAGCTCGTCCTTCACCAGGCTGGTCAGCGCCATGGGCCTCACTCCCCCTCAAATATTCGTGCGAATGCGCCAGCCAGCCGCCGCGGATCATGGCGGGGCGACCCGTCCCCCATGGCCAGGTCTGCCAGCACGAG
>Ga0066790_10000796_pt1 | contig 12669 bp, 14 predicted proteins | sample OrgsoiDNA2013050_FD_70963 | JGI IMG/M metagenome (GOLD analysis project Ga0066790, IMG submission 70963) | Permafrost soil microbial communities from the Arctic, to analyse light accelerated degradation of dissolved organic matter (DOM) -... | ecosystem: Environmental > Terrestrial > Soil >...
CCGCTGGCGCACCTGCGCGCCATGCGAGGGCAGTCGGCGCAGGTCGCGCAGCGCCGTGAAAAGGCTATCCGGCAGGCCCAACGCCTTGATTTCCTGGTCGGGCAGCGCCGACAGTTGGACGCCGAGTTCCTGTAGAGTCGCCGCTTCGCGCTTGCGCGCGCTCTTGCTCAAGCGTTGCTCCTCGGTCTCGCCGGATTCGTCGATATCACTCGTCATATTTCGCATGCTATCTCACTCGGGCCGGTAGAATCACGGATCGGAGCACCACAGACTTTAAGTTGGAGATGACGATGGCCGTCGCGCCCAGCAACCCGTTACGTCTTGCCCCGGAAGATTTGGAATCGATCATCGAGCGCGCCCTGGAAGAAGCGCGCGCCCGCGGCGCTTCCCAGGCAGAGGCGGCTGTCAGCCAGGATACTGGTCTTTCGGTCAGTGTGCGACTCGGAGAGGTCGAAACGCTGGAACACCAGCGCGACCGCAGCATGGGGATCACCGTGTATTTCGGCCAACGCAAGGGGTCGGCAAGCACCGCGGACTTCTCGTCCGACGCCGTTCGCGCCACCGTGGCCAAGGCTTGCAGCATCGCCCGCTTCACCGCGGAAGATGCCTGTGCGGGCCTGGCGGATGCGGCGCTGATGGCCCGGTCACCGCCCGACCTGGATCTCGCGCATCCCTGGAATGTCACCGCTGACCGCGCGATTGAAATCGCCAAAGCGTGCGAAACCGCGGCTCTTGAGTTCGACTCGCGCATCAATAACTCGGAGGGAGCGTCCGTCAGCACGCATCAGGGACTCCACGTGTACGGAAACACTCACGGCTTCGTGGGGGGGTATCCTACAACCTCTCACACCGTGAGCTGCGTGGTGCTCGCCGGCAAGGGCGAGGACATGCAGCGCGACTATTGGTACAGCAGTTCGCGAGACTGGCACGAGCTGGAAGCTGCGGAGGCGATCGGACGCGAAAGCGCGCGACGCACCATCGCGCGGCTGGATCCGCGCAAATTAGCTACGCGCCGCGCCCCCGCGTTGTTCGTGCCGGAGATCGCGCGCGGCCTCGTGGGCCACTTCGCGGCTGCCATTCGCGGCAGCAGTCAGTATCGGCAATCATCGTTCTTGTTGAATTCAGTGGGGCAACAGATATTTCCGTGCGGATTTTCGATCGTCGAGCGGCCCCACATCCCCAAGGCGATGGGCAGCGCACCATTCGACGACGAAGGCGTCGCGACCAAGGATCGCGAACTCATCGCCGACGGCGTGCTCACCGGCTACATCCTGTCCAGCTACTCTGCTCGGAAGCTGGGACTCAAGACCACCGGTAACGCCGGCGGTGCGCACAATCTCATCGTTGCCGCCAATACCACCGGCGGGATGCCTGAGATGCTCGCGCGCTTGGGCACGGGACTGTTGGTAACGGAGCTGATGGGGCAGGGTATCAACATGGTGACCGGCGATTACTCGCGCGGCGCTGCCGGCTTCTGGGTCGAGAAGGGCGTCATTCAATACCCGGTGGCCGAAATCACCATCGCCGGAAACTTGCGCGAAATGTTCGCAGGGATCGTCGCCGTGGGTGACGACATCGACACCCGCGGCGGAATTCGCACGGGTTCGATCTTGCTCAAAGAGATGACGATCGCCGGAGAATAGTCACGGCGTAGCGGCGCGGGCGCACGGCATGTGGCGCACGCAAGGCACGTAGCGCCGCAGCTACTCACCCAGTATCTCGTTCAAACCTCCGAAGTCCCGCCGATCAGATCCTGGAGCGATCGACCGTCGAGGCGTTCCCGAATCGCTGCTTCGACCTCGTTCATCACCAGCGAAGCCGACGCTACGCACCGCATGTCGACCATCAGTCGCCCGGTTTGCCGGGTTCGTACTGCGTCGATGACATTGATCAATGGGATGCCGGCTAGGTCGCGCGCCAGCAGAAACTGTTCTTTTTCGGTTGCTACGATCAATCCGCCACGTTCGAGGCAGGCGAGCACCGGCGCGAGCGCGGTGCTCGCGATATCGAGTTCTGCAGCCAGGCCGTTGCCCGTCCAATAGCTCTTGCCGGTGCCGGTGTCGCGGCCGATCAAATACATCACCGCCAAACCCGCCTGTTCGCGCGCGCTGCCGGTGAGTTCAACCGGTTCCTGCCCATGACGCAGGTATTGCGGACATTGCACATAGAAGGCGAGTTGCGCGCCGATGAGCAGGATGAGCCAACTCAAATACACCCAGATCAACGTCGTGAGCACGATTGCGAATCCGGTGTAGACGGCCATCATGTGCGAGGAATACAGGATGAACGTGGTAAAAATTTTCCCCACCAACGCCCAGATCACGCCTGCTGTCACGCCGCCGATCAAAGCCGGCCGCGGCATGACGCGCGTGTTCGGAACGACCGCGTACAGGAAGGTGAATGCGATGGTGACGATGACGTACGGCACGACCCGGCCGAGCGCCGACATGAGCCACGCGAGCGGCGGGATATCATCCAGCCATTGCGCGAGCGGGCTGTGTTCGGCAGTTCCCAAGAGTCCGACGGCAACCGCCAGCATGATGGGTCCGACGATCATGACGGACAGATATTCCGTGAAACGCCGCGCAAAGCTGCGCGGACGTTGGACCCGCCAGACGAAATTGAAACTCGCCTCCACTTTCTGAATGGTGGTGATCACGGTGTAGACGAGAAAGCCCAGGCCGATCGAGCCTAGTACATCGCCGCGCATGTTCGTGACGAACTGCATGATGCTTTCGGTCAATTCATTCGTCGCGCTGCCCATGGGGCGAAGGAACTGATGCAGCATGTAGCGCAAGTCGGTGCGCGCGCCCAGCCCTTTCAAAATCGAGATACTGAACACCAGCAACGGCACCACCGAGAGCAGCGTGGTGTAGGCGAGACTCATCGCTCGGACATTGATTTCCCCGTTGAGCCAATCGCGCGTGAGAGCCGCGGGGTAGCGCAGCAAGCGCAACACCGGTCCCCAGGGAGGCGCCATGTTGCGCGATTGCTGAAACAATCCGTCTTCGAGATGTTCCTGCCAGTTGCGCATAGCGAAGAACTCAGTGGGTCAGTAACCTCAGCGCTTCACGATAATTGTCGCTGGTACGCTTCAGAATATCGGGCGGCAGATGCGGCGCGGGCGGTTTCTTATTCCAGTCCAATGACTCCAAATAGTCGCGCACGAATTGCTTGTCGAAACTCGGCGGGCTGATTCCCGGCTTGTACGATGCGACCGGCCAGAAGCGGGATGAATCGGGCGTCAATGCCTCGTCGATCAAGAACAGGTTGCCCGCCTTGTCGGTGCCGAACTCGAATTTCGTATCGGCGATGATGATGTTTCTTGCAAGCGCGTGCTCTGCCGCAAAACGATAGAGATTCAGCGCGATGCGGCGCACGCTATTCGCGTGTTCACGGCCCACCAACTTGACGATGGCATCGAAATCGATGTTCTCGTCGTGCTTGCCGGCAGGCGCTTTGGAGGCCGGAGTAAACAAAGGTTCAGGCAGCCGCTCAGCCATTTGCAATCCGGACGGAAGGGCAATGCCGCATACCGAACCGTGGGCCTTGTAGTCTTTGTAGCCTGAGCCGATCAGGTATCCGCGCACCACGGCTTCCAAGGGCAGGGCAGTCAATTTCTTCACCACCATGGCGCGGCCTGCCAATTGCGCTCGTTCGCCAGGATCGGCGATGACGTCCTGCAACCTCAAGTCCGACCAGTGATTGGCCACCATGTGGCGCGTCTTGGCGAACCAAAACAACGAGATTTGCGTCAGAACCTCTCCCTTGAACGGGATTGGATCCGGCAATACCACGTCAAAGGCCGACAGCCGGTCGGTGGTGACGATGAGCAGATGATCCGCGTCGACAGCGTAGATATCGCGTACCTTTCCCTGGTGGATCTTTTTGAGACCGCGGAGGCGCGTCTCGAACAACGGTGCTGATGGCGAAAACGGTTCCATGTGCGCGGGTACTTCCGACTGCTACCATTAAGGGGTGGACGGTCGGCGATTGTGGCGGGGCGGCCGGGATAGGTCAACGCGAATGGCTTGGAAAGGTAAATTCTTCGGGGCCTTGATCGGCTTCATGATAACCCGGAACGTCTGGGGCGCGGTCATCGGCGCCCTCATTGGACATATGCTCGATGAAAGCGCGGCCCTCCGGTACGCCAACAGCGCCTACGCGACCGCCGCCGCCCACGCCGCCGCGGGCGGGGCTCCTTATGCGTCCGTTTCGGAGGTTTTTTTCCGCACGACGTTCGAACTCATGGGACATGTCGCGAAATCCGACGGACGCGTATCGGCAGCGGAAATTGACGCGGCACGCCGGCTCATGCAGGAACTTCGCTTGGGTCCCAGTGAAATCCAAGCCGCCATCGCCTGTTATCGTTTCGGGAAATCCGCGAGCTACGATGCCGACGCAAGCGTGGAACACTTTCGCGCCGTGTGCGCCATGCGTCACGATTTATTGCGCGCCTTCGTGGAGTTGCAGCTGCGGGCCGCTCTCGCGGGCAACGGCGTCTCGCTGTCTTCGCGGACGATCTTGACGCGAGTGGCCGAGCGGCTTGGGATCTCGGGTCTCGAGTTTGCTCACATGGAAGCGGCGCTCAGAGCCCGACAACATGCACGCAGCGGGCCCGGCGGCCGGCCTTCCACGGAGAAGCCTCTGGCCGCCTCCTATGCGGAGCTCGAGGTCAACGCCGGCAGCAGCGACCAAGAAGTCACCAAGGCCTATCGGCGCCAACTGAGTCGTCACCATCCTGATAAACTGGTGGCCAACGGCTTGCCGGAGTCCATGGCACAGGTGGCGAAAGAGAAGACGCAGCGGATTCAAGAGGCTTACGAGGAAATACGTGCTGCACGCGGCATGCGTTAAGAGTGAACAGGCTACACGGGAACAGGCTACACGGGGTAAAGCATGGCTATCATCATCTCTCCATCCATTTTGTCCGCCGACTTCGCTCGCTTGGGTGAAGAGGTGAATGCGGTGCTCGCGGCGGGCGCCGACTGGGTCCACTTCGACGTCATGGACAATCACTACGTGCCAAATCTGACCATCGGTCCGTTGGTGTGTGAGGCGTTGCGCAAAGCCGGAGTCAAAGCGCCGATCGATGTTCACCTCATGGTGTCGCCGGTCGATGCGATGGTGACGGACTTCGCAACGGCGGGAGCGACGCACATCAGCTTTCATCCGGAAGCTACGCAGCACGTCGATCGCACCATCCAACACATCAGGGCTTCGGGGTGCAATCCGGGGCTGGTATTCAATCCGGCGACACCGTTGAACTGGCTGGATTACGTGATCGACAAGATCGACCTCGTGTTGTTGATGTCCGTCAATCCGGGATTCGGCGGACAAAAATTCATTCCGGAAGCGATGGCGAAACTGGTTGAGGCGCGCGCCCGAATAGACGCCAGCGGCCGCGATATAAAACTAGAAATCGACGGCGGAGTGAAGATCGATAATGCCGCCGCGATCGCCAAAGCGGGCGCCGATACTTTCGTTGCCGGCTCCGCCATATTCGGCAGCGCCGACTATGCGAAAACCATCCGGTCGATGCGGGCGCAGATCGAAATCGGACGCTCCTCTGCCTGAGGAGGCTGCCGATTCATTCATCCTCATCGTCGTCATCGTCGTCATCGTCGACGGGTTCCATGCGAGCGATTTTACTGGTCGCGGCATTGCTGGTGTTGGCCCCGGCTTTCACGGGCACGATCAATGGCCGCGTTTTCACCTTGGGACGCGCATTGAAGACCACGATGGTCTTTCCGGTGGCGCGCAGCAGCCCTTGTTCCTCGAGCACTTTGAGAACGCGGCCGGCCATTTCACGGGAGCATCCCACCAACCGCGACAACTCCTGTCGGCTCACTTTGATCTGCATGCCCTCCGGGTGCGTCATCGCGTCCGGTTCACCGCAAAGGTCCATGATGGCGTGCGCCACTCGGCCGGTCACATCGACAAACGCGAGGTCGCCCAATTTTCGATTGGTTCGATCGAGGCGGGTGGCGAGCTGCGTGGCCAACTCGAAGATCAGGCCCGGGCTCTCTGCAGCGATTTGCCGGAACCGCGGATAGGTCATTTCGGCGAGTTCCGATTGCTGCCGGGTTCGCACCCAGGCGCTGCGGGTCGGTTGTTCGTAGAACAAGCCCATTTCACCGAAGAATTGCCCTTTATTCAGGTAGGCAAGCACCATTTCGTTGCCATCCTCGTCCTCGATCATGACTTCGACCGAGCCGCTGATGATGTAATACAGAATGTCGGGCAGGTCGCCGGCGTGAATGATCACGGTCTTGGAAGGGACTGTCCGGATTCGGCAGTAGCTCAAGAAACGATTGATCGCTGGGATATCGCTTAAGGCTTTTGCCCCTTCTTCCATGGTCACTCCCTAAGTCTTTAATGAATCGCGGCTTTAACGCGTGTGCTGGCGCACGTTTTATTACATAAGTACTGGAATCGCAAGCACTAACGGGACGGGATCACAGCCAATAGGAGCTTCGGGTCATGACCCGGGAGGTCAAGCGCATCGCCGAACGCAGCAGCAACGGCAGCTCATCGGCACCCAAAGACGCCGCCTGTGCGCCGTGCGCGACCTCGTCATGCGTCATTTGATCGACGATGGCTCGGCTCCGATAATCGGCCGCGGGCAAGCGCTGCCGATGGCTGCGCAAGTGTGCTTCCACCTGTTTTTCGGTCTCGGCGATGAAGCCCAGACTGGTACGATCGCCCAATGCGCCCGCGACGGCACCGATGGCGAACGACCCTAAGTACCACAGCGGATTCAAAAGACTGGTGCGCCCGTTCAATTCCCGGAGTCGCTGCTCGCACCAGGCTAGATGGTCCATCTCTTCGGCGGCAGCCTGGCGCAGGGCTCCGGCAACCGTGGCGTCGCTCGCGTATAGCGCCTGTCCTTGGTAAAGTGCCTGGGCGGCGACCTCGCCCGAATGGTTGACCCGCATCAGTCGCACCGACGCTACGCGTTCGGCTTCCTCGAGTACCGGGGCCTCCCCGGCGGCTGCGGGCGATGCTCGGTTCGGGTGCGCAGGAGCGGCCAAGACTTTGATTGCCTTATCAATTTCACCAATTAGGCGATCGACTATGCGAAACGTGCGGTGCGACATACCTAATAATGTACACGAGCTGGGTCAACGAATCGGAACTGGTAACGTGACTCGCGGTTCTGTACACTTTCGCGCCTTTCGTTGAGTCCCGCAACAGCTGAGTATTTCCATGTATACCGTATTTACCAAGCCTGATGAAGTCCGAGTCGACTGGTATGTAGTCGACGCCGCAGGCAAAACGCTGGGTCGCCTGGCTTCGCAGATCGCTCACCGCCTCAAGGGTAAGCACAAGCCGAATTATGCGCCCCATCAAGACCTGGGCGATCATATCGTGGTCATCAACGCCGGCACGGTGCGAGTCACGGGTGCCAAACTTACCGACAAGTTCTATCATCAACATACCGGCTATGTCGGCAATTTGAAGAGTATTGCGCTCGGTAAGCTGCTGCAAGAACATCCCGAGCGCGCCATCGAGTTCGCCATCAAGGGAATGTTGCCGAAAGGTCCGCTGGGCCGACGCATGTATAGAAAGCTGCATGTATTCGCCGGCAGCGAGCACCCTCACCAAGCACAGCAGCCCAAAGCGCTGGCGTTATAAACGCAGGACACCCATCCATGGCAAACACAGCCACCAATTCCTTCTATGGTACCGGACGTCGCAAGACGTCGAGCGCGCGGGTTTATCTTCGGCAGGGCACCGGTAAGGTGTCAATCAACGGCCGTACGTTGGACGAGTTTTTCGGCCGAGAAACGGGCCGCATGATCGTTCAGCAGCCTTTCGGCGCGGTTCAGTTGGACGGTAAATTCGATGTCGACGCACACGTCGAGGGCGGCGGAATCACCGGTCAGGCCGGCGCGATTCGTCATGGAATTACGCGCGCGTTGATGGCTTATGACGAGACGCTGCGTGCGCCGCTGCGCAAGGCGGGTTTCGTGACACGGGATGCGCGCGAGGTCGAGCGCAAGAAGGTCGGTCGTCGCAAGGCTCGTCGCGGAACTCAGTTCTCCAAACGCTAGTCGCGAGAACGGCCCTTCCGGATTCAGACGATCGAGGTTTTGGGGGATCGTCTAGCGGTAGGACAACGGTCTCTGACACCGTTTACCTAGGTTCGAATCCTAGTCCCCCAGCCAAACAGGGCCCACACCGGTGGGCCCTTCTCTTAAGTGGACGGCAGCACAATGTCGGGCGATCGCAATTCGAGTGGACGCGTAGCGCCGATGGCGCTTGCCGCGCTCGGCGTCGTGTTCGGCGACATCGGCACGAGTCCGTTATATGCCGTGTCGGCCTGTTTCACCGGACCGCACATCGACGTGACCCCGGAGCACATCTTCGGCATCTTATCCCTGATTTTCTGGTCGCTCGTGCTGGTGATCCTGCTCAAATACGTCGGCGTGGTACTGAACGCCGATAACAAGGGCGAAGGCGGCGTGTTGGCGCTGACCGCTCTGGTGATCAATACCGAGCGCGCGAGTCCCCGCCGAAGAATCTATGGCACGCTGGGCATACTGGGGGCGTCTTTGTTTTTTGCCGACGGAGCCATCACTCCCGCCATATCGGTGTTGAGCGCCGTCGAGGGATTGCACGTGGCGGCTCCCAGCGCGCAGATTCCGATTCTGCCGATCACGATCGTCGTGTTGGTGGGATTGTTTCTGATCCAGCGCCATGGGACGGGTTCGGTCGGCAAGGTGTTCGGGCCGGTGATGCTCGGCTGGTTCACCATCTTAAGCCTCATGGGAGTCAGCTGGATCCTCCGTGAACCGCGCGTACTGATGGCGCTCGATCCGACGCACGCCATACGCTTACTTTCGCAACATCAGATTAGCGCACTCGCCGTGCTCGCCGGCGTGTTCTTGACCGTCACCGGCGGCGAAGCGCTGTACGCCGATATGGGTCACTTCGGCAAAACGCCGATACGCGTGGGTTGGATGTGTATTGTCATGCCTGCCCTGGTGCTCAACTATTTCGGTCAAGGCGCTCTGCTGATCGAAAATCCTGCGGCGATCGCCAACCCGTTTTATTTGATGGCGCCGCAGTGGTCGTTGTTGCCCCTCGTGGTCATTGCCACGGCGGCGACGGTGATTGCTTCGCAGGCCGTGATATCGGGTGTGTTCTCCGTGACCACCCAGGCTGTGAGCCTGGGCTTGTTGCCACGCCAACGAGTCGAACACTCCTCGGCGGAACACGTCGGGCAGATTTATGTACCGACGATGAATTGGCTTCTCATGGTGGCCTGCATCGCCTTGGTGCTCGGCTTCGGCAGTTCAGCGGCCCTCGCGGGCGCCTACGGCTTGGCGGTATCCGGCGCCATGACCATTGTGACACCGTTGACCTTGAGCCTCATCAAGTCGCGTAGGGGAAGCGAGAGCCGCACCTTGCGCAGCGGGTTGTCCTTGCTGTTCATCATCGACGTCGCCTTCCTGCTCGCGAACCTTACCAAGCTGGAGGAGGGCGGCTGGGTGCCCTTGGTGTCGGGCCTCATCATCTTCTGGCTCATGCAGACCTGGCAGACCGGTCGGGCCTCAGTCCTCGCTCGGTTGGTACGCGAACAGAAACCGGTGCGTGATTTCCTCGAGGAACTGAAACGTGATCCGCCGGTTCAAGTGGCGGGCACCGCCATTTTTTTGGATGCCAAGGCCGCCGGTATCCCGCGAGCGCTGCTCAACAATATCAAGTTCAACCGGGTCATCCATGAGCGGGTGGTATTGCTCACCATAGTGACCCGCGAGGAACCGCGCATTGCGGCGGCGAAGCGCTTGACGGTGACGCCGGTATGCCAGGGCATCGTGCGTATCGTTGCTCAGGTTGGATTCATGGAGAAGCCCAACATTCAGGAGATTCTCCGCCATGCCGAGGCCTATGGTGTTCCCTACGATCCCGAACGGACGACATTCTTCCTGAGCCGGGAGGAGCTACTGGCGGGTCAACGGTCGGACCTACCCGCATTGCGGCGTGCCGCATTCATGCAGATGTCGCGTAGCGCTCAGGTCATCGCGGACTACTATGGATTGCCGCCGAGCCGTGTCGTGGAGATCGGCACGCGCTTGGAAATCTAAATCTTCAGGGTTTTAACGCCGTCATCGCCTGCGACGAGAATCACATCGGCACGTCGCTGTGCGAATAAGCCGACGGTAACTACTCCGGTTATCTGATTGACGGCGGTTTCCACACGCAGGGGATCCGTCAGCCGCAGGTGGTGAACGTCGAGTATCACGTTGCCGTTGTCGGTAACGACGCCTTCACGCCAGACTGGCTGGCCGCCAAGCTTCACGAGCTGACGCGCAACGTAGGAGCGCGCCATCGGTATCACCTCGACGGGCAGCGGGAATTTACCGAGGACGTCCACCAGCTTGGTATCGTCGACAATGCAGAGGAAGCGCTTCGAAGCCGCCGCGATCACCTTCTCGCGGGTGAGCGCGGCCCCACCCCCCTTGATCAGCATGCCGGTCGTGGTCGCCTCGTCGGCGCCGTCGATATACAGGGGGAGATCGCCTTCGGAATTGAGATCCAGTTCCGGAATCCGCGCCAGCGCCAACGCCTCGGACGTTTGCCGAGAACTCGAGACAGCGCCTTTTAGCTGGATTTTACGGTCTTTGAGCACTTCGATGAGCTGCCCCACCGTCGAGCCGGTGCCCACGCCAAGCACCGTGCCCTCTTCTATGTATTGAATCGCGGCTTCCGCTGCGCGTCGCTTTTTTATCGTGGATGACAAAATCTTTCGCTCCTCTAAAACAACTGTGCCCGCGTATGCGGGCACAGTTGTTTACTTTCGAAGGCTTACTTTTTCTTAGCGGCCTTTTTCTTAGCTACCTTCTTCTTCGCCTTCTTTGCTTTCGCTGCCATGATAGAAACTCCGTAGTCGGGTTAGTCCGGGGACCGAGTATATACACGAATAATTAATTTACAAGCAATACGTCGCGCGAATGCCGGATATGTGGTAGCGATGTGAACGGCTTCACTCAAGAGTCCGAATGAAATCCCAATCCTTTTTCGTCACCGGCATCACCGATAAACGATTGCCCCGCCGTAGCAGACCTAAGTCCGCTAGCGCGCCGCCCGCGTGTTTCCGCAGGGCATCAAGCGTGATGATGTGCTTGAACTTGCGCTGCAGCTTCACGTCGACGACATACCAACGCGGATCGCTCAACCGGCTGTCGGCATCGTAGTGATGATGATTTCGGTCGAACGCGGTCTGATCCGGATAACCGCTCTTGACCACGCTGACGATGCCGGCGATTCCCGGCAGATCGCAGCTCGAATGATAAAAAAACGCGAAATCCCCTTTTTTTACAGAGTCGCGGAGCATGTTCCGCGCTTGGTAGTTGCGCACTCCATCCCAGGCCGTCGTCTGTTTCGCAAGGGCTGCGAGAGCATCGATGCTGAAGGTGGCCGGTTCCGATTTCAGTAGCCAATAATTCATTGCTGACCCGCGCGAATACCACGTGGAAAATCTTTGCGACCTGATTCGGTCGCGAGAGCATCCAAGCGCACATCCCAAGGGTCCGCGAACACCGTATCGACTCGCTGGCAATCGAAGCCGAGTCCCACGAGATGCGGACCCATCCATTGGCGCCGCTCGCGGCGGAACGAGAGTGCTCGATCGTAGAAGCCACCGCCCATTCCCAAGCGACGACCCGCGCCGTCGATTGCCACGAGGGGCACGACGATCAGATCGAACCAGCGTGGAGCGGTCGGGCGCCCATTGCGGTGAGGGACGGAAATGCCGAACACGCCGCGACGCGTCTTACCCGACAACGGATAGAAACTGATCCGACGATGACGCAGGTCGGTGACTACGGGCACGAAGATACGGACCCCGCGACGCCGTGCCGCGACCAAAAGAGCGGCCGTATTGGCCTCGCGGTCGAAGGGCAAGTAGAGCGCGACTCGAGCGCCTGCCTTGAACTGAGGCATCCGGGTGACGGCTGAAGCGGCAAGGTTCGAGCGCAGGGCGTGCTCCGCGGGAGTCAAGGAACGCCGCTTCGCACGCAGTTCTTTTCGCAATTTTAGTTTCATCGAGAGGAGATGGCGCTACCCGCATATGCCGTTTTGGACCGTTGCTCCCGACCTGTACAACAGGTGGGGCTAACTGCGGCACTTAAGGCTTTCCGCTCGAGGCGGACTTGCACAATGTTGCCAGCAAGCAATGGCCCCTGGGGTTTACAAATTAGGGTCGAGAGGTAACCCGATCCGCATCGAACACCGCAGGCAGCGCCAAAATTAAACTTCTCAAGAAGGGTGATCTACAACTCGAGCTGCTGACCCTTCTCCAAAGCCGACTCTACGCGCTCGCGTAGGATACGCAAGCGCCCGCCGACGTCGGATTCGAGATTGCTGTCACGATTGCGGAATCGAAGCAATTCGTTTGCCATGTTGAGCGCGGCGATGACGGCTATGCGATCCAGGCCGACCACTTTTCCGGTGTCGCGGATTTCCCGCATCTTCGCGTTCAAGAATTCAGCGGAATCAAGTAAGTCGGATCGTTCTTCAATGGGACAGGTGATGTGGTACTCCTTCTCGAGTATGCGCACGCTCACTCTTGCCGGGGTGTCGCTCATGCTTGCTCCATCGATTTCAGCCGACCTATCATAGCCTCCACCCGTGCCCGGACCTGTTCGTTTTTCTGTAACA
>Ga0066790_10000797_pt1 | contig 12651 bp, 7 predicted proteins | sample OrgsoiDNA2013050_FD_70963 | JGI IMG/M metagenome (GOLD analysis project Ga0066790, IMG submission 70963) | Permafrost soil microbial communities from the Arctic, to analyse light accelerated degradation of dissolved organic matter (DOM) -... | ecosystem: Environmental > Terrestrial > Soil >...
CCGGGCGGACACCACGTCCGACGTCGCCGCCCTGCCCGACCTGCTGCGGCACTCCTTCGGTGCCCAATTCGCCGAGGTGCGCGTCGACGTCGACACCGGCGAGATCCGGGTCCCCCGCATGCTGGGCGTATTCGCAGCCGGCCGGATCCTGAACCCGAAGACGGCCCGCTCGCAGCTCATCGGCGGGATGACGATGGGCCTGTCGATGGCCCTGCACGAGGAATCGATCATGAATGCGCAGTTCGGCGACTACGTCAATCATGACTTCGCCGGCTACCACATCGCCGCGCACGCCGACATCGGCGCGATCGAGGCACACTGGATCGAGGAGTCCGACGGCCAGCTGAATCCCCTAGGGGTCAAGGGACTCGGCGAGATCGGCATCGTCGGCGCTGCCGCTGCGATCGCCAACGCCGTCTGGCACGCCACCGGCCGCCGGCAGCGGCACCTCCCGCTTATCCCCGGCAGGATCCTGAGCTGACCTCGGGACCCCCCCCTCGGCGGCCTACTGCACCGGGCAACCAGGACCCGGGGTTGAAAGATCCACAACATCCATGCTGCTCGGATGCCCAAGCACTGCCTGACACCAGTGGGTTCTGGAGGCTCACTAGAACCTGGCTGTTGGCTGGTACCACGGTCCGTTCGGCCCGATAAATCGTCACCGGCGTAGGACGCGAGCACGTCGTCGGACAGCCGGGGCCACGCCTGCTTGGCCCAGTCGCCGAAGTCGCGGTCGGCGAGGGAGGCGCAGGCGATCCGGGCCTCTGGGTCCACCCAGATGAAGCTGCCTGAGCGTCCGAAATGACCGAATGTCCGGGCCGAGTTCGCCGATCCGGTCCAGTGCGGCTCCTTGCTGCCCCTGATCTCGAACCCCAGGCCCCAGTCGCAGAGCGGCTGCCGACCGAAGCCAGGCAATACGCCGGGCAGGCCAGGAAAGGCGGTCCGGGTCGCCTCCGCCAGCAGGTCCTCGCGGACAAGCTCCGGACTGACCAGTTCGATCGCCAGCGTCATGAGGTCGCGGAGCGGCCCGACCGCGCCCCAGGCGGGGGAGCCCTCCAGCCGGGTGCCCGCCATCCCGAGCGGCAGGCAGATCTCGTCGGCCAGGAGCCGCTCGAAGGGCTGGCCGGACCGGGCGGCGAGGATGTCCGCGACGATCTCGATACCGCGGTTGGAGTAGATCCGCCGACGGCCGGGACGGCTGAGGATCGCGTCACCGTCGAGTCCGAGCCCGGACGCGTGCGACAGCAGGTGCCGGATCGTCGATCCCGGCGGTCCGGCCGGCTCGTCCAGATCGAGCAGGCCGCGCTGCACGCCGTCGAGCGCGGCCAGCGTGACGAGCAGCTTGGTCACCGACGCCCAGCGATAAGGCCGCTCGGCCGGGCCGGCCGATTCCATCAGGCCCGCCGCCGACGCGACGCCGGCCGCGGCGGTGGCCGGCCACGACGCCACCTGATCGAGCGGATTCGCCACTGCTCTGTCTTCCCTCCTGGCACGTTAGTTCCTTGCCTGGATTATCGCCTGGGAGGATGCTAGGCCGAGATACGGGATTCCACTGCCGCCGCGATCTGACTGCTCGCCAGGACTCCTGCTGAGAGGACGCTGATGCTGGAAGATCTTGACCCGGCCGAGACCCGTGAATGGCGGGAGGCCCTCGATTCTGTGCTGGCCTACGAGGGCGCGGACCGCGCGTTCTTCCTGCTGGATGAGGTGGTCACGGAGGCCCGCCGCAAGGGGGCGGCCGTCCCTTACAGCGCCACGACGCCGTACCTCAACACGATCCCGCCCGGGCAGGAAGACCGGCTGAGCCCGCGGGAGCTGACCATCGACCACCGCATCAGGTCGCTGATCCGGTGGAACGCCCTGGCCATCGTGCTGCGGGCGAACGCGGAATCCTCCGAGCTCGGCGGCCATATCGCCAGTTTCCAGTCCGCGGCGACGCTGTACGACGTCGGATTCCAGCATTTCTTCCGGGCCGCGACCGACAAGCACGGGGGTGACCTGCTGTTCATCCAAGGCCATTCCTCTCCGGGCATCTACGCCCGGTCGTTCGTGGAGGGGCGGCTCACCGAGGACCAGCTGAAGAGATTCCGGATGGAAACCGGCGGCGGCGGCCTTTCCTCCTATCCGCACCCGTGGCTGATGCCGGAGTACTGGCAGATGCCGACGGTATCGATGGGGCTAGGCCCGATCATGGCGATCTACCAGGCCCGCTTCCTGAAGTACCTGGCCTGCCGCGGGCTGGCGGACACCTCGGACCGGAAGGTCTGGGCGTTCCTCGGCGACGGGGAAACCGACGAGCCGGAGTCTCTGGGCGCCATCGCGATGGCCAGCCGGGAGAAGCTCGACAACCTCATCTTCGTCATCAACTGCAACCTGCAGCGGCTGGACGGCCCGGTCCGCGGCAACGGCAAGATCATCCAGGAGCTTGAGGGCATCTTCCGCGGCGCGGGCTGGAACGTGATCAAGGTGATCTGGGGCAGCGGCTGGGATCCGCTCATCGCCCGGGATTCCACCGGCCTGCTGCTCAAGCGCATGGAGGAATGCGTCGACGGCGAGTACCAGGACTTCAAGTCCAAAGACGGCGCGTACGTCCGGGAGAAGTTCTTCGGCAAGTACCCGGAACTGACCGAAATGGTCGCGGGCATGACCGACGAGGAGATCTGGGCGCTGAACCGCGGCGGCCATGATCCGGTCAAGGTCTACGCCGCCTACTCGGCCGCGGTGCGGACGACCGGCCAGCCCACCGTCATCCTGGCCAAGACCATCAAGGGCTATGGGATGGGGGAATCGGGCGAGGGCCAGAACATCACCCACCAGCAGAAGCACATGGCCGACGCCGCCCTGGCCAGGTTCCGGGACCGGTTCAGCCTGCCGCTGTCCGACGAGCAGCTGGCCGAGCTGCCGTTCCTGCGCTTCGAAGACGACAGCGAAGAGATGACCTACCTGCGGGAGCGGCGGGCCGCGCTCGGCGGATACCTGCCCGCCCGGCGGCGGCGGTCGAGCCAGACGCTGGCGGTGCCAGAGCTCAGCGCCTTCGGCGGCCAGCTGGCCGGTACACCGGGCCGGGAGATCTCCACCACCATGGCGTTCGTGCGGATCCTGAACACCCTGCTGCGCGACAAGGCCATCGGCCACCGGGTGGTGCCGATCGTGCCTGATGAGTCCCGGACGTTCGGGATGGAGGGCATGTTCCGCCAGTTCGGCATCTTCAGCCAGGCCGGCCAGCTCTACCAGCCCGAGGACGCCAACCGGCTGATGTACTACCGCGAGGCGCCGGACGGCCAGATGCTGCAGGAGGGTATCAACGAGGCCGGCGCGATGGCGTCGTGGATCGCCGCGGCCACCGCCTACAGCACCAGCGACATCCCGATGATCCCGTTCTACATCTTCTACTCGATGTTCGGCTTCCAGCGGGTCATGGACCTGATCTGGGCGGCCGGGGACTCACGGGCCCGCGGTTTCCTGCTCGGCGGGACGGCCGGCCGCACCACCCTCAACGGCGAGGGGCTGCAGCACGAAGATGGCCACAGTCACGTGCTCGCCTCGGTCGTCCCCAACTGCGTGTCCTACGACCCGACCTACTCCTATGAGGTCGCGGTCATCATCGCCGACGGGCTGCGGCGGATGGTCGCCGAGCAGGAGGACGTGTTCTTCTACCTCACCCTGATGAACGAAAACTACGAGCATCCCGCGCTGCCAGAAGGCGCCGAGGCCGGCATCCTGCGCGGGATGTACCTGCTCCGCGAGGCTTCCGGGGCGCCCGGGGCGCCCACGGTACAGCTGCTCGGCAGCGGCACCATCTTGCGGGAGGTGCTGGCCGGCGCCGACCTGCTGGCCGCCGACTACGGTGTCGCCGCCGACGTGTGGAGCGCGCCGAGCTTCACCGAACTGCGGCGCGACGGGCTGGCCGCCGAGCGGTGGAACATGCTGCACCCGACGGAGCCGACCCGGCGAAGCTACGTCGAGGACTGCCTGGCCGGGCGGCCCGGCCCGGTCATCGCGGCGACCGACTACGTCAAGTCCTTCGCCGACCAGATCCGCGCCTTCGTGCCGGGGCGCTACCGGGCGCTGGGCACTGACGGCTACGGCCGTTCGGACTACCGCCGCAGCTTGCGCCGCTTCTTCGAGGTCGACCGGCACTACGTCGCCGTAGCCGCGCTCGCGTCGCTGGCGCAGGACGGGACGATCCCGGCGGCCACGGTCGCCGACGCGATCTCACGGTACGGCATCGATCCCGCCAAGCCGGACCCGTCGCGGGCATGACCCGCCCGGACCATCCCACGACAACTGAGGGCAGCCGCCATGACCGCTGTGACTGAAGTCAGCGTCCCCGACATCGGCGACTTCGCCGACGTTCCGGTCATCGAGATCCACGTCGCGGCCGGCGACGTGGTCAGCGCCGAGGACCCGCTGATCGCCCTGGAATCGGACAAGGCCACCATGGATGTCCCCTCCCCGGCCGCCGGCACGGTCCGCGAACTGCGAGTCAAGATCGGTGACCTGGTCAGCCGCGGGTCACCGATCCTGCTGCTCGACACCGAGGGCGCGCTCACCGAGCCGCCGGCGCTAGCCGACCAGCAAGAGCCGCCCGCCCAGGCGACGGCTGACCCGCTGGCGGCGGCGCGGGAACCTGCGCGCCGTTCGGCCGAAGCGGCGCTGGCCGCCGGTACGCCGGCCGCCGGTACCCCGGCCCCCGGTACCCCGGTGACCGCCACCGAGGCCGGGCCGCCTGGCGACTTCGACGGCGTGCATGCCGGGCCGGGTGTGCGCCGGCTAGCCCGCGAGCTCGGTATCGACCTCACGGCCCTGTCCGGGACTGGGCCGAAGGGCCGCATCACCAAGGACGACGTGATCGCGAGCGTCCGCGGGCCGGCGTCCGCAGCTCCCCCGGCTGCGGCTCCGGTAGCTGCGGGCCCGCAGGGCACCGGCATCCCGGAAGTCCCGGCCCAGGACTTCTCGAAATTCGGCCCGGTTGAAATCAGGCCGCTGACGCGCATCCAGCGACTGTCCGGCCCCGCGCTGCACCGGTCCTGGCTCAACGTTCCGCACGTCACCCACAACGACGAAGCCGACATAACCGACCTGGACGGCTACCGCAGGGAACTCGACGCCGCCGCCCAGGCGGAAGGCTACCGGCTCACGCTCCTGGCCTTTCTGATGAAGGCCAGCGTTTCGGCGCTGCGGGAGTTCCCCCGGTTCAACAGTTCGCTGACGCCGGAGAAGGACGCGTTGATCTATAAGAGCTACTATCACCTCGGCGTCGCGGTGGACACGCCCGAGGGCCTGGTGGTGCCGGTGATCCGCGACGTCGACCGCAAGGGCATCCGGGAACTCAGCCAGGAACTCAGCACGGTGTCGGCCAAGGCCAGAGACGGTAAACTCGGTGTGGCCGACCTGCAGGGCGCCTGTTTCACGATCTCCAGCCTCGGCGGCATCGGCGGTACCGCCTTCACGCCCATCGTCAACGCTCCCGAGGTAGCGATACTCGGGGTCGTCCGGGCGCGGACCTCGCCGGCCTGGGACGGGACGGCGTTCGTCCCGCGGCTGATGCTGCCGATCTCGCTGTCTTACGACCACCGGGTCATCGACGGCGCGCTGGCCGCCCGGTTCGCCCGGCACCTATGCCATCTGCTCGAGGATGTCCGCCGCCTCCTGCTGTGACCGCATCCCGGCTGTTCCCCTCTTTCCTGGAGCCTGACGTGGAGATCCGCATCCCCGACCTCGGCGACTTCGCCGACGTGCCGGTCATCGAGGTGCACGTGGCCGCCGGCGACACGGTGGCCGCCGAGGACCCGCTGATCACCCTGGAATCGGACAAGGCCGCCATGGACATCCCGGCGCCGGTGGCCGGAACCGTCACCGCGGTCCGGGTCTCGGTCGGCGACCGGGTCTCGGCCGGACATCTCATCGCCGATCTGCGCACCGGCGAGACGGCCGTACCTGAGCCAGCCGCGTCGGCACCGTCGGCGGCGTCTGCCGTGCAGCGCTCAGCCCCCGGTGACGTGGCCGCGGAGGTGCTCGTTCTCGGCGCCGGGCCGGGCGGCTACTCGGCTGCGTTCCGGGCGGCGGACCTAGGTAAGACGGTCGTGCTGGTCGACCGCTGGCCGGCGCTCGGCGGAGTGTGCCTCAACGTCGGCTGCATCCCGTCCAAGGCCCTCCTGCATGCCGCCAGGGTCATCGCCGAAACCAAAGAGATGAGCGAGCACGGCATCGCGTTCGGCGCCCCAGCCATCGACGTGGACAAGCTGCGGGCATGGAAGGACGGCGTGGTCGGGCGGCTCACCGGCGGCCTGGCCGGGCTGGCCCGGCAGCGCAAGGTCACCACCATCCGCGGCTACGGCCGGTTCAGCTCGCCGCACCAGCTGCAGGTGGAGCTGGCCGAAGGCGGCGTAACCACCGTCGACTTCGAGCAGGCGATCATCGCGGCCGGCTCCGAACCCCTGACGCTGCCGTTCATCCCGTCATCGGACCCGCGGGTCCTCGACTCCACCGGCGCGCTGGAACTCGGTAAGATACCGCGGCGGCTGCTCATCCTGGGCGGCGGGATCATCGGTCTGGAGATGGCCACCGTCTACCACGAGCTCGGCGCGAAGGTCACCGTCGCCGAGCAGATGGACCAGCTCATCCCCGGGGCGGACAAGGACCTGATCAGCCCGCTGGCCAAGCGGGTCACCAGGCAATACGAGAACATCTATCTCAAGACCAAGGTGACCAACGTCGAAGCCCGGTCCGAGGACCTCGTGGTGTCGTTCGACGGCCCCAAGGCGCCGGCCACGGACACCTTCGACCAGATGCTCGTCGCCGTAGGCCGCAGCCCCAACGGCAAGCTGATCGGAGCCGAGAACGCCGGCGTCACCGTTGACGACCGCGGCTTCATCCCGGTGAACAAGCAACTGCGGACCAGCGTGGCGCACATCTTCGCCATCGGCGACATCATCGGCCAGCCGATGCTGGCGCACAAAGCGATGCACGAGGGCAAAGTCGCCGCCGAGGTGACGGCGGGCCGGAACACTGTCTTCGACGCCCGCGTCATCCCGTCGGTCGCCTACACCGATCCCGAGGTGGCCTGGGCCGGGGTCACCGAGAACGAGGCCAGGGCCGCAGGCGTCAAGTACGGAAAGGGAGTCTTCCCCTGGGCCGCCAGCGGGCGCTCGCTTACGCTGGGCCGGTCCGAAGGACTGACCAAGGTGCTGTTTGACGAGGGGAGCGGCCGCGCCATCGGCTGCGGCATAGTCGGGCCGAACGCCGGCGACCTCATCGCCGAGGCGGCGCTGGCCATAGAGATGGGCGCCGACGCAGCCGACATCGGCCTGACCATCCACCCGCACCCCACGCTGTCCGAGACCGTCGCCCTGGCAGCTGAGGCGTTCGAGGGCACGATCACCGACCTGTACCTACCCAGACGAGGAAAGGATTAAGGCATAACGGGGTCCGGGCCGAGGTATGCGCTGTCGGCGGATCATATGAGCTGGATCGTGGGGTAGGCGGGTGTCCACATGGCCTGGGCGACCTGTTCGCCGGGGTCGTCGAGCTGAGCCTGGGCTAGGCCCTCAGCTTGCGCCGCCTGGGCGACGGCGGCCGCGACCGCGGCCGATACCTGGCGCAGGCTGGTGACCGGGGGCAATACGGTGGCGCCGGGCGTGGCGGCGTCCGAGAGACCGGCCAGGGTGGCAGCCGCGGCGGCCAGCATGCCGTCGCTGACCCGGCGGGCCCGGGCGACGGTGATCCCGAGCCCCAGGCCGGGGAAGATCAGCGCGTTGTTGGCCTGGGCGATCTCGTGGCGGACGCCGTCGTAGCTGACCGGCTCGAACGGGCTGCCGGTGGCGATCAGCGCCCGCCCGCCGGTCCAGGCGATCAGGTCCGAGGGCCGGCCCTCGGACCGCGAGGTCGGGTTGGACAGCGGCATGATGATCGGCCGTCCGGTATACGCAGCCATCTCGGTGACGATGTCCTCGGAAAACACCCCGGGCTGAGTCGAGGTGCCGATCAGCATCGTCGGGCGGGTGCGGGCCACCACCTCGGCCAGGCCGATGCGGCCGTCGCCGTCGCGCCGCCAGCTGGCCACCTCGGCGGCCGGGCGGGCGTAGGGAACCTGGAAATCTCGCATCGTCCCCGCGTAGTCGCTGGTCAGCAGGCCCCTACTGCCCAGCGCCCAGAACCGGCTGGTGGCCTGGTCGGCGGGCATGCCCGCCGCGATCATCACCTGGCGCAGCACGTCGGCGATCCCGATCCCGGCCGTGCCGGCGCCGTGGATCACCACCGTCTGGTCCCGCATCCGGGTCCCGGCCACGCGGACCGCGCCCAGCGCTGCGGCCAGCACCACGGCGGCGGTGCCTTGTATGTCGTCGTTGAACGTGCAGCAGGACCCGGCGTACCTGGCCAGGATGCGGTGGGCGTTGGCGGCGCCGAAGTCCTCCCAGTGCAGCATCGCGTGCGGGAACATCCGGGTGGCGGTGGCCACGTAGGCGTCGATCAGCTCGTCATAGCGCCCACCCCGGACCCGCGGGTGCCGGTTGCCCACGTACATAGGGTCATCGAGCAGGGCCTGATTGTCGGTCCCGGCGTCCAGCACCACCGGGATGATCCGGCTCGGGTGCAGCCCGGCCGCGGCGACGTAGAGGGCCAGCTTGCCGAGCGCGATCGCGATCCCGCCCACTCCCCAGTCGCCGATACCGAGGATGCCTTCGGAATCGGTGGCCACGATCAAGTCGACGTCCTCCGGCCCTAGCCCGTAATTGCGGAACGCGGTCTCGATCTCATCGTGGTGGTCCACCGACAGGTACACCCCGCGCGGGCGGCCGTACTCCAGGCTGTACCGCTCGATCGCGGTGCCCACCGTCGGGGTGTACACGACCGGCAGCATCTCGGCGATGTGCTCGGTCAGCAGCCGGTAAAACAACACCTCGTTGCGGTCCCGCAGGTTCGCCAGGTACAGGTTTTTGGCCAGGTCACTGGGCTCGCGCTCGTACTGCCCGTACACCCGCGCCAGCTGGACTTCCATCGTCGAGATAGCGTCGGGCAGCAGGCCGGCCAGATCCAGCGCCTCCCGCTCCGCCGACGTGAATGCGGTACCCCGGTTGAGCAGGGGCGAGGCCAGCACCGAACGACCGCGCAGCCGCACCCGCGCCACCATGCCGTCAGGCGTCCAAGCCAGCTCAAACGGACGTCCCGCGATCACATCCGCCGCCCGGGAGGGGCGGCGGAGGAACCGCCGCTGCTGGCCCAGGCGGCGAGCAGGGCAGCCGCCGCGCCGCCGAGCCCCCGCCCGAGTGCGGCGCGCCGTGACAGACCTTGGCCGTTGCCACACTCGTCCGTGTTCACCAAGATCCTCCTCTCTCTCGAGGGTTGTCTCTCACAGCCGTGGGCCCTGGGCCATCACGGGAAGGTCAATTGTGAGTCACATTGTGACTCAAGACTGATGAGCAATCTACGGCACCGGGTCCAGGCCACAGCCGATCGCATAATCGGCGAGCTTGCCCGCCGCCCATAGCAGGCTCTTCGCCCGTTCCCGGCCGCCCGGCGCCGCCCCGGTCACCACCGCCCGGGCGAAGCGCTCGTACCGCGGGTCTCCGCCTTCCACGCGGCGCACCACCTCCGGATGACGGCGGAGCCGGCCTCGCCTTCGGCGAGCGGCCTGCCAGTCCGGCCCAGCACGCGCTGCCGCAGCCACTCAGGCAACGTAGGTCTCCGCTGCCACGATAGTGGGATCTACCTCGGGCGGGATGCAGGCTACCCCGCGAGCTTCTCTCCTCTCTCTGCCGCAGCCGCCAGTCGGCCCGCACCGGTCGGCGACGGCCGGGGCTCTGAGGACTGCCTGGGAGAAGCCGCGTTCTCGGGCTCTCGGCTCTGCTGCTTGCTTGTCGCCGATCGAGGCAGCTATTTCATTCCTCCGTTCGCGAGGCCGCTATTTTCGTTCCTCCGATCGCGAGGCCGCTGTCGGGGTCAAAGAAGTGCAGGTTGCGGGTATCCACTCCGAGCTCGATCCGGTCGCCAGCGCGGACCGGGCTGCGCGCGTTAACCCGCGCCGTCCACAGCGACTTGCCTGCATGAAGCGGGATCGCCGATCCCTCCTCTTCCTGCTCTGGGACAAGGTCCGCGAGATCCTTGTGCTCGACGGGCGGCGCGTCGATGGCAAAGATCACGTGGATATCGCTCCCGAGTGCCTCGGTCACGTGGGTCACGACGGGCATCCTCGGCCACGAGTCGTCGGTCAGGCTTGCGTCCTCGAAGTCGGACGGCCGGATTCCGAGGATCACGTCGCGGCCGACGTACGCTTCGATGCCCGAACTGGCGCGCACCACTTCCTCAGGGAGGGGCAGCCGGTATCCGGCGAACGTGACCGCCATGCCGTCGTCGCCGCTGATCACCTTAGCTTTGACGATATTCATCGAGGGTGAGCCGATGAAGCCGCCGACGAAGAGGTTGACCGGGTGGTCGTAGAGGTTCTGCGGTGTGTCGACCTGCTGCAGCATCCCGTCGCGGAGCACGCAGACGCGGTGTCCAAGCGTCATCGCCTCGACCTGATCGTGGGTCACGTACACGGTGGTTACATTGAGCCGCTCATGTAGCTCCGCCAGCGATGCCCTCATGCCCACGCGGAGCTTGGCGTCGAGGTTCGACAGCGGTTCGTCCATGAGGAAAGCCTGCGGTTCCCGCACGATCGCCCGGCCCATCGCCACGCGCTGGCGCTGGCCGCCGGACAGCGCCGTCGGCCTGCGCGTGAGGTACGGCTCAAGGCCAAGAATGTTGGCCGCATTGCGGACGCGGCGCTCGATCTCATCCTTCGGTGTCTTGCGCATCCGCAGGCCGAACGCCAGGTTCTGTGCCACGGTCATCTGAGGGTAGAGGGCATAGTTCTGGAAGACCATCGCGATGTCGCGATCTTTGGGTGGCACGCCATTCACCACGCGGTCGCCGATTCGGATGGTTCCGTGGCTGACCTCCTCCAGTCCTGCGATCATCCGCAGGGCGGTCGACTTCCCGCACCCGGATGGGCCGACCAGGACCATGAACTCGCCGTCCTGGACCTCCAGGCTCAGGTCGTTCACCGCCTTCACGCCTCTGCCAAAGACCTTGTCGACTTGATCCAGCGTAATCTGCGCCATTGTCCCTCCTTGCCTCTTCGGTACTATGGCCAGCCTGCGGGTCGCGACCTAGCGCCGCACGATGGCGAATCCGCCGGCGGGCACTGGCACGGTGATGGTCGAGTCCGTGCTGATGGTGACGCGCCATTGGCGTCCTTGACTGTCGTAGCTCGTGGCGACTGTCGGGCCGGTGCCTGGCAGGCTGAGTGTGCGGGCATCTTGGGTGTCAGCCTCGCTGTTGAGCAGGGCGACGCTGTGTCCGCCGCCCGTGGTGATCAGGACTGCGATCAGCGGGGTGAGCAGGATCGCGTCGAGCTGTCCCGTGCCGCCCAGCGTGCTGGCGGTCAGCTGGGTCGCGTTGGCGGGCAGGATTCCCGGCAGGGTGACAGGGAGCAGCGCGTCCAGGGCGGGCGAGATGCCCTGGGCGCCGCCGCCGCCGTACTGCGCGGCGCCCAGGCGCTCGGTGCCTGACGCGAAGTCGCTGACTGCGCCGGGTCCGGGAACGCGGTTGACGATGGCCTGCACGAGGCGGGGCTGGTCATCGGCCGGGATGGTCCAGGACAGCGTGCTGCCCGTCGCCAGCTGGACGTAGGCGCCGCCGCTCCATTGCGATTCGCCGGTATTGACCGGGTTGGCTTGCACGACTTCGGCGGGCCCCGTCAGGCTGGCCGCCTCGGCCTCAATGGTTTGCTGGCCGTCCCGGGATTGCACGTGGGCGCTGGCGCTGGCGATCGCGGCGACATCGGGATTGGCGTCGAGTGCCTCCATGGTGAGCAGCCCGAAGATGGTGGATTCGGCGCCGGAGTTGAGGTTCACCGTGCCGTTCGCGTTGATCCCGTCGTCGGTGGCTCCGGTGGCCGGGTTGTAGGTGGCGATGCCGGCTGGGTTCTGGCCGAAGAACCAGCCGGCCGCGATGCCGGCGAGCTGCCGCAGGCCGGCCGAGTGGGTGGCCGTCGCGACGGCGAGCAGGGCCAGTACCCGGGCGCCGGCGCCATAGGCGATCTGCGAGCTGTCCACCGGCGCAGGCCCCCACAGGTTGTCTGGCCCGGTCGCGGTCAGCAGGTGCGGGGTGAAGACGGCCGTGTCGGCCACGGCGGCGCTCAGCAGTCCCGGCTGGTGCAGCGCGGTGGCGGCGTCGGCCAGGGCGGTGGGCATCTGCGCGGCCCAGGGATGCCACTCCGAGCGCGATGCCGCCGAGGGCAGGATCGCCCCGTACGGCCAGGTGCTCGCGGTGCCGGAACCCATGTCGGCGATGCCGTCGGCGAGCTGGGCGAGCGCGCTGCGGGCGCCGCCGCCGCCGCCGGCCTGGACGTAGGCCGCCAGGCCGAGCACGGCCTCTGAACTGGCATCGGCATCGCCGGTGATCAGCCACGCGGGCACGCGCAGTCCGTTCGAGAGCTGGTACTTCCCGTAGCTGGTCAGCACTTCCCGGTCGAGCGCCCCGATGGCCAGATCCAGGCGCTGCCTGAGGAAGGCGGCGAAGGCGGGGTCGGTGCCGCGGAAGTCGGCATAGCCTTCGCCGAGCGCCCAGATGGTGCGGGCCAGCCAGTACGAGGCGCCCGAGTCG
>Ga0066790_10000798_pt1 | contig 12643 bp, 9 predicted proteins | sample OrgsoiDNA2013050_FD_70963 | JGI IMG/M metagenome (GOLD analysis project Ga0066790, IMG submission 70963) | Permafrost soil microbial communities from the Arctic, to analyse light accelerated degradation of dissolved organic matter (DOM) -... | ecosystem: Environmental > Terrestrial > Soil >...
CCGACACCAGGTCGGAGAGATCGATCGCCAGCAGCTCGACTGACGCGCCCGCAATGTCCCGCTCCAGTGCCGCGCCCGCCCGCCGGGCTTTTTCCTGATTCCGGCAGGCCAGCACCACATGGGCCCCGTGGCCGGCCAAGCCGCGAGCGGTTTCGAATCCGATGCCGCTGTTGGCTCCGGTGACCAGTGCCACCGTCCCGCTCAGGTCACCCATGTCACGGGTCGACCATGACCGTGGGCTCACTCTAGGTGCTCAGGCGTGGCCGATGTGGTCCGCCGGAACGGTCCCGAGGCGGCCCGCCTGGTAGTCCTCGAAGGCCCGGACGATCTCGTCCCGGGTGTTCATGACGAAGGGCCCGTGCGCGACGACCGGCTCGCCGATGGGTCGGCCGCCCAGAATCAAGACATCGAGGACCGGGTGACGCGCCTCTTGGACCTGATCGGCCGAGATCTCGAGGGCGTCCCCCGCACCGTGGACGGCCAGATTCCCGGTGTGGATGGGGCGGTGCTCGGCGCCGATGGTCCCACTCCCGGCCAGGACGTAGACCAGCGCATTGAATTCGCTGGGCCAGGGCAGGAGCAGCTGCGCTCCCGGGTGCACCGAAGCGTGCACCAGCGAGATCGGGGTGTGGGTGGATCCCGGGCCACGGTGACCCGCCACATCGCCCGCGATCACGCGGACCAGGGCACCACCGTCGGGCGAGGTGAGCAGGAGGTTGTCTTGAGCCTCGAGGTCCTGGTACCTCGGGTCGACCCACTTCTCCGCCGCGGGCAGGTTCACCCACAGCTGGATGCCGTGGAAGAGCCCTCCGGTGGCGATCAGCTGTTCGGGCGGTCGCTCGATGTGGAGGATGCCGGCCCCCGCCGTCATCCACTGGGTCGAGCCGTTGGTGATGAGGCCCCCGCCACCGATCGAGTCCTGGTGTTGGAAGGTGCCGTCGATCATGTACGTCACGGTCTCGAAGCCCCGGTGGGGGTGCCACGGGGTCCCCTTGGGCTCGCCGGGCGCGTATTCCACCTCACCCATCTGGTCCATGTGGATGAACGGGTCGAGGTGGGCCATCGGCACCCCGGCGAAGGCACGACGCACGGGGAACCCCTCGCCCTCGAACCCCGACGGCGCATCGGTGACGGCCAGGACGGGTCGCACCTTGGCATCGGGTGCGGGGGCATCAATACGGTCAAGGGTCAGGTTGTCGGCAACGGTCACGGCAGGCATCGGGACCTCCTTTCGATCGATAATGGACAGCGGTTGTTGCAACACCGGCGGTGATCGCTCTGTTCCTTGGCTGCTCCTTGGCTGCTCGCCGGGAGCTTCTCGGTGATCTCGCTCGAAGGTGGGATTTCCCGAATGAAGTGTGGCGTGCGCGGCCGAGGGGTCAGGACGCGTTCAGCCGGGTGACCTGTTCGGGGGAGAGCACCAGGTCGGCCGCCGCCGCCGAAGCCGTGGCCGTGGCCGGGCGGCTGCTCCCCGGAATCGGGATGACGCGCGAGCCCTTGGCCAGCATCCAGGCCAGCGTCACCTGCTGCGGGGTGGCCCCCACCTCTGCGGCCACTTCGTTGAAGGCCGGGTGGTCGGTCTCGATATGTCCGGACCGGCCGATCCCTCCCATGGGGCTCCACGGAATGAAGGCCACGCCGATTTTCTCGCAGTGCTCCAGCTCGTTCTCCGACGAGCGGAAACGAGGCGAGAACTCGTTCTGCACGCTGACCAGCCGACCGTTGAGGACCTCCTGGGCTTCGTCGATCTGCGCCACCGTGGCGTTGGATATCCCGGCCATCAGAATCTTGCCGGCGTCGAGGAGATCGGCCAGGGCGCCGACCGAATCGCCGTAGGGGACCTTCGGGTCCGGACGGTGGTACTGGTACAGGCCGATCGCCTCGACCCCGAGGGCCTTGAGGGATGCGTCGCAGGCCTCTTTGATGTAGTCGGGATCACCATGGATGGTCCAACTCCCGTCGCCTGGTCGGCGGTGACCGCCCTTGGTGGCCACCAGCACCTGGTCGGTCGATCCTCCGTAGGTGGCCAACGCCTTGGCCACCACCCGCTCACCATGGCCGTGCTCCTCGGTATTCAGCGCGTAGGCATCGGCGGTGTCGATGATGGTGACGCCGGCATCGAGCGAAGCGTGAATGGTGGAGATCGCCTGTGTGCGGTCGGGGCGCCCCTCGATTGAAAGCGGCATCTCTCCCAAGCCGATGGCACTGACGGTCCGGTTGCCGATCTGTCGCTCCTGCATGGTGGTCTGGACCTCCGTTGGATGTGGTGATGTGGTGATGGGTGTGGCGATGACAGTGGTGGTGACCGTGTTGCGCGGATGACGAAAGCAGGCGCCAGCTTGCCACGGGATCAGCGCCGCTTCCTCGGGGCGGTGCTCCCGACGACCCGACCCCACCCGGCCAACTTACGAATCGGCCGACCGCAACCGACGGTCCAGCGCGGCCTCGACGAAGGAGAACGGCTGGTCGGGCGACGGCAGCTGTCCCCTGCGGGCTGCTGACATGGCGCTGCACGAGGTGACCACGGCCATATGGGTGAAGGCCTGCGGGGTGTTCCCCAACTGCTCGCCCGTCGCCGGATCGACCATCTCGGCGTAGAGGCCCACATCGTTGGCCAGCCCGAGGAGCCGCTCAAGCAGCGCCTCGGCCTCGTCCATCCGCCCGGCGTGGGTCAGCGCATCGAGCAGCCAGAACGAGCACAGGAGGAAGGCCCCTTCGTCTCCCGGCAGACCATCGGGCGAGCGGTAGCGATGGACGTGGCCCCCGTTGTTCAGGTCGCGCTGGACGACATCGATGGTGGCCAGGACGCGCGGATCGGCCGGCGGCAGGAAGCCGAGCGCGGGGATGAGCAGCGCGGCGGCATCGGCCAGATTGTGGCCGGCGGCCTGCACGTACCACCCGTCGGGTGAGCCCTCCGAGCGCAACCAGTCGGCCACCGCGTCACGTTCGGCCCGCCACAGTGTCTGATCACCGGCGAGCTGACCCGCTTCGGCCAAGCGCACCGCCCGATCGAGTGCCATCCAGCAGTTGAGTTTGGAGTGGACGAAGTGACGCGGCGTATCTCGGATCTCCCAGATGCCCTGATCGGGTCGCCGCCAGTCGCGCACGGCCAGGTTGGCCACCCGACCGAGGAAGCCTGCGTTGTCGACCGTGAGCTCGCCGCCGGCCCGTCCGAAGAGATAGCCGGCCTCGAGCAACTGTCCCAGCGAGTCGAGTTGGAGCTGCCCGGCCGCGCCGTTCCCGATCCGCACCGGTGCGGAGTCTCGATGCCCACGGAGGTGGCCCAGGGTGAGCTCGGGGAGAAGTCGCTCCCCGGTCACCCGGTACATGATCTGGAGGTCCTCGGGCCGGCCGGCACAGGTTCGTTCCAACCAGCCCTTGAAGGCGGCCGCCTCACCGAGATAGCCCAGGAGGGCCAGGGAAGCCAGCGTGAGGGTGGCGTCGCGGATCCACGTGAAGCGGTAGTCCCAGTTTCGTCCACCGCCGACCCATTCGGGCAACGATGTCGTCCCGGCGGCCACCACGGCCCCGGTCGGTGCATAGGTCAACGCCTTGAGCACCAGGGCGGATCGGTGGACGCGCCGTTGATGGTCACCGACGTAACTGCATCGAGCCAACCACGCTTCCCAGAAAGAGATCGTTTCCGCCAGCCTGCGCTCCATGTCGGCCCGCTGATCACCGATGCCGTCGTGGGGTGAACGGCTGACGGCCGGGGTCCACTCGACCTCGATCCACGCCTCGTCTCCCGCCGCTAGGTCCCAGCGGGCGGAAATGTGTTGCCGGTCGACGTCCAGCCGGCGGCTGGCCCGGACCCACAAGGCATCGGGACCCCCGACGATCGCCGCCCCCATTGACGACAGCGGGGTGAACCTGGGCAGGACCGTGCCGTACTCGAAGCGCGGCCGCAGGTCGACCGTGACCGCTGATTGACCCGAGCGGCAACGCACCCGCCGCAGGACGGAGGCGTGGGCGTCGACCGCCGTGGGCGTCTCTTCGTCAAACGGTCGGACCGGCATGCAGTCAGTGAGCTCGAGCACTCCGCCCGCCGTCACGAACGTGGTCTCCAAGACGTTGGTCGAGGGGAGGTAGGTGCGGTGCACCTCCTGCACGTCTGCGGCTGGGGCCACCCGAAAATGCCCGGCGTCCTCGTCGAGCATTTTGGCGAAGACCGATGGCGAGTCGAAGCGGGGGAAGCAGAGCCAGTCCAGGGAACCGTCCCGGCCGACGAGGGCCAACGAATGGCAGTCGCCGATCATCCCGTAGTCGCCGATCCGGTTCACGTGCCCCCGGTTCTCTTGGTCGCCCTCGGACCTCTTCTCGCTGGTGGCAACACCATAGGGACGAACGCCGGATCTCGCCCGGCCGCCCCTTGGACACGGCGCGCCGGCGCGGGGCCCGACGGTGATGGATCGCCGCCCGGCGAGGTGAGACGTTCCTGTCCACCTCCATCTCCGGCGGACTGGAGGGCGATGCCCGCAACCTGCCCCCCAGGTTTCGCCGCAGGATGGCGACGTGCGACCCCCTCAGCTGGGCATCGTCCCGGGGATCACGTGCCGCAATCCCAAGGGCGGCGGCGTCCTGGGGTGGCCGTGCTCGGCTGCTTCTCTTTGACCGACGCGAGCATGGCCACCCCAACCCGGATCGTCGCCCCGTTCAAGCCCGCCTCGGCGCCCCCGCTGGGCGCCGAGGCGAGGTCCGGCTCAAACGTCCGCCCTCAGTGCGCCGTGAAGGTCGGAACCAGTTCTGGCTGACCCGTCGAAGGGTTCAGGTAGAGCGGAGGGTTGGTGCCGCCATCGTGTGAGAAGTCGAACAGGTCGTTCAGTGATCCGGCGTCGTTGGCGAACGATCCGGGAATACGACCGAGGTCCCAGTTGTCCTCCACGAACTTCACGATCGAGGACTGGTCACTGATGGAGTGGCTGACGTGATTCGCCTTGGCCCACGGAGAGATCACCAGCAGCGGGAGGCGGGGGCCGTAGCCACACCGGCCACCTTGTGCGGCCAATGGGCTCCCTGATCCGCAGGAATTGGCGCCGGTGAGGGTGTCGGCGCTGGTCTGGGACGGATTGTGGATGCCGCTGTAGACGTGGTCGTAGAAGCCGTCAGAGTCGTCATAGGCGACGACCACGGCAGTGCTCGACCAGGTCGGGAGCTGTTCGAGGGCGTTGATCTCGTTGGCGACGAAATTCTGCTCGTCGATGGGGTCCGAGTAGGCCGCGTGACCGTCCTCATAACCCGGTGCCTTCAAGAAGCTGACGGCCGGGAGGTGGCTGGGCGCCAGCGTCCCCCCGTGGATGGCGGCGACCAGGGCGTCGAAGTTGCTCATGTCGTACTGGTGATTAGCCGTATTGAACTGGCCGGGCGTCGCCGTGTCGGTTCCGATGGCGGCCAGGGAGGCTGGCCCCAGGTGGTGGGGGTTGGCCGTCGAGGCGTAGTACTGGAACGGTTCGTGGTGGGGGATGTAGTCGGCCTTGGTGCCCCACTGACCGGTCCCTCCGAGCGCCGCCCCAATCGGGTGGGAGGCAGCGCAGACAGCCTTCGAGACCCCGGGCGCTTCGGGGTCGTACGAGAGGGTCGTGTCGGCAGGCTCCGTGTACGCCGTGGTCGGGGCGAAGCCACCTTCAAACCAACCCCAACTGAGACCAGCGGCATTGAGCTGGTCACCGATGTTCTGACCGGACATCACAGTGGCATCCCGGGTGGAGCAGTCGTCGAAGAACGGCTGGGCGTCGCTGATCAGCGAGGAGCCCCCCTGACCGTCGGCCACCACGTCACCATCGGTGGCTGCCCCCCGGATGGCACGGCTCACGCCGCCGGTGTCGCCAGACACCACGTTGACGGCACCCGGTGCCGAGGGCCCGAAGGTGGTCCCAAACGAATTGTCGCTCATGGCGAAGTGCTGTGCGTAGTTCCACAGCCCGGTGACCGTGTTCCCGTCGTAGTAGTTCATGACGTCGCTGGCTTTACAGGGCTGACCGGTGGAACTCGTACCGGTGGAGGTGCCGGTTGCCGAAAGGAACTTGTCCATGGCGCCATTGTCGAAAGCGGTCTGCTCGGCGGTGTAGTTGTGGTCCTGGTCGCACGTCAGCAGGTCGTTGACGTTGGAAGGGTCGAGACGACGGGGATCGGCCCCGTTCGGATTGCTGGTCAAGAGGGCCGGAGTGAGCCCGTTGACCGGCTTGGTCCCAGGAGCTGCGACGAACGGCTGACCACTGGCGTTGGTCGCGTTGGGGTACGTCCCGAAGTAGTGATCGAACGAGACATTCTCCTGGAAGATCACCACGAGGTGCTGGATCGGACCTGGCCTCTGGTGCTCATCTGCTTTGGCCGGCCCTTGACTGAGGCCGGGGAGCGTCACCAGGGCTATCAGACCGAGACCGGCTGCGCAGATCATCACGGCCCGTTTCACGCCAACGAAGAGTTTCATTGCATGCACCTCCGCTTTCTTGGCAAGCGTTGCCCTTGCGTGTGGCCCGGGTTCTTCCGATACCCGCGCCGCGTTGTGGGTTGCTTCATCGTCACTCCAACACAGGAGTCCGTGACGAATCGATTACGTCGAGATGAACTCTTCGCGAAGGTGCCGTACCGAACGCCGATCACATGAGCTGCGGACTCTTTGGTCGCCGACGGTGCTCAATCGGGGCTGACAGTTGAGCGGTGCCGCACGATCAACGCGGCCGACGTCCGGGACGTCGTCGGGGAGAGCAGACGGCGATGTTGGCTTCTATCTCAGCTCAGCGACGACCGATTGGGCCTTCGTTCAAACTCCAGAAGGTCAACCCGATGAGGCCGACCCGGTCCTGAGGCTGGAGATCGGGACCGACGTCGGCGGTTTCGGGGTGTGCACCGTCTCGCCCCAACGCGAGAACGTGACAATCTCGCCGGACACCGCTTTGCCGTTCCCGGTGGCGGCCACCGCCTCGACGGGAGCCGGTTCCCCTTGGTGGCGATGAAGAGGGAGGTCCTCGCCTGTCCGGTAGATCCGGTTCCAGAGACGCTGATGGTCGACTGCCCATTCACCGTCTTCTGCCCACCTGCGATACGGATCCAGCCGGAGTGACCTCGTGCAAGGCCGAGGAGAGCGTCAACCCCGAAATGACCGATGTGAAGCCGCGGTCGGTTGGCGGGATGGAGATCCACTGACCGGCCAGGGCAGTGGCCATCGATGCCGGCAGACCCATGTACGAGAGGAGGCCCTGACGGTTGCCGGTGACGTAGGCCATTCCGTCAGCGAGGACGATCGCACCCTCTCCTGGCCGATCGCCACCGTCTCGACGCCGGATTGCAATGCTGAGTCCTCAACAACTTCGCCAGTCCTGTTTCCGGAGAAGAAGTGGACGGTCACGTGGACAGATCCATGCTGAGTGGCCGACGCGATGGCGGTCTTCAGCAGTTGACTCGCCGAATTTGAGGTCGTTAGTGCTCCGACGAGCCCGGGTAGAGCAGAGCAAGCGGAAATGCGCATGCGGGAACCAAGAGCGAGAGCGTCATCCGTCTCGACCACGTGTTCGTCGAGATTCATGCAGGGGGCACCGTAACCGCGGCGGGTGTCGCGTACGCGACGGCAGCATGAAGCCCCGGTGAACGACCTCACGTTCATTCTGGCCTGTTTCCTGCACCTGGCGGTCTGGGCACGGCCTGAGGGGCGAGATGGAGTTCCCTCGAGCTCCTTGAGCGCACCTGATGACCACCGCCGCTCAGGGAGCCACCTCGCCTCGCTGCCGGCGTGGGGGCGAAGAACGTGGAGACGAGGTCCGGCGGCGCGCCGGCTACGAACGCGACACGCTGGTCGCCGGCGTCCCACAGGAGGTGCAGGTGAGTGCGCCCGAACCGAGCGGTGTTCCGCAGTTCATGCAGTAGACGGCTGGTCGATCCAATGAACCGCAGTGGTGAATGGCCACCGCGTCGCTCGCCCGTTGATTCCCGCACCAACTGCAGTAGATGACCCGCGGCTTTTCGACCGAGGGAGGTGGCCACGTCTGGGCCGAAGCCGAGGCCGAGGCCGAGGCCGAGAGCGAGACCGGACGCGCGTGGGCGGGCATCGTGGTGGGAGCGCCGCTCCCGGAAATGTCCGGCGTCAGGCCCGGAGAACCGGCTCGAGGCCGGGACGCCGGCACGAACGTGGTCCGGGGATCCGCGTTGAAGCTCCGCGTCTCCGGGCGCGCCACCGACACCGGCCACGTCGAGAAGGCGAAGATGAGGAAGAACACCCACGTGACAACGACGCTGAGAAAGTCGATCACCTCGAGCAATACGAAGTTGCCCAGGCTCACGGGCAGGGACACCGTGGCGTTGTTCGCGAGGACGAGGGTTCTCACGTCGACCGTGAGCAGGATAAAGGTGAAGAACCACAGACACACAGGGGTCAGCGGGACCCATATCCACTTTGGTGAGTAGCCGGCCTTGGTGATGATCTTGGCGACGGCGAAGAAATTGAGCGCCAGGATGCCCAGGAGAATGACGAGGTCCGTGATTCCTCTGGCCGATTGGCCCAGAGCGATTGCCTCAATCGGTCTCATCCCCCCAGGACGGTAGGCAGCCACCGTCCCTGCGCTGTCCCCAATCAGCTGGGACGGCGCAGGTACTCGCTGGTGTCACGATGACGGCAACGTCATGGATACCACTTGACAGTGGAGGGGGAGTGATTGGAATGGGGAGGCGGACTGGGGAGACGGAGATCTTCACGGCGACTGCAAGGCGGGAGGGGAATTTCTGGGCGATCACGGTGGATGGCTTGCCAAGGGTGCATTCACATGTATGGCAGCTCAATCAGGCTGAACCCATGATCCGCCAGGCAATTGCGTGCAACCTTGATGTGCCGGATTTCACTTTTAACGTCACGGTCCAAGAGAAATGATGTTCCGTTAGCGGTCCACGTCCTAAACTCTCTTCCCGGCGTAGCCTTTGAACGCCCGACCCGGCGAGGTCGTTCCTTTGTGTCGTCAAGCTCTGGGAATCAGTCCCCTCATAGAGGCGGGACGGGCACCGGTTGCGACTCGGGATGCCTCATGACCCTCGCCATTGACAAGGGCTAGGTAACCGACCCAGGCGGCGGGATGACTCCGGGCCCGGTGGTCATGCAGCCGCTGCCAGGGGCGGGGTTGGCCGGAGCAGCCAAGGTAGGCGGGGTGAGGAACCTCGGAGGCGCGAAGAGGTCAAGCGAATCGAGGAGATCGTTGGCGTTGGCGTCCCGGAACGTGAGGGCAGGCAGATTCCACTTCCGTTCCACGGTCTTCAGGATCGACGTGTGGTCGTGTACGAAGTGAGAGACGTAGTCAGGAATGGCAAACGGCGACACTACTCCTGCAGGCACCCGAAATCCGTACTGGTTGAAGGCGCCAGGTAGGTCCGGCGGCACGGTGATCTGCGGCGGCACGGAGTCCGGTTCGACGGCGCTCGGTGGCGGCACGTGGTCGTAATAACCGCCGCACTCGTCGTAGGTCCACACGAGGAGCGTCTTGGCCCAGCCGGGACCAGACATCACGGCATTCACGACCTGGGCGAGGAATTGGTCCCCGTACTGCACGTCCTGAGGGTCCTCCTCGGATTGGGTGCCGAAGTTCGGGTCGACGATGCTGAAGCCCGGAAGGCTCCCCGCTGCGGCGTCAGAATAGAACTGGCTGATGTTGACCAAGCCGGCGCTCGTTTGAGGCTCGTTCAGAAGGTACGTCCAGATGCCCACGGTGGGCAGTGACGAGTAGTAGTTCTTCCAGCTGATCCCGTGCGCCTCCAATGATTCGAAGATGGTGCCGTTGGGGGGGCGTTCGGTCACGCTCAGGGTATCGGCGACCTGGCCCAGGGACGTAGCGGCCATCAAGTAGCGGCGGTTCGGGTATGTCTGGGCCATCACCGAGGCGAAGTACCGGTCGCACACCGGAAAGGTCTGAGCCAGCGAGTAGGTGAAGGGCAGGGTGGACTGGACCTCGTAGCCCATGGAAACAGGCCCGCTCTGGCTGAGGACAAATCCGTCCATGGCACCGCCGTCGTAGGAGGCGTGGCCGGCATCCCAGGTGTTGTAAGGGTGACCCTGTGGCTGGCAGGCATTGGGCATGGGGAAGGCGTGGACGACCTCACCACCCGGCCCGGGGTTGCTGGCCGTCGGCAACCCATCCGTTCCGAACGTGAACCCGTCTCCCCGGTTGCCCATGGAACCCAGGATGTTGTCGTAGGAGTGGTTCTCGAGCATCACCACAACGATGTGGTCGATTTCCGGGAGGGTGTCGGTCCCGGCGGGCAGGAACGGGTACGGGAGTGAATCTGGTGTTCGGAGCGGCTGGTGGCCGAGGCCTGGCAGGTCCCCGGAGAGGAGAAGCTGGAGGCGTCGGAAGTCGCAGCCCGTCAGGACCAGGCCGGCTGCCCCCACCAACCCACCCTGAAGGAGCGCTCGTCGGCTCATGTAGCGAGGGGTCCTCACGGTGCAGAGCGTAGACCGGTCGAATGGTGATGGAGGCGCCTTGGTAGGTGGGCAGCGTTCGCCGGAACTCAAGTTCGACGGGCTTGGTTTCTGGGGTCAGGCATCCAAGACGCGACGGACCGACGTAGGACCGAAGGAAGAGGGAAACGCACCTTCGGGTCTCGCGCTCGGGTATGTCGCGTTGACGGAGCTCGGGAACCATGGGAACCAGGCACCACCCCAGCTGTCGGTCGTTGCACTCATCGAGGAGGAAGTGATTGGGGCCGCCCCAGGCGATCGATTCTCCCTGACTTCTGGAGGATCGAGACGCGAGCCAGATCAGGCTGGCACGAAGCTAAACCGAACCTTCCGTTGGGGATTGTCCATGTTGAGGTCCACCAACACCACAGACTGCCATGTGCCGAGAGCAGGACGACCCCCAAACACGGGGAGCGTGATCGAGGGGCTGACGAACGCGGGGAGAACGTGGTCAGCCCCATGACCCGGAGAGCCGTGAGCATGCTGATATCGATTATCACGCGGGAGCAGCCTGTCCAGAGCATCTTTTAGATCTGCTTCGGATCCCGAACCTGTTTCCATAAGCGCAAGTCCAGCAGTGGCGTGAGGGACGAACACGTTAACCAGACCGTCACTACGTCCGCGGCAGAATCGCTTCAGTCTTTCCGACAAATCGACCATTCGCTGCCTTGACGTGTCAACGTCGATTTCAAATGTCTCCATTAGGTCCTATTCGCTGAGCCGCTGCCGGGTTCCCAAGGCCAGTCCGCGTCCAAGGCGGACCGCAGCGCCCCTATCGTCGGGACGGTGCTGCAGGGGCAGTGCTCAGGCTCAGCCAAGGCGTCTCACTGAGAGCCATACCCGCCCGGGACCCGAGACCGAACGTCACGGTTGGCCGACAAGCGCCATCACCTCTCAGGTCGCCACCACCGGCGGCGCGCCGGATGGCACGACGATGATCGGCCGGTGCGTGTGGGCGATATAGGCCACGTCAACGGCATGGACGTGCATCATGACCAAGAGGAACGTGATCATGGCCAGCGCGCCGATCAGCAGCGCGGCGACGAGCCAGGCGTGGATTTCGACTGTCCGATTCACAACGGAATCAAAACTATCGGCCTCGGAGCTGGGCCGCTCGGCCGCAGTAAAGGCAGACACCGGGCGAGGTGGGAACTCTGGTGGCGAGTCGGCGGGACACTCCGGCACATCGGGGGCGCGAGGCGACCCCCCCGCTGGCTTCGGATTGTGTGGATCACCGCCCAAGTCGTATCGGAGCTGTCGCTGGCTATCGTGACGTTGTACATGGCGCCGTCACGGAATAGTTGCAGCACCGCCCAGAGGGCCAGGCATGAACCTATGTTGAAGAAGTCGTTGATGATCCAGTGAGCGTGGGCCAGATCGTAAAATGGCTCCGCTTGAGTGGGCACTGGCGGGCGGCGTGAAGCGAGCGATTACGAAAGCAGGAAATTAACAATGACCAATTTCGAGCGCTTGGACGAGTTTCCCAAAGCTCTGCTTGCATCGGTGCTTGAACTGCTCGCGGAACGGAAGGTCAATCATCCTGGGGCGGCACTGACACTGTCACCGGACGACCTCGCTTCTTCTTGGGATCTCGTGGCTCAGTCGGCTGCATTGCCTGATCCTCCGGCGCAGCCAGATGCTGGGGAAGAAGTTGCGAGCACATACTGGTATGAACAAGCGCTGGGCGATCTCCTCGACAGTGGATTTCTCCTGGAACTCGAGGACCACTCGTTTCGTGTCTCGGATCTCGAGGCCTTGTTGCGATTTAGGGGTGACCACTAAAAGTCTCGAGAAGAGTCAAGACCCGTGGATCGGCGTGTCAGGCGACTTGCTGACCACCTCCTGATTCGTCGGTTCGCTCGATCAAGTTGAACTTCCGCGGGCGAAGACGTGCCCCGCGCCGTCCGTTGCTTTCCCGATGACGGCATCTCGTACATCAATGGATGCGCTCGCTGCGTGGATACGCTCGCATGATCTACGGGCCATTTCTCTTTCCCGATGCAGATGTTGGTCTCAGTCAAAGAGATTGTCGGGGCTTTATCAGGCACCGCCTCAGCTGTCAGTCGTTGCACCCACCGAGGAGATGGTTCCCGCCGCCTCGCCGCGGTTTGGGGAAGCGGAGGTCATCAGTCTGGGCCAACCCAATCTGCCTCTGACCAGGGACGCGGGTAGTGGGGCTAGTAAGAATCGAACTTACGACCTCAGCATTAT
>Ga0066790_10000800_pt1 | contig 12638 bp, 8 predicted proteins | sample OrgsoiDNA2013050_FD_70963 | JGI IMG/M metagenome (GOLD analysis project Ga0066790, IMG submission 70963) | Permafrost soil microbial communities from the Arctic, to analyse light accelerated degradation of dissolved organic matter (DOM) -... | ecosystem: Environmental > Terrestrial > Soil >...
CGGTAGACGGCGACGACGAGATCCGCCCGAGTCGGGAAGTGGCGGTAGATCGTCCCGATCCCGACGCCGGCTCTGGCCGCGATCTCACGGATCGGCGCGTCGACGCCGGAGGTGACGAACACCGCGGCGGCGGCGGCAAGCAGCGTCTGCTGGTTGCGCAGCGCGTCGGCCCGCTTGCTTCGGGCTGGCACCTCCGCGGACTGGCTTGCAGTGGACACCACGCTCTCCCTCCGGACGATGGTTGACAAAGCGGAACACTGATCCGTATAGTTACGGAACAACGCTCCGCTTTGAATATAGCCGAAGCGGGGCGCCCCCGCCCGCCTCACCCGCCGCCGGCCGAATGAGACCGGAGGCAAAGCCCATGGAAAGAGAAATACACATCATGAGTGAATCGACTTACGCAGCCGGCACCGTCAGCGCGCCCGCTGCTGTCCTCTCGGTCAGTCCGGTAGTGCTGTCAGCTCCTGGCCGTGCCGTGGATCTGCAGGTGCGAGTCTCCGCGCCCGTGACCGGAAGCGAGCTGCCGATCATCCTCCTCTCGCACGGCCATGGCTTCTCGAACAACCTGTCCTCACTGAACGGCTGCGCCCCGCTCGCCAGTTTCTGGGCGGCGCACGGCTTCGTCGTGATCCAGCCCACCCATCTGGACTCCAAGACGCTGAGCCTGAATCCCGACGACCCCGAGGCGCCTCTGTACTGGCGATCGCGGGCCGAGGACATGAAGCGCATCCTCGACCAGCTCGACGTGATCGAGGCCGCCGTCCCGCAGCTCCCCGGTCGCCTGGACCGAAGCAAGGTCGCCGTAGCCGGGTACTCGGTGGGCGGGCACACCGCGAGCCTGCTGCTGGGCGCGCGGCTCACCGATCCCCGCGACGGAACGGAAGTGAACCTGGCCGAGCCCCGGATCAAGGCGGGAGTGCTGCTTGCCGCGCCCGGCCGAGGCGGCGATGCCCTCAGCGAGTTCGCGGCCGAGCATTATTCTTTCTTGTCGACCACGGACTTTTCCGAGATGACGACGCCCGCGCTCGTGGTCGCCGGTGACAAGGACACCTCTGCGCCCCTGACGGTCCGGGGCGCGGAATGGCGCACCGATCCATATTTCCTCTCCCCCGGCCCCAAGTCCCTGCTCACCCTTTTTGGCGCAGAGCACGGGCTCGGCGGGGTCTCCGGATATGACGCCACCGAGACCACGGACGAGAACCCCGAGCGAGTGGCCGCGGTCCAGCGGCTCACCTGGGCCTACCTCCGCACCGAGTTCTACCCCGGGGATTCTGCCTGGCAGGCAGCGCGTGACGCGCTGACCGCCGGACCCGACCCGGTCGGACAGGTCGAATCCAAGTAAGCCCGCAGAGGCACCGTCTCCGGAGCGGACCAGCAGCACGAGATGATCGCCCCCGACGATGAGATGGATCAAGACCGCCGGACACTAGCCCGCTCCCGGCTAGCCCGCTGCGCCGTCGCCGGTGAGCGCAGCGAGCACCTGCTCGAGTTCCTGGCGGGCCGGTTCCGCTGCGCTCCCCGCGTCGCTCCCCGCGGCACTCCCCGCGCGCGGGGAGCGACGGTAGACCTCCGCGGCGGCCTGGTGGAAGCCGTCCGGCAGCCCGGCCCCGGACATGGTGGCGGCGATCTCCTCCATCTCGGCCACCCAGCGCCAGCCCTTCGTCGCGGCCGACCGGGCGGCCGCGCGGGACCGTTGCGCCAGCGCGGGCTGGGACAGTTCCCACTCCGCGAGCAGCGTGTCCTCGACGCCCTGCTCGCGGGCCAGCGCCCGGACGGCCAGCAGCAGCGCGGCAGTGCCCTTCGTCCAGCCGGCGTAGGCCATCTTCACCGCGGACGCGGCCGTGGTCGCCCCGGCGACGACTCGCGCGTCCAGCGGCGTCCCGGCGAACAGGCCGGCCACCTCCGCGGCGTCGGCGCCGGACAGGTACAGGCGGGTGGTCCCCGGATCGGCCGGCGGCGGCCCGATGATCCCGCCGTCCACGTACCGGCCGCCGCTCCCGGTGATCATCTGCGCGGCCTCGCGCGCCGTGCCCGGGGATATCGCGTTGGCGTCCACGTAGAGGCCGCCGAACCCGTGGACCGCCCAGGCAGTATCCAAGGCGGCGTGCGGCGGGCAGATCGAGAGGATCACGCCGGCCCGACGGACGACGCCTGCTATCGTCCCCGCGTCGATCAGGCCGGCCGCCGCCGCGCGGGCGGCGGTATCCGCGGTCCGGCCGTCCGACGCCCACAGCACCGGGTGACCCAGGCGGGTCAGGCAGCGGCCGACCGCCGCGCCCATCTCGCCCGGATTCAGCAAGCCGATCGCGTTATGCGTCGAGTCTTCCACCCCGGCATTGTCTCGCGCCGCACTCGCCTTGGCTGGCCAGTGGCGCAGACGCCGCCGCCGCGGTTACCTGGCTCGGGCTCCGTCGGCCTGCGGGGCAGGCCGGGCGCAAGCAGCGCCGCTGAGGTATCGCAAGGGTTGCTGCCCACCTACCAGAGACTCGCTGACCAACGATCCGCTGCTCTCTACGACTCGTTAATTCACCATCGGCCGGCCCGCAGCGTCCCCGATGACCTTCCATGCTCGGTAGAGTCCAGAAAGAGGGGCCGTGAGGCCGCAAATTACTGAGCCGTCTAGCGCCGGGCTGTCTGGTCGGCGGCGGCATCTCGAGGAGTGCGTGCAGTGCCGAAGCTCGTCTATGACTTCACCGAGGGCAATAAAGACCTGAAGGACCTGCTGGGTGGCAAGGGCGCCAACCTGGCTGAGATGACCAACCTGGGCCTGCCGGTCCCGCCCGGGTTCATCATCAGCACCGACGCCTGCCGTTATTACCTGCGCAACGGCTCGATTCCCGACGGCCTGGCCGACGAGGTGACCCAGCACCTGCGGAAGCTGGAAGAGCAGATGGGCAGGCGGCTGGGCGACCACGCCGACCCGCTGCTGGTCAGCGTCCGGTCCGGGGCGAAGTTCTCCATGCCCGGCATGATGGAGACGGTCCTGAACATCGGCCTGTCCGATGAGTCGGTGCACGGCCTGGCCAGGCAGGCCGGCAGCGAGCGGTTCGCCTGGGACTCCTACCGGCGGCTCATCCAGATGTTCGGCAAGACCGTCCTCGACATCGACGGCGAGGCATTCGAGCACGCCATCGACTCGGCCAAGAAGGCCAAGGGCACCAAGAACGACCTGGATCTGGACGCGAGCGACCTGCAGGGCATTGTCGAGACGTTCAAGGCAATCGTCCGCGAGCACACCGGGCGCGATTTCCCGCAGGAGCCGCGCGAGCAGATGGACCTCGCCGTCAATGCCGTGTTCAACTCCTGGAACGCCGACCGGGCCATCCTCTACCGCCGCCAGGAGCGCATCCCCACCGACCTCGGCACCGCCGTCAGCATCGTGACCATGGTGTTCGGCAACCTCGGCCCGGACTCGGGCACCGGCGTGGCGTTCACGCGTGACCCCGGGACCGGCCAGCAGGGCGTGTACGGCGACTACCTGCAGAACGCGCAGGGCGAGGACGTGGTGGCCGGCATCCGCAACACGGTGCCGCTGCAGGACCTGGAGCAGATCGACGCCAAGTCCTACCCCGAGCTGATGCAGATCATGAAGACGCTCGAGGGCCACTACAAGGACCTGTGCGACATCGAGTTCACCATCGAGCGCGGCAAGCTGTGGATGCTGCAGACCCGGGTGGGCAAGCGCACCGCGGCGGCCGCGTTCCGGATCGCCGTCCAGCTCGTCGACCAGGGCATGATCGACCTCGACGAGGCGCTGTCGCGGGTCACCGGCGAGCAGCTCGCGCACCTGATGTTCCCCCGTTTCGACACGACCACCGACGTCAAGAGGATCGCCAAGGGCATCAGCGCCTCGCCGGGGGCCGCCGTCGGCAAGGCGGTCTTCGACTCCGGCCGGGCGGTCGAGCAGGCGGCGGCCGGCGAGCAGGTGATCCTGGTCCGGCGCGAGACCAACCCCGACGACCTGCACGGCATGATCGCCGCGCGCGGCATCCTCACCAGCCGCGGCGGCAAGACCAGCCACGCGGCCGTGGTGGCCCGCGGGATGGGCAAGACCTGCGTCTGCGGAGCCGACGAGCTGGAGGTCGACACCGCTGGCCGGAAGTTCACCCTCGCCGACGGCACGGTCGTGAGCGAGGGCGACATGATCTCGATCGACGGTTCTTCCGGTGCCGTGTACCTGGGCGAGGTCGCGGTGGTCGCCTCTCCGGTGGTCGAGTACTTCGAGGGCGGGCTCGCGCCCGCCGCCGACGAGCTGGTGAACGCGGTGCACACGATCATGCAGCACGCCGACGCCCGCCGCCGGCTGGGCGTCCGGGCCAACTCCGATACGGGCGAGGACTCGGCCCGCGCGGTGCGGTTCGGCGCCCAGGGCATCGGCCTGACCCGGACCGAGCACATGTTCCTGGGGGAGCGGCGCCAACTGGTCGAGCGGCTGATCCTGGCCGAGGACGAAGCTGGCCGGAAGGCGGCCCTGGATGCCCTGGAGCCACTGCAGCGCGGTGACTTCGTGGAGATCCTGGAGGCCATGGACGGGCTGCCGGTGACCATCCGGCTGCTGGACCCGCCGCTGCACGAGTTCCTGCCCGACCTGACCGAGCTGTCGGTCAAGATCGCGCTGGCCGGGGCAGACGCCACCGACCAGGACAAGAAGCTGCTGGAGGCGGTTCGCCGCCTGCACGAGCAGAACCCGATGCTCGGCCTGCGCGGCGTCCGGCTCGGCCTGGTCATCCCCGGTCTGTACGCGATGCAGGTGCGGGCGATCGCGCATGCGGCCGCCGACCGGGTGAAAGTCGGCGGCGACCCGAAGCCGGAGATCATGATCCCGCTGGTCGGCGCGGTGCAGGAGCTCGAGATCGCGCGCGAGGAGGTCGAGCGCGTGCTCGCTGAGGTGGCGCAGGAGGCCGGCGCGCGGGCGCACACGCTCATCGGCACGATGATCGAGGTGCCGCGGGCCGCGCTGACGGCCGGCCAGATCGCGCAGGCCGCCGAGTTCTTCTCGTTCGGCACGAACGACCTGACCCAGATGGGCTGGGGCTTCTCGCGCGACGACGTGGAGGGCTCGTTCTTCAGTCGTTACATCGACCTGGGCATCTTCGGCGTCTCCCCGTTCGAGACGCTCGACACCGAGGGCATCGGCCGGCTCGTCCGGATCGCCGTTCAGGAGGGCCGCCAGACCAGGCCCGACCTCAAGATCGGCGTCTGCGGTGAGCACGGCGGCGACCCCGAGTCGGTGCACTTCTTCCACTCGGCCGGGCTGGACTACGTGTCCTGCTCGCCGTTCCGGGTCCCGGTGGCCAGGCTTGAGGCCGGCCGGGCCGCCGTGCTGGAAGTAGCGGGAGGCAGCGACAGCCGGTGACCCCCGGCTACGACGGCCCGGCAGCGGCGCGGTGGGCAGCCGAGCCGTCGAAGCATGCGCGCAGCTCCGGGCGCGGTCCCTTCATCAAGGACCGCGCCCGCGTGCTGCACAGTGCCGCGCTGCGCCGCCTGGCGGCCAAGACGCAGGTCGTCGCCGTCGGGTCGGCGGATGACTTTCCGCGGACCCGGCTCACGCATTCGCTGGAGTGCGCGCAGATCGGCCGCGAGCTTGGCGCGGTGCTGGGCTGTGATCCGGACCTGGTTGACGCGGCCTGCCTGGCGCACGACCTGGGACATCCACCCTTCGGACATAACGGAGAGTCCGCCCTCGCGGAGCTTGCCGCAGGCTGCGGCGGCTTCGAGGGAAACGCGCAGAGCCTGCGGCTGCTGACCCGGCTGGAAGCCAAGGTGCCCGGCGCCGGGCTCAACCTGACCCGCGCGACCCTGGACGCCACCCTCAAGTACCCGTGGCTGGCTCCCCGTGGTGGCGAGCCCCGTGATGGCGAGCCCCGTGGTGAGGAGCCCGCGCAGCAGAAATACGGCGCCTACGCCGACGACGCTGCGGTGTTCGGCTGGATCCGCGACGGCGCCCCGGCGGGCCGGGCCTGTCTCGAAGCGCAGGTCATGGACTGGGCCGACGATGTGGCCTACTCGGTGCACGATCTCGAGGACGGGCTGCACGCCGGCCTGATCCAGCTCGGCCAGCTGCGCGACCCGGCCGAGCGCGAGCTAGTGACCGAGCTGACCCTGGCGACCTACTGCCCGCCGGACTCGGCCACCTCCGGCGAGCTGAGCGAGGTGTTCGCCCGCCTGCTGGAACTCGACTTCTGGCCATGGCGCTTCGATGGCGGCCCGAGCGCGGCCGCGGCGGTCAAGCACCTGACCAGCGAGCTGATCGGCCGGTTCTGCGGCTCCGCGGAACAGGCGACCCGGCGCCGCGGCCAGCCCTCCCTGCCCAGGTACGCGGCGGACCTCGTCGTCCCGCGCCAGCAGCGGCTGGAGTGCGCGCTGCTCAAGGGCGTGACGGCGCACTACGTCATGAGCCGGCCCGGCGCGGCGGCGGCCCAGGCGCGCGAGCGGCAGCTCATCACCGAGCTGACTCAGGCCGTGCTTTCCGGTGCGCCCGCCGCGCTGGATCCGATGTTCGCGGCGGCGTTCGACAGCGCCGCGGACGACAGCGCCCGGTGCCGCGTCGTGATCGACCAGATCGCCTCGCTCACCGATACCTCGGCCATTTCCTGGCACCAGCGGCTCTGCGCCTGATCCGCGCCACCCGACACGGCTAACGTAGGTCGTGACCATCACCGGAAGGATTAGTCGATGCCCGCAGCGCAGACCTATGTGATCGTCGGGGCCAGCCTGGCCGGCGCCAAGGCGGCGGAGACGCTGCGCGGCGAAGGCTTCGACGGCGCGATCGTGCTCCTCGGCGCGGAGGACGAGCGCCCCTACGAGCGGCCGCCCCTGTCCAAGGACCTCCTGCTCGGCAAGGCGGACCGGGAGTCGGCCTTCGTCCATGAGCCGGGCTGGTATGCCGAGCACGACGTCGATCTGCGCCTGGGTACCCGGGTGACGTCGATCGACCGGTCCGGTCACCAGGTGCGGCTGGAGGACGGCTCGTCGGTCGGCTACACCAAGCTCCTGCTCACCACCGGCGCCTCGCCGCGCCGGCTGCCGGTGCCCGGTGCCGACCTGGCTGGCCTGCTGTACCTGCGGACCCTCGGCGACAGCGAGGCCCTGTCGGCGGTGCTCAAGGGCGGCGGCCACGTGGTCATCGCCGGGGCGGGCTGGATCGGCCTGGAAGTGGCCGCCGCCGCCCGGCAGGCTGGCTGCGAGGTCACCGTCGTGGAACCCGACTCCGCGCCGCTTTACCGGTGGGTCGGTCCCGAGCTCGGCGACGTCTTCGCCGACCTGCATCGCAGCCACGGCGTCACGTTCCGGCTCGGCGAGACAGTCAGCGAGCTACGCGGCGACCTCGCGGACGGCTCGGGGTCGGTCGGCGCGGCGCGCGGCTCGGTTCGTGAGGTGCTGACCTCGGCGGGCGCCGAGATCGCCGCCGACATCGTCATCGCCGGGATCGGTGCGGTGCCGAATGTCGGCCTGGCGGCCGACGCCGGGCTGGAGGTCGACAACGGCGTCCTGGTGGATGAGTCACTGCGCACCTCGGACCCGGACATCTTCGCGGCGGGCGACGTGGCGAACGCGTTCAACCCGCTGCTCGGCCACCGGATCCGGGTCGAGCACTGGTCCAACGCACTGAACGGCGGGCCCGCCGCGGCCAGGGCCATGCTGGGCCGGCCGGTCTCCTACGACCGGGTGCCCTATTTCTTCAGCGACCAGTACGACCTGGGCATGGAGGCCGCCGGGGTGCCCGAGCCTGGCGGTTACGACCAGGTGGTCTACCGGGGGGAGCCGGAGTCACTGGAGTTCATCGCGTATTGGCTGAGCGACGGGTCCGTGGTGGCGGGCATGAACGTCAACGTCTGGGACGTTAACGACGGCATCCAGGCGCTGATCAGGTCGGAAGCCGCCGTGGACGTGGCCCGGCTGACTGACCCGGACGTCCCGCTCACCGACCTGCTAACCTGACGGGCTCCGGCGACGCAGCCGGTCATGATTGACGCATTCTGGGCTAGACCATACGGGCAGCGCGTAGTCCTTCGGGTGCGTCGGTGCCCGCCACCTAATCGGTTGGTACCACACCGCCTGGCCGTAATACCGTGCCAGTCGTGCCCATCCATGATGACGAGATCCGAGCCACGGTCGAGCAGGTGCACCGCCTGGTGGCGGCCCAGTGCCCGCAATGGGCTGACCTTCCGGTGACACCCCTGCCCGACGAGGTGGAGGGTACCGACCACGTCCTCTATCGGATCGGCGACGAGCTCGTCGCCCGGATGCCCAAGATCGCCTGGGCGGTCGACCAGGCCGATTCCGACGCACTGTGGCTGCCCGTGCTGGCGTCCCACCTACCGGTGCGGATTCCCGTCCCGCTGCATCTGGGCGAGCCGGGTGCGGGGTACCCGTGGCGGTGGAGCCTGGTGCCGTGGATCGTGGGGAGCACGCCGCCCAGGCTCGGTTGCGATGACGTGCCCCTGGCCCGCGATGTGGCAGCCTTCGCTCGCGCCCTGCATGGGGTGGATCCGGCCGGAGGTCCGGTCAAGCCGCCGGGTTCGCGCGGGTCAGCGCTGCGCCACGCCGATGACGGCGTCCGCCGGGTGCTGCCCCGGCTCGCCGAGCATGACGACGGCTTCGACGTGACTGCGGCCGAGGCGGCCTGGGGCGCCTGCCTGGCCGCTCGTGACTGGGACCGCGACCCAGTATGGATCCATGGTGATCTGCAGCCGGGCAACCTGATCACCGACCGCGGCCGACTGGCTGCGGTCATCGACTTCGGTGCGCTTGGCCTCGGCGATCCGGCACCGGACGTGGCTCCGGCGCTGTGGACCTTCACCGGCGCGGCCCGGGACGCCTACCGGGAGGCGATCGGGTACGACGACGCTACCTGGCGCCGCGCCTGCGGCTGGGCCCTGGCACCGTCGCTGACCGGCATCGACTACTACCGGCACGCCTTCCCGCGCATGGCCGAGCACGGCCGCCGCATGGTCCGCGCGGTGATCGCCGAACTGGCATGAGCGCCTGCACTGCTACCGGCTGTCGGTGGGCAGAGCGGCGAACTCGGTGTGGGCTTGGTCGATGGAGAACGCCCTCGAAACCGCACCCCCAGTTCCCTCAGGCGGCCGCTGACCGGGGCTTAGCGGTCGCCTCTGGGCTGGCCGAGGATGGCCCGGACGGCCTGGTCGGTGTCGGACAGGTCGTCGAGGGCCGCATCCGCGCCGGCCTCCGCGAGGTCCTCGACGCTGAAACTTCCGGTGGCGACGCCCACCGCCCGCGCGCCCACGGCCAGGGCGGCCTCGATGTCCAGCGGCGTGTCTCCCACCAGCACCGTGCGGTCGCCGGTGAAGTCCTCGCCGTAGCGCGCCGCTGCGTTGCGCTGCGCCACCGGGACGAGGTCCGCGCGGATCTCGCTCTCGGTGCCGTAGGCGCCCGCGTCCAGGTCGAGATGGTGGGTCAGGCCCAGGCTGCCCAGCTTCACGTCGGCCATCGCGCGCACGTTGCCGGTCAGCACCGACTGGATCACCCGGACGCCTGGGCGGGCCTGCGCTACGGCTGCGAGAGCTGCGGAAACTCCGGGCAGGACGCACCCTCTCGCGCTGATGCGGCCCGCCAGCGACGGCGCATGGGCAGCCTGGATCGCCTGGAACTCGTCGATCTGGCCGCGGGCGTCGGGTATCCCGGCTCCGGTCAGGATGTCCAGCGCGATGGCGCGGTCGGTGCGCCCGGCCATCGACACCGAGACCGAGACGACCGGCAACTCCCGGCCGAACATCTCCCGGAACGCGATCTCGTAGATCGCGCGGCCGACGCCGCCGGCGTTGATGAGAGTGAGATCGACATCCCAGAGCACGAGCAGGCTGGCCACGCGGGGAGGCTATCAGGCCGAATTCAGCGGCGATCGCGCCAGCCCGGGCCGCCGAGCGCGGCGCGGAAGAGCCCGGCCGAGACTAGACTCGTCGCGACGACATGACGCACGAGGGGCGGAGGGCTGACGTGCCAGGCCGGATCCGCGACGAGGACATTGCCCTGGTTCGCGAGCGCTCGGCCGTGGATGAGGTGGTGGGGGAGTACCTCCAGCTTCGTAATGCGGGCGGCGGGTCGCTGAAGGGCCTATGCCCGTTCCACGATGAGAAAACACCGTCGTTCAATGTGACTCCCGCTCGCGGCCTCTGGTACTGCTTCTCCTGCGCCGAGGGCGGCGACGTCATCCGCTTCGTGCAGAAGATCGACAACCTGGGCTTCGCGGAGGCGGTCGAGCGCCTCGCGGCCAGGATCGGCATCGAGCTGCGCTACGAGCAGGGTGGCCACGTTCCGGGCCAGGAGCAGACCCTGCGGCGCAGGCTGATTCAGGCGCACCGGGCGGCGGCCGATTTTTACCTCGAACGACTCGGCAGCGCCGATGCGATCGCCGGGCGCGACTTCCTGTCGTCGCGCGGCTTCGAGCGAGCCGACGCGGAGCGGTTCGGTGTCGGGTACGCGCCTGCCGAGTGGGACACCCTGACCAAGCACCTGCGCGGGCGCGGCTTTACCGAGCAGGAACTGCTCACCGGCGGCCTGGCCAGCCAGGGCAGGCGCGGCCTGATCGACAAGTTCCGGGGTCGCCTGATCTGGCCGATCGCGGACCTGACGGGCGACGTGATCGCCTTCGGGGCCCGGAAACTGCGCACGGACGACGACGGCCCCAAATACCTGAACACGCCAGAGACCCCGCTGTTCAAGAAGAGCTCGGTGATGTACGGCGCGGACCTCGCCCGGCGGGAGATCTCGCAGCGCCGCCAGGCGGTGATCGTGGAGGGCTACACCGACGTGATGGCCTGTCACCTGGCGGGCATCGGCACGGCCGTGGCCACCAGCGGGACGTCCTTCGGCGAGGGTCACGTCGCGATCCTGCGCCGCCTGCTGATGGACGCCAGCCAGTTCCGCGGCGAGGTGATCTTCACTTTTGACGGGGACGCCGCCGGGCAGAAGGCCGCGCTGCGCGCGTTCGGCCTGGAGGAGAAGTTCGTCACGCAGACCTTCGTTGCCGTCCAGCCGGATGGGCTCGACCCATGCGACCTGCGCCTGAAGCAGGGTGACGCGGCAGTCCGTGACCTGATCGCCCGTCGCGTGCCGCTGTTTGAGTTCGCGATCCGCAGCGTGCTGAACGACCACGACCTCAATACGGCGGAGGGCCGTCTCGCCGCGCTGGACGCCGCCGCGCCGATCGTGGCCAAGATCAAGGACCGGAGCCTGCGGCAGCTCTACGCGGTCAGCCTGGACCGGTGGACGGGCATCATGAACGAGGGCTTCGTGCTGGAGCGGGTCGGGCAGCATGCCGGCTCGCAGTCGGCCCCGCAGCTGAGCGGGCGCGGCCGGGGCGGCCCGGGCGGCCGGGCCGGCCGGCCGGCCGATGGCCGCGGCGGCGGGCCAGCCGAGGGCAGTCCGGCCGCGAACGTGCCGCGGCAGCGGGCTGGCGAGCTCGCCGAGTACGACTCGCGTGACCCGGTGATCCAGGTGGAGCGCGAGGCGCTCAAGCTGGCCGTGCAGCGGCCGGCGCTGTGTGGCCCGGCCTTCGATGCGCTCGGGCTCGGCTGCTTCACCGCGCCCGTGCACGCGGCGGCGTTCGAGGTCGTCGCCGGCTGCGGCGGCACCTCGTCGGCGGGGGGCGGCCGCGAGTGGGCCGAGCGGCTGCGCAATGCGGCTCCCGACGACCACGTGCGGGCGTTCATCACCCAGCTCGCGGTGGAGCCGATGCGGGCGCCGGGGGTCGACGGGGAGCCCGACGCGCGGTATATCGAGGCGCAGTTCGCACGGGTGGAGGAGCTGTCGCTGAGCCGTGACATCGCCCGGGTCAAGTCGCGGCTGCAGCGGATGAACCCGGTCACCGAGCAGGCCGAGTACAACCGGATGTTCGGCGATCTCGTGGCCCTCGAGCAGCGCCGCAAGGTGCTCTCCGGGCCCGCCGCAGATGCCCTGCAGTAACGGCATGCACACGATCGGCCGGCCGCGTTACTACCGTTAAGGTGACAATATTGAGTCCCCGCAACGGCCGATTCCTGACGCACACTGGTCCCCATGAGCGTTACGGCTGCACCCCGTGTTGACCAGGTAGCAGATCTCATCGCTCAGGCGCGGGAACGCGGGACGATCACGATGACCGAGCTCGCCGCGGCCTTTGAGCGACACGATTTCCCCCAGCAGGCTGTGGACGAGGTCCTCAAGCTGCTTGCTGACGAGGGCGTCGAGGTGATGGAGGTCCAGCAGGACGAGGTCGAGGAGACCCGGCCCGCCGCCGGGGCCGACGCGGCCCGCCGCGCCGCGACCGGCGACCTGGTACGGATCTACCTGCGGGAGATTGGCCGGGTGCCGCTGCTGACGGCTCAGGACGAGGTGGAGCTCGCCAAGGCCATCGAGGCCGGCTTGTTCGCCGAGGAAAAGCTGCAGAACGGGTTCCCGGCCGATGCCGGGAATGGCGTGCTGATGGGCGAGCTGGCCCTGGTCGCCGCCGACGGGCTGCGGGCCAAGCAGCGGCTGATCGAGGCCAACCTGCGGCTGGTGGTCTCCATCGCCAAGCGCTACATCGGCCGCGGGCTGGTGTTCCTGGACCTGATCCAGGAGGGAAACCTCGGGCTGATCCGCGCGGTGGAGAAGTTCGACTACACCAAGGGCTACAAGTTCTCCACGTACGC
>Ga0066790_10000803_pt1 | contig 12620 bp, 12 predicted proteins | sample OrgsoiDNA2013050_FD_70963 | JGI IMG/M metagenome (GOLD analysis project Ga0066790, IMG submission 70963) | Permafrost soil microbial communities from the Arctic, to analyse light accelerated degradation of dissolved organic matter (DOM) -... | ecosystem: Environmental > Terrestrial > Soil >...
GAAGCCGCCGCTTGGTGCTTTCTGGAAGTCGACGGATGGTTATGCTGGCCATGATTGCAATGATAGCACTGCACTCAATGATTGCAAGGTGGCATATTAGGTCTTAGGCCATGGCCTTTCGACAAAAACCTGACGATGGAGAATCGAAGCGGCTCGCTAACGGCAGTTGTGGCTCCGGAATCCCACGACCTGACACCTGACCCACTGGACCGATCCCCCGACTTTGCAATTGCTCGCTCTCCGGCAACCCCTTCCCACGTTCCGCATCCAAGTAAGTGGCAGAACTGCAGCGTCTTCCCCTTCGGCCTCGCTGAGCGGAGAGGGGTTGAGGGGGAAGGTCGCCGCGGTCGCCTCTTCGCCGGAAGGTAGCTTTCGACTCTCTCCCGCGCGCGCAGGGAGGCGCTGATGGCCACGCTTCTGCGACAGTCTCGCAATTTCGATAAACTAGATTTATGAAACCGTCGTTGCGCGGCATCGCTCTTCTCTTCTCGCTTCTGGCTCTCACACTAACTGCTTTCCCGGCCCGCGCCCAGGAAGGGCCGCTCGAAAATACTCAGCCAAAAGATACGACGGTTGACGAGATCATCCAGAAATTTGCCGCCAAGGAAAAAGAATTTAAGGCGGCGCGCGATCTCTATACCTACCGCCAGGACATCAAGGTGATGACGCTCGACGGCGAGACCGTCACCGGCGAATATCACGAGGTCTTCGACGTCCTTTACAACGACAAAGGGCAGCACATCGAGAACGTAGTGTTCGCACCGCAGTCCTCACTGGAACAGGGCGGACTCTCACTCGACCAGGGCGACGTGCAGGACTTCCGCAACCGCCTGCCCTTCGTGCTCACCAGCGATGAAATCGGGGAATACAACATTCTCTACGTCGGCCAGCAGCAGGAAGACGAACTGGGTTGTTATGTCTTCGACGTTGCCCCCAAACAAATCGTCGGAAAGAAGCGCTATTTCCAGGGGCGCATCTGGGTTGACGGCAGCGACTTCCAGATCGTCAAGACCTACGGGCAGGCGGTTCCGGAAATTCGCGACACCAAGAAAAAAGGCAAGGAAGAGCACCTCTATCCTAAGTTCACGACTTGGCGGCAGCAGATCGACGGCAAGTACTGGTTCCCCACCTACACCCGCGCCGACGACACGCTGCACTTCAACCTGAACGATGTGCATATCCGGGAAATCGTGAAGTACGAGGACTACAAGCGCTTCGGCAGCAACGTGAAGATTCTGTACGAAGGCAAGGAAATCCCCAAGGCCGATCAGAAGCCCGGAACTCCGGACCAGAAGAAGCCGGACGACAAGGCGCCGGACCCGCCGCAAAAATAGCTTACTGATTTCGGATACTCGCCTGTGCGGGGTCAGTGCGAGGACGGTGCCTTGCCTTGCTTCTTGGCGGAGGCGGCGGGGTCAGCCGTTCCGATGAGCGGGACTAACTTTCCTTCGCCATGTTCGAACGATAAAAACTTTCCGTCGTGGACGCAGGCCACCGGGGACCCCGGACCGTCCGGCAAGGCAAAGCGCCTGATCACGGCTCCGTCCTGCGCGTTTAATTCATAGATGTCGCCGTCGTCCTTCGGGTCTACGAGGGCGTACAGGTTCTGGTCGCTGGCGATCAGCGTGTCGATCTGCGTGCCCTTCGGAAGCTTCGGGTGAATGGCTCGAATCATCCCGGCTTCGTTGACCTCGAGCAGCGGAAACTCCGTCTTACTCTGAACGATGAGGATGGAAACGCCATGGGGCACGAGTCGCGAGGGGGCAATGTAAACGGCCACACCCTTGCCAGCGCTGTCTTTCATCTCGAACATCGTTTCCGGCGCATCGCCTTTTTTGGGAATCTCCACAAATCTCAGAAACTTCGCGTCGTCTTGCAGCAGTGCTAGTCTGGGCGACCGGTCCTGCTTGTCGAATCCCATGGCGAGAAACGTACCGGACGGAAATACGCCGACGCGCTGCACGGAGAACGCATCGTCCATTTGCAGCTTCTTCTTATAGTTTCCCTGGCGGTCAAAGATCACGATGTAGTCGTGACGGTCCGCGAGGTTCCTCGTGACCTCGTGCTTTGTTCCGTCCGATGTGATATACGCTTCTTTGCCTTGCTTATCCTCCGATGCGGCAATCACGAGGAACGCTACATTCGATTCCGATGCGTAGTAGCCCTTCCGCAGCACGTCGTAGAGATCGGTGAGTTGATCGAGCCGGAACTCGTGAGCCTCTCCGGAGGAAGGGATCGACACGAGCTGCTCAACGGGAAAGGAGTTCGGTAAAGATTGCAGCATGATGTCGACGAAGACAGTTCCGTCGCTCGTACATTGGAACGGCAGGGCGATCGCGGGCGAGGCTGCGACGCCGGCGACTGGCTCTCGGCGCTCGAAGGAGATGCTGTACAACGGCGCGACGGACGATGCGGATTGCACTGCGGTCCGCTGCTCTGCTGGCTTCTGACCTGACGCGAAAATAGCGATCGATAGAGGGATGATGAACCGGGCAATCTTCCCGCGCATGATTTGCCTCAATACAGGATCGTCGCAAGCAACCCCAGCCCGCTAGTAGAACAAATACTTCCGCCACTTGTCGTCACTCCGCCCCATCAGCCGCATGATATGCCGGCTGGTGTGGAGGTTGAAGGCGCGGGGCTCTCGCATGAGCTTCATGCCGGATTCCAGCGGAGTCTGGTTGCCCTTGCGGCGGTTGCAGGAGTGGCAGCAAGCGACCAGGTTCTCCCAGGTGGACGAGCCCCCGCGGGAGCGCGGGATCACGTGATCGAGCGTGAGTTCGCCCGACGGCAGCACCGTGGCGCAGTACTGGCAGGTGTTGCGGTCGCGCAGCAGAATGTTTTTGCGCGAGAGGGCGCGGCTCTGGTGCGGGATGCGGCGATATTCGAGCAGGCGGATCACCGAGGGCAGTCGCATGGCGACACGCGCGGCATGCAGGAAGTGTCCGTTCTCCTCTTCGGTCATGGCCACGCCCTTGAGCACGAGCACGAGCGCGCGGCGGGCGGCGCAAACGTTGATCGGTTCGTAAGACGCGTTAAGCACGAGGACGGGCGCGAGCAGGGCGTGGCCGTCGCCGGGGCGGTGCGCAGCCGCCGGCGGGAACAGGCCGGCGGCTAGCCGCGATGTTGGAGTCGCGTCGTGTTCCATCCTCGGTGACATAGATCCTCGGGGGCTAAAGCCCCAAATCTTCCTGCCCTCTCATCGCGGCGCTGAAGCGCCGCTCTTCCACGGTTGCTAACGCGGTATCGTTGCCTGACGCCGCATCGTTGCTGCCGCCGTGCCGGTTACGAATGCCTCTTCATCTACCCAGCCGCTTCGCCGGATTTATCCCGCCGCCCGCGCTGGTTCGGCCTCGAATTCGACCTCATCCATCCCCGCGTCCGCATATTTAGATGCCAGTTTCATGGTGCGGGCTACCGTCGCCACCCATACCTTGGCGGCACCAGCCCGGCGCAGCACGCGGGCGCATTCCGACGCTGTCGTGCCCGTGGTGTAAACATCATCTACGAGGAGGACTTCGCGGCCAGTGACTTCCGTGGCACGCGCGACCGTGAACGCTCCACGCATATTTTCGCGGCGCTGGTGGCTGGTCAGGCCGATCTGCGAATGCGTGTCGCGAGTGCGCAGGAGAATGTCGGCGCGAGGCTTTAGGCGCCCGCCTTGGGCAAGATACTTGAGGGCAGCACGCGCGATCGACTCAGCTTGATTAAATCCGCGCTGATGGCGCTTACCCTTAAAGAGCGGGACAGGGATAACCAGCACCGTCGCCTGCTCAAACGAGGCATCAAGCGCAGCGATGGACTCCGCCAGCATACGCCCCAGAACGCCCGCCGCTGGACGCACTCCGTTAAACTTCAGCAGATGGATGAGTTCGCGCAAGCCGCCGTCATAGCTGCCGTAGGCAACCGCACGATCAAACGGACGCTCGACGCGGCGGCAGACCGGGCAGATGCGCAGACCGCTGGCGTCATCGATCGCATACGACGACAACACGCGATCCCCGCAGACCGAGCAGACTTTGCCGCGGATGGCTTGGATCTTTTCCAGGCAATCCGGGCACACCGGTAGCCGCGAAATATTCAGTAGCGGCGCGGCGCATATGCGGCAGTCGGAGGGGAACAGAACGGAGAAGAGGCTCTCGGCGGCGCCGCGAATCCAAGCTTGACTAGTCCCTATGGCGGCGGAAAAAGGCTTGCGAGAAACAATACTCGGCCCAGCTACCGCCACACTGCTCTGGCTAGCCCGGATTCGGTCCTCGCTACTGCTGAAGACGGCCTCCTCGTTACTGGCGGCGGCGTCGTGCGCCCGCAGCCTGTGTCCTATCCCGCAGTATAACGGCGACTGCCGCCGCTAGGCAACGTTGCGGCTGGACGTAGCCGCTGATTTTCCCGCTACCGGCTTGCCCGGCGTTGTAGTAGCCGGTCCCGGCTTTCCCGGCATCATCCGGGGCGCGTCGGAAAGGCGCTCGCGCACCGGCGTGAAAATCAGCCGGTAATCGCGGCGAAAGCATTCTCCGCAGCGCACCGGTTGCATCAGCAGCAGGGGCAGAATCAGGCGCTCCGTCAAGGTACGGCGCCGCGAACGAAAGCCACTTTCGCTGCCACAATCCCGGCAACGATATGAAGAGATCAAGGGTCGATCGGGGGAGTCGCTCATCACAGTACACCTCAGAATCACAAAACCGACGAAGGGGCGGGAACCGAGTAACACAATTCTACACCCGATGCGCGGTGAAAGGTTGCACCGCTTCGCAGCAACCAAAATCCGACGTGCCGACGCCTGACGCCCGGCACCCGTCGTCTATAATCATCCCGTAGGCAGCCGGACCGGGCGGTCGCTCTTGTCGCGTCAAGTGATGAGGGAGGAAAGTCCGAACTCCGCAGAGCAGTGTGCCGGATAACGTCCGGGAGGGGGGTGGCCCATTCTTGCGTGTTCTTCAGCGCACGGGTGGGAGATTCCTCGACGGAAAGTGCCACAGAAAACATACCGCCGCGGCGGCAACGCCGGGGTAAGGGTGAAAAGGTGCGGTAAGAGCGCACCGCCGCGGCAGCAATGCAGCGGGCAGGGCAAACCCCACACGGAGCAAGACCAAATAGGGAGGAAGTCCCGGTGTAGCTTTGAGCAATGAGCCGTGAGCAATGAGCAACCTGCGCTCGATCTTGCTCACCGCTCATAGCTCATTGCTCACAGCTACACCGGGACACGTGCCGGCTCGGTGCGTCAAACCTCCGGGTAGGTCGCTAGAGCCGCGCAGCGATGCGCGGCCCAGAGGAATGGCCGTCCAGCCCCGGCTCGCCGGGGCGGACAGAATTCGGCTTACAGGTCCGGCTGCTATACATTTTTTGCTATCAATCTCTTCCAAACTCAATTAATGAAAGACTGCTATGGCCGCCTTGCTCGAGAAAGGCGCATCTCGCAAGCCACCGCCAGTGCATTCATTCCTTAACATCTGCTAGCATGACGGTTTGTGAGGTGTCCATGCCCCAATTTGTGATTGAGCGGGAGATCCCGGGCGCAGGTAGTTTGTCGGATGCGGAGCTCCAGGCCGTCGCCAGAAAGTCAGTCGGCGTGCTGAAGGAAATGGGGCCGGAGATCAAGTGGCTGCACAGCTACGTCACAGGCGACAAAGTCTATTGTGTTTACCTTGCGCCGGACGAGGAAACGGTTCGCGAGCACGCCCGCCGCGGAGGTTTTCCGGCGAATCGCGTCTCAGCAGTACGGCGCCTGATTGATCCCAACACCGCAAATTGACTTAAACAGATTTTTTGCGTCAGAAGACCTGGTTACACGTCTTTCCGAAGAGCCTCACGGACCGCTTGCTCGACCGGCATCGCCCAACCCTCCATCCATGCCGTCAGACCTGCAGCATTGCCCAACGTTCGGCGCGCGAATTCCAGGGCCTTCTCCAGCCTTGCGCGCTCGGTCGGCGTGAGGGGCGCGCCCAATCGTTGGCGAAGTGCGGCGGCGGCGCCGGCCAGGTGCAGCGACTGCTCGGCGTTCGATTGCGCGGCGGCGCTTGCCGCCAGACATTCGAGCACCCGGGCGATGCCACGTTTATGCCCCAACTCCTGGAACATCCGGAGGCTTTCGCCGTAGAGACGGCGCGCCTCGGCGTCATTGCCTAGATCGCAACTTAGACCTGCCAGATCGGAAAGGGCGCTGGCAATTCCCCAGCCGTCGCGCAGTTCGCGGAAGGCCGCCAGACTTTGTTCACAAAATGAGCATGCGGCCACCAAGTCCGCTTTCTCCCGCGCCACGTCGCCCTGATAATTCAGCGTCCAAGCCACCCCGGCGCCATCTCCGGCCTTGTGGAACATCGCCAGACACTCGTCGTAAAGCAAAGATGCTCGGGCATAATCGCCCTGTAACTTGGTGATGTTGGCTAAATTGCTGAGGGCGCGGGCAATGTCAGCGGAGTCCCCCACTTCTTTCCATATTGCGACACATCGCTCGAAGAGCAGGGATGCAACAGGAAGATCGCCACGATCGCGGGCGTTAACGGCCAACGCATTCAACGCGACGGCGACGCCGCGGTTGTCGTTAAGCTCGAGACAGGTTTCGAGGCTATCTTCGAGCATTTGCTGTGCGGAGTTGTAGTCGCCCTGTTCCCCCGACAAGACAGCGGCCGCGAATAACAGGCGCGCGCGGAGCTTGGGGCGCGCCGCGGTTCCTTCCATCGCAAGCAGTCTCGCAATTGCGTCCCGGCCCTCCGCAAGATGTTCCCGCGTCTCCCAGAAGCGAAACAGAGCGGCGCCAAGGCGGAGGCCCCACTCCGCATCCCCGGTCTTGATCAAATAATCGAGCGCCAGGTGCAAGTTGTCATGCTCGACCTCAAAACGATCCAGCCATTCGGGATGAGCCGCCATATCCTCGGCACCCTCTTCCGCCAGCACGAGGTAATACGCGGCATGAGCGCGTCGCGTCGCAGCTTCATCGTCGCTCCCGGCCAGGCGTTCGAGTGCATACTCGCGGATGGTGGAGAGCATGAGGAATCGCGTTTCCGTATCCACCTGCTCCACTTGTTGTGCCAGGCTTTTGTCCACCATCGAAGCCATGCCGTCGAGGATGTCGAGGCCCAGGTCGGCCTTGGTATCGCACACCGCTTCCGCCGCTTCTAGGGTGCAGCCGCCGGCAAACACGGAAAGCCTCCGAAAGAGAGTCTGTTCCGCGGCATTGAGCAGACCGTAACTCCAATCCACCGTGCTGCGAAGAGTCTGTTGCCGGGTTGGCAGATCGCGGGCGCCGCCGGTCAAAAGACTCAGACGGCTTTCGAGACGTGCCAACATGGCAGCCGGAGAAAGCAGCTTGATTCGCGCCGCCGCCAGCTCGATGGCCAAGGGCAAGCCGTCCAAGCGGGCGCAGATGGCCGCCACTGCGGCTGAATTGTCCCGAGCGAGCGCAAATTCGCGCTTCACTGCCTGCGCGCGTTCCACGAAGAGCGCCACTGCAGGAAGCCGCGAAAGCACCTCCAGCGGCGGAACCGATTTGAGGTCCGGCAGCGCCAGAGGTGGCACAGGGAATTCATGTTCGCCATAGACGTGAAGAGGCGCCTGGCTTGTGACCGCAACCTTAAGCTTAGGACCGGTAGTGAGCAACTGAGTCACCACCGGCGCGCCGGAAACGAGGTGCTCGAAATTGTCCAGCAAGAGAAGCATCGGCTGATCGAGGCCGCTCACATACTGTTTCAAACTCTCCTGCGACGACTGGTTCACGGTTTCGCGCACTCCCAATGCTTGCGCAATCGTAGAGGCGATCAATCCACAATCGCTCACCGCCGACAGAGGCACAAAGCAAACTCCTCCTGGAAATTCGGCGGCAGCGTCGGCCGCCATCTGCAAGGCGAGCCGGGTCTTCCCGATGCCGCCCGGACCGGTAAGAGTCACAAGCTGCACGTCGATGCGGCTCAAGAGCTGGCGCAGAGCAATCGCCTCTTGCTCGCGCCCAATCAAAGCGGTCCGCTGCACCGGCAGATGGTTGGGACGAGGCTCGGAATACGGTACGGGCGCGTCGGCAATGCGGTCGCGCACTGCGGCAAGGTCGCGGGCCAGATCCCGAGTAGAAGCGTAACGCTCCGCTGGGTTCTTGGCCAGGCAACGCTCCACGATCCAAACGAAGGGAGGGGGCGATTGCGGCATCCTCGTTCCTAGGCGCTCGGGCTCGTCACGAAGGATCGCAGCCGTGGTCTCCGCATAAGTCTTTTTCCGGAATGCAGGACATCCTGTGACCATCTCGTACAGCACCGACCCGAAAGAAAACTGGTCGGAACGAAAATCAACTTCGCCCCCCGTGGCTTGCTCCGGCGACATATAGCCGACCGTGCCCATTACCATCCCCCGCTGCGTGATGCTGGTCGAAGCGTCCGAATCCCGGGGATGGTTAACCGGCCGCAGTTTCGCCAGGCCGAAATCCAGAATCTTAGCCGTAGCCTCCCCAGAAACGATCAGATTTTCCGGCTTCAAATCGCGGTGAACGATCCCTGTCGCGTGCGCTTGGGCGAGAGCATCGGCAATCTGCGCGCCAATTGCGACAGCTTTGCGGAACGGAACCGGGCCATTGGCTAACTGTTCTCGCACCGTCTCCCCAACCACCAGTTCCATGGCGATGAAGCGAGTCCCGTTTACCTGACCAAGTTCATAGATGGTGACAATGTTCGGATGATTGAGTGCGCTGGCGGAGCGGGCTTCCTGCTCGAAGCGCAACAAAGCGTCGGGATGAGAGCAGTTCTCCTGAGAAAGAGTCTTAATGGCGACCTCGCGTTCCAGGCGAGTGTCCCGGGCGCGATAGACCTCGCCCATACCGCCGGCGCCCAATCGCTGGAGAATCTCGTAATTTCCGAAGCGAGTACCGGGCGATAACGTTGATGATGATGGGTTGTCCGGCGGGCTCATGAACCTCGGTGTGGCGCAGCGAATCTCTCTGCGAAACTGCTTGCCGCCACAACCAGCCTCGCAGAAGTTCCGATATGTGCGTTTATGATACTCCAGATTTGATGAGACGATTCATGGATGTTCGGTCGCTGCCAGCTCTCGCTGAAAAACCGCGCAGCGGTGATCGCCAAACATGCGGAGTGGCGTCGGACCAATCAGTTCGTTGGCGAGGTTCGCATTCGCCTCGCGCTAGGACGCATCCTGCGCCTTCGGCGAGGCGAACGTCTGCCGGATGCGGTTCCACTCCTCGGTCGAGAACAGGCGCGGACCTACCTCGATCAGGCGCGGCGTCATATTGAAGACGGCGACGCGGGTCCAAGGGCGGCCGTCGCGCATGCGCAGACCCTTTTCGTTCAGGTCGCTGACGATGCTCGAATACGGGAAGTCCTGCACCAGCAGTTCCATCATCAGCATGAGTGTACGGTTTTCGATGGGATCGATCTCCAGGCGCTGGCAGTCGTCGGAGATGCGCAGGCCGTAGGGGATATCTTCGTTGAATGCACCTGCGGTCGGCGCCTCTGACTCGGGCAGCTCACGCCGCCATTCGATCGAGACCATTTGCCATCCCGCAGCCGTGCGCTGCTGAATGACTTCGGGACTAAACGGCCCTGACATAACATCGCGAATTCGTTCAAAATGCGCCATGGCAGCCCTCTCCTAACCTTTCTGAGCCGGTCTTCGGCGGAAATCTGCGGGCAATTCGCATGCCACGATTTTCCCGGGGCGCGAAACTCTCAAATCGCTGCCAGGCAATGAAATAGGAATAGAGTGTGCCTCGGCATCAGAGCTCTTGCTGTCCGCTTGCGCAAATGACTGTTCGCTTTCGGACGCATCTCGCCACCAGCGAATAGAACGCAGCCCAGTGCAACGCCCCGTGTACGGAATACCATTTTTCGCGCAGACCCTCACTCGAACGCGTACAATCGCTTGACCTTTTTCGGGTACTGTCGGTTTCCTCAACCCGAGACGTCGGGCGGGAACCAGCCGGAGGGCTTGTGGGCGACGAATCTCAAAATGTTTCCATCCTTCGCGACACGCTGAACGGATTGCTCGCGTTCATTGTGCCCGGACCCGACGCCTATTCTGTGGCGCAAGGCGTCTGCGACGCGGAGCCCGGCGGCGTGGATGCGAACATCATGGAAGTTCTGATCAAGACGCTCGATCTCTCGGCGCCATTTCTGCCGCACTTCTCAAATGTTGTCGCTGGAATTTTGAATGATCTCGCTCAGAAGGTGAATCCCGCGGCAGCGGGCGCACTGCTGTCGCCGTTTGCCCGGCTGTCATTCTCCGAGAAGGTCGCGGTCTGGCAGATCATGGATAGCACTGAATCATTGAAGTCTCTGGCCGGCGTCCTTCCGGCCTTCGTGGCTTATCTCAGTTACTCCGATGCCGGCGTCTTCGACGCCACAACAGGTTCGCTCACTGGAAAAGCGATGGGCTGGGCAATCTCGAACTACTCTGGAAGCGCGGACGGTCGCGACGAGTTCCGCGGATACTTCGAAGGTCGCCAAAGCCGCGAGAAAGCGGGAGCCTGACCGATGCGCGACGTGATCGTGGTGGGCGCCGGAGGCGGGGGAGCCGTTATTGCGAAGGAACTGGCCGCCCAGGGCCTCGACGTCCTGCTGCTCGAAGCTGGTCCGCGGTTCGCCGACCCGGAGCGTGAGTGGAATCATTCCGACAGCGACGCCAACAATCCCTACCTCGGCTACTTTCGTTTTGGGCCGGCCGACCGCGCCAAGCCGCAGTGGGTGCGGGACATCTCGCAGAACGCTCTGTTCATCCAGCTTTCGGGCGTGGGTGGAACCACCAACCACTACCAGGCGAATTCGCCGCGAGCCATGCCGGGGGCGTTCGCCGATTACGCAGGCGCAGACAAAGACGCCTACGACCGCGACCACCTGTTCCCCTTCGCCTACCGCGAACTTGTGCCCTATTACGAATGGGTGGAGCACACGCTGCCGGTTCAGACCGCACCCATGGGCACAAAGGAGGAAGTCTTCTTCCGCGGCGCGAAGCTGCTCGGCCTGCCATTGCAGACTACGAAAGACATTACCGGTGCGGCGTTCCGTCCGCAGGAAAACGCTATCCTGCAGCCCCAGGGAACCGCGGGAAAAACTTCCGACGCGAGCAAGTTGAGGTTCCCAGAAGCGCAAGGCTGCACGTTCTGCGGTCACTGCACGCAAGGCTGCTATGCGCCGGTCGGCGCCCCTATCAACTTGAAGGCCAAGCGATCCACCTCGGTCAGCTACATTCCGATGGCGCTGACCTGCGATCTTTGGTCTAGCCGAGGGAAGCCGATCACGTTAGTTGCCGATGCCTTCGCCACCAAGATCAATACCGATGAATCATCCGTTGCGCGCAGCGTTACCTGGCGCACTGGCGCAAGCGGCGAGCAGGTGGCCGAAGAGGCCAAAGTGATTGTTCTGGCATGCGGCACGGTCGAGAACCCGCGTCTGTGGCTCAACAGCGGGCTACCCAACCCGAACGGATGGATCGGGCAAGGACTCACGGATCACTACGTCGAGGTCATCACCGGTGTGATGCCGTTCGATACCGGCTCGACGCGAGGGCCTGGGTCCAACGGCCGAATCGACTTTCCCGGCTACGGCATGCTTGAAATTGTGGGCGAATCGCCCGGACTTCGCGCTGGCCTCTGCGCCTTCAGTGACGCCGGCGTCGCGGGCTTCTACGACAACGGACTTCCCGGCGGCGGCTACGGCGCGGACACAGTTGGCCGGTTGATCGGGAAAGATCTAAAAGCTGCGATGGCAAACGCGGACCGCATTTTGCACGTCGACATTTTTACCGATGACGATGTCGAGGCCCAGAACCGCGTGACCCTTTCGCCGAACCTGCCGCCCGATGAGCACGGGCCTGTTCCGCGGATCGAGATTCATCAGCGCAGCCGTTCGGCGCGCACGGTTCGAAACCGCGAGTTCCTGGCGCAGCAAGCGGTGAAAATGCTGCGCGCCCTGGGCGCGAAAACGATCCACCGCATCAACAAGCCGCCCTTCGTTATCCATAGTCACAACACAATGCGCATGGGGCAGAGCGCAGACGACTCGGTTCTCGATGAAAGCGCGGAAACTCGGTGGGTGAAGAGGCTCTTTGTCGCCGACAACTCCGCACTGGCCAACGGACTTGGCGGACTGAATCCGACGCTGACCACCCAAGCGCTGGCAACTCGCAGCGCCGAAAAAATCTTCCAGCGCTACTTCGGCGGAGATCCGTGGGTGCGCACGGAGTCGCCTGTATCCTCGATCGACGATTCGGTCACGCGAGCTGTCATCCAGCGTGGACTTTAGGCAGAGCCGCTATAATGCAAGAGTTAGATGCCGCGCCGGATTTGCGATGGCCGCGAGCTTAGATCCCACTCTTCAGGAGCCTGTATATGTCAGCACCCAGCCGTCGGCCGGAGATTCGCCGGCGCCGTACCCGCAAGGAAAAGATTGTCCAGTTGCGCAAACGCCTCGCCGCCGCCAAGACCGACACCGACCGCACTCGCCTGACCGCCAAACTGCACAAACTCGCCGTGATGTCGCCGGGGCAGACGCTGCTGAAGTAGCGGGCCACCACGCTCCCGTCAAAAACGATCACGTAGCCCCGGACGCATTCGTCCGGGGGGGACGAGCACGACCATGGGCCCGCTCGCTTCGCCTCGCGGGGGCGGACGAATGCGTCCGCCCCTACGC
>Ga0066790_10000804_pt1 | contig 12617 bp, 10 predicted proteins | sample OrgsoiDNA2013050_FD_70963 | JGI IMG/M metagenome (GOLD analysis project Ga0066790, IMG submission 70963) | Permafrost soil microbial communities from the Arctic, to analyse light accelerated degradation of dissolved organic matter (DOM) -... | ecosystem: Environmental > Terrestrial > Soil >...
GCCGCCTGGCAGGTCGTCCCGGCCTGGCCGGCGCCCTGGCGCGAGGCCCGCCCGGCCGGATAACACCGGACCGCCCGGCGGTCCCGGCCCCGAAGGCCAGGCCCCGGACCCAGCCGCAGACCCGCAACGGCCAGATCCTCCCGGTGCTAGGCCGCCCGGCGCAGAATCGCCCGGTGCAGGCGTGCCCGGTCCTGATCCGGGTGGTGCCGGTGACGGTGATCAGCGCCTGCCTGGCGCTGGCCCGCCGGGCGGGGACGGCTCCTTCGGTGATGGCCTGCCCGGCTCTGGCTCCGGCCCGCCGGGCGGGTACCAGGCCCGGGAACCGGACGACGTGCCGCCGCTGACAGACGCGGATGCCCCCGAGGACGACGACGGCCAGTACGGGCCGCCGCCTGGCCCTGATGCCGGATGGGACGACCCGGACGACGACTACGACAGCAGCGAGGCGGGTCCGTGGCCGCCGCTGCCGGGCACCGTCACCCAGGTCCCGCCGGTCCTCGGCGGGCCGCCGCGCAGCTACCCCGCCGCCGTCAGCCCGCCGCCTGCTGCGGCCGGCCGGGAGGGCGGGACGCGGCGGCCGCGGCCGGGGCTGCTGGACCTGACCATGTCCTGGCACGTCCTCACCGGGCAGCCCGCCGCGCCCGCCCGGCTGGGGCGCCTCGGCCCGGTCAGTACCGCCCAGGCCCTCCCCCTCGCCGCCCTCGCCGCCGCCGACCCCGCCGCCCAGTGGCGGGTCATCCTCACCGACCCCGACGGCCGGGCGATCGCCGTCGAGCGGGTCCGCCGCGGCCGCCTGGCCGGCAACCCCGGCCGCGCCCCCGGCGTCACCGGCCGGGTCACCGTCATCCTCCCCGCCGCCACCCTGGACCAGCCCGGCCAGCCCGGCCAGCCTGGCAGCGCAGACGGCACCGGGATCCGGGCGGCCGTCCTGCGCGCCGCCCGCCGCGCCGCCACCCGAGCCGAGCAGGCCCGCGCGGCGGACGAGGCCGCGGGCGGCTGCGCGCACACCGCCGCCACCACCGCCTACCGGCCCGCCACCCGGATCCGCGAGCACGTCGAGGCCCGCGACCAGACCTGCCGCCAGCCCTACTGCCGCCAGCCCGCCTGGAGAGCCGACCTCGACCACACCCGCCCCTGGCACCAGGGCGGACCCACCTGCCCCTGCAACATCGGCGGCGGCTGCCGCACCCACCACAAAATCAAGCAGCAACCCGGCTGGACCCTCCGACAGCCTCGGCCAGGGCACTTCGAGTGGACCACCCCCGCAGGCCGCACGTACGCCACCGAACCCGACACCTACCCCACCTAAACCCGCAGCGCAGTTCGTAGTACGCCGGGCCGACGGGCATCAACGGCACGCCGCCGCACCGCTCGCCGAACCGAGGTGCGGGCAGCCTTGCGCCGCCCGGCCGCACCGCCTTTCGCCGCCGCCCGAACTGCACCCCATCGAGCCCAATCCCGCCGGCACCCCGCCGGCACCCCGCCGGGCGGCGCGGTGTGCCCGTAACTCCCCAGTTTTCGGCTCAGGCTGGCTGGCCGCCCGTTCGGCCGGAGAGTTCCTCAACTACCTTCAGCAGGGCCGAGTGGTCATCGCCGCCGTGACCCTGGGCGTTGAGGGCGGCGATGAGCTGAGCGACTACGGCGCCAAGCGGGATGACCACGTCAGCCTGGCGCGCGGCCTCGGTCACGATGCCCATGTCCTTGTGGTGCAAGGCGACGCGGAAGCCGGGCCGGAAGTCGCGGGCGAGCATGCCAGGGGCCTTGCGCTGCAGGACCGTGCTGCCCGCGAGGCCGCCTGCCAGCACGCTGACCGCGGCCTCCATATCGACCTGATAGGCCTGGAGGAAGACGAGGGCTTCGGCGACAAGCTCAATGGTCCCGGCGACAATGAGCTGGTTAGCCGCCTTCACCGTCTGCCCGCTGCCGGCCGGTCCCACGCGGACGACGGTCTTTCCCACGGCGTCGAGGATCGGCCGGGCTGCCGAGAAGTCGTCCGCTTCGCCCCCGACCATGATCGACAAGCTTGCCTCGATCGCGCCTTGCTCACCACCGGACACGGGTGCGTCCAGCAGGCGGAAACCCGCGGCTGCGGCGTCCCGGCTGAGGTCCGCTGCGATGTCCGGCCGGATTGTCGAGAAGTCAATGAGCAGGGTGCCCTGGCGGCCATTGTCGAAGACGCCGTCCGGGTCGGCGAGAACCTGCCGCACGTCTGGGGAGTCCGGCAGCATGGTCGCGACTACGTCGGCACTCGCGACGGCCTCGGCAATGCTGGCCGCGCCGCGCCCTCCGCCGGCGATCAGGGCGTCGACCGCGGGTCGGCTGCGGTTGTAACCAATGACGTCAAAGCCGGCCTTGACCAGGTTGGCGGCCATCGGCCTGCCCATGATGCCAAGGCCGATGAAGGCGACAGTTGTCATGTCGTACTCCTCAGGGTTGGGGACTGAGGGAAAGTATCTCTAGGACGCTAGCCTGCTGCGGGCGGCGCCGCGGCCTCAGCCTGCTGCGGGCGGCGCCGCGGCCTCGCGCAGCGGCTGCAGCAGGCGGCGGGGCTCGCGAAGGGCCGCTGTCACCGGGTCATCTCCGCCGGGCGCGCCCGCCAGCCCTGGGCCGGGCGTGATGAGGATGTCCCGGACATCGACGGCCTGGCCGCACTGCGTGCAGCGGCCGCTTCGGTCGAGCGGCGCCGCGTCGCCCGCATGGCAGAAAACGCGCCGCGGCCCGGCGGCCGCATAGTTATCGTCACCCCAGCTGAGCAGGGCCCATAGGGCCGGCCAGAGTGCGATGCCCTTCTCGGTGAGCTCGTACTCACCGCCCGGCCCCCGGTCGGGCAGATGGGCCAGCACTCCCGCAGCCGCTAGCGCGCGCAGTCGGACGATCGTGTTCGCCGCGCTGCTCGTGCCGGCCGGCCGCCTGGCCGATCATTACGGGCGTCGGCTCTTCCTGCTGGCCGGCGTCGTGGCTTTCACGCTTGCCTCGGTCCTGTGCGCGGTGGCGCCCGTGCTGGCCGTGCTGGTGCTCGGCCGGGTCATTCAGGCCGCGGGAGCGGCCATGATCGTGCCGTCATCTCTCGGCCTGCTGTTGGCGGCCTTCCCGCGTCGCCAGCACACCCTGGCCGTGGGGATCTGGGCGGGCGTGGCGGCCGTTGCCGCGTCCTCGGGTGCCCCGGTCGGCGGCTTGCTCGTGGCGGTCGACTGGCGGCTGATCTTCCTGATCAATGTTCCCATCGGTCCGAACGCGCTGATCGAGGCGCACCTGTTCCGGAGTCGCGAATTCGCCACCGCGACGATCAGTCGTGCTCGGCATCGGGTCACTCGCCCGCGGCGCCGGCGCTGGCGTGCTCGGCACCGGGCTCGACGATCACCTTGAGACCCTCCCGGCGGCCCGCGACGCTGAACGCGTACCCCGCCATGGCGAGCGGAATCCGGTCGGTGACCAGCGAGTCCAGGTCGACCCTGGCCGAGGCGGCCAGGCCTATCGCCCGCGGGTATACCTCGTTCATGCGGCGGACCATGGCGATGGTCAGGCCCTTGCGGCGGGCGGACGAGGCCCGGAACCGTGTCCAGTCGTCGCCGGGAATGCCGCCTAGCACCACCCGTCCGCCCGGCCGGGCCGTGTCCATCGCGAGTTGCACGCCGGCGTCGGTTCCGGCCACTTCGAAGGCCACGTCCACGCCGTCGCCGACCAGGTCGTGCAGGCCTGCGGAGGTGCCGAACGCGGCCGGGTCCAGCACCACGTCCGCGCCGAGGCGCACGGCGGCCGCGCGCCGGTGCGGGAGCGGCTCGAACGCGGTGATCGACGCCGCTCCGGCCGCGCGCAGGACCTGGACGAGCAGCAGGCCGATCGGGCCGCAGCCGACCACGGCGGCCGATCCGCCCAGGTGCAGGTGCCCCAGGTCGCTGGCGTGAATGGCCACGCCGAGGGGCTCGAGGATGGCGCCGGCCGCGTCGGTGATGACGTCGGGCAGCGGGTGCAGCAGGTGCGAGGGCCAGGTCAGGAAGTCGCGCATCGCCCCGTCCTGCCTGCCGTGCCCGGCGAACGCGATGCGGGTACACAGGTTCCGGTAGCCGCGCAGACAGGACTCGCAGGTCCCGCAGGGGATCGCCGGGTCGATCGCGACCCGCTCGCCCTGCCGCGGGCCGTCCGCGATGACCCCGGCTGCCTCGTGCCCGAGCACCAGGGGCTGGTCAAGGACTGAGTCGCCGATCCCGGCTTCCTCCCACCAGTGCAGGTCAGAGCCGCAGATGCCGACTGCGGTCACCCGGACCAGGCTCATCCCGGCCGCCGGCACCGGCATCGGCTCCTGAGCGGTGCGCAGGTCACCCACCGCGTGCAGTCGCGCTACATTCATGCCCTTCTCCTTTGCTGGCTCAAGGCCGTTTGCTGGCTCGGGGCGGGCGCGTACTGGCTGATACCGGATCGTCGCGTCAGCGTTATCGTCTCAGGCGCCGGACAGTTGTGGATAACTCCCCATATCGGACTGCCCGGTTGCCGCCGAACCGCGCCAGGGTGTAACTTTATGCATTGCTTCAGTAGCGCTGTGTCACTACCCTTTGGGTGACGCTCCGGGGGGAGCTATGGGCGTTGAGCGCGGGGATCCGGTCACCGGCCAGCACACTGAGCGGGACTCTGAGCTGGAGTCGCGCCTGGTGGCCATCGTCGAGTCTTCGGATGATGCCATTCTCGGCAAGACACTCGACGGCGTGATCACGAGCTGGAATGCCGGGGCCGAACGCATCTACGGCTTTGCCGCTGACGAGATGATCGGGAGCAACGTGTCCGAGATCGTCCCGCCCGACCGGCTCGCCGAGCTGGGGCCGATCATCGACCGGCTGCGCGGCGGCGAGCGGGTCAATCATTTCGAGACCAAACGCCGCCGCAAAGACGGAGCCATCATCGACGTGTCGGTGTGCATCTCGCCGATCCGGGATCGCGGCGGCGTCGTAGTCGGGGCGTCGAGCGTGGCGCGGGACGTTACCGAGCACAACCGGCAGGAGGCTGAGCGGCGCGCACTGGAGCAAGGGCTGTACCGGGCGGAGCGCCTCGACACCCTCGGCCAGCTGGCGGGCGGGATTGCCCATGACTTCAATAACCTGCTGGCCGTCATCCTGAGTTACGCGGGGTTCGTTATTGAGGAGACGGCGGACCGGCCCGCGGTCCGGGCCGACGCCGAGCAGGTCCTGACCGCGGCGCAGCGCGCGGCCACGCTCACCCGGCAGTTGCTGATCTTCAGCAGGCGAGAGGAGATCCGGCTAGCGGAGCTGGATCTCGACGCCGTCATCGCCGACATGCTGGGCCTGCTGCGTACCAGCGTGGGAGCCCAGGTGGAGGTGCGCGTCGGCCCGGCGGCGGAGTCGGCCGCCATCGTGGCCGACCGGGGCCAGATCGAGCAGGTGCTGCTCAACCTGGCCGTGAACGCCCGCGACGCCATGCCGGGCGGCGGCACCCTGACGATGGGGACGAGCCTCGCCGAACTAAGCGACGAGTACGCGCGGCTGCATCCTGGCGTGAGCCCTGGCCGTTACGTGGAACTCGCGCTGACCGATACGGGGACTGGCATGGGCGCGGAGGTCGCCGCCCGCATCTTTGAGCCTTTCTTCACGACCAAGCCGCTAGGCGAGGGCACGGGCCTGGGGTTGTCGACCGTGTATGGCATCGTCATCCAGTCCGGCGGGAGCATGACGGTCGACTCCGAGGAAGGCACCGGCACGACCTTCCGGGTCTACTTCCCGGCCGTCGGTGTCCCCGCTCTGGTCACTCCGCCCGGCGGCGCGCCCCTCCTGGGGCCCAAGCCCGGAAGAGGTGCGGCAACGATCCTTGTTGTCGACGATGAGCCTCCCGTGCTGGCGGCCGCCTCGCCGCGCCCGGTACCGCACCGCCGAATCCACCGCCGCCGAATCCGCCGCCGCCGGCGTGACGATCCGGCCTCCGTGAGTGGCTAACGGCGGCGAGCCGCTAGCCACTCACGGTTGCTACAAGCCGGCGATCCCGTCGGGCGAGCCGAGGCCGGTGGGGGCGTCGTAGCCCTTCTTCGCCTCGCAGAGGTAGTCGGCCCCGCAGACCTGCTTGGCTGTCCCGAACAGGGCGTTGTTGCCCTTGGTGATGTCGAAGAAGTCGGCGGCATGCTGGTACAGATGACGCGGCGTGACAGCCGCGGCGTTTCCGGCCAGCCCGTAGACGCCGGCGATGAACGGCGAGGACACGCTGGTGCCGGCGACGGTCAGCCAGCCGCCCCAGGCCGTGTTGAAGATCGGGATGTTCGCGGCGATGGCGGAGATATCGGCCACCGTGCGGCCTGGGCAGTGCGTGTCGTGCTGCCAGGACGGCTTGCCCACGTAGGCCGAGCAGCCGCTGCTGCCGGCGCCGAACAGGTTGGGGTCGTTCCAGACGCGCTCGGTGAAGCCGCGCTTGTTGTGCGCCGAGGCCAGCGAGGTGCCGCCGACGGCGGTGACGCTGCCGAGGTTGGCCGGGAAGTTGGCGGCGTCGAAGCCGAGGTCACCCGACGACGCGACGACCATGTGGCCGGGGTGCCGGTAGTCCTTGCGGTAGGCCATCGACAGGCCGTTCTCCCGCTGGCCGTAGCTGTTGCTCATCACCGCGGCGCCGAGCCGGGCGGCGGTGTCGTCGGTCCGGGCCAGGTCAGCGTCGTCGTTGCTGTTGGCCTCGACGACCAGGATCTTGCAGTGCGGGCAAGCCGCCGAGATCATCGAGACGTCCAGCGTCGCCTCGAGATCCCAGCCGCTGTCGAGCCCGGATGGCGCCGTCGGCGAGGCCTTGCCCTGCTGGTTCACGATCCGCAGGCACCCGCTGCCGGTCGTGCACGGCGGCAGGCCGTAGTGCTCGCGGTAGATCTTCAGGTAGTTGGCCAGGTGCGGTGTGTGGAAGGCAATCGACACGGCGATCGTCTGATGCGACCCCAGGTTCACCGGCAGCCGGTAGGCCCGCTCGAGGGTCTTCGGCCCCCAGCCCACCGGGGAGGTCTTGTGGCCCTCGGCGATGGCCCGGTTCACCGCGTACTGCGGCCGGTACAGGACGAAGCAGCGCATCTGCCCGGATGGGACGGCCGGGCAGGCGGCCCGCAGCCCCGCGAATTGCGGCGCGGCGGATCGCGGCGCGGCGGACGCCGGCGCGGCGGACGCCAGCATCCCGCAGAGGGCGAGCGCGCTAGCGCCGGCCGCCAGCGCGCGGCCGACGCGGCTGGCGCCGCCCGGAGTAAAGCGGGGTATCACATTCATCTGCCTTGCTCCCTGCGGGCTGGTTGAGGCGGGCTGGTCCGGGGCGGCCCGGACCGGCTGGTCCGGGGCGACGCGGCGGGGGCGGCGGGGGCGGTTCACGGCGACACGCCGTAGGCGCGCAGGATGGTCTCGCGGATCGAGCCGCCTGCCGAGTCGGTGGCGCTGACCCGCAGCGTCACGTCGACGCCGGCCGGCGCGTTGTAGGCGATGCGGAAGTCGCCGCCGCCCTGGGCGGTCACCGTGGTCGGCTGCCAGCTGTCACCGTCGTTGTAGGAGACCTGTGCCGTGGCGCCGGTGCTGGCCGCCGCTCCGCCGAGCTGAACGTGCCCGGCGGACAGGTCGATGACCTGCGCGCCCGCTGGCGCGAGGCCCCTGAGTGACAGTCCCGCCACGCTGTAGTTCAACGTCAGCAGGGGTTGCACGGCGCACTGCCGGATGAGCTGGAAGGAGTTCGCCGTGGCGGCAACGGTGCAGAACCAGGCCGCCGGCACCTTGGCGGAGGTGTCGCGCACCGACCGCCAGGTCCAGATCGTCTGGCTGCTGGGGGACAGCCGGAAGAACGAGCTGGCCCGGCTCGCATCCAGCACGAACCGGATCACCGACGGCTTGGGGCTCAGCTGGATGCCGGGGATGCCGCTCGCGGCGTTGCCGTGGGAGATATCGACGCCATTCTGGTCAACCTCGTAGCTGCCGCTGACGGGGGTGTTCCCGTTGCCGAAGAACCCCGCCCCGAGGTGCCCGAACTCGTTGTCGCTGAACGGAGTCAGGCCGAGCTCCAGCGTGTTGCCGATGCGGAACTGCGAGGTCTGCGTGGGAAACGCGGCCGCCGCGCCGCCCAGTGTCGTGTCCGGCGCGGGATGCAGCGGGAAGCGGTTCCAGTCCTGCGTCTCCTGCTGGCCGGGGGTGTAGGCGCGGAGATCATCGAAGTCCCCGCCGGAGAAGTCGTTGATGTCGGTCCAGGTCTCGTTCGACCACAGGATCGCCGGGCTGGCGGAGAAGTACTGAGTCTGCTCCGCCGGCATGGCGATATTAATGATCGGCACGAACTCGAACCCGAGCTGCGCGACCGTCCCGCCGAAGGAGGCCCACGCGCCGCCGGCCGCCGCCACGTCCTGGTAGTAGCGCTCGTTCACCGTGGCCAGGTCGGCGGGCTGGACGGCGAAGTGCTGGCTGGGGACGAGCCCGGCCGGGCCGGGGTAGTCCAGGTTGTAGGCGTAGGTGGGGGTGACGTGGTCCGGCGAGACCAGTGTGGCCGAGGTGTAGGTCTGGAGCGTGCCGACCGAGGGCTTGCGAGTGGTCGGGCTCACCCACCCCGACAGGCCACTCCAGCTCGAACTGTAGGAGAAGGAACCGCCCGCCCGGCCGCCGCGGACGATCTCGAAGGTGGTCTGCTCATCCACCGTCGGCCGGGGAGTCGGCATCGTTATCTCGCTGGCGGCGGACTTTTCCGCGATGTGCACAGTGGTGTGGCTGCCCGTTACCGTGAACTGGGGCAGGACGACCATCCGCAGCGAGCCGCCGGTCCCGGTGAATTGCACGAATGTGGCGATCGCCCAGTAGTGCCCGGCCGGGACGCTGAACTTGGCCGCGCCGCGGTAGAAGAAGTTATCGGTCTCCGCGAGGCTGCCGAAACGGCTGAAATTATCGGCATTGGCGACGAAAACGTCGTCACCGGTATCGGGCTTGCCCGCCAGGTTGCGACCGTCGACGGTGAGCGTGTGCATCTTGAAGCCCGGGACAGGGCCCTGCGCCGGGGACGTTCCGGCGAGCGAGATGCTCACGTTGTGGCTGAAGATGCCATCGTTGCCGAACTGGCCGCGGGAGTGATCGGCGCGGTACTGCCGCTCGAGCGCGGCGCCGAATTTCCTGGCCGAGGAGGCCGTCAGGTAGCCGGCCGCGGAGCCGGCGGCGGACTTGGTCACCGTCAGCCCGGGGATGGCGGGCCGGCGCCCGGTGAAGGTGACCCGGACCGGCAGCCGACCGCCGGAGGCCACCTTCTCGAGCGCGCTGACCTGGAACAGGCTCAGGCTCAGGCCCCGGCCCAGGTAGGGCAGCGCCTCGGTCGGGATCTCCAGGACCTGGCTGCCGAACCGCAGGCCGGTCACGGCCTCGTCCCTGACCGCGGGCTGCACCGCGATGGCCTGCCGGCCGCGTGCGGCGTGGACCAGCAGTCGGTCGCCGGTGACCAGCAGCAGCGGTCGCGAGTTCTTGGCCGTGTGGGCCGACGCCTTGCGAGCCGACACCGTGTGGGCCGACACCGTGCGGGCCGACACCGTGCGGGCCGCGACGGGGGCCGCCAGCGCGGGCAGGCCCGAGCCGCAGACCAGGGCGGCAGCGGCAAGAGCGGCGGCGATGCCGAATGCGCGGCCAGCCCGCTGGTGAAGATGGTGATGCACGCGTACTCCTCTGTTAGGGAAGAAACGCCCCCTGGGCGACACGACCCGGCCCGTAATGGCCGCAGCGTGCAGCAAATGCCCAGGTAATCTCTATCAGAGGCTCAGGACGCAAAGTGATATGGCGCCGGGGAAGTGAGCAAACTGTTACCCGGGCGGCGGATCAGCTCAGCGGTTCGGATTACCTCCCCGATCTGGTCCGATCTGGGCAGGTAATCCGAACCGCCGCTGACGTGGTCCTTTAGATCACTGGTGATAATCGCGCAGGAAGGTGGCCAGCCGGCCGATCGCGTCGTCCAGCGTCGCGACCGGGGCCAGGAACACCATCCGCAGGTGATCGGTCGTCGGCAGGTTGAAGCCCGTGCCGTGGGTCAGCAGCATGTGCTGCTGCTCCAGCAGGTCGATGACCATCTGCTGGTCGTCAGTGATCTTGTAGACCTCGGGGTCGAGGCGCGGGAACAGGTACAGCGCGCCGGCCGGCTTGACGCAGTCCACGCCGGGGATCTCGGTCATCTTCTGCCAGGCATGGTCACGCTGGTCGCGCAGCCTGCCCCCCGGCTGCAGCAGCGCGGTGATGCTCTGCATGCCGCCCAGCGCCGTCTGGATGGCGTACTGCGCGGGCACGTTGGCGCACATCCGCATGTTGGCCAGCAGTTCCAGCCCGTCGAGATAGTCGGTGGCCTCGTGCCGCGGCCCCGAGACGACCAGCCAGCCGGACCGGAACCCGGCCAGCCGGTAGGTCTTGGACAGCCCGCCCAGCGTGAGCACCAGCAGGTCCGGCGCCAGCGCGGCGGCGGGCTGGTGCACCGCGTCCTCGTAGATGATCTGGTCGTAGATCTCGTCGGTCAGCACCAGCAGGTCGTTCCGCCTGGCCAGGTCGAGCAGGCCGAGCAGCGTCTCGCGCGAGTAGACCGCGCCCGTCGGGTTGTTCGGATTGATGATCACCAGGGCGCGCGTGTTCTGCGTGATCTGCGCGGCGATGTGCTCCAGGTCTGGCGCCCAGCCCTCCTGCTCGTCGCAGCGGTAATGCACCGCGCGGCCGCCGCACAGGTTGATCGCGCCCGTCCACAGCGGATAGTCCGGGCTGGGCACCAGCACCTCGTCGCCGGTGTCCAGCAGCGCCTGCAGCGACATCACGATGAGCTCGGACACGCCGTTGCCGAGGAAGACATGGTCCGGCCCGACCCCGGCCACCCCGGCGCGTTCGAAGGACTGGGCCACGGCCAGCCGGCCCGCGTGAATCCCGCGGGCGTCGCTGTAGCCCTGAGCCTCGCCGATGTTGGCGACCACGTCGCGGATCAGGGCGTCGGGTGCCGTCAGCCCGAACGGTGCCGGGTTGCCCAGGTTGAGCTTCAGGATCTGGTGACCCTCGGCTTCCAGCTGGCGAGCTCGGCGCAGGACCGGGCCCCGGATGTCGTAACGAACGTTCCGTAGCCGACTGGCCTGCATAATCACCCTGGGACCTCCTGCATCGCCTGCGTGCCGAGCACGCAGCTCTTCGGGCCCGCGAGAGGGCTGGTTCGGGCCACCGCGGGAGCGTGTGGTAACGCTCCGGGCACACTACCGTGTCGACCCGGTGACGACGCGATCGATTAACTTTGGCCGCCCGCCTCGTCTGAGGCTCATAATGCGAGTCGTTCCATCCGGCAGCGGCACGACAGGCGTCACCGAACGGACCCTCGGGAAGGTCGAGAACGGCTAAATAGATGGCGGGTGCCCGGCCAGAAGCTCTTAGACTACGAGCCTATGGCTGCCACCACCGATGCCGTCGGGACCAGCACCGTCGATCTTCAGCCGGAGCGGCTGGAGATCTACCGCCGCGAGCTGACCGGTTACTGCTACCGGATGCTCGGCTCGGCTTTCGAGGCCGAGGATGCCGTGCAGGACACGCTGGTGCGGGCCTGGCAGGCGGCTGACCGGTTCGAGGGCCGCTCCAGCGTGCGGTCCTGGCTGTACCGGATCGCCACGAACGTCTGCCTGGACATGCTTCGGGGGCGCAGCCGCCGGGCCCGCCCGATGGAACTCGGCCCGTCCATGCCCCCCGAGGAGTCCTCGCTGGCCAGGATGCTGCCTGAGCACAGCTGGGTGTCACCCATCGCCGACAGCCGGGTGCTGCCCGAGGACGGTGACCCCGCGGAGATCGCGGTAGCCCGCGAGACCATCCGGCTGGCGTTCGTGACGGCCCTGCAGCACCTGCCGCCGCGCCAGCGCGCCGCACTGATCCTCTGCGAGGTACTGCGCTGGCAGGCGTCGGAGACCGCCGACCTGCTCGGAACCAGCGTCGCCGCGGTCAACAGCGCGCTGCAGCGAGCCCGGGCCACGCTGGCCGCCGTGCCGGAGGAGTCGCGCCCGCACCGCGCCGACGACGAAAACGCGGAGCTGCTCGCCCAGTACGTCGACGCCTTCGAGCGTTACGACGTGACCACCCTGGTCAAGCTCCTGCACGAGGATGCCATCCAGTCCATGCCGCCGTTCGCCATGTGGTTGACCGGAGCACGCGACATCGGCGCCTGGATGCTCGGCCCCGGCCGCGAGTGCCAGGGCTCCCGGCTGCTGCCGGTGGCGGTCTGCGGAACCGCCGCCTTCGGCCAGTACCGCGTGGATCCCGCGGGCGGCCATGCGCCCTGGGCGCTGCAGGTCCTGGAGATCTCCCAAAACCGGATCACCGGGTTTCACGCCTTCCTGGACGCCGCGGCGTCGTTCCCGGCCTTCGGGCTGCCGGCCCACCTGCCCGCTGAGTAGGTCGCGCCGATCCCGGCGCGCCGGGATCGGCTCCGCACCGCCGCCCACGCAGCCAAACCTGTGGATAACCGGCCCGGATGCCCGTGTTACCTGTGGAAATTCGTGAGTGGTTCGGATTGCACTTGCGGGGACCAGCGCGATCCGAACCGCTCACGAAATCGCCCGATCACCCGCGCCAGCGCGATCGGTCGGCCCGCCCGGTAGCGGCGTGCTGGGGACCTTCGGCCCTGCTGGTCTGGCAAAGTGACGC
>Ga0066790_10000805_pt1 | contig 12613 bp, 6 predicted proteins | sample OrgsoiDNA2013050_FD_70963 | JGI IMG/M metagenome (GOLD analysis project Ga0066790, IMG submission 70963) | Permafrost soil microbial communities from the Arctic, to analyse light accelerated degradation of dissolved organic matter (DOM) -... | ecosystem: Environmental > Terrestrial > Soil >...
GTGAGTGTCAGTTTTTTCATACGATGAGTATAGCAGAACTGGCGGAAGATTTCTGAGGAACGGTACTAGGCTCATTGCAGTGGGAGATGACAACGTGAGAATATACCCCGCTCGGAATGCGCAGAGCTGTAACCCCAGTGCAATGATGCGAGCGTTGACATTGCTGATGTGCTTGACCAGCAAGTGATGAGGCAGCTCTGTCTCGGTTTGAAGCTCGTTACAGGTTCGATAGGCCACGATCATCATTTCTCCTGTCATGGTTGAAAGGTTTGAGGTGGAGAGAAACGCCCGGCAAATACGATATTGCGTCGGCGAGAGGGTAAGCATACGCCCATGCACTTCTACGCGATGCCAGGTGTCATCCCAATGAATTCCAGCTGTGCTTATCTGCTGAGTTGTCATACCTTTCTCCTTCTGAATAAAGGGAACACAGCTTTTCTTTTTTCTTTCTATGGATATTGAAAGATACTAAAACTGCCATCCCTCACACATTCTCTGCATCAAATATGTATCTTTTTCTCTCACATGAGAAGATACATGACCATTACACTTCCAATACAGAGCCAATACACACCCTTTTCTTATACAAAAGCTTGTGTAATCATGAATGATATGCTAGTATGAATATGTGGGGATGTGAGATCCTTCTTGTTCTGACGATATTGTTTCTTCTACTTTTTTTAAGCTTTTGCTGATGGATGCTCATGTGCCTGCGGATCATGCTTCGTGTTGGCTGAACACATTCTTGATCTGACTGTCCTTAACGACGGAGATATTTTTGAAGGCTCTCTTTTTCATTTAGAGCTATCACTTTTTAATCGAGTTGTATATAATGAAAAAAGCACCAAACGAGTATATACGGAATGCTCGTGAACAGCGCGGCTGGACACAGCGCCGACTTGCTGAAGAACTGGGGGTAGCGGAGCAGACGGTACGAACATGGGAACGTGGGACGCGTTCCCCCTCTCTAGAGATACGCGCTCATCTCGCTCGCCTCTTTGACACCTCGCAAGAACGACTGGGATTGCAGCATTCACAGGAACTATTACTGTCAACACGTCCTGCGGATATGTCTTCATCACTTCTTGTGATGGAACCCGATCAGGCCGATCAGCAGAGCATTTCGGCTCGTCTGTCGTACCTCCCGAAAGACAAAAACCGCCAACGAATGCTCAAGCGGGTGCATTCGCGTTGGATTACAGGAGTATTGGACCATTCGCTCTCTCGCGCCACACTGATAACGCTGGCATTACAGGAGCAACCGGGTGCAGTCACCAATCCCTGGCACTTTGCCGTCCAGGAGTCGAATTTGCCATTACGTGCATTGCCTGTTGGCACGCTTGTCACCAATGCCTACGATGATGCAGATGGTGAATTGTTGATCCTCGGAGAACCTGGGGCAGGGAAAACGACGCTGCTATTGGAGTTGGCCCGTGATCTTTTGAAACGGGCGAGCATTGATGAGGCGCATCCCATCCCCGTCGTCTTTAATTTGTCATCATGGGCTGAGGAACGACTATCTCTCGCCGAGTGGATGATCAAAGAGCTCAACACGAAATATCAGGTGCCTCAGAAGCTCGGTCAGGAATGGATGATTGACCATCACATCCTACCGCTGCTCGATGGATTGGATGAGGTAGTCGCAACACACCGCACTGCCTGTATCGAGGCGATCAATAGCTACCGAGCGGAACACGGCTTTGTGCCAATGGTCGTGTGCAGTCGCAGCAAAGACTATTACGCCCAGCCAGTCCGTCTTCTTCTCAACAACGCAATTATGCTACAGCCTTTAACACCACAGCAGATCAGTGATTTCCTCTCCAGCACTGGCGAGGATCTCGATGGACTACGCGCGGCGCTCCAACATGACGAGCTCTTACAAGAAATGGCATCGACGCCATTGATGCTGAGTATCCTGGTACAGACCTATCAGGGACTCTCAAGCGACACGCTACAGCCCGTTCCTTCTCCTACAATGCAGAGGCAGCTTATCTTTGAGCAGTATATTGAGCGGGTCCTTCAGCGGAGAGGGCCAGTACGCCGATACACTCCGCAGCAGACGAAACACTGGCTCGCATGGCTGGCGCGGCAACTGGTACAACAGAATCAAACGGAATTCTACATAGAACGGATGCAGCCCGATTGGCTCCCTGACAAGGTACAGCATCAATATCGAAATACCATTATTCGTTTGATCTATGGCCTCGAGTGTCTGGTGATAGGAGCACTATTTGCCTGGCTGCGCGGCGGGAGAGTAGGAAATGTCAGTGGAGTAGGAGCAGGACTCATGGGTTGGCTTGGGAGCGGTCCGGGAAATACCGTGCTGGGTTGGATGGCACCAGGATTGGGTGGGAAACTCGAAGGAGGAGGAGTGATCGGACTTGTCTTTGGCATCGTGACCAGTCTGGTGACGATCCTGGTGAGCACAACCTCACATGCACAGCCAAGAAAAGTGAGGTGGTCATGGACGCATCTCCGGCAAAGCGTAACAAGTGGGCTGATCAATGGGCTGAGAGGTGGTGGAATCGTTGGAGCGTTTTGCGTGCTTCTCTTCGGGTTCAAAGGAGGATTAAGCCTGGGGTTATTTAGCGGTCTCATCATTGGGTTGCAAAGCTGGTTGGTTGCCAGTATGCACGATGAGGAAGAAACACGCAGGTCAAAACCTCCCGGAGTTCATCAAGCATTCTCTTTTGCTGTTCTTAAATCGAAGAGCATTGATTATTTTGATCGCCTGCTGAATGGACTCATCATCGGACTCTGCGCCTGGCTTGGCTTTGGCATGGTTGATGGATGGCTCATCGGCCTCTATCAGGCCATCACATTTGGGGCCATTGTCGGACTCCTCTTTTGCGCGATCTTCGGACTCGGGAATGGAACGAGCATGATTCTCGGACTCGGGACAACTATTCAGCCAGCCGAGACAGTAAGTTGGTCATGGAAGCGCATCAGACAACAGCGTGGAGAATATCTCAAGCAGGTGCTCTTCGTGGGACCTCCTACCGCGCTGTGTGTCACCGCAGTCATTGGAAGTACGGGTGCGCTTTTTTATGGCACTCGATATGGCCTGGCTTATGGTCTCGTCTACGGGCTGCTTTCTGGGGCGGTCGTCGCCTTAGCAGGGCTACTTACCGGAACCCTCAACAGCGGATGGTCAAGTAATATCCTTGAAGAACACCAGCTTCTCAGACCCAATGAAGGGATACATCGTTCTGCCCGGCACGCACTCATCGCTGGTTGCCTCTTTGGGCCAATAGGAGGACTTGCCAGTGGGTTGATCAGCGGAGTCGCTTATGCGATCGTTGGGAGACTCGCCGGATGGATGATCCTCGGAATGGGATTTGCAATCGTCTTCGGGATCGTCTTTGCGCTTGAATTTGCGTTGATACGCGGTGGCATTGCATGCATCGAACACTTCGTTCTCCGGTGGCGTCTCTGGCGTGCCAATTGTCTCCCCTGGAATTACGTTCGTTTTCTTGAGTATGCAACTGAACGCATCCTCCTCCGCAAGATCGGAGGTGGCTATATGTTTGCCCATCGTCTCCTCCTCGATTATTTCGCAACCCTGGACGTTACGAATAAACCTCCACCTGGAGACAATGCGCCTCAGATGCATCCCGTCTAACGAATTCCAAAGAACCAGAACGTGATACTCGTCACACTCACTGCGAGAAGCGTTCCGGCAAGCGCCTGGAGCAGGGTATGGGCACGAACCTGCCAACGTGCCCACCCCACCAGGACAACCAGTGGCGAGAGCAGAAAGAAAACTGGTCCGAAAACCAATCCCAAAGCCGTTACAGCCCCGGCCATTCCTAAGAGATGAAAACTGATTTTCCAGTACAATGTAATCACCATTGCAAGAAGGCACGTGATCAATGCAGCAGTGACGGTAGCCAGCAGCGAACTGGTCGCGTGAAGGAGAAGCAAGAGGGTAAAGACGATGCCCACGCACCCAACGCCAAACGCCAGTGGGACAAACCGTTGCTCACGGATACTCACATGATGATCGCTGTAATGTCCAAGGCGCACCCCACGCCAGATAAAGTACAATGGCGCGACGGTAATCCCTACCACGGTAATAGACCACCACAGCAGGGCATGCAAAAAATCTGGCGCATGATGAAGCGCCATAAGGAATAGTGTCGGGAGTGCCACAAACAGAGGATTGGTCACGGCTGAGATGTAACGTGCGACTCTTCCCCACAGATTTTCGGTGAGCGGCGTCTCTGCCGGTATATCGGAAAGGCGTTCGTTTTCGGCTAATCTGGTCATATCTTCCATTGGTACCTCTCAATATAGGTAGAAATATGCTGTTTGAACTGGCTTATACATGATAGATATATGAAGAGCCCTATCTTGTTATACAGCGTGCTTAGTATACCAAATGATACAAACGATGTACAAGCTCGCAAGGAAATACTCCTACGGCCTCGTCTGTCATTCATCATAAGTAGCACTCGCTTTCAGCATAAAAACTACCTGGCCAGTTTGAGTCCAATGATGAGACTTTTCCCTTTGCTCATCTGAACGCTGATGATCCTCCATTCGCATCTTCCACTTCAATAGATTTCTCCTCGACTGGTGCTGTTTGTGCTAGAATGAAATGGCACCAAGCTCTTTTGAAAACGTGAGGAAGAGTCCATGCAAAAGGAACTCCAATTGGATACCCTGCCAGCTTTCCCCCAGGCTGCCACCATCGTAGAGATCTGCAAGCGCCTCTGGCAGCATGACGATGTGGTCGCGCTCTGGATAGGAGGCAGCCTCGCTCGCCAAGCCGGGGATGCGTTTAGCGATATTGATTTTCGTGTCGCGGTAGCTCTACTAGATCTCCCTGTCTGGAAAACGCCGCCCTTTGAGGAGATCTTCGTTCATTCGCCCGTTGTCGGCCAACAGTTTCTGGCTTTTGGCGAGCAAGCATTTCTTCATCACCTCGTTCTCGCCAATGGCGAGATCATCGATTTTTTTATCCAGAGTACCCAGCAAAGGCTGACCCCGGAGCCACGCCTGATCCTGGGTTGCCGCGATGAGGATTTCGCGCACCTCCTCGTTGCCAATCAGCGTAGAGCGCGCGCCGAAGCTGTGGCAGAGGTAGAACCAGCGACGATCCAACGAGTGCTGACCGCCTTCTGGATCAACAGCCATAAGCATCGTAAAGTGCTGCATCGCAACCTCGATCTGATGGTCACGTTCGGCTTCGATGTTGAAAAAGCGCTCCTTGTGCGGCTCTGGTACCTGGAAGTAAGCGGAAAAGATTGCGGAGATGTACGCCAGGGGACCATCCATACCCTGACCAGCATCATCGGCACCCTGGAGCAGGATGGAGGGGATGAGGTACGAGCGGTAATAGGCGCGCCCATGCGCACTCGCGCCGAGATCTACCATGCGCTTGAAAGCAACCGCACCGTCATCTCTCGCATCGGACGCCGCCTCGCACAGAAATATGGTTCTGTGTATCCCGCCGATCTTGAAGCGGCTGTTCTCCAGGGCTGGCAGGAGTTCCTGGCGCGCGAGTGAACGTTTGCCAGTGCCTGCGTCAATCGGCATCCCGATCCCTACAGCCGGGATGCCCTGTGGGACCAATGTATAAAGGATCGATGGAAGAAACCCCACTGGGAGCGGTTTTGCCTGAATGGCCCAGGTACATTCCTCTGATTGACGCCGATTTTCTCCGTTTCGCCTCCACAATCGTCGAACTTTCACGCTATTTACTACTTCAGCGCCAACACTTTCTGGCCGCAGCACATTATTTTACCTTCAAGCCGACATCCTTTCCTTCTGTTCAATCCACCCGACACGCTGCTCATCCTCTAGCTCCTGTTCTTTACTCACCGATTTCCAGATCATAGCCAAGGGTCCCTCGACCTGCAGGAATTGCGCAGTTGTTGTCCAGACGGCAAGAGGGAGCGTACCCAGCACTGATGTCGCGACACGTCGGATATACTGTTCGCGGCCTACATGAGGCGTTACCAGGAGTAGTGCGGGTGGGACCTGGTGCTCCTGCCGATACTGCCGAGAGCGTACATACTGTGCGTATGCCTCAAACTTACTCGTGAGCGGCTGACGATGCATAGACCCGGTATCCCATTCGAGCCACGCCTCCACCTTGGTTTCTCCTGCCTGATACCCAAAGAGCGCGTCGGGCATCAGGTTGTGCCACGAACCCTGAAAACGATACCGGCGGAGGCTGCGCGTGGTTTCCCACCACAGGAGTTCTTGACCACACGTCCATGCCTGCTGTTGCAGCTGGGCGAGAAACGTGTAGATGCCTGCGGTATGGTTGATTGTTCGCAGCGCGTGCTTGACGCCACGCAGTTGCCAGACGTTCGTCGATGGGTTCCGCTCTGCTATATGCACGAGCGGGACTCCCAACACTAAGGAGATGAGTCGCAAGCCCGTTTCACTCAGGACGATCCGTTTCCCGCGAACGGTTGTTATCGGTTCCAGACAACGGAAGTGGTGTAGATCGTACAGGTAGCGTCGTATCGTGTCTGCCTCCATGCGTAAAAGGGCTGCCAGTTCATGGGTAGCGATCAGTGGAACGGCATAGATCTGTTTGAGGATCTCGATATGGCGATGGCTGAAACGCAGGCTGAGTAATGCGACGTTCTCCGTCGTTGTCAGGTCGGTCGCGCCTGGGTCCAGACGTTTCGAGCGGACCTCAAAATCGCCGGAAACGAGCGAGCGCCTTTTTTGCGCTCTGGTCAACATCCCTGATGCCATGTGTCTGGGAGCCAGTAACCCCGGCGGAAGCGCCTGCGGAACAAGCGGTTCGGCCAGCAATGACAGCGCCGTTGTCCCCGACCCATCCAGCGCGTGCCAGGAAAATTGCCAGGGTGAATACTTCTCAGAGAGTACTGCACATGCGCCTTTAAGGGGGGTAACTCTCAGATGGGCTGCGGCCTCCTGCGCGCAATGGAGCCAGAGGTCGCGCTGGTGGGCGGTTGAGGCTACCACGAGCAGTGAGGGAAAAGCATGATAGACTGACCAGCGCTCACTACTTTCCCGCCAGGAGAGCACATGCTCTAATCGCTCGCGTATGAGGCGCAGATCCTCGCTGCCGTACCAGCCGGGATCAAGAGAAAGCAAGAAACAGTGCCACGATTCGTCGCTGCTGTTTTGATCTTCTTGCTGAAATAGACGACGGCGGAAGACCACAGCACCATCAGTCCGGCACGTGATGCGTTTCGTTCCCCGTCCAAATGTATGGGTATAGTCGCGCTGCCAGTGCCACCGAATGGCTGCCGGGTGCCCGCCTGGATACGAGAGTTGACGTGGCGCTCCCGCAATCAGGCCATGTACAACCTCTTGCAAGGGAATGAAGCTCTGCAGGCGCGGCAAGAGACGCAACAGGTCCGCCTCACCGACCTGCCACATACGAGCGAGCGCGACGGGATCTGCACCCCCGATGAGATCAGCGACCCGCTCTATGCCAGTCGTGGCGAGGTAGTAGAGTGCCTCCGGGCGACTGGGAGCAACGATGGCCGATGTTACCGACGCGACGAGGTGTCGCTCTGTCAAAGCGAGAAGATGCCGACAGATCGTTGAGGCGTGTACGTGAAAGACAAATGCGAGATCGCTCATGCGCTGGTAGGGATGCTTGAGCAGCCAGAAGAGGAGGCGATCGGCCAGAGAGCCTCGCTCTTCGACATCTTCCGAGACGATCGTCAGGTCAGGCGCTTCATGCTGTCCGATCACCTGGGTCAACCTCCTCTTCTTCTTCTTCTGAGTCGAGCGGTCCAACGGTCTCTTCCCAGTTCATAGGCGTGATTTCGCCGCTTGTGGTGAGAGGCACGTCAGGATGTGGTGCCCTCTTCGGCCCTGGCCGTTTTTCCTGCGACTTGCGTCCGCGATTTCCGCCCTCCTGACGGGCACGACCCTGTGGCATTCCTGGCTCGCCCTGGATATCTTGTTGTTTCTTGTCTGCTCCCCCTGGTGCGGCAGCAAGTTCGCGGGCCAAGCGCTCAAAGAGTTCTACATCAATGGCACTGACCGGGCGCATGTAGCGTTGCTGGCAGCGAGAGCGAATCAGTTCCACCTGCTCTGTCGGTCCTTCTAACGGAAAGCGCAGTGTGCAGGAAAAGGTTGGCTGCTGGTGTCGCTGATAGATCACTTTGAGGTAACAGGTCAAGGTATCGAGATGGACAATATCCTCTGGATCAACGTCCAGTTCGCGGTGCAGCAGGCGCGCATCATCTGCACTCATGCGAAAGATCGCGAATTGCTTGACGTTGGCCAAGACGATAGGAAGGATCTGCTTTTCTCGCAGGTAGTCCAATGATTGCGTGGCCAGGCAAAACGTCGCCCCATATTTGCGCAATTCGGCGAGCGCGCCCCAATCTACGCCTTCTAATGTCTGGAACTCATCAATCAGGATCGGGAACCGTTTGCGTTGCGACCCCTCCATTCCTCCTTGCTCTTCGAGCGCAATCTGTAGGAACCCGAGCACGGTGGCTCCGAGAATACGCGCAACATCTTCTCCTACCAGTCCTTTTGCTAGCTTGACCAGCACAATCTTTTCTTGCTGGATATATTCCGGGAAGTTCACGCTACAGAGACTCTGCCCGACGATATGCCGGGCAATGGTCCCCTCGAACTTTGCCGTCTTGGACAGAACCGGGTCCACGCGATCTCGCTGCATCTGCAGGCTCAGCGGATCGTAGTATTTGGCCCACCAGCGTAGAATGAAGGGATCGGTGATCTGCTCTAAGAGGGAATGACAAAAACTTTCGTCGGTCAGCAGCGTCATCACATCCAGCAAGGTATATTGCTGTCCTGCTTTTCCTTGCGCACACAGAATCTTGTTTGCCTCGTAGAGCGTCCTGAGCGCGTACTCAAAGGCAATCTCCATGCGCGATCCCCAGGTCGTCCATAGCCGCGAGAGAACTTTGATCAGATCGGAGATTGCTTTATCGCGCCCGCGAGCCACCGTCGCATCGATGGGATTGAGGCCACAGGCAAAGCGCTCGTCGGAGAGATCGATGAGGACGACATCATCGCACCGCTCCGGTGGCACCAGCCGCAGGACCTGTTCGACCAGATCGCCATGAGGATCAACAAGGATCAGCCCCTGGTGTTCCGTCATGCTGCGCACAGCCAGATGCTGCATGAACGTCGATTTGCCCTCGCCTGATTTGCCTCCAATCAACCAGTGACTGCGCAGGCACTCCGCCGGGAGTCCAAAGGGAACGTGATGGCCTGCGTGCGCGGAAACAGCGATGGGCATCTCGTTCTGTGCCTCGTGCAAGCCTGGCGGCAGGAATAGGCTGCGACTGCGACGATAGTCGATCTGCGCTAAATCAGGAAGAACTTCGTCGGTCGGAATGTGCCAGAGAGCGGCCAGAGCCTCCACATCGATCAGGTGCTTCGAACGATGGACCCCTCGCCACCAGGTTCCCTTGCGAACCCAGGCACGCGCACGGCGCGCACTGACTGATCGGGGAATAAAGTAGTTGCCGCTCGCGAGATGATATTGCCGATACGCACTCAACATGCGGGCAAGGATCTGCACTCGCCGTGTGCGTTCCTGCCGGACACGTTGCCAGTACCACCACAAACGTCGCCCATTCTGGCCAAGGGTACCACTATTCCTCTTCATGTTGTACCAGAGGCTCTTCTTTGTAGCATGAACGAATATCCTCAACGCGCTGACCGCGCCCTTCCACTGATGGGTACGAATTTGCGCCAACCACGCGTGCAGACTCATCTGCCCAGCGGACAGGAGCAGCGACCAGGGATATCGTTCATATTTTTGAGCGGCTGGGAACGCGACGGCTGGCCCAATAACGTACAGGCGCAAACGTACCTGATAGGCGGGGCGTGACGTTTTTTCCGCCACGCTGCGCATATCATACAGAGGCCCCTGGAATATTCGCCACCATAGGTATCGTAGCACAAGGAGTACCACCAGCATGACCACCAGTATCCCGCTCACGCAACCCACCAATGACTGCCACTCGCCATGCAGGAACCGCTGAAGGGCGACGGTAAGCCAGGAGGGGAGCCGCTGTGGAGAGTGCTGAAAGAACAAGATTCCTCCCAATACCAGCGCGCCCAGGATCAATGAAAGCGTTCCAGGCGCGCCCGCGCTGGTACGAGCCGCTGCACTCTGCGCCCGGTCCTTCTGCCGTTCCGGTTCCAGAGCATGCTCAATCGCCTTGCGCTGATAGGACTGCGACCAGGTGGGAGACGCCGGAACCAGCGCCAGCTGCGCAATCGCCCGTAGATCGGAGGGCAGCGCATCGACTGCCGCCAGAAGCCCAAGCATCGGGTCCTCTCCATTACTCAGGTGTTCAAACTCCTGTAACGGGAGATAGGGTGCTCGTCCCGGCTGTAACTCTATGACAGAAAGCGCCTCCCCTGGTCGCAGATACAAGGGATCGGCTACTCCGGCCAGAGGAACAAAAGTAGCGTTGGGCAAACGAGCGTGCAGTTGGGTCTCCACATGTGTGAGATCCTCCTGCGTGCGCGCCCGAATGAGCAGCCTGCGTTGTTGATCGGTTCCCGCCACCTCCAGAGCGATCGGGTGCGAACGATCAACGACCAGACTCCGCATCGCCGTCGCCAATTGCACCGGGTTCTGAGGATACTTCTGCCCCGTCTGATGGACGGAAGGAATGAGGTGCAACGCCAGAGGCGCGGCGGCAGCCTCAATCACTGTGTCCTCAGACACTACTTGAGAAGCTGTAGCGGCGATTGGTGCTGTCTTCATCGTGAAGCCCCTTTCAGTGTGCGCGTCAGCGCCCGCTCAAGCGCGGTGTACAACAGGGCATACCCCTGTGGATGGACTCCCAACTCTCCAATGTCTTTCATCCCTGCAATAGGGGTAAGTTCGACAACCTGTGATGTCCTTTGACGAAGCTGTGCCAGCAAGTGACGGCTCGCTTGCCGTCCCGCATCGTCTGCGTCCAGGCTGATCAGCAGCGGCACATACCCTGCGCGCTGTTGGAGATCCAGGAGCGTGATCAGTTGCCGCATCGATGCATGGGTTCCGACCAGCGCGACGCAGGCGACGGGAAGGTGCCATTGTGAGGCGATCACATAATCGATGGCACCCTCCACCACAAGAATAGCCCGCACCAGGTGCCGTTCTTGTAGGCGCTGCAATGCGAGGCCATAGCCAAGCAGCGGTTTGGAGAGGGAGATACCGAGGTACCTGGGACTTCGTGTACCTCTCGCTGGCTGGCATAATGTCCGACCAATCATCCAGCAACAGTGCCCATGAAGACTTTCGGGAATAATGAGCCGTTGCCACAGTCGTTCTCGTCCCGTTGCGCCAAGCAGGCCAACCTCTACTGCTTCTTCTCGCTGCTCGCTATCGCACACGACCTCTCGCAGCGCCGATCCATCTGCATAGCCCAACCCACAGAACTTAATGCCTTCCTCGGTAATCCCACGCTCACGCTGGAGATTCTTCATGAGCAAGGGATGAGCCAGCAGCGTCTGATGATAGTGTTGCTGAAACGCCGTGAGCAGTTCGCGATGCACCGGTTCCGTTTCCAGCGGGGGAAACGGAACCGGCAGCACCGGGCGCAACTGGCGTGTACGCGCCAGTTGCGCCGTTGGGAGAACGATGATGTTGGCGGAGAGGCGATGGAGCGCCTCTCGCCAGGAGCAGACATCAAACGCCTGCACGAAATCGATCACATCGCCATCAGCGCCGCAGCCGAAGCAATGATAGCGCTGACTACCGACATAGACATTGAAGCTCGGCGTCTCATCGAATTGATGAAAGGGGCAGTGGCCAACCAGCCGTTCTCCAGACTGATTGGCATGCAGTTCCACGCCGCGTCGGCGCACAACCTCTTCAATGCGCACACTTGCCTTGACCTGTTCCACCGAGAGGTGCTGCATTCTACCCTCCTACTGCGTTCTGATGATGATTCGAAGTTGCAAGCGCCTGTCCTGTATCGAGGCCCAGCCGTCGCAAGAGGCGAGCGAATTCCGCGTCATGGTGATGGTCACGCCAGGCGGCAATCTCGCGCGGGTCCGTCGTGGAGAGCAGGTGCTCTACCTCGCTGGCCTCAAAGCGTACCTGCAGCCGCTTATCGTTCGTCAAGAGGAGCGCTTCCCCCACCGAGAGGCGTCGGAGCAACTGGACTTCACGCGAGGAGAGCTTAAACATCTGCTCTACCAGATCAAGCGAGGTCGCATCTTGCCGCATCAGGACGTGAGTCGCGCAGTTCGCTGGAATGGAGCTCTCCTTGAAGATCAAGGGATGCTGACTGATAACTGTTACCCCAAGATAATGCTTGCGGGCACGACGTACCAGATCTTCCAGGAATAAGGCACCACTTTCATATTCCATTAGAGTCGCCGCTTCATCGACAATGAGCTGGCGAGGTATCTTCGAGTGAAAGCTTTCCGTCCAGACAAAATTCGACACCAGGAACAGGCCAATCGGGCGCAGCTCCGTTTCCAGGTCGTGAATGTCGAAATCGACCATGATGCGATCAAGCGAGACATTGGTCGGGCCAGCGAAGAGGCCCGAGAGCGACCCATGAACGTAGCGATGCAGCCGTTGCGTGAGTCCGGTCGAGTCTGGCCCACACGTCCCACTTTCCAGGACCGCGTAGACATCGCGCATGAGGGGCGCGGCCCGATCATGCGTTTTGGGATC
>Ga0066790_10000808_pt1 | contig 12598 bp, 11 predicted proteins | sample OrgsoiDNA2013050_FD_70963 | JGI IMG/M metagenome (GOLD analysis project Ga0066790, IMG submission 70963) | Permafrost soil microbial communities from the Arctic, to analyse light accelerated degradation of dissolved organic matter (DOM) -... | ecosystem: Environmental > Terrestrial > Soil >...
GCTCGTGCCGGGACCAGGCGTCCTCGATGTCGCTGGCGCTGGCGGCGCAAGTCAGGCCGAGGTCGTGAAAGATCTCGGCGGTCGTCACGCGGCTCGCATCGTGCATCGGCCCATGCACGAGCACTTGCACGTCATGCTGCGCGAGCAACAGCGCGAGCAGGGCGGTGAGATTGGGGATCTTTCGCGAACCGTTGTATGACGGCAGGATGACCGTCGCACGGTTGCTGCCGATGGTGATGCAACGCTCCTGCGCTGCCTTGAGAAAGCCCGACAACTCGTCGACCGACTCCCCCTTGATACGCATGGCGATCGCGAAGGCGCCGATCTCGAGGTCGGTGACGCGGCGATCGAGCACCTGGCTCATCAGATCATGGGCTTCGGCCTCGCCGAGTGACCGGGCGCCCTCCCGGCCGCGGCCGATTTCCCGGATATAGCGCGCGATGCTCATGCCAGACTTGGCGTTGCGAGGGATCGCAATTTTCGGGCCGGGCCGGTCTCGCTGGCCGGGGCGACGCGGCTCAATCGAGCAATCGGGTGATGGTGTGCCATTCGGCGGCACTCACCGGCGTGATCGAGAGGCGATTGCCCTTTTGCAGGAGCCGCATGTCGGCCAGCGCCGACACTTGTCGCATCTCCGGCAACGAGAGCAGCCGCGTCTTCCTGAGGAGGCGCACGTCGACGTGGAGCCAGCGTGGCGCCTCGTGGTCCGACTTGGCGTCGAAGTAGTGGCTTCGGCGATCGAACTGCGTCGCGTCGGCGTAGGCCTCCGACGCGACCTCGGCGATGCCGACGACCCCTGGCTCGGCGCACGACGAGTGATAGAAGAGGACGCCGTCGCCTTGCTTCATGTCGTCGCGCATGAAGTTGCGTGCCTGGTAGTTGCGCACGCCGACCCAGGCAACGGTCTTTCGCGGCGCCGCCGCAACGTCATCGACCGAGCACTCGCTCGGCTCGCTCTTCATCAACCAATAGCGCATGGGCAACGCGGTAGCGTGATTGAACAAAGGTGTCCGCCGCGCACCGTGAACCGCATTCCTGAACCCAGGCAGTTCAGGTGGGCGAGGTCAGCCCGGTTTCGGGTTCATCTGACGCGAGACGATCACACCAGCCGGGCGATGTTCCAAGCCCTTGCTCTTGCGAGCATCGGTTCAAGGAAATATAAAGCTCACGCGTGCGCAACGGACGAATTCATTCTACGCCGCAAGGCTGAAAAACAGGTGCCATTCAGAGCAGTCGCCCGTCGGCGCCGAGGGCCATGTCGAGGCGGCGAATCAGGCTGTCGACATCGATCGGAAGATCCGCTTCTTTGCCCATATCGGATGACCCACGGGCGTTGCGCGGCGGGGCCACGGCGGGGAGTTCGGCCAGCGCGAACGCCAGGTTCAGCGCGGCGAGAACGGCGATTCTTTCGCGCGCCTTGACCTTGCCGCCGTCACGAATGGCGCTCATTTCACGGTCGACCGCGGCGACGGCTTCCAGCAGTGCCATTTCGCCGCCTTCCGGGCAGCCCAGGATATAGCTCTGCCCCAGGATCGTGACCTCGATCTGCTTCATCCGACGCTCCGCAGTTCGCCCGTGTCGGCGGCGTCGAGCGTTGGCAAGGTGCCGTCGCCGCCGGGGTTGACCACGGCATCACGGGGAAGGCGATCGAGGAGAACATCGATTCGACTGCGCGCCGCATTGAGGCGAGAGCGCAGGTTGTCTCGCTCGGTCGTCACCGAGGCGAGCTGCTCGTCAAGCAAGACGTTCGTGCGCCGCAACTCTTCGTGCCGCAGCAGCAAGCGCTCGACCCGTTCGGCGAGTTCTTCGATCCTGGACATGGCGCTTCGGCGGGTGAGGGTGGCGAATTGTAGGCGGCACACTTGCGATGCTTACAATGCAAATCGTTGGTGCTCGTGAAGGCGTTCATGCCTTCGCGGTTAAACGGGAAGCAGGAGGAGCGGCGAGGGGTCGCCACCGAAACTGCGCTGCCCCCGCAACGGTACGGTGGACGAGTCCGGCACATTTTTTTCGGTGCGGATTCAATCCCGACGCACATGCCACTGAAGGTCGATGCCTTCGGGAAGGTCGTCGAGGGTCGCTCCGCCAGCCCGGATACCGGCCAACGAGCGGGCGAGGCGCGAGCCTGGCCCATGTCGCATGCGCCCGCGGGGAAGCGGGAGTGTGCCGCTGCCGGACTTCATCCACATGTTCCAGGTTTGCAGGTCGCGCTCTGCGCAAGCGGTGCGATGCCGCGTCATCCTGATGGTTGCCGCGTCGGCGCTCGGCGGTGGATCGGTCAGGGCCCAAGACACTCTCGGGACCGTCGTCGTCACAGGAACGCGCGAACCGCAACCGCTCGAACGATCGACGGCGGACATCGTCGTCATCGACGCCGACACGATCCGCCGCAGCAGCGCCGATTCGGTCGAGGACCTGCTGCGACGCGAGGCGGGCATTCAAATCACCCGCAACGGCGGGCCGGGCCAGAACTCGGGCTTCTTCATCCGTGGCGCCAGTACGAACAGCACGATCGTTCTTGTCGATGGTGTGCGCATCGGCTCGGCCACGCTGGGCCAGGCCGAATTCGAAGCGTTCAATCTCGCCCAGGTCGAGCGAATCGAGGTCTTGCGCGGACCGGCGTCGAGCCTGTATGGCGCCGATGCCGTGGGCGGCGTGGTGCAGATCTTCACGCGACGCGGCGTTGGCGAGCCGCGCTTTTCCGCCGCAGCCGCGGCCGGCGGCTACGCCTCCCGGCAGGGAGATGTTGCGCTCAGCGGATCGAGCCGTAACGTCGACTACGCCGCCTCGGTCGCGGGCGAATCGAGCCGTGGCGTTTCGGCATTGCGCTTGGGCGACGCCTATGGCAGCTTCAACCCGGATCGCGACGGCTATTCGCGCGGCTCGGCCCAGTTGACGTTGGGCGTTACGCCGGCGCCGGGTCATCGGGTCGGGATTGCCGCCTTCGAGACACGACTGCATTCGCATTTCGACGGCGCCGACTTCAATCCGCCTGCATTCATGGCCGATCCGTCAGCCGATTTTCAGTCCCGGCTGACGACAAGAGTGACCTCGACCGACTACCGGGGCGAACTGACGAGCGCATGGACGACGACGGCGCAGCTGTCGCGCAGCGTCGACGACTTGACGAGCGGTGGAACGACCGCCTCGAGGTTCGTCACGCGACGGTCCCAGATGACCTGGCAGAACGCCTTTCGCATCGATGCGTTGAATCAGGCGGTGATCGCGTACGAGCATCTCGACGAGCGCGCCGCAGCCGACGGCTTCGCCTCCGAGCTGGCGCGGCGCAACGACGCGGTCGTCGCCGGCATCTCGGCCGAGTCGGGGCGCCACGCGATGCAGGCCGACCTTCGCCGCGACAACAACTCCGCGTACGGCGGCGACACGACAGGGCGGCTCGGCTACTCGTTCGAGATCTTGTCAGGGCTGAAGCTGCGGGGGCTGGCCGGAACGACGTTTCGCGCCCCGACTTTCAACGACCTGTACTACCCGAACTTCGGCGTTCCATCGCTGCGGCCCGAGCGGGGCCGCAGCTTCGAGATCGGCGTCGTATGGAAGTCGGGCTGGAGCCAGGGCGACGTGACGCTGTATCGAAACCGGGTGCGCGACCTGATCGGGGTCGAGTCAAATGTCGACGCGGCAGGCGTCTCGCTGGGCCGGTGCCCGGCCGGAGATGAGTTCGGTTGCGCGCGCAATGTCGGTCGCGCCCGGTTGCAGGGCGCAAGCCTGGCCGCCGCGCAGCGATGGGGAGCCTTCGACCTGAATCTGCGCGCCGAGCTCCTCGACGCCAGGAATGCCGATACCGGCGAGCGATTGGCGCGACGGGCCGCGCATCAGGAAAGCGTCTCGCTGCGCTATTCGGTCGAGTCGTGGAGCGCCGCTGTCTCTTCGCTCGTCATCGGCTCGCGGCCCGACGCTGGAGTCGTCCTCGGAGGCTACGGCACGGTCGATGTCAAGGGCACGTGGCGCGTTCGTCCAGGATGGCAGCTCGAGGCGAAAGTCCTCAATGCGCTCGATCATCACGTCGAGCCACTTCGGGACTTCCAAGGCCTCGGTCGTCAGGCCTGGCTCGGACTGCGCTACGACAGCGCGGCGCTCTGACCTGCAATGACGGCAAAGCCATTGACCACCGCCGCGCTTGTGGCGCTCGTGGCCTGCGCCATCGGCGTTCTCGCCGGCTCGACCGGCATGCTCGCCGCGTCTGCCGACATCTTTTGGCGGATCCGCGTACCCCGCGTCCTCGCCGGGTTCGGCGCCGGCGCAGCGCTCGCGCTTTCCGGTGCGCTGATGCAGCTGCTGACGCGTAACGCCCTGGCCGACCCCTACGTGCTCGGCGTTGCGGGAGGTGCGTCCGTCGGTGCGCTGGCCGCGATTGTCCTGGCGAGCTCGGGCGGCGTGCTTCTGGGCGACTGGGGCATCGCCCTGGGCTCGGCGGCCGGTGCCTTCGCGGCCGCACTCCTTCTGTTTGGTCTCATGGCGCGGCGGCTCGCGGGGCCGGTGTCGACGTCACAGAGCGAAGCATCGACGTCGCTGCTCCTGGTCGGCGTGATGATCGGAACAGCTTGCTCGGCCATCGTCTCGCTCATTCTCACGTTGGCCAGCGATGGGCAGCTTCGCGGCATGGTGTTCTGGCTTCTCGGCGATCTCAATGGCGCGACGCACTGGGAGATCGCCTGGATCGCCGTCGGCGTTGCGCTCGTGCTCGTCTGGCCCACGGCCCGCGAGCTCGACTGGCTGGCCCGCGGCGAGGCCTGGGCGGCGACGCTGGGTGTCGACGTGCGACGCCGCCGCATCATTGCCATCGTCGCGGCCTCGCTGGCCACCGGTGCGGCGGTCGCCACGGCCGGAACGATCGGTTTTGTCGGCCTGGTCGTGCCGCACGCGCTGCGGCTCCTCGGGGCGCGCTCCGCGAGGGTGCTCCTTCCCGCCAGTGCGCTCGGCGGCGGTGCGTTCGTGGTGCTCGCCGATGCCGTGGCGCGCACACTCCTCGCGCCAGTTCAATTGCCGGTGGGCGTGCTTGCTGCTGCCGTCGGCGTGCCGACATTCATCGCTCTGGTGCTTCGGCCGCCGCCTCGCGAAAGGTTGGTGTGAGCGACGGTGGCGTCGAGCTCGAGGTGTCGCGATTGAGCCTCACGGCCGGCGGCGTTCGCGGTGGGCGTGCCCTGCTTTCGTCGCTGGACTTCCGGGTTCGCGGCGGACAGCGCTGGCTCGTCATCGGCCCGAACGGATCGGGCAAGTCATCGCTTCTCGCCGCGCTCGCCGGCGTGTTTCCGATCGCGGCGGGCGAGATCCGCATCGACGGCCGACCGCTCGCGAAGTGGCCCGCGGCGATCCTTGCCGGCAGGCGCGCGTGGAGCCCGCAGTTCTGGACCGACCCCTTTCCTGCCACCGTGGCGGAGACGGCCGTGCTCGCGCGGGAGCGAGTCAGTTCGTGGCGCGCTGACTTCGCGTCCCACGACGACCCCGTCGTCGCCGCCGTGCTGGCGCGCCTCGATCTGCAGCGCCTGGCTGGTGTCGATGTTCAAACCCTGTCGGGCGGCGAACGCCAGCGCGTGGCGATCGCCACCGCGCTGCTGCAAGGCGCACCTTTGCTCCTGCTCGATGAGCCTGCGTCGCACCTCGATCTCGCGCATCAACGGCTCCTGCTCGACGTGCTCATGGAGCACACGCGCGAAGGCGGCGCCCTCGTCGCCAGCCTGCACGACCTGAACCTCGCCTGGGACCTGGCCACCCATTGCATTCTTCTCGACAGCAGGGGCGGCGCCATTGCCGGGGTTCGCGACGAGGTGCTGGAAGCGCCGCATCTCGCTCGTTCCTTCGGTGTGGCCATCGAGGCCGTCGAGCTGCGCGGCACGCGCCGATTCGTGGTTGTCGGCGCAGGGGGCCAGGGCCATGCGTAGCGCCTGCCACCGCAGGTCGCGGGCCGCCTGCGGCAGCGAGCGTCGAGCCACCATGCGTGCTCGCGGGGCCGGGGCTCTGGTGCTCAGGCTGGTGGCGTTGGCGGCGTTGGCGTTGGTGGGCCCCTGCCCGGCACAGGGCGGCCAGGTGCGCGTGGCACCGATCTCGGCCGTCGACGATGCGGGGCGAACGATCGTTCTCGATCGTCCCGCGTCCCGCGTCGTGACGCTGGCCCCGAGCCTCACCGAGCTCGTGTTCGCCGCTGGCGCCGGCGCCACGATCGTCGGCACGACATCGCTCGGCAACTACCCCGCAGCGGCGCGCGCCATCCCGCGGATCGGCGACGCGGCGCGCCTCGACGTCGAACGTATCGTCGCCATGAAGCCCGATCTCGTCGTCGTCTGGCGGCACGGCAACACGAGTCGCGAACTCGGGCAGATCGAAGCCGCGGGCCTGACGCTGTTCCAGATCGAGCCGCAGCGGCTGGACGACGTGGCGCGCGCCATCGAGCGTCTCGGTCACCTGACGGGACACGACGCCGGAGCACGTGCCGCGGCGGCTTCGCTTCGAGCCTCGCTCGAGGCGCTGCGCCGGCAGCATGCTGTTGCCGAACCCGTCCGGGTGTTCTATCAGGTGTGGTCGAACCCGCTCATGACCGTTGGTCGCAACCAGATCATCAACGACGTGATCGAGTTGTGCGGTGGCCGCAACGTGTTCGCCTCGCTCGCACCGCTGGTGCCTCTGGTCTCCACGGAAGCGGTCGTTGCTGCCGACCCGCAGGCCATCATCACCGCCGACGAAACGGGAGGCACGGAACTTCTGCGGCGCGGTGCCGATGGGGCGGCTCTCGACATGTGGCGCCGCCATGCGGGCCTCGGCGCAGTCGAGGGCGGCTGGCTCTACACCATCAACGGCGACGCGATCAGTCGGCAGGGGCCGCGCATCGTCGATGGCGCCGCGGCGATGTGTCGCGCGCTCGACGACGTGCGGCGCGAGCGCAAGACCCGGTCGCGCTAGATCTTGGTTGCGCGGCCCGATTCGACTGGCGCCGAATCGCACCAGCGTGCGACGGCGCAGCGCGTGCACAAGGGCGTGCGCGCGAGGCAGACGTAGCGGCCGTGCAGGATCAGCCAGTGATGCGCGTTGGCGAGGAACGCTTCAGGTACGCGCGCGAGGAGCCGCAATTCCACTTCGAGCGGCGTGCGACCGACGGCGAGGCCGGTGCGATTGGCGACGCGAAACACGTGCGTGTCGACGGCCAGGGTCGGGTCGCCGAAGGCGCTGTTGAGCACGACGTTCGCGGTCTTGCGGCCGACTCCCGGCAGTGACTCGAGCGCTTCGCGCGTTCGCGGCACCTGCCCTCCATGTTTCTCGACGAGGATGCGGCAGGTCGCGTAAAGGTTCTTCGCCTTGGTGCGGAAGAGGCCGATCGACTGGATGGCGCTTTGCAGCGCCGGAAGACCCAGGTCGAGCATTTTCTGCGGCGTCGGCGCCGTGGCGAACAGTGAGCGGGTCGCCTTGTTGACGCCGCGGTCGGTGGCCTGCGCGGAGAGCAGCACGGCGGCCAGCAGTTCGAACACGCTGGCATATTCGAGCTCGCTCACGGGCTCTGCATTGGCGGCGCGAAGCGTCTCGAAGAAGGCAACGATGTCGGCGTCGTTCATCCGTGGCCACGACACCTTCAGCGCGTCGAGCGTTCGACTCGTGCGCGAGCCAGTGCGGTCGCCACCGCGTTGCGCCGCATCGCACCGGCCGGGCCAACGCTCGATTCGTGAACGTCCGTCGCGGCCGGTTCGATCCTGGCCAGCCGCTCGGCGTGCCGCTGGCGCGCCGTCTGCGCTTGCGCCGTGCTCCATGCCGCCCAACCGGTCGAATTGCTGCCCGCGCTCACGAGCGAAATGCAATCGACCGGACAGGCGGGAACGCAGAGCTCGCAACCGGTGCAGAGCTCGTCGATCACCGTATGCGTCTGCTTGGCCGCGCCGAGGATGGCATCCACGGGGCAAGCCTTCAGGCACAGCGCACAGCCGATGCACGCCGCTTCGTCGACGAGCGCCAGAAGGCGCGGCGACTCGGTGCCACACGAGGCATCGAGCGCGAGCTCCTGGCGGCCGGTCAGACGCGCCAATCGCACGACACCTTCGGCGCCGCCCGGCGGGCACCGGTTGATGGCGGATCCTTCGCCAGCCATCGCCAGCGCATAGCCGCGGCAATCAGCGTAGCCGCAACGCGTGCATTGGGTCTGCGGCAGGGCGTCGAGCAGCGTGTCTGCCAGGGCGATCGCGCCGGCCATGGTCGACCGATCAGGCCGCCTGACGCTGCCGCCGGCTGGCTGGCGTGCCTTTGCGCGAGCGCTTCGTGACGCCGGCGTCGGAAGTTCCGAGGAGACGTGCAGAGGGCCGCTTCGCCTTGGCGGCCGGCGTGCCCTGGTGCGACGCGATGAACTCGCGCACCCGTGGGTAGACGTTCTCGCGCCAGCGCCGCCCCGAGAAGATGCCGTAGTGGCCGGCGCCGACGGCGTCGTAGTGAAACTGGCGGTCGGCCGGGATGCCCGTGCAAAGCGCGTGGGCGGCACGCGTCTGGCCGGCACCGGAAATGTCGTCGAGCTCACCTTCGATCGTCAGGAGCCACGTGGTCTTGATGTCCTGCGGACGCACGAGCTGGCCGGCCACCTTCCATGTGCCGTTGACCAGGGCGAAGTCCTGAAACACGGTCTGGATCGTGTCGAGGTAGTACTCGGCCGGCATGTCGAGCACGGCGTTGTATTCATCGTAGAAATCGCGGTGAAAGTCGGCCTGGTCGTCGTCACCTCGCATCAGGTCGAGGAAGTAGTCGTAGTGCGATTTCAGATGCCGGTCGGGGTTCATGGCGATGAAGCCTGCATGTTGCAGGAAGCCCGGGTAGACACGCCTGCCCGCGCCGGGAAAGTTCACCGGCACACGGTAGATGACGTTGTTCTCGAACCAGCTGTGGCTCTTGTTGATGGCGAGGTTGTTGACGGCCGTCGGGCTCCTGCGGGCATCGATCGGCCCGCCCATCATCGTCATGGTCCGCGGCGTCGGCTCGCCGTTGCTGGCCATGAGCGAGATCGCGGCAAGCACCGGGACGGTGGGCTGGCAGACCGATATCACGTTCACGCCGGGGCCGATCGCGCGGATGAATTCCTGCACGTAGGCCACGTAGTCGTCGAGGTGAAACGGGCCCTTGTCCTCAGGAACCATGCGCGCGTCGGTCCAGTCGGTGATGAAGACCTTGTGGTCGCGCAGGAGCTCGCGCACCGTCTCGCGCAGCAAGGTCGAGTGATGCCCCGACAGCGGTGCCACAACGAGCACTGTCGGTTGCCCCTTGATGCGCTGCAGCGTCGGCAGATCGTCGGTGAAACGCTTGAAGCGAAGCAGACGGCAGAACGGCTTTTCGATGGTCACTTGCTCGTGCACCGCGACATCGACGCCGTCGACCATGATCGAGTGAATATTGAATTCCGGCTTCTCGTAGTCCTTGGCGAGCCGGTGCATGAGTTCGAGGCCGGCCGAGACGCGATGCGCCATTGGCGTGTGCGCAAACAGCGAGAGCGGGTGCGTGTAGAGCTTGGAGGAAGCGCTAGCGAATTCGGAAAACGGGCTGAGCAATGCGCGCTGCGCCTCATACCACTCGTAAAGCATCATGTCGTGGGTCCTTTGCTGACGCGAACGATGGCGTCGACGACGGCATCGAGATTCTTCTCGTTGAGCGCGGCGACGCAGATGCGACCGGAGTCGACGCCATAGATCCCGAATTCACTGCGTAGCCGCTGCATCTGCGCCCGGTCGAGACCGGAGTAACTGAACATTCCGCGTTGCCGGGTGATGAAGTCGGTGTCGATTCGCGCCCCGGCGGCAACGAGCCGGCGCTGCAGTTCGCTTCGCATGCGCTTGATGCGGTTGCGCATGTCGGCCAGCTCGCCCTCCCACATGGCGCGCAATGCGGGCGTCGAAAGCACCTGCGTCACGATCGCGGCGCCGTGCGTCGGCGGGTTCGAGTAGTTGGTGCGAATCACGCGCTTGAGCTGACTCAGAACGCGAGAGGCTTCGTCCGCGCTGGCGCAGACGACCGAGAGGGCGCCGACGCGTTCGCCGTACAGCGAGAAGCTCTTCGAAAAGCTTGTCGCGACCAGGAAATCGATGCCGGACTGAAGGCACAGATCGACGGCGCGGCTGTCTTCGGCAATGCCCTCGCCGAAGCCCTGGTACGCCATGTCGAGGAAGGCGACGAGGCGACGTTGCGCGAGCGTCGCCACCACCCGGGTCCACTGCTCGGGGGTCAGGTCACAGCCGGTCGGGTTGTGGCAGCAGGCGTGCAACACGACGATCGTTCCCGCCGGCGCAGCGTCCAGCGCGGCAAGCATGGCCGCGAAATCGACGTCGTGCGTCTTGGCGTTGTAGTACGGGTACGTGGACACCGAGAAGCCCGCGGCCTCGAAGAGCGCTCGGTGGTTTTCCCAGCTCGGCTCGCTGATCAGCACTTCGGCCGAGGGTGACATCCGGGCGAGAAGGTCGGCGCCGACCTTCAGCCCTCCCGTGCCACCGACGGCCTGGACGGTGGCGATGCGGCCGGCGCGCCGCGCCGGGTGGTCGGCGCCGAATATCAGCGATTGGGTTGCGGCGTCATACGCGGCAAGGCCATCGATCGGCAGATAGGCGCGCGTCTTGGGCGATTCCATCATCATTTCTTCGGCGGCGCGGACGCAGCGAAGCAAGGGCACCTTGCCGTTTTCGTCGCAGTAGACGCCGACGCCGAGATTGACCTTGGCTGGATTAGGGTCGCCGGCGAACTGCTCGTTCAATCCCAGGATCGGATCGCGCGGAGCCATTTCGACGGCGTCGAACAGCGAGGTCATGTCGGGTGCTCCTATCGGGTGCAAAGTGGCGCTCGGCCACTTGGAAACAGGCTCGACGCAGCCACCTTCGAACCTGGCAACGGCTTTGGCCCGACCTTTGCTCGGATCGGGGCATTTGCGCTACCGTGCCGAGTTGCGCTCGCCGTGCCTAACTGTTCCATTTTATCTGCCCATGTCCCAAGCCTCCGATATCGCCCTCGCCGACAGGCCTACTGAACTGCAGGAAGGTGAATTCATCACCTTCCCGGGTTCGCCCTTTGAGCTGTTTTGTCCCTACCAGCCGGCCGGCGACCAGCCGGCCGCCATCGCCGGCCTGGTCGAGGGCATCCGCGACGGCCTGAGCTTCCAGACGCTGCTCGGCGTGACGGGCTCCGGGAAGACCTTCACGATGGCCAACGTCATCGCCCGGATCGGCCGGCCGGCGATCGTCTTTGCGCCGAACAAGACGCTGGCGGCCCAGCTCTACAGCGAATTCCGCGAGTTCTTCCCGAAGAACGCCGTCGAGTACTTCGTCAGCTACTACGACTACTACCAGCCCGAGGCCTACGTGCCGCAGCGCGACCTCTTCATCGAGAAAGACTCGGCGATCAACGAGCACATCGAGCAGATGCGGCTCTCAGCAACCAAGAGCGTGCTCGAGCGGCGCGACGTGGTGATCGTCGCCTCGGTCAGCGCCATCTACGGCATCGGTGCGCCCGAGGACTACACCGAGATGCGAATGATCATGCGCGCCGGCGACAAGCTCGGTCAGCGCGACGCCATCGCCCACCTGATCCGCATGCAGTACACGCGCAACGAGAACGATTTTTCACGGGGCACGTTCAGGGTTCGCGGCGACACGATCGACGTCTTTCCCGCCGAGCACAGCGAGCTCGCCATCCGCCTCGAGCTCTTCGACGACGAGCTCGAGTCGCTGACGCTCTTCGATCCGCTGACCGGCCGGATCCGGCAAAAGATCCCGCGCTTCGTCATTTATCCTGCCAGCCACTATGCGACGCCGCGTGGCCGGGTGGTCTCGGCGATCGGAACCATCAAGGAAGAGCTGCGGGGCCGGCTCGACGAGCTGGTCGAGGCAGGCAAGCTCGTCGAGGCGCAGCGGCTCGAGCAGCGCACGCGTTTCGATCTCGAGATGCTGCAGGAGATCGGCCACTGCAAGGGCATCGAGAACTACACGCGGCACCTCTCGGGCGCTGCCCCGGGTTCGCCGCCGGCGACGATGGTTGACTACCTGCCGAAAGACGCGCTCATGTTCGTCGACGAGAGCCACGTCATGATCGGCCAGCTCGGCGGCATGTACAACGGCGACCGGGCGCGAAAGACAACGCTCGTCGAATATGGCTTCCGCCTGCCTTCGGCGCTCGACAACCGGCCGCTCAAGTTCGAGGAGTTCGAAGCCAAGATGCGGCAGGTGGTGTTCGTTTCAGCAACGCCGGCCGACTACGAGCAGAGGCACGCAGGCCAGGTGGTGGAGCAGTTGGTTCGTCCGACCGGTCTCGTCGACCCCGTGGTCGAGGTGCGCCCGGCCACGCATCAGGTGGACGACGTGCTGCATGAGATCCGCGAGCGCGTCGAAGTCAACGAGCGGGTGTTGATCACGACGCTGACGAAGCGCATGGCCGAGCAGCTCACCGACTATCTCTCCGACAACGGCGTCAAGGTACGTTACCTGCACAGCGACATCGAAACCGTCGAGCGGGTCGAAATCCTTCGTGACCTGCGGCTTGGCGCCTTCGACGTGCTGGTCGGCATCAACCTTCTGCGCGAGGGTCTGGACATCCCCGAGGTCTCGCTCGTGGCGATTCTGGATGCCGACAAGGAAGGGTT
>Ga0066790_10000809_pt1 | contig 12581 bp, 11 predicted proteins | sample OrgsoiDNA2013050_FD_70963 | JGI IMG/M metagenome (GOLD analysis project Ga0066790, IMG submission 70963) | Permafrost soil microbial communities from the Arctic, to analyse light accelerated degradation of dissolved organic matter (DOM) -... | ecosystem: Environmental > Terrestrial > Soil >...
AGCAGCAGCAGAGACCCAGCCACGACACTGGACGACGCAGCACGCCCCCGCACCGCCGACCCGCGCGACCCCCGCGGGGCGCGCGGGTCGCGCGGGGCTGACGGGACCCCGCACCGGCGCACGCGGCACAGCAAGTCCCTCCGAGACGCCCCGCCCTGCCAGCACCCCGAACCCTGACACCCGGCCCGCCCCCCAGAGTCGCGTTACAGCCTCTGTATCAGCAGCGATCGCACGTTCATGTCGTTCGCGCCGGGCCGGGCTGCTTCCGGGTGGGTGTCGAGGCCGGAGGTCCGCGGGACTTTATGCCCGCCGCCGACCATCACCGGACGAGCCGTGACCCCCGCAGCGGGTGGGCACTGGGTGGGCACTGCGGCCGGCGGGCACTCGTCCGGATGGTCACGGCGCGCCGGGTGGAGCATATGGCCCGGTTCGCCTACACTCGGAGCCCATGAATAGGAATTCAGGTATCGGTCTAACGTCGTTCGGGGTCGTGCTGGTGATCGTTGGAGCCGTCCTGCGGTTCGCTACGACGATTCATACTTCCGGATTCAACATCCACAAGATCGGCGATATCCTGCTCCTGGTCGGGATCCTGCTCGTCATCTTGAGCATCTTCATCATCACGATGGGAGCCAGGAGGCGGAGCACGACTCGAACGAACGTTCGGGAAACTCCCGTAGGTCAGCAGCGAACTGAGCAGCGCGACGACTGGGGCACGCCCTAGCCTCAAGCGCTTCACTGGCATTTCTCTCGCCATTCATTCTGGGCGTGGGCGCGCCCAGCCCGGGACGGCCTGCCGGGCCGGGCAGCGGCATCGTTCCTCCTATTGGTTGACAGCCGACCACAAGGGGCGGCAACCTTTAGCAGCGGGATAACTTCGCGCTGTAACCCCGGCGATGCCGGGCGTCGCGATGTATCCGCTGTGTCCATGGGGGGACCATGTCAGGAGCATCAGAAGAAGGAACAGGCGTTCCTGCTGTCGCAGATCCGGCACCAGCGCGAGCGCCCGCTGGACGCAGCCGGTCTTTTGAAGCGAGTTGGGTGGCGGCCGTCAGAAGCACGGCCGACAGCCTCGAGGGTGAGCTCCAGCGGGCGCCTGACGCCAATCCGCCTGCAGACTTCAAGATCGCCAAAGACGCAATCGGCCGGGCCCAGCATTTGGCCGACCGGCCCGCGCTAGAGGTGAGTGGCAGGTTTCGATGGATCCAGCGGCTCTGGCACGGGACGGCGGCGTGGTGGACAGGTAACGAGGTGAACGAGGCGTGGCAGGCGCTGCACATAGCCGGCCAGGCATTGCTCACCATCGAGGACGACTTCGTGGTCAAGTCGCAGCTGGGCGATATGGCCGCCGCCGTGGTAACGGCGCTTACTCCTCAGGACATCCGGACCAAGGATTACCTCAAGACCCTGGAGATGCTAGCGCCACCGAAGGTACCTATCAGCCTTGCCGACCGAGCTCAGCTGCGGGACATCCGCCAGGTTTGCGACAGTACCTCCGATGCCGGCCATGGTGACGCGCGCGTCTACCGCAATACGCTGATTCAGCTGGGCTTGCTGCTGAGCATTGTTCTCGCTGTCGTGGCCATCGCCGCCGCCTTTGATCAGGGCTTCCGGTCGGTATTCTCGGCTCCGAAGACCAGCCCGGGACCCGGGTACGTCCTCGAACTGGAACTGGTTGCTTCCCTGGCTGGCCTGACGAGTGCCGTGCTGACGCTCCGTAACTACGCCGGCTTCCAGTTCACGTATGGGCTGCCGCTGGTCCAGGCGCTGCTCAAGGGCAGCGCCGGTGCAGCCACTGGCCTGCTGGGCGTGCTCTTGGTGCAATCAGGGATAATTAGCTCCCTCAAGCCCCAGGCGGGCGGCGGCATTTTCGCCATTGCCCTTATCTTCGGATCCACCCAGTACCTGTTCACCCGGCTGGTTGACCAGCAAGCCAAGGTAATTCTTGAATCGGCTGGCTCGCGCAACGACCCAGCCACCAGCCCCGAGGCCGCGCCCGGGGCTACCCCCCCGAGCCTGCTGACCACAAGCGATGAGGCAAGCAAGCAAGGGCCAGTTATCCCGCCGAAGGTACCGGTGAGCCCGGCTTAGGCTGGAGTCGCGACTGCCGGCCCCGTTACCGGTTCGTCAACGCACTGCCAGGTAGGGAGCCGAGGGCAGGACGAGCCTGAGCGGCTGGGAGCCGAGTTTTGCATACCCCGAGCGCTCGCCGGCGTACGGGCTGCCGAAGTCCGGCCCGGTCGCCGATCCCGCCCTGGTCGCCGCCGGGACGGTGACGGGCACCTGGGTGCCTGGCGGGCCTTCGATGGTGACCGTGCGGCCCTGCAGGTAAGCGCTGACGGTGCCCGCGGCCTGCGCCTGGGCCCACCCGGACTGGTTGCGCAGCGCTTGCCCGTCCCCGGACATCGGGAGGTTGACGACCGGGGCGCCGGCGCCGTAGACGGCCCGGTAGGCGGACAGAACGCTATCCATCACCGGGTAGCCAAGCCGGTCGCCGGTCAGGTTGGACTGGTGCATGAAGAACGGCCGTGGGTCGTTATTCAGGACTGCGGCAAAGACGATCTTGACCTGCCCCGGCAGGATGTGGGCGGTCCACCCGGTCTTCGGGTTCAGCGGCTTGATGCAGGCAGTGGTCTTACCGGCCTGGCAGAGCCCGCTGCCGCCATCCTGCTTCGAGGTGTTGTACCAGTTGAACTCGCTGACCTCGTCGGGCACGGTGGCGACGTCGTACCCCACGTCGATCGGGTGCCTGGGCACGCCGAGAGCCGCGCCGATGCGGCGCATGGCCGGCTCGCGCGATGCGTCCATGGCCACCCACTTGATCTTGTCGGGGCCCATCGCATTGACCAGGTTGGGGTTGTCCGCCGGCTGCTGGGGCAGGATCCGCAGCCCTGAGTACTCGCCGGTGGCCAGCGCTCCGGGCACGGCGGGAATTCGATTCTGCCTGGCCCACGTCAGATTGCGGAGTAACTGGCTGTTGACTGTGCCGCTGCTGGCCCAGACGATGCGGCCGCCGGAAGTCACGCACGTCCAGGGCACCACCGTGAAGTCCTGCTCGCAGCCGAGGTTGGCGTGGGCGTAGGTGTGGTTGATCCAGTAGAAATCCCTGGCCACCGGCCGGAGCGCCGCCAGCAGCGGGTCGGTCCCGTTCACCCGGAACCGGGCCGAAGCCCCGCCGTTGAAAAGGAACTCCATGGTGAAGTGGTGCTGGCGCTGCCATCGCACGGCGTAGGTCACGTCGGCCGGGGTCATCCGGATCGCGGCCGTCTTCGGCGTGCCGGGCGGGCAGGTGCCGCCGCCGGGTGTGCAGTGGCCGACAGGGCTCCATCGCGCGTCCGCGTTGATCACGTCGTCGTAGTCGACGGTCAGGTAGTTGCGCCAGTAGCCGAGGTGCACGCCGCGGGTGACCCAGTCCACGATTCCAGGAGCGAGATAACGGAACGGTGCCAGGTAGGAGCTGTAGCCGAAGCTGATCCCGAGTTGCTGGCGGCCCTGGCTGGCGTACTGCCAGACGAGCGTGCCGGTGCCGGACGCGTGCGGAATGGCCGCGGTCAGCAGCGGCCTGGCGCGGGTGGCGGCGCTGCTCGGCAGCGGCTGGGCGAGGTAGCCGAACGGCGGCGGGCCCGCCGGGCCGCCGCTGAACGGGAACGACCCGTTGAGGTAACCGAACCCGGCGCGGGCGCCGGCCCTGGTCACCGCCGCGGTGCCGCTGAGCGGCCCGCTGTAGACCGGCGCGCTCATCCCGACGTCGGCCTGCGGGGGAGCGTAGGCGTCCACCTCGCGCACCCCGAACGTGCCCTCATACCTGTCCAGCGCGGCCCTCTCGGCGTCGGACAGGCCCGGAGGGGCGGCGCCGGGCAGCACGATCCCGTCGAAGTTGCCAGCCCGCGTACCGCCCCGCCCGCCGCCCTGCCTGCCACCCCGCCTGCCACCCCGCGTACCGCCCTTCGTGCCGTCCGGGAGGGTGCGGGAAAGAAAGGCTCCGGTGATGATCTGCCGGGCGGAGTCGCGGAGGCTGACGACCGTGGCCGGCACGCCCTCGGCGGTCAGTCGCTGGCGGATGGCCTCGACCGCCGGCGTGCCGTCGGTCACCACGAGCACGTTCAGGTCCACGCCGCCGTGCGGGCCGGCGGTCTTTGCTGCCCGGCGGGTGCCGGTCGGCGCGGCCGCATGATGGGTGCTGGCCGGCTTTGCTGGGGCTGCCTGATCGCAGGCTGCGGCTAACGCGGCCACCGCGGCTAACGCGGTGACGGCTGTTAGGCGCCGCCGGATGGACCCCGCCCAGCGAGCGTTCCGGAAGATGGTGGTGCCTCCATTCGGCGACGTCGATGACGCGGCCGACGCGGCGGGACGTTGACGCCGCCTGATCGCGCCAGCTCTTGAGGCTCGGGACTCGCGGGCACGATTCAGTCAAATGTAACGTGGTACCCCTGGGGCCACCTTACGCTGGGCCGAGACCTGCAAGCAGGGCCGGCCGGGAAATAATGACGGCATCCGGGAGCCAAGACCGGGCGGCGCGGCGATACCTGCGCCGACGGTGGCTGCGCAGGTCCGCCAACGGAGGTACGGGCCAGGTGACACAGGCGTCCATCCACTCGGCTGACCCGCCCGGACCGATCGAGCCGGCCGGCCGGCCTGGGACGCATGGCCCCAACGGGGGGGACGGTCCGGCCGGTCCGATCGAGCGGGTCATGAGCACGGTGATCCGCACGCTCGCCTGGAGCAGGCTCTCCCAGCCCAGGGTCGCTATGACCGTATCCGGGGTCGGTCTGCTGCTGGGGATGCTCGTCGGGGCGACCGCGCCGAACACCGAGACGCTGCCCATCAAGCTGCCGCTGTCCTACCTCCTGCCCTCGCTGGCCAGCCACAACATCATCGCGATGGTGATGGTCTACACGGGAGATCTCCTCGCCTGCCTGGGGCTGGCCGGGATGCTGTGGGCGCACAGCCAGGGGTGGCGCCCCAACCCGCTGCACCTGCTGCTGGTCAGTGCGGTCATCGTCGCGGTCATGGTGAGCCTCACCCCGGTCGGCTCATCGGATACCGCGAGCTATGCGGCATACGGCCGCATTGCGTCGCAGGGCGGGAATCCGTACACGACCAACCCGCAGGCCTGGGGTGATCATGCCTACAGCAATGTCATCGGCACGATCTGGAAGAAGCAGGCGTCCGTATACGGCCCCTTCGCCACCGTGATCCAGTCATTCGCGGCATCGATCGGCCGCGCGGACGTCGCGACCACCATCTGGGTCTTGATGATCCTCAACGGCATCGTGTTCATCGGCGTCGGGATCCTGCTCCTCAAGACCTCTGACGATCCGGTGCGGGCGACACTGTTCTGGACGGCGAACCCGGTCATCATTCAGCAACTGGTGAGCGGCGGTCATCTCGACACATTTGTGGCCGCGGCCGCGATCTGCTCGATCCAGGTGGCGCGCCGCGTCTCGGGCAGGTGGGGCGACGTCCTGATCGGCGTCCTGATCGGCCTGGCCTGCGGGGTAAAGATCACTGCGGTGCTGATCGCAGTCGGACTCGCGTGGCCGCTGCTCCGGCGACGCGAGTGGATGCGAACCACCCGGATCGCGGTGGTGTCACTGGCGACGGTCGGCCTGCAATACAGCTTCTACGGGCTTAGTGCCCTGAAACCGCTGTTCGAGGGGTCGAAGTGGGTCACGCTGCCGTCGCCGTGGTGGCTCTTCCAGGCGGCGGGAGAGGCGCTAGGGCTCGGTAAGGGCACCATGGCCACGGTCATCGGCTGTCTGTGGCCGATCGCGATGATCGTGGTCGCCGGGCTCATCTACCGGCGGATCTCCTCAGACCAGCCGCGCGAAGTAGTGGCGCCATTCGCCCTGACCTTCGCCTGGATCATCGTCGCCCCGTGGGTATTTCCGTGGTACACCGCGATCGCCTGGGCCGCGCTGACCCAGGTTCCGCGCAACCGGATGACCCGGTGGCTGACGCTTGTCACGGTCTTGCTCGCCCTCTGGCATTCCAGCGGCGGGCAGGCTCTGGTCAGAATATGAGGTCGTGGAATCCGTTGTGAGGCGGCACTGGCTGGCCGGCGCGCTGCTGGCCGCCGGCCTGGTGCTCCGGGTGCTCGCCCAGCTCGCCTACCGCCCCGCGCTGTTCTACATCGACACGAACAGGTACCTGTACAGCGCTGAGGGCAACGATCCCGTTGGCTACAAGGGACCGCTGCGGGCGATCCTGCTGGTCTCCAACTTCGACGTAGTCGCCGCCGTCCAGCATCTGCTGGGCCTGGCGATGGCCGTGCTGATCTACCTGCTGCTGCTGCGGCGCGGCGCACCCCGCTGGCTGGCCGCGCTAGCCATCGCGCCCGTCCTGCTGGACGCCTACCAGCTGCAGACAGAGCAGACGATCATGCCGGGTACCTGGTTCGAGGCCCTGATCGTGGCCGGCCTGGCCATCCTGCTCTGGCAGCCGGCGGCGAGCTGGCGGCGCGTGGTCGTGGCCGGCCTCGTGCTGGGCACCTCCGCCATCATCGCCCAGGTTGGCGAAGCCCTGATCCTGCCCGCGGCCAGCTACCTGCTCGTCGCCGGGGGCGGCTGGCGGCCAGCCGTCGGCAAGGCAGCTGCCCTGTGCGCGGCCTGCGCGCTGCCCATCCTGGTCTACTGCACCGGGTCCTTCGTTCTCACCGGAGGCTTCTTCCTGTCGCATACGGGCGGCACCTCCTTCTACGGCAGGACGGCGGCCGCCGTCGACTGCGCCACCATCAGGCTGCCGGCTGCCGAGCGGGGCATGTGCCCGACCAGGGCCCAGCAGGCCAAGGGGCCAGACTGGCTTGAGTACGACCAGGATTCCCCGATCCGGCCCTACTACTCCGGCCTGCAGCGCGGCGATGCCGACAGGCTGCTGGCCGACTTCAACCACCGGGTGCTGACCCAGCAGCCGCTGCGATTGCTCGCTGCTTACGCCCGCGACGTGTCGAAGCCGTTCGCGTTGACCCGCACCACCAGCCCGGGCGACACGCCCATCTCCCGCTGGCAGTTCCAGGCGACGTTCCCGTACTACACGTCGCATGCCACGAGGGCGTTCGTCAAGACCGCGGTCGACCGCTTCGGCGGCGGTAAGCCTGCCGTCTGGCGGCCCGTCGCCGCATTCCTGCGCTCCTACCAGCTCGACGGTGGTTACACCCCCGGCCCGCTGCTGGCCGTATTCGCGCTGGCCGGCCTGGTCGGCTCAGCTGCCCTGCTGCGCCGTCGGCTGGATCCCGGGACCCGTCAGCTCGCCCTGGCCTGCCTGCTGCTGTTCATCTCGGGGGCGTCGGTGACGCTGGTATCCGACCTGTTCGAGTTCTCCTGGCGGTACCAGCTGCCCGCGCTAGTCACCATTGCGCCGGCCGGCGCGCTCGGGATAGCGGTCATCATCAGCTCGAGCAGGGCTAAGCGCAGTCGGTCTGGCGGGCGCTAAGCCGGACCGGGCCGTCGATGCGGGCAGAATCAGCTCGAACACTGAGCCCTTGCCTACCGTGCTCTGGACCTGCACAGAGCCACGGTGGGCCTCGGCGATCGCCTTCACTACCGCCAGGCCGAGGCCGAACCCGCCGGTCTGCCGGCTGCGGCCTGTGTCGACCCTGGTAAACCGGCCGAAGATTCGGCCAACCTCGGCAGCCGGGATGCCGGAGCCTGCGTCCGTGACGGCGAAGATGACCTTCTCGCCTTCGTGCCGGGCACTCAGCTCGATACGGCCGTCGGGGTCAGTGTGATTGACCGCGTTCTCGATGAGCGCGTCCAGGGCCAGGGTCAGCCGGTCCTCGTCGGCCTGCACGCTTGCCTCCGGAACGGTGCCAAGCGACCAGCGCCGCGGCGTCTGGCTCCACCGGTACAAGGTCTCCACCAGGAATTCTGCGGCGTCCACCGGCTTCAAGTGCAGGAAATCCGGGCTGTCCGTCGCGGCCAGCAGCAGCATCCGGCTGGCCAGCCGGCGCATCCGGAGCAGTTCATCTATGGCCACGCGCGCGTCCTTGGCGATGGCCTGATCGGTGGCAGCCTTGGTGATGAGCTCGGCGTGGCCAAGGGCGATGGTGATGGGTGTGCCCAGTTCGTGGGAGACATCTTGCAGGAACTGGCGCTGATGATCCAGCAGGCGCAGGTTGTGCTCGGAGACGCGCTCCATTTCCTCCATGGCCGCAAGCCGCCTGCGGGAATGCCAGGCCATGATCACAAACATCGTGGCGAGCAACGGGACCTCGGCCAGGTAGTCCAGGTCCTGCTTCCCCCGCAGGACCTGCCAGCCGATCAGGCCGCCGGTGACCAGGGTCACCACCATGACCGTGAGGACCGTGGATCCCAGACGCCACAGCCGGAAACCGTAGATCGTGGTCAGGCTGACCCAGATGATGAGAAACGGGACGGTCTGCCAGGCCGGGATGACGCGCATGGCGATGAGGTTCAGCCCGATAAAGACCACCCAGGCGATGTCCACCCAGTGCGCGCGAGCGAGCTGACGGGCCCGGGCGCCAAGCCTCGGGGCACTCTGGCCCGAGGCCGGCACGGCCACGGGCTCAGCAGACAACGTTTCCATGTAGCCCATCCCCTGGTCGAGCGCCTACCGAATCCTACGGCCGCGCCGCGGCAGCAGCGAGCACAGACCAGGAGATTCTTCGCCCGGCGGCAGGAAAGCACCCTGGCCGGATCATCGCGGCCAGTACGTCCTGGGCGAGCACACCGGCGGGTGCGGCGTACGTGACGGTTTAATGGGCCGCATGAAGCCCAACCGCTCCATCCCGACGGCAACGGTCATCCCCGTCTTGATCTATCCCGACGTGCGCGAGGCGGTCGCCTGGCTCGGCGCGGCCTTCGGGTTCGCCGAGCGGGTCCGGATCGGCGAGAACCACCGCGCTCAGCTCAGGGTCGGCGACGGTGCCGTGATCCTCGGCGACGTACGGGGTGATCGCCGTCCGCCCCGCCCCGGCGAGGCCACTCACTCGGTGATGGTGCGCGTGGACGACGCGCGCGCCCACTGTGAACGGGCCCGGCAGAACGGCGCCCGCATCCTCACGGAGCCGACCGACTACGAGTACGGCGAACGGCAGTACAGCGCGGCGGACCCGGCGGGCCACCAGTGGACGTTCTCTGAGACGCTTTTCGACGTTGCCCCCGAGGAATGGGGCGGGGAGTCGGTCAGCTCCGGTTGACCGGCTGGTCACGGCGGCGCCACCAGAAGCCGGCCTCGTTGCGACCGAGCGGCGCGCGGTCGAGCCACTGGTACATGCCCCAGAGGCCGTCCAAGCCACGCTTGTACGCCTGCAGTTTCGCGAGCGGAGCCCGCGACACCGCGCAGAGCGTGACGTCGTGATTCGCGAGGTGGACGACGGAGCCGTCGAAGCCGTCCGCGATCGCCGAGCAGGACGGACACCCCGCCGTAAACTCGGGCCCGAACATGAAGTGATAGATGAGCAGCTGCGAGCGTCCCGCGAAGAGATCGGCGAGCGACACTGTGCCCTCGTCGGTCTCGAAGCGGTACTCCTTGTCGATCCGGACCCAGGGCAGCTCCTGCCGCCTGCGCGCCAGTTCGTCGCTACGCCGCGTCAGCGCCTTCTCGGCCTCGAGCAGTTCCAGCTGCGCCGCCGCCCGATGCTCGAGCCGACGCAGCAAAGCCCGAACTCGAATCCAGAGCCGACGCTCTCGCGGCAGCGCCGGCGGAAGTACCGCTTGACCGGCGTGAACTCGTAGATACCGGCCGCGATCACCACGGCGGCGGCGGCGACATACCCGTGCGGCCGGTACAACGCATACACGACGACGCCCACGAGTGCCCAGACGGCAAGATACGACCCGACGAACAGCGGCACAGCGCGCACACCACTGCTGGCATGAGCGCGTCTCAGCACTGCCGGAGCCGCTCCCGGCAGCATCATCGCCGCCATCATCGACACCCACACGCCGACAAAGAACGCGAACGAGCCGAGCGGGGTCGCAACGCCCATGTTCATCCCGTTCATCTGCCAGACCGCGACGACCCAGGACGCGGCGGCGAGCCCGAGCGTCGCCGTCAGCGCGCCGTGCCGAACCTGCACCATGTCTCTTCCCTTACTTCATCCATCCCGCTCCGCCGCTTCAGCGACGCGCTTGATGTTCGCCAGCCGCCGATCCCAGTCCGCCGCGAGCGCGGCCATCCACCGCGCCGTCGCGCCCAGCGCCGCGGGCCGCACCGAGTACCGCACCTCGCGTCCGACCCGGCTGCCGGAAACCAGCCCGGCAGCGTCCAGGACAGCGAGGTGCTTGACCACCGCCTGCCGGGAGACGGGAAGTCGTTCGGCGACGGTCGTCGCGGTGGCCTCGCCCTGCGCGGCGAGCACCTCAAGCAACTGACGTCGCGTCGGGTCGGCCAGCGCGACGAGGACACTGTCGACCGTCTCGACGGCACCGCGACGCTCGTCCGTCACGCGGATGACTGTTCGGCGCGCGTCTTGAGCGCGCCGAACTCCTGGGGCCAGCCGCCGGTGTTGTCCTGCACCGCCCGGCCGCGCAGTTCCTCGGACCCGGCCAGCGCCGGCTCGACCTTCTCCACGCGCACCGGGAAGTCGCCATGCTCGGCATTCTTCGCCACCATCGACTCGCCTTCCCTGGCCACGGTGCCGGGCAGGGTCGCCTTGTCAGCCACCCAGAACCCGGGTTCGGCCACCAGGGACCAGACCCGCTCCAGGGGTGCCGCGATCAGGGTTTCGCTTTCGATCCGGTCCTCGCTCACGAGGAGCCTCCTTCACCGTCGCCATTGGGTGCAACTCCAGAGTTGCACATTAACCCCTCCAGGCGCAACCCGAGAGTTGCACCCTGATCGAGCGCCCTTCACCCGGCCGCACGCGTCTGCCTCCGCGCCGTGAATGCTGGTCGTGGGCGTCCCGGGGTCTTACGCTCGTCTCTGAGCGGCACGTTGCGGCACCGAGGGGAAGTGCGCACGGATGAGCGACCGCTCGTCGCTCCTGGTCCTGCGGTTGGCATCGATTTGAGTGCAACACTCATCGCCCGCGCGCAGCAACGCGCGGCAGCCGGTGAGACCAATGTGTCGTTCCGGGTTGGCGACGCCTACGACCTGCCCTTTCCCGATGCCTCTTTCGACCGCGTCGTCGCCCGCAGATGCGCCACCGACCCAGAACTTGGCCGCCGGTTCACGCACCTGCTCTGCGACCAGATGCACAACGGCCGCATCGTCCGCGAACTGCCCTGGCAGCTGGCACGCCATGGATTCACGCACGTCACCGTGACGCCGCAGGTACGCCTGTCGCGTGAGCCCGGCGCCGCCCACGAGTGGCTCATCGAGCCTGTCACCCACGAACTTGTCCGCATTGGCGCGATCACGTCCGGGGACGGCGCCCGGCTCCTGGACGACCTGCGCGAGCGGGCAGACACCGGCCGGTACTTCCTGGCCCGAACCTACTACTCGGTGATCGCCACCGCCGCCTAGTACTCCAGCCGTAGATCGTTATGTTGCATGGTCTTGGGTTACTTGCCGCTGGTAGTGGCAGGTCCGGGCGCGGTGCTGGTGGCGGCGTCGCCAGTGTGACCAGCGGAGGCGGTGCCCGGCGTCGCGGCCCGGTGGGGCAGTCACTGCGGCGAGGAGGTGGGCGATCTCGTTGCGGGTCAGCGGGATCTGCCCGGCCGCGGCCGGGCCGCGGGCGGATTCGATGGCGGCGGCGATGGTGAGGACGGCGGCGCCGAGCATGGCCAGGGTGACCCGCCGGTACCAGGAGGTCCAGCGGCGCACCTGGTGCTCATCGAGGCCGGTCAGGCCCTTGCCGGCCTGGAAGTTCTCCTCGATCGTCCAGCGAAACCCGGCGACCTTGACCAGGGCGGCCAGCGTGACCGGCTGCGGGGAGTAGCAGTGGTAGAAGGCCAGTTCCCCGGTGCTTCGGTTCCGGCGGATCAGCAGGCACTGGTGTCCGGGGCCGGGGTTGCTGATGGTGACCCAGGCCCAGTCGTACCACCGGTGTCCCTTGGCGCCATCACCTGCCGATAGCTGCTGCCAGGCACGTGTGGGCAGCCGCGCGGCGAGCTCATCGGCGCGGACGGTGCGGCCGGCCCCGGCGGGGACACGGTGATCGCGCGCGACGGCCAGCACATAGGCGATGTGCTGCTGTTCCAGCCAGGTGCGCAGCGGCCCGTTATCCCCGTAGGCCTCGTCGGCGGCCACCCAGGCGAACGGCACCCGCGCGCTGACGGCCCGCTCGATCATCAGCCTGGCCAGCTGCGGCTTGGTCGCGAACGCCGCGTGTCCAGGAATCCCGGCCGCCTCGCAGCGGGCCGGGTCACCGGTCCAGGACTTCGGCAGGTACAGCTCCCGGTCAATCAGCGCGTGCCCGCGCGGGGCAGCATAGCCAAGGTAGACCGCGACCTGGGCGTTCTCGATCCGGCCCGCGGTGCCGGTGTACTGCCGCTGCACCCCCGGCGTGGCGGTGCCTTTCTTCACGTCCCCCGTCTCATCCACCACCAGCACCGCGCCGGGATCACCCAGCTGCTCCACGACGTAACTGCGCACGTCGTCGCGGACCCCGTCGGCGTCCCACCGGGCCCGGGACAGCAGGTGCTGCATCCCGTCCGGAGTCCGGTCCCCGGCATGCT
>Ga0066790_10000812_pt1 | contig 12561 bp, 10 predicted proteins | sample OrgsoiDNA2013050_FD_70963 | JGI IMG/M metagenome (GOLD analysis project Ga0066790, IMG submission 70963) | Permafrost soil microbial communities from the Arctic, to analyse light accelerated degradation of dissolved organic matter (DOM) -... | ecosystem: Environmental > Terrestrial > Soil >...
GCAAACCTGCAGGGAAGGCTCGACGCTCGTCGTGCGATCTCGTGCTCGTCCATCAGGTCTCCTCTGGGTTCTTTATGACACCGGAACCACCGGGATTCGGCCAGCCGGTCCAGATACGCCCCTCGCCTGTTATCACCACAACGATCTCCACATCGTCTCGTGTACCGCGCGCCACCCAGCGGTCATTCCACTTCTGGTGGCCAGGCTCCTGATCGGGCCGCCGCGCTACGTCCAGCAGGGAATTGGTGATCTTCTCGTCATCCCAGCTGGCAGGAAACTCGGTCTTGCCGGGCCGGCCGGTCCCCTGCCGGTGGCCGCCGCCGGTCGCGTCACCGTCGAGAATGCGCGTGGAGCGTTCCGGAGTGACACGGAGCGCGTCCAGCGGCGGACGCTCCCGGGATCCACTGTGTCCCAGCCGGAACGCTCTTGCCGTGCGTCGGCTGGTGCGCCGTGGTTGTCACGCCCATCGACCGGCTTGCCGTCGGCGGCGCGGAGTGCCTCGTAGCACTCGGCGCGGGTTCGCAGCTCGGCCGGCTCGGCCCGCGCCGCAGGAGCGTCACCAGCTGATCCGCCATGCCCACGATGCTGCTCCGGCTTAACATCGTGGGGCGCGTCCGGTCCGTCGTCGTACCTGCCTAACACCATCCGGCTCTCCGGACCCAAAACGGTGAGTGCTTTATACATCACGATGGGTTGATATTAGCCGATGTCGGATTCTCCGCTACCGGGACTGCTAGGTCCGTATGCCTGGTTCGGAATCCGTAATATCCCGGCCGGCTGCTCCGGCAAAACAGCCCGCTCGGCCGGGAACTGAACGCGGACGCGACCAGAGACGTCATTGCATCCGAACCCGCCCTGGCATCGATCGGGTGGAAATCATGGTGCCAGGCCATTGCCGATGTCAGGCAAACTGCATGCAGTTTCAACTGCCTACAGTTTGACCCGTCCTCTGGTCACCGGCGATTGGAGTACCCGATGGGGCGAGATGACCACACGACCGCGCCCGCCGACTGCCTGACCCTGGTCATGCCGCTGCAGGCGCGGGCCGGGATGGGCGCTCACGATTTCTACGAGTACTGGCTGAACGCGCACGTGACGTTGCCCGCGCGGTTCCCCGGTATCAGCAGCATCTGGCTGCATGCGGTCTCCTTCGGGGACGCGACCCAGACGGTCAGCGACGGGACCGGCGTGCCCGCTCCGGACGGCCACGACGGGCTGGTCAGGCACCTGCTGTTCCTGCGCCGCCGCGAGGGCGTCGGCACCGCGGAGTTCCGGAGGTTCGTCACCGGCACCCTCGTCCCGGCCTGGGCCGCCTGGGCCGAGGTGCTCAAGCTGCGGCGGCACCTGTTCGAAGAGGTCGAGGTCACCCTCGATCATCCCGGTGTCCGCATGTCCCGGCCGCTGAACCGCCAGTACCAGGCCGCGGTGGAAGTCGTGGTGGCCGATCCCGGCGGCCTGGACCGGTTCGCGGCCTCGCCCGCGTGGGCGCAGGTCACCGAGGCCATCAGCGCGCACTGCGCGGCGGTGCACGCGGTACGCGTCAACCGCTGCATCACCACCAAGTACCAGGGCGCCATCACGCTGGCCGGGGTACATGGGCCAAGTTCGCCAGTGCCTGCCTGGAACGGCTGGTGGTGATGCACCAGTACTCGAACTTCCACATCACCGTGAACGGTGACCAGGCCGCGGGCATCTTCTACCACATTTCCCGGCACCGGCTGCCGAACCGGTTCGGAGATGACCACTACACCCAGTACGGCTGGTACGAGAACTCGTTCCGCCGTACCGCCGACGGCTGGAAGATCAGCCGGCTCAAGCACACCTTCCAGTGGTGTGACGGCAACCCGACCCTCATCGATGTATCCGACTCCGCCTGGCAGGAAGCCGCCGCGGCCGTCTTCGGCCCAGGCTGAACCGCCGGCGGCTACCGCCGAAGGAAACGCGACGATGACATCCGTAACTGCCGCCCACCACACCGCCCAGGTCAACGGAACCAGGCTGCACTACGTCACCGCAGGCGAAGGCCCGCCCGTTATGCTGCTGCACGGCTGGCCGCAGACCTGGTACGAATGGCGGCACGTCATCGACCTGCTGGCCAGCGACTTCCAGGTGGTGGCGCCTGACCTGCGAGGCTTCGGCTTCTCGGCCAAGCCGGCCACGGGCTATGACGCGGCCACCATCGCCGCCGACCTAGCGGCTCTCGGCGACCACCTGGGCCTGCGGGACGTGACCGTCGTCGGTCACGACTGGGGAGCCGTCTTCGGCTACGCCTACGCGGCGAAGACACCCGGGCAGGTCCGCGCCCTCGGCATCGTGGAGATGGCCCTGCCGGGGGTGGGCGTCATGGAGCAGGCCATGGCGCCTGCGCCCGACGGCAACTTCCTGTGGCACATGGGATTCCAGTCCGTCCCCGATCTGCCCGAGCTGCTCATTACCGGCAAGGAAAAGCCGTATCTGCGCTGGTTCTTCGAGCATTTCGCCTATGACCCGGGCGCCATTACCGCGGCCGACCTGGACGTGTACGTCGACGCCATCACCCAGGTCGGCGCGCTGCGCGCCGGGCTGGCCGTCTACCAGGATTTCTTCAGCACGGCCGATCAGGTGTCAGCCCTGGCCAAGACACCGCTGGAGATCCGGTCCGGGCCTACGGCGGCGAAGCCTGCCTGGGCGGCCGAGGAGCGTCCGGACTTCGTGGCCAGCATCGTCCGCGACCTGGCCGCTAGCTGACATCACCAGGAGCCGTCCGGCCCGCGCGGGGGCTGACCATCGAAGTCACGATGCAGCCGCGAGGCCTTGCTCCTGGCGAGCCTTCAGTATTTTCCGTTGCCGGGAAGCCGATTGTTACCCGCGGTCATGACTTGCCTGGCGAGGATGTCGCGTAGCTCGTACGTGATCCCGTCTGGGTACAGGTCGAGAGTCGCTTCAAGATCGCGCCGCTGGCCCGTAGTTGAGTATGCGCACAGCTCGCGCGCTAGCTCGGAGCGGCGGGCGCGGGCCGCCTTAGGGCTGGCCGGGAGGAGCGGGGCGAGCAGGAGGAACATGAGTCCTGGCATCATGACCACGCTGCCCGGACCGCTGCGCAGCACGAGGCCGACCCCGGTGAGCACGACCCCGGCCAGCAGGGGCCGCCAGCGGGCGTGCACGCCACGGGCCAGCCCCATCAGGCCGATGACTGTGAGCAGGGCACAAGTACGGATACGCCTGCGGACCCGCCTAGGGCGCGTGAGCTGCGCAAACCGCGGGACACCGTACCTGTGTGCCGGGTCGGCGCGCGAGCTCCACACCACCAGGTTCCGCCGATGCGGTCGCAGCCTCCTGCACCCTGGGCTCGACTCTGCGTGTCCCCAATGCTACGCTTCCGCGCTCCTTGAGGACCATGGCGTGCACCGCTGGATACAGCTTGCACAGGAGGCTGTCCATCCCGTCCCGCCAGCCTCTCGGCTTCCAGCCCCCGGCCACCTCCGGCCCGTGCCACGCCGGCCCGGTGGAACATTGGGCCGCCCCTGACCGGCCCAACGGTCCATAGGGCCGGCCAGACCAGGCCGCACCTGTCTCGTTCAGTTCATCTCTTCGACGGCGCCTCCCGCTAGCCGGGTTTCGAAGGATTGAATTGGACGGTTCGGGTGAGTGTTGTTCAGTTCTTCTCTTCGGTTTCGGCGCTGATGGCCGTAGGTGGGGCTGCCGGGCTGTCCGGTGACACGCATCTCGGCTCAGTGATGGTGCTGACCTGGCCGGGCCTTATTAAGTGGCAGGCGGCAGTTCCTGTGGCTGCCATCGGAGTCGGCCCGGCGGGGTTGCTTAGCGGAGCGTGATCACGTTCGCGGTGATCAGGGCTGCGGCGTCGGAGGTGAGGTAGGCGATGACCTCAGCGACCTCGCTAGGGGTTGCGATGTGGATGAGCCCGGGGCTTGCGGCGACGTGCTCACGGACGGCGTCGGTGACCCAGCCGGTGTCGGTGACGGGCGGGTGGACCATGTTGGCCGTGATCCCGAACGGGGCGAGTTCCATGGCCGCTGACATCGTGTAGTTCTCCTGGGCGGCCTTGGCCGCTCCGTAGGAGACCTCTTCCGGGAAGCCGAGGTCGCCGCCGGAGGTCAAGCCGATGATCCGGCCCCAGGTCGCCTGGCGGGCGATGTGGCGGCGGGCGAACTCGCTGATCATCAGAGCCGCGCCCATCGCGTCGACCGTGAACTGCCGGGTCCAGGTCTCGGCGGTGACCGGCTGGAGGGACCTGCCGAGGCGGTCGGCCGGGGCGGCTGCGAAGGTGTCGGCGAGGCATCCGGTCGCGTTGTTGATCAGGATGTCAACCGGCCCGAACTGCTCCTCGGCGATGTCGAACAGCATGACGGGCGTGGCCGTGTCGGACAGGTCGGCCTCCACGGCGGCTGCCCTGCCGCCGCCGTCCCGGATGCGGGCGACAACCGCCGTGGCGTCCTGTGCCCGATGGTCGCGGTATGCCTGCGGGATTCCGCGATCGTCCGGGTCATCGACTCGCAGGAACGTGCACAGGACCGCGCACCCGCGCCCGGCCAGGGCCTGGGCCGTCGCCGCGCCGATGCCGTGATTGGCGCCAGTCACGATCGCGGTGTGTCCAGCTGTCACCATGGCTCCTCACCCGCGGCGTCTGTCGCGCCGAGGCTAGCAGGGGCGAAGCGCAACCATGCTCTCGCTGCAAGATGTGTCCCGTGACATCCAAGATTCCGCAACGCACGTTCCTGACCTGCGAAGAGGAATCTGATTTGTCAGTCCTCAGTCGGCAGGGAGTCCGGTTTGCCCGTTTCGTTGACCGCCGGGCGGCCGCTCGTGACAACGAAATTTCCCTGTCAGGGCGTTCGGGTGATCGCTTCGGCGGGTTCCCCGTCTGCATAAACATTCCGGCGAGCAAGCCGTCGGCTGCGGGCCGGGGAAAGTTGAGTGGCAGACCGCGCCAGTCGAGCACGACTAATTGGCAAAAAGGAAAGTTCGCTGGCACGGGACAAGATGTCGGGCGCGGTCAAACTGTCCTGTCGCTGATAAATCGGCCCTGTCTCACTGAATCCGGCCCGTTATTGCCTCGGTCTCAGTTGATCTGGCCCGCCCTGCTGGCCGAGGAAGAGATGATCTCGGCTGCCAGCCAGTGTCCGAGTAGTCCGGCTTCGGCTGCTGTGCTGGTGCCGTTTTCGCGCGAGCTAGCGCCGCGGGCGAGCAGGAACGCGGTCATGTCGGCGTGCATGGGCTCGCCCGTCATGGCATGGCGGCCGGCCTCGGCATGGATAGCGCGGCGGAGCAGGGTCCAGCCGTCGCCGTTGTCGTCCTCGATGTCGTGGCCGTCGTCGAGCAGGCCGCGCAGGCGGTTCAGGTCGTGGTCTGTGACTGCTTGATGAGCTGGGGAGAGCGACTGGTGCTGCATCACTGCCCGCCGGCGGCCGGCGTATTTGCGCACCATCTGGTAAGAGATCCGGTCCGCGCCGTGCCTGGTGATGAGCTCGCGGTAGATGCTGATGACGGGCTGGCGCTGCGGCGGGAAGGCCTGCAGCTCAGCCTGGAGCATGTCATCGATGATGGCGGTGAACGGGTCAAGCCGTGATCCGCGGAGCGGTTGCGGTTTGCGCGGGGCCGGGCGTGGTGACCGGAGCGCCTCGCGGACGGTCCGCTTGCCGGTTCCGTACTTGCCGGCGAGCGCTCGTGCCGAGAGGCCGCGCTCGCGGGCGTCGCGGCGGATGAGTGTGAACAGTTCTGTCTTTGACCGCTCGTGCCGGCGCGTGTCGGGCGGGCGGCTGCGTGAGGCGGCACCGTCGGGAGGCTCCTGGTCAGCGAGCGCATGCTGCAAGGAGGCGACGGGCCGTCCGGCTAGGACGCCAAGCCAGCTGAGCCGGAAGCCGCCGCCGGGGCCGGGGTCCTTGAGGTAGCGGCGCAGGTGCATCGGGCGCAGGTGGCTGGCGACTGCAAGACGGCGGATATAGGAAAAGGTAGATTCGCCGCTGACCGGCCCGGGCCGGATCGGCAGCGGCCGCAGCGGCGGCTGTGCTGCTTCGGCGGTCACCGCTGGGCCGCGGTGCGGCAGGCAGCCGTCCCGGGGCCTGATTCGTGTTGCGCGGCGTGGTCGATGTCGATGGTGTCCAGCAGCTTCCTGGTGATCTGCTCGGTGCCGGTCTGGATCGCCTCGATAGCCGCGCCGCGGATCAGGTGGGACAGGCTGCCGATCATCCCGCTGGTGCGATGGTGGAGGTAGCGGTCGAGCCCGGCCAGGGTCCCGGTCTGGTGGCGGCGGAGGCGGAGAGCGTCTTCGAGGGTGGCGGCCAGGCTGCGCCACTCGTCGGCGAGCGGGAACGGCAGCGTGGGGATGAGGGTGAAGCGGCCGGCGATCTGGCTTCCCCGGATGCCGGAGAACAGGCCCTGGCGTTCTAGGTCGATCCCCGCGTAGATGAACGTAGCCGGGATCCTCTCGGACAGGTATTTGAGGGTGTCGGATACTTCGGCGCCGCTGCGGGTGGCCAGCTGCATGTTGTGGGTCTCATCGACCAGGACCATGCTGGCGGACGTGTCGATCGCGACGCCGCAGACGGCCTCGATGATGTCGGTCATGTTGGCGCGGGCCGGGATCGGGAGCCCGAGGAACCGGGCGAATTCCATGGCCAGCATCCGCGGCGTCGCTGCCGGCGGCACGGTCACGTAGATGACGGGAATCCGTTCCCGGCCCGGGTGGCGTGCCCGGTCGGTCGCCTCGTGGGTCTTGCCGAGCTGGGTGATCGCAGTGGTCTTCCCGGTCCCGGCTGCGCCGGACAGGATCAGGCCGCGGCGGGCGCTGATGGCGTGCCGGTTCAGCAGCGTCAGCCGCCGGCCGGTGGTGACGACCTGCCGCAGCACCGAGGTTCCCACCACGCCGAGACGGGTGTGGTAGTCCAGCCGTTCCTCGTCTGAGTGTCGGTGACCTGATCGAGCGGGTGACCTGGAGCCGGCCGGACAAGCTGGCCATCGTGGGCCGGCCCGGCGCCTACGCGGACGAGCGGTTCGCGGCGCTGACCTACCGGCAGGCCGACCAGGCGGCGAACCAGGTGGCGCACGCGCTGCTGGCCCGCGGCCTGGAGCGCGGCGACGTGGTGCTGCTGTTCTGCGAGAACTCGGTCGAGGCCTACCTGGCCAAGATCGGCATCGCCAAGGCCGGCCTGGTCGCGGCGCCGCTGAACCCGATGATGGCCCCGGACCTGGTGGCCGCCATGATCGATCTGGTCCAGCCGAAGCTGGCCATCGTGGACGCCGAGCTGTGGCCGAAGGCGCAGGAGCCGTTCGCCCACAAGGGCCTGCAGGCCGGGATCACCATCGCCCTCGGCGGCCCCCCGGCCCCGGGCAGCGTCTCGTTCACCGAGTTCCTCGCGGACCAGGAGACCAGCGAGCCGGACGTGGAGATCCACGCCGACGACATCTGGGAGATCCTGTTCACCTCCGGCACCACCGCGCTGCCCAAGGGCGTGATGATCTCGCACGCGTGCAGCTACGCGGCCGGATTCGGCTTCGCGCTCTCGCTGACCCGCGGACTGCGGCTCGAGTCCGACCTGAAGGTCGGCACCTACCTGCCGATGATCTATCACGTAGGTGATCAGCCGTTCACTTACTCCGTGTTCCTGTGCGGTGGCACGCTGATACTGGGCCGTAAACCCAATCCCGAGCACATCGCCGAGATGATCGCCGAAGACCAGGTGACGGCGCTGTGGGCCGGGTCGCCGGCCATGGTGCGGGCCGTGGACGCGGTGCTGACCGCGCGGCCGGACCTGGACCCGCAGAGCCTGACCGTCATCGTGTATGGCTGGGCCGCGCTGCCCCCGGCCACGCTGGCGTCGATGAAGCGGCACTGCGGCGAGGACCTGTGCGCGTTCGAGATCTTCGGCCAGACCGAGTCGATCTCCTGCCACCGGTTCTGGCCCGATGAGTGGCCGGAGCTTTACGCGGCGACGGCGCCGCAGTACAACTACGTCGGGGTGCCAAGTCCGATCCTGGCCTCGACGGTGCTTGACCCGGACGGCGTGGACCTGGCCAGCCGGCCGGGCGTGGCGGGGGAGGCTGTTTACCGGTCCCCGGCCGTGATGGCCGGCTACTACCGGGACGAGGCCGCGACCAGGCACGCGTTCCGGTACGGCTGGTTCCACTCCGGGGACAGCTGTGCTTATGACGACGCCGGCCTGCGGATCATGGTCGACCGGTACAAGGACATCGTGAAGACCGGCGGGGAGAACGTGTCCAGCCTGCGGGTCGAGGCGGTGCTGGCCCAGCACCCGGACGTGGCCAAGGCCGCGGTCATCGGGCTGCCGCACCCCCGCTGGAGCGAGGCGGTGACCGCGGTCGTGGTGCTGCGGGACGGGGCTCAGGTCAGCGAGGATGATCTGGTCAAGCACTGCCGGGCCAGCCTGGCGGGCTACGAGACCCCCAAGTCGGTGGTGTTCGTGGCCGAGCTGCCCGAGACCGTGGGCGGTAAGGTGCTCAAGTACAAACTGCGCGCCGAGCACACCGGCCACTACGCCAGCCTGGACGCATCGTCCTGATCCAGGAGGCCCGGTCCGGCGCCCGTCAGCGCCCTGCCCTCAGGTTGTCTTGATCAGGCCGCCGTCGATCACGTAATTGACACCAGTGATGTTGGCGGTCTGATCAGAGGCCAGGAACGTGATCAGCGTGGCGACTTCCTCCGGTGTGGTGAACCGGCCCGTCGCGAACCCCCCGATTCCGGCGATGATCGTCTTGCGGGCGGTGTCCGTGTCCACCCCGGTGGCCTTGGCCACCGTTTCGGCCACGCCGTGCTCACCCAGCCACAGGTCGGTTGACACCGGGCCGGGGGAGATGGCGTTCACCCGGATGCCGCGCGGCCCGAACTCCTGGGCGAGGCTCTTGGTCAGGTTGACCAGCGCGGCCTTGGCGGCACCGTAGTCGATGGTGGCGGCGTCGGGCTGGAAGAAGGCGTTTACCGACGCCACGTTGACGATGGCCCCGGCGCCCCGCCCCACCATCGCGGTCAGCGCGGCCCGGCTGGCCCGCAAGGCGATGAAGAAGTTCATCTGCATCGCCCAGGCGAAGTCCTCGTCGCTGGTGCCGAAGAATCCGTCCGGTCGCATCCGGACGGCGCCGACGTTGTTGACCAGCACGTCGACGCGGCCGTGCTCCTCGGTCGCCCGGCCGATCAGCCACGCCGGGCCGTCGGGCGCGGTCAGGTCGACCGCCACGGGCGTGACGCCTTTGAGGCCGTCCAGGGTGTCCGTGGTCAGCGAGCCGGCCACCACGTGCGCGCCTTCACCGGCCAGGGCCCTGGTGGTGGCCAGCCCGATGCCTTTCCCTGCCCCGGTGACGACCGCGACCCTCCCGGCGAGGTTGAGATCCATGGTTTCCTCTCGGTACAGAAATCGTGCTTAGGGCTGGGCCTGGGCTGGCTAGGCCTGGGCTGGCTAGGCCTGGGCTGGCTGGGCCTGGGCGAAGCGCTGGACGAACGTGAGCGCGGTGCCCGCGACCTCGCGCCAGCCGCTGTCGATGGTGAGCGCATGCCCGCGGCCGGGGATCTCGACGATCTCGGTCACGTTCTTGTTGTGCTGCTGGTGCTTGAACGAGGCGTTGGCAATGGCCCAGGGGACGGTGTGGTCCTTCTCGCCGGAGATGACCAGCAGCGGCCCGCGGCCGGGATTCTCCGTGTCCACCTTGGCCTCGGTCCACGGGTTCAGGTTGGCCGCGGCGGCCTGGAAGAGCGGGAGGCCGGCCGCGGGGACGGCAAAGGTGGCGTAGAGCTCCTTCGCCTCGTCCTCGCTGACCGCGTTGGCGAAGGCGTAGCGGAACTGGTCGTAGCTGAGCGGGACCGCGCGATGGCGGTTGGCCGGGTGGCCGAGCGCCGGCGACGCTGCCCGCAGCGCCGAGATCGGCAGCGGCAGGACCCCGCGAAACGGGGCCGGATCGACGGCCACGCTGACGCAGGCTAGGCCGCGCCCCGCGAGAATCTGGGCGAGCAGGCCGCCGAAAGAGTGGCCGATGATGGCCGGCTTGGCGGTCAAGGAGCCTGCGATCGCGGCGAAGTGATCGGCGACCTGGCCGATCGATTTGTCCGCGAACGCTTCGGGGTGGGCGTTGGCGTCGGCGACCGTGTCAGCATCGTCGGGCCAGCCCGGGGTCAGCGCCACGTAACCGGCCGACTCGAAGAGTTCCGCCCAGCGGTCCCAGCTGCTGGGCAGCAGCCAGAGGCCGTGCACGAACATGACCGGGGTCAGCCCGGAGGCATTGGCGCGTTCGACCTGGCCGGCTTCATGCTCGGTGATCGTCGTGCCGTGCTTAGCGTTGGACATGCGGGTTCCTCCTTCAGCCGGGAGGCGATGAGCGCTTCCCGTGGCGTGCGGTGCCGGACGAGGCCGGCTGGATACGGCGGCGGCGATCTGCCTGGCCACCGTGGCGGGCTGAGCCAGGGCGACCGCATGGGAAGCCTGGATCTGGACGGTGTGCGCCTGGGCGCGCTCGGCCATGAACTGCTGGGCGTCCGGCGCGATTACCTGGTCCGCGGTCGCGATCAGGTACCAGCTGGGGATGGTCTTCCAGGCCGCCGCGAGCGATCTCTCCTCGAAGGCCGCGGCCGCGATGGGACGTTGCGCGGCCGCGGCCGCGGCCGCGGTGCGACCGGGCAGGTCGGCGGCGAAGACGCGCGGGAAGGCTTCCTGGTCGAGGTACAACTCCACGCCCAGGTCGCCGTGGCTGTCGGGGAAGGTGGCCGGGCGCAGGGCCGTCGCCAGCTGGCTGCCGGGGAAACGGCCACCGATCTCCAGGACGCTCTCGCCCGCGTCCAGCGCGTAGCCGGTGACGTACACCAGGCCGACGACGTTACCCGCCGCGCATCCGGCCACGGTAACGACCGCGCCGCCGTAGCCGTGACCCGCCAGCATGACCGGGCCGTCGATCGCAGCCGCGACACTGGCGACATAGGCGGCGTCCGAGGCCAGGCCGCGCAGCGGGTTAGCCGGGGCCATGACTCCGATCCCGGCGTCCTGCAGCTCGGCGATGACAGCCGCCCACATCGACCCATCGCCGAACGCGCCGTGCACCAGCAGCACGGTCGGGGTGCTCCCGTTCCTGAACGTGCCGGAGCGGCTCATCGGGGACGGCCGGATCGCGGATAATGCATGTACTGACGGTAAGAGGGCCAACGGCGCGCTCGCTTGGGTCAGGTGACTGCTTCTCGCTAGACCACGCCGCGCGGAACATGTGACGATGGCCGTGCGATCCTACTTCGGATGGAATAGGCGATGCCGTCAGTCACCTCGTTGTTCGGGCGCGAGCCGGAAACGCAGGTGCTCGCCCGGCTGCTTGATCGACTGCCTGGCCAAGGCGGCTCACTGGTCGTCAGCGGTGAACCAGGCGTGGGTAAATCGGCGCTGCTGCTTCAGGCCAGCACGCGCGCGGCAGAACGCGGGATGCTGATCTTGACGGCCACCGGCGTGCAGTGCGAGGCGCAGCTGCCGTTCGCTGGGCTGCATCAGCTCCTGCAGCCGGTTCTCAGCCAGCTGGACGGGCTGGCCGGGCCACAGCGCGGCGCGATGCAGGCGGCGTTCGGCTTGACCGAGGCCGCCGCTCCTGATCTCTTCCTGACGGCGCTCGCCGTGCTGGACATGCTGTCAGAAAGCGCGGTCCTGGCCCCGGTCGTCGTGGTCGTGGAGGACGCCCACTGGCTCGACCGTTCCAGCTGCGAGGTGCTGACGTTCGTCGCCCGGAGGCTGGAGTTCGAGCCCATCGTGCTCGTGGCCGCGATCCGCGATGGCTTCGAGAGCCCCTTCCACGACGCCGGGCTCACGGCCCTGCATGTCGAGCCGCTGGCCGCGGCGCAAGCAGCCGCGCTGCTGGACAGCTGCGCCCCCGGCCTCCCGGCTGACGTGCAGGAGCGATTGCTCGCAGAGACCGGCGGTAATCCGCTGGCGCTGGTGGAGTTGCCGCTAGCCTTTCGGCATCTCAGCAGCGGAGCACAGTTGCCTGCGTGGCTGCCGCTCACCACGCGCCTGGAACGGGCCTTCGCGGCCCGGGTATCTGATCTTGCCGCCGTGACCCGCACGGCGTTGCTGGTCGCGGCGCTCAACGACGAACCGCGGCTGGCTGAGGTGCTGGCGGCCACGGCCCGGCTGACGGGCGCGGAATTGACGGTTGAGGTCCTAGCCCCGGCCGTCTCCGCCCGCCTGATGGAACTCGATGATTCGCAGTACCGGTTCCGCCATCCGCTGATGCGCACCGCCATCCATCAGGAGGCCAGCGTTTCGCAGCGGCACGCGGCGCATGCGGCGCTGGCTGATGTCCTGGCCGGCCAGCCCGGCCGCCGGCTCTGGCACCGGGCGGCCTCGATCATCGGGCCGGATGAAGGGGTGGCCCGCGAGCTGGAGACGGCCGCCGGGCAGGCGCAGCGGCGCGGCGCGACCGCCATAGCCGTATCGGCGCTGCAGCGCGCGGCCGCGCTCAGCCATGCTCCGCTGCGCGGGGGACGGCTGCTGCGCGCGGCGGAGCTGGCGTTCGAGCTTGGCCGGCAAGATCTGGTGCTCGGCCTGCTGAAAGAAGCCGGGCCGCTCGACTTGGGACCGCAGGAGC
>Ga0066790_10000813_pt1 | contig 12553 bp, 10 predicted proteins | sample OrgsoiDNA2013050_FD_70963 | JGI IMG/M metagenome (GOLD analysis project Ga0066790, IMG submission 70963) | Permafrost soil microbial communities from the Arctic, to analyse light accelerated degradation of dissolved organic matter (DOM) -... | ecosystem: Environmental > Terrestrial > Soil >...
GGTCGTCGTCCACGGTCAGGATGGCCGTGCGAATCGCCTCGCCCTGCTCGGTCATACCGCCCATAGTAGGTGCGTCCGGCGACGCGGCCCGAGGAAGGTGCCCGCCCCTCACCACAGTTAGCGCCGGGGCTTTCAGTGTCCTGGCCGGCCCGCGACGGTAACCAAGGCGCGGCTTAATGGGTCAAAGCGGTCAGTCGCGGACTTTAGGGCTGACCATCCGGCCGTCTCCCCGGTAACCGGCATAGCCGGAGGGTTGACGGTGCATTAGCCATGTTCTGTTTGGTTGACTGTGGTCGACCTTAGATCTATGCTGCTGAGACGCTAGGGGTAGGGTCCATCTAATCTAAGATTTTTCAAATCTCCTGGCTGTGTAGCGGGTGGGAATTCTGCACACGTCAGGAGTCGTCGACGTAGCTCACCTAGCCTGGCATCATTTTGTATACATAAAACTGGCTCATGAACTCAACTCGCTGGCGGCAAGATCTTCAGGGGGCGGGAAATGGAAGTCGATATCCGCGCAAGTATCGCGGCCGCGCTTGACAGCAGGCGCAGCCAGCAGGAACCTATCGCGCGGCTCCATAGGGCGTGGCGGGCACTAAACGAATGCGTAGAGCAACTGACCGTAACTATCACCAGAACTGGTGGTCAGTTCGCATCTTTGGGTCATCCGACGTCTGGTCAATTAACAGTCGTCAGTGAGCTTGAGGCGGAGCGGAACGCAGAAGATCTGCAGCAGTTGCGCCACGCCCTTACCGCGCTAACGCCGGACATTGAGGCCATCGAGAGGCGCGTTAATCGCAAGACCGTGAATATCGGTGTCATAGGCCGGGCCCAGGCCGGAAAGAGTACCCTGCTGCGTACGATCACCCAGCTTGGCCCGAAGACCATACCCTCCACTAGCCTCAACCCGACAACGGCGGCGCGGAGCCGGATCCTGCACAGCCCAGGTCGAGCCGACGCCGAGATCACTTTGCTCACCTGGGACGAATTCCGCGACGGGTATCTGGCGCCATTGCACAGGGAGGCCGGCCGTGACGACCCGGTACCGCCCCGGCCCGACGATTTTGCCAGCTACCCGTATCGACATTTCCTCCAGGAAGCTTCTCGCAGCAGGCAGGATTCTGAATCAGAAATTATTCAGCAGAAATTCCTGAAGCGGCTTTGCGTGGCCCAGGAATCGTTCATGAGCTATCGGGACCTGCTGACCGGGCCTACCCGGCAACTCGATGTCGAATTGCCTGACCTGCGTCCCTATGTTGCCTATCCGGAGAATGAGAACGACCGTCGGCGACCATACCATGCCGTGCGAGACGTCCGTATTTATTGTCCCTTTCCCGGGGTTGACGTCGAGAACCTCGCGCTCGTGGACTTGCCTGGCGCCGGAGAAGCCGGGCTGGACATCGACCGCCAGTTCCTGCGGGACCTCAAGAACGAGGTTGACGTTCTGCTGCAGGTGAAGCGGCCCACTGAGGGACATGCCTTCTTCGAAGAGCAGGACTGGGATGTACTAAAGCTGGCTGACGAGGCGAGGATGGGCGTGCAGGTGGCCGACTTCGTATCTGTCGTCATCAACAGCGATCCGCCGCACGTCGCTGAAGCCGCTCTCGGCAACGCCGTCGCGAAGGCGCGCGAAATTGCTGACCGAAACGGCTTCCGGTTGCTGGCCGGCGACGTCGCCGACGTCGTCGACGTGCGCGACTACATCTTCGGCCCGGTGCTAGAAGGCCTGGCCGACCGTCTCGCGGCGATGGACCGCGCGGCGGCGGGCGCCGTGGTCGCCCGTACGTCCCGTGTCGCTGAGCAGGTCATGGCGCTCGCAGACCGGATGGCGGGTCAGGTCCGCGCTTGGGCGAGACACGTTCCCAACGAGGAGAAAGCCCTGGACGGGCAGGCCAAGCGAATGCGTAATGACGTTGCGCTGGCGCTCAAGGACCTTCGCAGGCAATACGACCAGCGGGTACGTGACAGGGAACCTGTCCCCGAGCTGGGCACGGGCATCGCCCAGGCTCGGGACAAGCTCACGAAGTGGGCCGCCGCCGGGTTCGGCCTGGGAAGCGAGCAGACGTGGCTGGCCGCGATGGAGTCGGCCCTCGCAGCCGACCCCGGGGAGGCCCGCGATGATCAGTGCACAGTGGCGCGGGAGAAGATCCGGGCGGAGTTCAGCCAGATCGACAGCACCCTCTCCAGCGTGGTCGCTCGCCTTCACCAGGAAGTGGCTGATGCACTCCGCAAGCAGCTCACCGTGAGCCTGGTGCCGGCCAGCGGTGAGCCGCTCGTCCGGCTGCTTGACACAGCACGGGAGCGACAGCTGGTGACGCTATGCTCCGCGCTGGAGGAGCTAGTCCAGTTCCGTGCCAACTATGGAAATATCTTCCTGCGGGTCGGCGGGCCAGTTGTGCGGGGCATCAGTCCAGAACGCGGACTAAGACCCGGCGTGCCCGCGGCGCCCGCTCCGGCGCAGGACCGGGCGGCCGAGCCGAGTGCCCCGTTGCTCCGTAACCCGTGGAAGGTCGGGAAGGTCGCGAGCGCGATGTCCTCGGCAGGTGCGCCGCCAGAGGTGGTGGCGGGTGCCGCGGCGGCGGCGGCGGTCGTGGCCGTAGCGCCGGTCATCGCGGAATGGATCGGGCAGGTGCTGGTGCCTGACGACTCGTCCGCCGGGCTGCATAAGGCACTAACGCATGCGTTCGGTCAGGCCGTAACAGAGATCGAGAAGCGGATGCGGAATGTAGCCGGAGAACTTACCGAAGTCCTGGCCGCGTTGATTGATAAGTTTTACGACAATTTTACCCGGACTCCCGGTGTCGAGAAGGAATTTGTCAAGCTATGCGAGCCTATGCGCCACGAACTATGGCCAGAGCTATTCGACGGGCGCACCGGCGAACTAGCGTCCGGGCTCACCGAAATAGCCCATGCCGCATCCGGTAGCAGCGCGGCGGCCAGGGAGATCCTGGCGGCAGCCGCGGGCATCAGACCGCCAGCTGAGTAACCTCAGCTGGTACTGAGCCGGCGTATCTGCGCGTCGGGTCGCAGGATCTGCGTCCTCGGCCCAGATTTCTTCGCACCCACTGTCGATTCCAGCGCGGGCCGCGTGACGAAGTTACTGACGGGGCGTGAGGCGCGCCCCGGCGAGGCAGACGGAGGCAGTCATAATGTTCCAGAGCTTTAACTTCGTTTCCGTGGAGGTGGCGTGATGCCTCAGTACGCGGTCCTGATCTATAACCGTGAGCTTCCTGACGGGTTCCCGCCGGAGCAGCTGCGAGACCTCATGCAGGCGAACGAAGAGCTTCCCGCGCGGGTCGCCGAGAACGGCGGGCAGATCGTGGCGGGCGTCGCGCTTGAGCCGCCTGCGACCGCGACCGCGATCCGCGGCGGCGCGTTCACCGACGGGCCGTTCGCCGAAACCAAGGAAGCGATCGCGGGCCTCTACGTGCTCGAGGCGCGGGACCTGGACCATGCCCTCGCGCTGGCCGCGATGACCCCGAGCATCGACGGTGGCGTCGAGGTCAGGCCGGTGTTTGGTACCTTCGGCATCCCGGGAGCATCCTGACCACCCAGGCGGCCACCTCAGCTCAGGCGGTCGAGGCTGCGCACCGTCGCGAGTGGGCCTACGTGCTCGCCGCGACGGTGCGCGTGACCCGCGACATCGACGCCGCCGAGGAAGCGGTTCAGGATGCCTACGTCCAGGCGCTGGCCGCGTGGGCCCGCGACGGCGTCCCGGCGCGCCCAGGTGCCTGGCTGACCACTGTGTCCCGGCGCATCGCGCTGAATAACCTCCGCCGTGACCGTACGCTCCAGCGCAAGCTGCCCCTGCTGATCATGGCGGAAGACACCCAGCCCACGCCGCCGGGAGGGTTTCCCGATGACCGGCTCCGGCTGGTGTTCACCTGCTGTCACCCGGCGCTGTCCGCTGAGGCGCAGGTAGCTCTGACGCTGCGGCTGATCTGCGGCGTATCCACCCCGGACATAGCCAGGGCGTTCCTGGTCAGCGAGCCGGCCATGGCCGCCAGGATCACCCGCGCCAAGAAGAAGATCGCCGCCGCGCACATCCCCTACGCCGTGCCAGCCGCGGCCGAGCTGCCCGGCCGCCTGGACGCTGCCCTCACCGTGGTGCACTTGCTCTACACCACCGGCCACACCGCCGCCTCCGGCGCGGATCTGATCCGTGATGACCTGGCGGACCGGGCGCTCGACCTGGCCCGGATGCTGCACCAGCTGCTGCCCGCCGGGCGCGAGGCCGCAGGCCTGCTGGCCCTGCTGCTGGCCCACCAGGCCCGGCGCGATACCCGCACCGACGCCGACGGCGGGCTGCTCAGGCTAGAGGAGCAGGACCGCTCCCGGTGGGACCATGACCAGATCGCCGAAGCCGACCGCCTTATCGTGGCCGCGCTCAAAGCCGGGCCGCCCGGCCGGTTCACCCTGCAAGCCGCGATCGCCGCGCTGCACGCCCAGGCTCGCTGCTACGCGGACACCGACTGGCCGCAGATCCTCACTCTTTACGATGCGCTGCTGACGATCTGGCCCGCCCCGGTGGTCCTGCTCAACCGGGCGGCCGCCCTGTCCATGACCGAAGGCCCGCAGGCCGCCCTGGCGGTGGTCGAGTCACTGGAAGACGACGGCAGCCTGGCCGGCTACCACTACCTGCCCGCCACCAAAGCCGACCTGCTCCGCCGCCTCGGCCGGCCCGCCGAAGCGGCGGAGGCCTACCAAGCCGCCCTCACGCTGACCAGCAACCGCGCCGAGCAGGAGTTCCTCAACCGGCGCATGGTGATGGCGCGGCGGCAAGCCTCAGCTCGTTGAGGTGCCTGTCGATGGCTCGGTAACCTTACGCCCATGGATCATTCTGTGGATACCAACGCGGCCATCTGGCAGTCGGCGGAGGCGGTGCAGGCCTGGTCGGCGGAGGCGGGGCGGCAAGAACGCACCCGTGCGACGCACCGGCAGTTCCTGGCCGGGCTGCTGCCGTTCGGCCCGCGGCAGGCGTTCACGTTCCTGGATCTGGGGGCGGGGACCGGGGCCGCGTCGCGGACGATCCTGCAGGAGTATCCGGGCAGCACCGCGATCCTCGCGGATTTCTCCGCCGAGATGATGCGAGCCGGCGAGCGCGAGATGGAACCGTTCGCGGGGCGTTACCGTTACGTCGAGTTCGATATGGCGAGCGGCGGCCCTTGGCCCGCAGCGATCCCCGCGGCGCTGGACGCGGTGGTGACCTCGCTGTGCGTCCACCACCTGCCCGACGAACGCAAGCGGGCCCTGTTCGCCGAGATCTTCGGCCAGCTGGCCCCTGGAGGCTGGTACCTCAACTACGACCCGGTGCGCGCGGAGGATCCCGTCGTCGCCGCCACCTGGGAACGGGTGAACGACGCCCGCGACCCCGAGACGGCGGCCAGGCGGCGGAATCGGACGCCGCTGGAACAGGCGCGCTGGGACAACCACATCCGCTACATCATCCCGCTCGGCCCGCAGCTGGAGTACCTGCGGTCAGCGGGATTCGAGGGCATCGACGTCTACTGGAAGCAACTGGACCACGTCGTCTACGGTGGCCGCCGCCCGCGCTGACCGGGTCAGCGTCGGCAGCCGCATCTCGAAACGGCAGCCTTCACCGGTGTTGACCACGCAGACCTGGCCCTCGTGCGCCTCGACGATGCTGCGCACTATCGCCAGCCCCAGGCCCGCGCGCTTCGTGTCCAGGCTGTGGGCATGGGTACCGCGCCAGGCCGTGTCGAAGACCCGCGTCAGGTCCGCTTCCGGGATGCCGCCGCAGCCGTCCGCGACCGCCAGCAGCGCGCCACCGGCTTCCGGTGCCGCCATGATGTGCACGCCGCCGTCGGCCGGGGTGTGCCGGATGGCGTTGATCAGCAGGTTCGTCAGCGCGCGGGACAGCGCGTGGGGGTCGGCGCGGATGACGAGCGGGCCGCCCGCCTCGCCGGTCAGTCGCACGCCGCGTGCCCGCGCGAGGGCCTCGGTGCTGGCTAGAGCGTCGTTTATCAGGTCGTCGAGGGTGATCTGGCTGGGGGACAGGCCCAGGGTTCCCGACTCGATGCGAGACAGTTCGAACAGGTCGTCCACCATGCCGGCCAGCCGGTCGACTTCGGCACGGATCTGCCGGTGGTACCGGTCCGGCTCGGCGGCCAGGCCATCTTCCAGCGCCTCCGCCATCGCCCGTAGACCGGCCAGCGGCGTGCGCAGGTCGTGCGAGACCCAGGCCACCAGCTGACGGCGTGACTGCTCAAGCGCGTGCTCCCGCCCGCGCGATTCTCTCAGCCGTTCGCTGGTGACGGCGAGGTCGCGTGACAGCGCGGCGAGCTCGGCCGTCATCGGTCCGGTCGGCGGGCGATACCCGCCGCTTTCCTCTTCGCCGAGCGACCGGGCGGCCCGGCGCAGCGCCAGGCTGTTGGCTTCCACCTGCCGTCCGAGCAGGCAGCCGAATCCGACCGCCACCAGGGCGGCCACCACGCACACCATCACCACCACGCCCAGGTCGTGGCGCGACAGGAACATCGCCTTCGCGGTACCGAGGGTGCCTGCCACCACGGCAAGCACGATCACGGCCCCGCTGACCTGGAACGACAGTCGCAGCGAGGCGCGGCGCAGCAGCCGGATGACACCCATGCCGCCCGCACCCACCGCGCCGGTGCAGCCTGCGGCGATCAAGACGACCTGGATCTGCGCGTTCACGAAGGGGCCGCCTCCAGTCATAGCCATGCTTGTTGATCAGGTCTATGAGTTATTCGTTGTCGCGCGCAGCTTGGATTGGCTTGGCGGCCTCAGTAGTCGCGGGATCGGGCGGCGCCAGGCTCTCCGGGGCGGGTTGCGGCCCGGGCAACGACTCGTGGTCGTCGTGCTCATCATCACCCGCGGCGGGTGCCGGGGCTGGTGGCCGTGCGGGCGGTGCGGGGCTTCGTGCTTCGCGCCGGAGCCGGAATGCGAACGCCGCCGCGGACAGCAGGAACAGCACGCCCGTCACCGCCAGCCAGTGCCACACGTATGGGTCCGCGGACAGCGTCGTCGACGCATGGTAGGGCGAGCGCAGCCGGAGGATCAGCGGGAACCACACCAGGAGCAGCAGGCCGGACAGCGCGGCGGGCACCCGCACGTAGTTGATCCACCCGGTCGCGGGCAGCGGCGGCTCCCGGTGGCTGATCGCGGCCATGACCGAACGGTCCGCCAGCGAGTACAGCGGCATCAGCAGCAGGTCGTGGCCGACGACTGCCCCGAGGAACCAGACGACGACACCCAGGGCGTTGAAGGACACGAGCCGGACGGCCGCGTAGCCGGCCAGGCCGAAACAGGCGAGCATGGCGAGCAGGTGCAGGGGACTAGCGCCGTACCAGCGCAGCAGGCGTCCCATGTCAGCTCATGAACATCAGGTTGGCGACCCACTTGGTGTTGTGCACACCGGGATTGGCCGGCACGATCACCCGGGCCGGATATCCGTGGTCGAGGGAGAGATCCACGCCGTTGACTCTCAGCGCGAGCAGCGAGTCGGGGTCCATGATCTGCCCGGCGGACAGGACCGCGTGCGCGAAGGCGCCCCCGCGTTCCAGCGATTCCACCAGCACGCTCGCCGGGAAGCTGACGCCGGCCATCCGGGCCAGATCACGTAGCCGCACTCCGGTCCAGGCCTGGTTGTCGGTCGACCAGCCCTCGACGCAGGCGATCGGCAGGTGCGCAGTGTGCTGGTCCATGCCCAGCAGGTCGGCCCGGCTCAGCCGGATGGGCGGGTTGCCTGCCTGCCCTGCGTGGGCCAGGGTAAGCCGCCAGCCCGGCCCGGTTTCCGCAGCCCTCACCCCCACCCTGGCCGCAGTCTGGTTGATCTGGAAGTCGTTGGGCCCGGACCCCAGGTCCTGTCCGTGCGGGGCGAGCAGGGCGGTGCGGCGCAGCGAGCCGCCCAGCGACTGACCCACCGTCAGGACTAGCAGCAGGAGCGAGCCGGCCCCGGCGAAGGCCAGCGCGCCGCGTCGGGAGATGGTCGGCCGTGCGGCCGCCGGGCTGACCAGTTCCCCGGAGTCCGGTTCCGGCTGTGTATGGGCGGTGTCGATGCGCAGTTCTCGCATCAGGCCACGGGTCCGCAGCGACCTGATCACCGTGCGGCTCTTGAGGCCCACGTGGACCACGAAGCCAGTCACGAAGACCCAGGCGCCGTAATAGTGCAGCGTGTAGAACGAGCCGGGAAACTTGTACCACTGCTGGATGTTGAGGATCCCGGTGACGAACTCGAACCCCACCCCGCCGACCAGCAGCAGCAGCGACAACCGCTCCAGCGCGTGCGCGGGACTGCGCAGCGGCGGCCACTCGAACAGTTTCGGCAGCACCGACCATAGCTTGGCCAGCAGGATCGGGATGAGGACGAGGCCCAGGGTGACGTGCACGCCCTGGTTCAGCCGGTACAGCCAGACCGGATGCGTGGGCCAGGAGAACAGGTAGAAGCCGAGCAGTCCCTTGCCGGGAGTCTCGTCGTTGATCGGGCTGAGGTCGGGGTTGTAGGCCGCGTAGGACAGCAGCCCGGTGACGAACACCACCGAGATGCCGGCCAGCAGGATCAGGCCGAAGATCGAGGTCAGCCAGGGACCGCGGATCGGGCTCCGCCAGAAGGACCGGCGGAACGGCCCGGGCAGCTCATCCGGGCGCGGCAGCCGGCGTATCCTCTCCGCGGCCCGCTGGGCGAGCGAGGTCCGGCCCGTGCGAGGCTCCTCATCGGTCACGACATGCCTCCTGATCTGCTGACTGAGCTGCTGACCGGCCGGGGTTGAGCCTCGGTAGGCGTGCCTGGCGCAGAGGCGACAAGCGCGTGGACCGTAGCCGCGCAAGAGGCGCCGCCGACCGGAAGCCAGACGTAAACCGGCCGCCCGGTCGGACCGGCGACCGGCTGGAACACCGGTGGCGGTACACCGGCCATCAACGTCTGCGGGCACCGGTGGTAATAGCGCGGGAGGTCCGCGGGAAAGCCATCAGGCGGTGCGGCGCTCTCGGTCACGATCGCGCTGAACTCCCGCACCGCCACCGCGCGGGCGGCGCTGCGGGTGAAGCTCGCGATGGCCGCCAGGTTCGAGGCGTGCAGGATGTCGTCCGTCGCGGCCTGATGGGCTACCGCCGGGAGCCCGGCCAGCAGGATGAGCCCGGGATCGGTGGGAACCGCGATGGTGCCGCCGAGTGCGGCTAGCCTTGACGTCAGCCGCTCGCCGACCGCGCGGTCCGCGCTGGTCGGGATGGCCTGACCCGGGTGGAAGCCCGCGATCAGGCTGGTCAGCTGCGCGATGACCAGCGCGGCGGCCGCGGCGCCCACCGACGGGCCGGTCCGGCCCGTCCGCCCGCTCGCGCTCTGGGGGCCGGCCAGCCGGTCCGCGCCCCAGCTCACCAGGCCGCCGGGATGGCCGCCCATCGCCAGCCCGGCGAGCAGGGCCACCACGAGAAACGCGGGCAGCATGTCGTTGACCTTGCCGTTGCTGTGGACCAGCGAGGCGTAGCTCTCGACGACCAGCGCGGCACAGCCAGCCAGCAGCACGGGGGATGCCCGCCGCACCCCGAGGACGAGGGCGCAGCAGGCCAGGCCCAGCATGGGCAGGATGTACTCGGTCCAGAACTGCGCGAAGGCGGCGTGGTTAAGCGTGTGCTCACCCAGCAGCTGCCAGACGTAGAACACGTACCAGCCGTGGCTCATGAGCCCCAGCACGACCGTGCTGCCCCCGACGGCTGCGCCGTAGGCCAGGGCGGCAGGCCAGGCGAGCCGCCGCCGCGAACCGCACGCCAGTGCCGTGAGTACCGCTACCCCCTCCGCGAGCCCGTTCTGCTTGGTGAGGAACACCGCCCCGAGCAGCAGCCCGGTCGCAACGGCGCCGCGGGTGCGGCGCATCCACCGCGCGCAGTAAAGCGCGGCGACGCTGAGCGCGATGAACCCCGAATCCACCCGCGCGACGTCGAACCAGGTGTCGGCGACGAAGTAGGTGGCGGCCAGCAGGCCCGCCGAGGCGATCCCGGCGGCCGCGCTCGCGGTCTCGCGCTGGACCAGCCGGGCCAGCACCGCGAAGCAGACCAGCGACGACACCAGCGAGACGAGCCGCAACGGCAGGTAGGACAGGCCGAGCACGCTGGCCACGGCGGCCGACGTAGCGAAGTAGAGCGGCGGGTAGCCGTCCGGCACGTAACTCACCGTTGGCGCCGCATACAGCGGACGGCCCGCGAGTATCCGCTGCACCTCGACCAGGGAGTTGCTTTCGAGAAATTCCAGCGGGAAGGGGTAAGCCAGCCTGAGCAGCGCGACGACCAGGTAGGTCACGATAGCGGCGAGCCCGAGCAGGGCGGCGGCCAGCCGTAGGGCCCACGGCAAATCCCAGCGCCGGCCCCAGGGGACTTCTACCAGTGCTGGCGTCGTCGTAGGTCCGGCACGGAAGGCACCGTGCGTGACAGAGCTCCTCACGCTCTGTATTAGACGCACGCTCGCCGCGACGGGCAACCGGACAATCAAAGGTGTTTTGTCCGTTTATATGACATATTGCGAGCGCCGGACACGCGGGACCTGGCCACCGCCCGGGACATCGCCGCAATCCGGCTAACCCAGGCTGACCAGGCAATTCACCATTCCAGCCGAGAGGTTTCCGCGCACAGTTAGCAGGTCGCCGAGCCTGACTGCAGGCCGTCCGGCGGCCTACCTTACGGGATGGAGAAAGCTGGCAGGCTGGCCTCCTCACCAGGGTCGGTATCCCAGCAGTAGCCGATGCCCCGGACGGTCCGGAGCAGCGCAGGCGACGCCGGCTCGTCCTCGACCTTGTCGCGGAGCCGGCGCACATGCACGGTGACGGTCGACTGGTCGCCGAACGACCAGCCCCACACCTGCTGCATCAGCTCGGCCCGGGTGAACGCCTGCCCGGGATGCGCCACGAAGAAGGCCAGCAGGTCGAACTCGCGCACCGTCAGGGAGAGCTCCCGGCCGCCTTTACGGGCCCGCCGGCCCGCCACGTCGACCTCGACGGGCCCAGAGCGCAGCGGAACTGGTGGTGTCGCGACCTCTGCCTCGGGCGGCAGAGGGGGTCCAGCCCGGCGCAGCACAGCCTGGACGCGCAAGACGAGCTCCCGGGGACTGAACGGCTTGGTCACATAGTCGTCGGCACCCGTCTCCAGCCCCAGGACCCGGTCGTCCTCATCGCTGAGGGCCGTCAGCATGATCACCGGCAGCGGGTCCGGCTCGCCCCAGGCGGCCCGCAGGCGGCGGCAGACCTCAAGGCCGTCGATGCCCGGCAGCATCAGGTCCAGCACGACCAGGTCGGGTCGCCACTCCTGCGCGAGGGCGAGCGCGGTGGGCCCGTCGACCGCGTGCCGTGGCTCCATGCCAGCGTTGCGGAGATAGTCGACCACGACCTCGGCGACGATCGGGTCGTCGTCGACGACAAGCACGCGCGCAGTCATGGACCGAGTGTAGAAACTACAGGTCAGTGACATCGGGCCGACTTCCTCATCTCGTAAGGGTCCACCCCGTGCCGTCCGGCGCGCCGTCGCCCTAACGTCACACCTGTGACTCTAGACGTGATCCGGCCCGGCCCGTACCAGGGCGGGCTGCCGCTGCGGTCCCGGGCGCCTGACCGTAGCGCTGGCCGAGTGCGGGATACCGGCGCTCGGCGTGGACATCTCCGGTATCGCGGTGGCGCGGGTCCGCCAGGCCGGCGCGTGCGCCCTGCACCGCTCCGTGTTCGCCCGGCTGCCCGGCCAGGGCCGGTGGGTGACCGTGCTGCTCGCCGACGGCAACATCGGCATCGGCGGTGTCCCCGACGCGTTGCTGCGCCGCTGTGCCCGGCTGCTGGCGCCCGGCGGCCGGCTTTTGATCGAGGTGGAGCACGACGACATCGACGAGCGGATGACCGCCTGGCTCGAGCACCCCGACGGCCGGCGTGGCCCGGTGTTCCCCTGGGCCCGGCTGGGGGTGAGCGCCCTGCTCAAGCGGGCGGCCGCCGCCGACCTGCATCTGCTCGAGGCCTGGAACCACGACCGCCGGGCCTTCGTCTCGGTCGCCACCTGTCAAGCAGCTGAAATCTGACCCGATAAGGCTATTTCGTGATTAGCAGGGGGGAATGCCCGCCGCCGCGCTAGTCGCGGACTTCCAGGGTGTCCAGTACGCGCACCACGTTCGCCCGCAAGTCCTCGGCCGCGGTGTCCTGCCCGGCCAGCAGGTGGAGCAGGGCCCGCTGAAACAGCCCGTCGAGGACCGCGTACGTGGCCCCGGGCGACAGGGCCACGGTGATCCCGGCGAATTCGGCGTAGCGGCTGATGACCCGCCAGATCATCTCCTCGCGACGCTGGTCGATCTCCAGCACGTCGGCGCGGAACGATTCGGAGAACAGGCTCTGATTGCGCAGGTCGTACCAGAGCCGGTGCATCGGCGCGTCGGTTCGCAGGGTCTGCGCCATCGCCGCGCTGAACTCGCGCTTGAGTTCGGTCGCCGAACCGGCGCTGGCGACGATCTCGTCGTAGCGGGTGACGCACGCGGCCTCGTACTGGCGCACGCAGTGCGTGATCAGGTCTTCTTTGTCGCTGAAGTAGTAGTGCAGCACGCCGTGCGAGAACT
>Ga0066790_10000814_pt1 | contig 12540 bp, 8 predicted proteins | sample OrgsoiDNA2013050_FD_70963 | JGI IMG/M metagenome (GOLD analysis project Ga0066790, IMG submission 70963) | Permafrost soil microbial communities from the Arctic, to analyse light accelerated degradation of dissolved organic matter (DOM) -... | ecosystem: Environmental > Terrestrial > Soil >...
TTCGAGCACAACGAGCTCGCGGTCCAGCAGATCCGCTGGCACCAGCAGTACCTCGCCGCGTTCCGGAGCCGGGGCTCCTCGGCTAACAACCACGTCATCGCCGAGGCCGCCGGGCAGGTCGTGGCCAGCTGCGCCTTCCCGTGGTTCGCCGACAGCGAGCGCTGGCGCCGCGAGTCCGCTCGCCTGCTCGAGCGCGAACTCTTCCGCAACACGTTCCCGTCTGGCGTCGGCCGCGAGCTCGCGTCGGACTACCAGTGCTTCGTCGCCGAACTCGGGCTCGTGGCGGCGGTGGAGGCCGGGGCGGCCGGCCATCCCCTGAGCGCCGCCGTCTGGCAGCGGCTCTGCGCGATGGCGGACAGCGCCGCCGCCCTGGTCGATGAGCGGCTGCGGCCGCCCCGCCAGGGGGACGGCGACGACGGCCGTGTCCTGCTGCTGGACGCTCCGGTGCGGGGCGGTGGGTGGCCTTCGCTCCTCGCCCTGGGGGAAGCGCTCTTCGGGCGGCGGGACTGGTGGCCCCCGGTGACAGCAACCGCCGCCAGCACGATGGCCGCCGCTCTGGCCGGGGCCACCCGCGACGTCCCGGGCCGGCCCGCGCAACGGCCGTCGCGCTTCGCCGACGCCGGAGTGACGCTGCTGCGCACGGACACCGACGGGACGCCGGAGATCTGGTGCCGCCTGGATGGCGGCCCGCACGGCTATCTCGGCATCGCCGCGCATGCCCATGCCGACGCGATGTCGGTGGAGGTCCGTTACGGCGGCGTGGACGTGCTCGCCGACCCCGGCACCTACTGCTACCACGGCGAGCCCGCCTGGCGGTCGTACTTCCGCTCCACGATCGCGCACAACACCGTCGAGCTCGACGGGCGGAATCAGTCCAGCGAGGGCGGCCCCTTCCTGTGGCTGCAGCACGCGAACGGCCGGGAGATCGACGTCACCGACACCGGGCCGTTCGCCGCCTGGAGCGCGGACCACGATGGCTACCTGTCCCTGCACCCGCCGGCCCGGCACCGCCGTTCGGTCAGGCTGGACCGCGCCGCGCGCCGCCTTGAGATTGTCGACGAGGTCGACGGCGGTGAGTACGACGTCCGGCTCGCCTTCCACCTGGGCCCGGACGTGCAGGCGGAGCTCGCCGACGGCGGTGCGGTGCCCGCGTCCTTCCTGCGCTGGCCGGCCGCGGCCACCCCCGGCGAAGCCCGGCTGGTGCTGCCGCCCCAGCTTCGATGGAGCCTGCACCGCGGCGAGACCGATCCCATCCTCGGCTGGTACTCACCCGGCCTCGGGGAGCGGGTGCCCGCGTTCACCCTTCTCGGCCGCGGGCGCTGCGCACCCGGCGCCTCCTTCGCCACGTACCTGGAATTTGCCGATGCGGGCCAGGCTCCGGACAAGGACGCGGGCCAGGACGCGGGCCAGGACACGGGTCAGGACACGGGCCAGGACACGGGCCAGGACACGGGCATAACGGAAAAGCAGATCGTTTCCCGGTCATCGGTATCACAGCGCGCCCGAGATTCTCTGGTATAAGGATGCGGGGAAAATCCGAGCGGAGGCTGGATGAGTGGACAGGCGCTGGACCTCAAGAGGTCCGCGCATATCGTGCGCCGTTACAAGATCCTTGTCGGTGCTGCCGCCGCCGTCGGCCTCTTGGCGGGGGCCGGATACGCCTTCCTCCACCCGCCCATGTTCAGCAGCAGCGCGCTGGTCGTGCTGCCCGTGTCCAGTAACCAGATCTCCACCCAGGTCGTGATCGCGGACAGCGACCCGGTGCTGTCGGCCGCGCTGCCCGATGCGGGGACCGCGATGTCGCTCACCACGCTGCGCAGCCGCGTTCAGGTCAAGAGCCTGACCGGTAATGTTCTTTCGTTCAGCGCCAGGGGAAAGACCGCGGCCCAGTCCGAGGCGATCGCGGACGCGGTGGCTAACAGCTTCGTGAGCTACATCAGCAGCGGTGGCAGTCCTACCGGCAAGCTGCCGGCCCGGCTGGTGGCGCCGGCCGCGAACGCCACCGGGTCCTCGCTCCCCTTCGATCTGGCCATTTCCGGCGTTTTCGGTGCCCTGATCGGCGCCCTCATCGGGGCGATCACCGCGCTGGCGCTGGGCCGTGGTGACCGGCGGCTGCGCGAACGCGATGACATCGCGGACGCGATCGGGGTCCCGGTTGCCGCGTCGATCGCGACCGGTCACCCCTCGGACGCCCCCGGCTGGGCCAAGCTGATCGCGGAATACGAGCCGGGAGTCATCCACGCCTGGAGCATGCGCCGGGCGCTGAATCAGCTCGGGCTCGTCGACCTGGACCTCAAGGGCCCGAGTCCGGACGAGGGTGCCTCGGTCGCGGTGCTCTCCTTCGCCTCCGACCGGAAGGCCCTCGCCGTGGGCCCGCAACTGGCGGTCTTCGCCGCCTCCCTCGGGATCCCCACGACGCTGGTCATCGGCCCGCAGCAGGACGAGAACGCGACCGCTTCCCTGCGGGCCGCGGGAATCGCGCTGGCCGCCCGGCCCGAGAAGGGCAACGGCCGTCTGCTGGTGACCGCGGAGGGTGAGCAGGATGCGGACCGGCCGCCGGGTTCGCTCGCCGTCATCGTCGCGGTGGTGGACGACGCAACGCCGAAGGTGACGGACACGATGCGCGCGGCCGTGACCGTGCTCGGCGTGTCCGCGGGCGCGGCGACGGCCGAGCAACTGGCCCGGGTCGCGGTCAGCGCCGCCGCCAGCAGGCGCGACATCGCCGGGATCATCGTGGCCGACCCGGACCCGGCCGACCATACGACCGGCCGCCTGCCCCAGCCGGCCAGGGCCGCCGGGCGGCGGCAGCCGGTCCGATTTACCGGCACGACGACGGAGACCCGACGGTGAAGGACAAGGACCGGCAAGTGCTGCCCTCGCTGAATGGCGATGCTGACCTGCCCGAACGGCTCTGGCTCTACGACGACTTCACGCCCGGCGAGGACCCGCCCGTCACCGACTACGCGGCCGGGCTGGCCAGCCTGGGCTTCATCGGCGCGGCCATACGCCGGACCCGGCGGTTCTGGTGTGCCTTCGCGATCGCGGGGCTGGTGTGCGGTTTCGGCTCATTCGTGCTGTCTCCGCCCGCGTATCAGGCCACGACGACGATCCTGCTGACGCACAATCTCAACGAGAACCCGGTCGACGCGATGCAGACCGACATGGCCCTCGCGCACAGCGGCACGGTGGCCCAGCGGACCATCCAGAAGCTGGGGCTGCACGACAGCGTCGGTAACCTCCTCGCGACGTACACGGTCCTCAACCTCACCGACCGCGTGCTCCAGATCAGCGTCAGCGCGACGTCGCCCAATCAGGCGGTACAGCGGGCACGTACCGTGGCCGCGCAGTTCCTCCAGTTCCGGGCCGAGCAGCTGCAGACTCAGCAGCAGCTGACGACCGCGGCCCTGGACCAGCAGATCAGCCAGGCGCGTCAGCACATCGTGTCGCTTACCAACCAGATCAGCCAGCTGTCCGCGCAGCCGTCGTCATCTGCGGGACGGGCCGCGCTCGGCAAGCTGAACACCCAGCGCAGCGACGCGGAGACCGCGCTCAACGTGCTGCAGCAGACCACCGACGGCAACCAGGCGAGTGACCAGTCGGACCTGGCGTCCCAGGTGAAGGGCAGCGCGGTGCTCGACCCGGCGACGGCCGGGCACCACTCGGCCGCGAAATACGCTCTCACCTACGCGGGCATCGGGCTGATTGTCGGCCTGGCCCTCGGCCTGGCCATCGTCATCATCCGGGCCCTTGTATCGGACCGGCTGCGGCGGCGCGATGACATCGCCGATGCCCTCGGCGTCACGGTCAACCTCAGTGTGGGCCGCATCGACCCGCCCCGCTGGCCCCTCAGCCGGCCCGGGGTTAAGGCCGCCCGGCTCGGCGACCTGCAGCGCAGCGTCGCGCACCTGCGCGACGCGGTACCGGAAACTTCCTCTGGCGCCACGGCCCTGGCCGTCATCCCGATCGACAACGAGAAGTCCGCCGCGCAATCCCTGGCGGCCCTGGCCGTGTCCTGCGCGCAGCAGGGCCAGCGGGTGCTGGTCGCGGACCTGTGCTCCGGCTCACCTGCGGCGCGCCTGCTGGGCGCGAAGGGGCCCGGCGTCCAGCGGGTCACCGTGGACGGCGCGACGCTGGCGGTGACGGTCACCGGCCGCGATGACATCATGCCCACCGGCCCGGTGCTCCCCAGCCGGCTGGGGGGCACCCGGGACCAGCCCGGTGACGAGGTGGCCGCCGCTTTCAGCACCGCCGATGTCCTGCTCACCCTGGTGGCCCTCGATCCCTCGCTGGGGGCCGAGCACCTCCGGACGTGGGCGAAAGGCGCCGTCGTGGTCGTGACCGCCGGGCGGTCGTCGTGGCTGCGCATCCACGCCGTCGGGGAGATGATCCGGCTGGCCCGTGTCCCGCTGGTCTCCGCCATTCTCGCCGGGGTGGACAAGACCGACGAGAGCCTCGGCATCACGCAGACGGCCGCACGCAGTACCGGTGCGGTGCGGGCCCGCGGTCTGTAGGGCCGATGACCGCACCCGTCGCCGATCTTCCCCAGCCGGACGTAGCCGCCCCCGGCCGGGCCCCGTTCCGTCCTCGCCGGACCATGGGGTGGCAGGTCACGCCCGCCGCACGTGAACGCTGGGTACGCCGCCGGATCGCCCTGACCTGGGCACTCCTGGTGCTCAACGTCCTGACGTTCTACTCCAAGACGTGGGACGGACTGCCCCTGCTGGTGCCGATCCCATCGTCGGCCGGCAAGCTGATCGCACAGGGCGCCCTGCCGGCCGCACTTCTGGTGGCGCTGACCGTGAACCGCCGTCTCGTTATCCGGCCCAACGTGTTCCTGTGCCTGCTGATGCTGCTGGTCATCGAGGCGCTGGTGACGACCGTCCGGCACGAGTACCTGTACGAGACGCTCTTCGGCACCGTCTTCCGCGCCACCCGGCTCACCGGGTTCGTGGCGACGCTGTGGCTGCTCACCCCATGGTGGGGCCGGCGTGACCTGCTGCTGGTCCGGTGCCACCTGGCCGTGATGTCCGTCGTGCTCGGGTCGGTACTGCTCGGTCTCTTCCTGGCCCCGAGCCACGCCCTGAGCCAGGGCAGGCTCGCCGGTGCGCTCTGGCCCACACCGCCCACGCAGGTCGCTCACTATGCCGCCGTCACCATGGGGCTGATGGTGCTGCTCTGGTTCTGTGGCCGGGTGGGCGGCCGCGTCACGCTGGCCACCGCCGTGGTGGCGGGGGGAATCCTGCTGCTGACTCATACCCGGACCGCGCTGCTGGCCATGATCGTGGGCCTGCTCGTCGGCGGCCTGAGCTTGTTCGCGGCCAAGTCCCGGGTCCGCAAGGTGTTCCTGACCGTCGGCGTCGTGGTCACGGCCGGAGCCCTGACCCTCTCCGGCATCGTGCTGCACTGGCTGGAGCGCGGCCAGAGCGCCCAGCAGCTGACCGGCCTCACGGGCCGGACGACGGTGTGGCAGCTGGTCGTTAACCTGCCGCGTAACCCGTTCGAGGTGCTGTTCGGCTTCGGCCTGTCCAACAACTCGTTCAACGGCCTGGCCATCGACAGCAACTGGCTCGCCACCTACACCGACCAGGGCCTGTTCGGCCTGGCCCTGTGCGTGACGGTGCTGCTGTTCCTCTTCGTGACCGCGTACTTCCAGCCGCGGGGCGCGCCGCGGGCCCTGGCCCTGTTCCTCGTGACCTACTGCCTCGTCGCCTCCTACACCGAGACGGGGCTCAGCCAGCCGTCCGCCTACCTCCTCGACCTGACGCTGGCCGCCTCGCTGCTCGCCACGCCCCTGGCGGCGAAGTTCAGGCGGCCGGGGCTCATGCCGCCGCTGACCGGCCGGCGGACGGAAGTCCTGCCTCCCTTGCCGGCGGGGCCGCCGGGATGAGGATCCTGCTGGCCCACAACCGCTATCGCTCGGCCGCCCCCAGCGGAGAGAACCGCGTCGTCGACCGGGAAGGCGAGGCGCTCGCGGCGCTGGGACACGAGGTCATCCGGTTCGAGCGGCACAGCGACGACATCGAGCACTGGCCGAAGGTTAAGAAGGCGTCGCTGCCGGGCCGGGCCGTCTGGAACCGTGAGACCTACCGGGACCTCACTGGCGTACTGCGTGCGCGCCGGCCCGACGTGGTCCACGTCCACAACACGTTCCCACTGCTCAGCGCGGCCGTGCTGCACGCCTGCCGGGATGCGCGGGTCCCGTTGGTGGCCACCATCCACAACTACAAGCTGGCCTGCGCCAACGGCGAATTCTTCCGGTCCGGAGCGGTGTGCCACGACTGCGCGGATGGGCGGCCGACGCGCGCGGTCGTGCACGGGTGCTACCGGGGATCACGCGTCGCCACGGTGCCCGTCGCCCTGGCCGCGACGGTTCACCGGCAGGCGTGGAGATCGCTGGTGTCCGCGTACGTTTTCATCTCGGCGTCACAGCGGGACCTGCTCGAGGGAGTCGGCCTCCCACCTGACCGGGTGTTCGTCCGTCACAACCTCATCCCGCCGCACAGCGCACCGCAGGAGGCTCGCACGGCGACCGTCATCTATGCCGGACGGCTGGACCCGGCCAAGGGTGCCCACCTGCTGATGGCGGGCTGGGACCGCTACTGCCGTACATCCGCCGAACCGGGATTGCGCCTGGTCATAGCGGGCGGGGGACCGCTCGAGGGGGAGGTGGCCGCCTGGGCGGCCGGCCGCCCCTCGATCGAAATGGTCGGTCAGGTCAGCAGCGTACGGTGCGCCGAGCTCATCGCGCGCGCGCGTGCGGTCCTGCTGCCCTCCGCCTGGGAGGAAACGTTCGGCCTCGTCGCCGTGGAGGCCATGGCCGCAGGCGTTCCCCCGATCGCGGCCGGGCACGGTTCCTTCACCGAGCTCATTACCCCGGGAGTGGATGGCGTCCTGTTCCCGCCCGGCGATCCGGATGCGCTCGCGCTCGCGGTGGCCGACGTCGAGACCCACCCGGAACGGTACGAGACGTACGGGGAGCAGGCCCGCAAGACGTACGAGCAGCGCTTCGAACCCCAGGACAACCTTGAGCAACTGCTCGAGATCTACCGCTTCGCGATGGCGCATCCGGCCTGGTGAGTGCTGCCCACGCCCGTCGCGGGTGGATAATGCGCGTGATGACGGGACACAGGAACCGGCCCAGAAGCCGCCGATGGAGGGTGGCCTCGGTGATCGTGGCCTGCACCGTCGTCGTCATCACGGCGGCCGGCCTGACCTGGAACGGGCTGCGGCCGACGGCGCATCATCAGCCGCGCGCGGCGGCCACGCCCGCAGGACCCGCGGACTCCGCCGCTCACGTCGCGCCCCCCGTGTCCGTATGCGGTAATAACCGTGTCCTCGGGGGTGGCCCGGTGTCCGCGCCCGCCGGAGCGGTGACCGTCCCGGCCGGGGACGATTCCGCGATTGACTGGGGCCAACCGGGTGCGACCTACTGGTTCGCTCCCGGCCCGCACACCCTGGGAGCCGGTCAATTTACCCAGATCATCCCCGGCGCCGGGGCCCGGTTCACCGGTGCGCCGGGTGCCGTCATAGACGGAGAGCACGTCAACCTCTACGCCTTCGGCGGCAGTGCCCCCGGCGTCAGGATAAGTTTCCTCACGGTCCTCAATTTCGGCTCCAGCGGCGACAACCAGGATCAGGGCGTCGTCAATCACGACTCGGCCTCAGGGTGGACGATTGACCATTCAACCCTGGCGGACAACGCCGGCGCGGGCACCATGCTCGGCAGCGGCAACACGCTCTCGTACGACTGCCTGAAGGATAACCAGCAGTACGGCTTCAACGCTTACTCCACGTCCGGCCCGGCGAACCTGGTCATTGACCACAACGAGATTTCCGGCAACGACACCTATAACTGGGAAGCCCGTACCCCGGGATGCGGCTGTACCGGCGGAGGAAAGTTCTGGGACGTCAATGGAGCCGTCATCACGGGCAACTGGGTGCATGGCAACCACAGCGTCGGGCTCTGGGCCGACACCAACAACCGTGGCTTCGATATCGAGAATAACAACATCGAGGACAATTACAACTACGGCCTGATCTACGAAATCAGTTACAACGCCCTGATCAAGAACAACGTGTTCGCCCGCAACGGCCTCGGGGCCGGCGTGACAAACCCAGGATTTCCCACCAGCGCGATCTATATATCGGAATCCGGCTCGGACGGCCGGGTGCCCGGGAAATTCGGGAAGACGTTCCTGATCACCGGGAATGATTTCGTCAACAACTGGGGTGGCGTCATCCTGTGGGAAAACTCCAACAGGTTCTGTAATTCACCGTCCAACACAAGCTCGGGGGTGTGCACGCTGGTCGACCCGGCGGCCGCGACCGTCAGTTCATGTGACGCCAAGAACATCGCGCGGGCTCCCTACTACGCGGACTGCCGCTGGAAAACCCAGAACGTGACCGTCGATCACAACAATTTCGATTTCAGCCCGGCGAGTATCGGGCCCTCCTGCACGGCGAGCAAAGAGTGCGGATTCCAGGGAGTATTCTCGGAATACGGGACCTTCCCGTCGTGGAGCCCCTATACCGGGACGTCGGTCGAGAACCACATCACGTTCAGCCAGGACAACCATTTCACCGATAACGTCTACCGCGGCCCGTGGCGCTTCATGATGCATGCGCAGGACAACGTGGTGAGCTGGGTCACCTGGCGGTCGGGCCCGTACCGCCAGGATGCGGGCAGCACCGTTGATTCCCAGGCCCCTCAGCCGTAAGGGTCCCGGCCGCATCGCCCTGCTGCCGAACGCAACCAGACCGCCGCAGATGTATCAGGAGCGGGCGGCCGGGGGTCTTCTAAGCAGCGGGCGGCGTCTCGCCGCTGCGGTCTACCCCATTTCCGAAGCCTGGAGGGCTAAGGGTGAAAGTGCTGGTCGCTGGCGATCGCGGCTACATCGGATCCGTGCTCGTTCCTTTTCTCCGTGCCGCCGGGCACGAGGTCGGTGGTCTTGACGTCGGCCTTTACGAAGGGTGCGACCTCGGGCCGGTTCCGGATATCGGCGACCGGCCGCCGCGCGACCTGCGTGATGTCGGGGCCGGCGACGTGTCCGGGTACGACGCCGTCCTCTGCCTCGCCGCATTGTCCAATGACCCGCTGGGCCATCTCAACCCTGCGACCACCTACTCGGTGAATCTCGACGGGACACTGCGCCTGGCCCGTGCGGCCAAGCAAGCCGGTATCGAACGCTTCCTCTTCGCGTCGTCCTGCAGTCTTTACGGCGCGGCAGGCTCGGCCGCGGTGGCCGAGGACGCCGATCTGTTCCCGGTCACCCCGTACGGGGAGACCAAGGTGCAGGCCGAACGCGATCTGTCGCTGCTGGCCGATGACTCCTTCAGCCCCACGTACCTGCGCAACGCGACCGCCTACGGCGCGTCGCCGCGGCATCGCCTGGACATCGTGGTGAACAACCTCACCGCCATCGCCCTGACGACCGGGCAGGTCCGGCTGGAGAGCGACGGGTCGCCCTGGCGGCCGCTGGTGCATATCGAGGACATCAGCCGGGCGTTCCTGGCCGTGCTCGAAGCGCCCCGCGCAGTAGTCCACGACCAGGCGTTCAACGTCGGCCGCGCCGAGGACAACGTGCAGGTCCGCGATATCGCCGCACTGGTCCGCGAGGCGGTGCCGGGATCAGAGCTCACGCTGGCCGCTGACGCCGGGCCCGACCTGCGGAACTACCGTGTCGACTTCTCCAAGCTCACCGAGACGTTCCCCGCGCTGCGGCTGCGCTGGAGCGTCCGCGAGGGGGTTGCGGAGCTGGTGCGCGCCTACACCAGCTACGGCCTGACCTACGACGACTTCACCTCATCACGATTCGTCCGGCTGAGGCGGATCAACGACCTGCTGGCGGCCGGCCTGCTCGACGACATGCTGCGCCGGCAGACCAGCGCACCCTTCCCTGCACCGGACGCTAAGATCGCGCCTGCCGGGACCGTTTCTGAGGCGCACTGATGTTCCCAGGCTGCCCTTCGTCGGGCTCCTAAGCGGGCGGCGGTGTAATGCTGGTAGAAGCGAGCAGCGGTGCGGTCGCGGCCGCCCCGCCGCGGCCTGGGCTCACCTGGCGGGTGATACGGCAGGCGACCCGGCGCCTCAGCTGGGGTATCGCGGATCAGGCGGTATCCAGCATCACCAACTTCGCGGTGAGCATCTACGTCGCCCGCGCGCTGGGGGCCGAACAGCTCGGCGCGTTCAGCCTCGCTTATGTCACCTACGGATTCATGCTGAACGCATCGCGGGGCCTGGCCACCGACCCGCTGCTGGTCCGCTTCAGCAATGCGGACGTGGCCAGCTGGCGCCGGGCGGTCGCGAGCTGTACCGGGACAGCCGCGGTCGTGGGCCTGGCGGCGGGAATCTGCGCGCTGGGCGCCGCGGCCCTGCTGCACGGGACCGCGCGGGCCGCCTTTCTCGGCCTCGGGCTGACGCTGCCGGGTCTGCTGCTGCAGGACAGCTGGCGATTCGCGTTCTTCGCGCTCGGGCGGGGCGTCCAGGCGTTCCTCAATGACCTGGTGTGGGCGGTGGTCATGATCCCCGCCCTGTTTGTCCTCAACCGGACCGGGCACGCCGACGCCTTCTGGTTCGTCTTCGCGTGGGGCGCCGCCGCCACGGTCGCGGCGGCCGTCGGGCCCCTGCAGGCCCGGGTCATCCCCAAGGTGTGGCAGACCCGGCAGTGGCTGTCGAAACACCGTGACCTCGGGCCCCGGTACCTGCTGGAGGGCACCGCGAACAGTGCGTCGACCCAGCTGCGCAACTACGCCGTCGGGCTCATTCTGGGGCTCGCCGCGGTGGGTTACGTGCAGGCCTCCAGCACGCTGATGGGCCCCTTCATGGTCATCTTCTTCGGGATGGGCCTGGTCACCTTGCCCGAGGCCGCCCGGGTGCTGCGCCGCTCACCGCGGCACCTGCCGGTGGTCTGCATGATGATCAGCGGGGGGCTCCTCCTGATGGCGCTCACCTGGGGGGCCGTTCTGCTGGTGGCGCTGCCGAGAGGGCTCGGCAACTGGCTGCTTCCCCAGCTCTGGCGGCCCACCTACCCGCTGATCCTGCCGCTGACGATCTCCGTCATGGGCGGCTGCGCTCAGGCGGGGGCGGGCACCGGCCTGCACGCTCTGGGAGCGGCCCGGCGGAGTGTGCGCGCCATGGTCCTGTCGTCGGGGATTTACGTGGTGTGCGGCGTGGCCGGGGCCGCGTCGGGCGGAGTCATCTGGGCCATGCGCGGCGCCGCCGTGGCGGGGTGGATCGGCGCGCTGCTGTTCTGGTGGGAGCTGCGCGGGGCCATGGGCGAAGCCAGCGACGTGCTGGCGTCACTGCGTTACGTCGGCATCACCCCCCTGCATCCGGTCCCGCCACCGCACGCGAAGGGACGGCACCGGAAAGTCACGGCGTAACCGGTGCGAGGCTGACCCTCTCCTGCCTGCGAAGCTGTGCGGGGCTGACGCTTTCCCCCGCGGGGCGATGCGAGTTTCCTGCCGGGCAGTGTGAGCCGGCGCTCTTTTCCGCGGAGCGCGGGCGCTCCCTTCTGGGACCCGGTAAGTGCTTTCTTTCACATATGTAACAGAAATCGTCCCAGCCGGGGACAGTGGAGTCCGCACGGTGCGTAACAATGTGCTGGCGACCACTTTTCGTATTTTATACGAAGAGTAATCAATTGACTACCCATTTGGCACTAAATAGTAGCGGATCGTCGCCAACCTCCTAATCCACCCGCGCGTCTCTCTTATGGGAGACGACAAAGCCGACATGGATGATTCCGTGCGGTAGTCGCTGGGACATGGGAGGGGACCCATAGATGGCGCTCGTGGCGATGGGTACGACAATGATGCGGGAAGAACGATCTGGCGCCTTGGACGTCACGAGTCTCGTGCGGCGTGCCGCCGAGGGCGACCGGCGGGCGTGGGAGCTTCTGGTCGATCAGTACGCTCGGCTCATCTGGGCCATCACCAGAGATTTCAAGCTGGTGGAGAGCGATGCGGCGGATGTCGCCCAGGCGACGTGGCTGCGCCTGCTCGAGCACATCGACCGGATCCAGCACCCCGATCGGCTGGGCTCCTGGCTGGCTGCTACCGCACGGAACGAATGCCTGCGGAACCTGGCCGCGCGCAAGAAGGTCGTGCTCGCCGAGGACAACGTCACCCTCGAGGGTGTGGCCGCGCACGAGCCGGAGGTCGACGAGCGCCTGCTGGCCGCCGAGCGCGCCCAGGTGGTGCGTGAGGCCCTGTCGTGCTTGCCACGGAAGTGGCAGCAGATGCTTGAGCTGCTGATGGCGGACCCCCCCGCTTCGTACGCGGAGATCTCCGACCAGCTGGGACTGCCGGTGGGCAGCATCGGCCCAACCCGCCGGCGGTGCCTGGCCAGGCTCCAGGAACATCTGCACCCGACGCTCACCGACACCCCATGGCCGGAGCCAGGGCTTCAGCCCTGCACCACCTAGTGAGCCGGTCCTGAGTTGCTCGGTCACCTCGTGAGTCGTCTTGTGCCACAGTTCCGGGCCTGGGGCTATCGCCGGGCCGGCGGGTGCGGTCTGCTGGGGGGATGGGAGATATCAG
>Ga0066790_10000816_pt1 | contig 12528 bp, 14 predicted proteins | sample OrgsoiDNA2013050_FD_70963 | JGI IMG/M metagenome (GOLD analysis project Ga0066790, IMG submission 70963) | Permafrost soil microbial communities from the Arctic, to analyse light accelerated degradation of dissolved organic matter (DOM) -... | ecosystem: Environmental > Terrestrial > Soil >...
GTTTTGGTGCGAGTAGAGAGCGTAGGATCGAGGATGCTGACTCGCTGGTTGCTGAGGTCCGCCCAATCGCCCTGAGCTTCCAGGCCAAACACCCACTGGTTGGCTTGCCAGCGATAACCGAGCTGGCCACCGACGAGGCCCCCGGAGCGCTCGCGACAGCCGTCAGCGACGACTACGCCAGCTACACCAACAAAATCCACACAGTTGCGGCTCTGGCCCCACCCGCCATTGGCGCCAATGTAAAAGCCGGTCCAGTCGTAAATGGGAGCCACCATCGGAGGTGGCGCCTTGGTGTAGGGACGAGCAGCCAGATCAGCAGCCGACGCGGGAGCGGCCATGCCCAATGCAACCAAACCTACTGTCGCCAACAAGAACTTCTTCATTGTACTTCCTCCGACTCAGTTGTGTTTGACGTGAAGCAATATTTCGCTGAAACCTAAGCGCGCGATGCCAAAACCACCGTGCCATATTGGCAACATGCAACCAAAAATCGCATGCGTCATATAACATATTGATTTATATATATTATTTATGGAAGCTGAGCTGACCTTATCGAGCTTCGCCAATAGCTTCGCGTTCTCTGCGAGTTCAGAAACTCTCCGCGTCCCATCACTTTCTGGAAGTGCTTTCGCGCGCGCCGCGCACCGGCGAGGCGCATGACGCGAACGTTGGCTCGGTGTCGGGAGAAATCTGCCGACGACAGGACGTTACTGGAACGGCACGCTAGGCGTGCCGGCGCGATATTGGGGTTCTCGAAAGCCCGATCATGCCGTCATGTCCGATGAGACGCGAGCAGGCTGTGCGGTTAGCCTGGCTCCTTCCTGTCCGACCCTTGAGCGTCGTCCTGATCCTGTTGTTCGCGCTGGTCGTCGAGCCAAGCGGGGATGTCGCTCGATGGAATCGTTCGTCTTGGCTTATGAGGAATAATTGTGCCGGCGTAGACGATCAGTCCCTCGTTGAATTTCGCTCGAGCGAAGTCCCTGGCTTTCGCTTCGGTCTCAAATGTCTTGGTTGCTCGCGGGCTTCGCCTTTTCAGCAATGTGCCGCGTTTGTGCACCTCAAAAGTAACGTACCAAGTATACGTCATCTTTCGTGAGTCCTTTCGGACCTTGCGCCATGTCCGGCTTGAGTCCGGAATGCGTGCCAAAACGGATGTTTGCCCACGCCTTTGAATTATTTCGTCACGCTCTGACGTGACGTCAGATAGAAGAGGACCCTCAGCGGTAGTGGAGGGCAATCAGATCGGCGACGCAGGCCGGGCGCTGACCGCCTTCGATCTCAATCGCCATGTGATAGTTGACCTTCAAGCCATCAGGAGGAACGTCCTCGACATCCGCGATGCTGATGCGCCCCCTGATCCGCGAGCCGGCCGGGACAGGGGAGAGGTAGCGAATGCGGTCCGCGCCGTAGTTCAATGTGTTTCGTAGGCCCTTGAGCCCCATGACGGAGCGAATGAACATCGGCGCGAGACTGAGTGATAGAAGGCCGTGAGCGATGGTCCTGCCACCCGGCAGTTCCTTCTTTGCCCGGTCCTGGTCGATATGGATCCATTGCTCGTCGCAGGTCGCCTCCGCGAAAAGGTTGATGCGATCCTGGGTGATTTCAATCCATTCGCTGACGCCAATCTCGGTGCCAACCGCAGCCTTGAATTCGCTGAAGTCGCTGAAGATGCGCATGTCGAGCCCTTACACGTACACTCTGTGTCTGGTCAGATCTTCATTTCAGGAACGTTGGCTGGAATGAACAGATCAGCCTCCGTCACGGCGATAACCTCAGCGACAGTGACGCCAGGTGCGGTTTCCCACAGCGTTATCCTTCCGCCGGCAAAGCCGATGACGGCCATATCGGTAACGACCAGGTCGATTGGCCGGGAAGAGGTCAGCGGCAGCGCGCATTTCTGGACGATCTTCGATTTTCCCTTCGCGGCGTGCTGCATGGCGACGATGACGCGCTTGGCGCCGGTCACCAGATCCATTGCGCCACCCATCCCCGGCACCATTTTGCCCGGGATCATCCAGTTCGCGAGCCGTCCTTCGGCGTCGACCTGAAGCCCGCCGAGAACGGTCAGGTCCACATGCCCGCCTCGGATCAATCCGAACGACATCGCGCTGTCGAAGGTGGATGCGCCGGGTAGCGCACTGATCGGCCGCCCGCCGGCGTCGGTGAGCAGGGGATGGGCCATGCCTTGCTCGGGAATCGGTCCCGTGCCGATCAATCCGTTTTCTGACTGAAAGAAGACCTTCAGGTCGGACGGAACGTAGTTCGCGACCAGGGTCGGAATCCCAATTCCGAGATTGACCAGGTCGCCCGAGCGAAGTTCGAGCGCCACGCGTCGCGCAATGATCGATTGAGCATCCATGATTCACCCGTTGGCGATGAGAAAATCGACGAGCGGCGCAGGCGTCACGACATGGTCGGGCGCAATGACGCCGACCGGAACAATGTGCTCCGCGGTGACGACGACGGTATCAGCCGCCATTGCCATGACCGGATTGAAGTTGCGCGCCGTCAGCGCGTAGGTGAGATTGCCGAGGTAGTCGGCGAGAAAAGCATGGATCAGCGCGAAATCGGAGCGAAGCGCGGTCTCCAGCAAGAAACTCTTGCCGTCGACTTCGATCTTTCGCTTGCCTTCCTCGACGATGGTCCCGATGCCCGTCGGCGTCAGCACGCCTCCCAGGCCGCAGCCGCCCGCCCGAATGCGCTCGACGAACGTGCCCTGAGGCACCAGGTTGACCGCCACTTTGTTGGCCATCATCTGTCTCTGTACGTTCGGATTGAGCCCGATGTGGCTTGTCGTCAGCGTCGAGACCAGCGCTGCGTCAAATAACTTCCCAACACCTTTGCCGGGAACGGCGGCGTCGTTGCTGATGATAGAGAGTTCGGATTTCCTTTGCCTGACCAGTTCGTCCAGCAAACGTTCCGGCGTGCCAACTCCCATGAAACCGCCGACCATGACGGTCGCGCCATTGGGAATCATGGCAACGGCTTCTTCTACAGAAACGGCTCTCATGGGAGGCTCCGATCGTCGTCCGATTTGACGTTCACCATTGAAGCTGGAGCTCGGAAGATGGACCATTGATCTGTATCAAGGTCCTCGCCTGGTCGCCGCCGCTGCCGCCGGGCTCGCCGTTCCCTGAGCTTCCCTGCGCTCCACGCCGATGCCGGCGAGCATCTCGTCCCACAGCCTGCGGACCTGGAGGTGGCGGCTTTCGACAGCAGCGTTCACGGCGTCGCGAAGCGGAAGCAGCTCGCTGCTCTTCAAAAACAGGATTTGCCCCTGCATCATGCGACCGCTTTCGAACTCGATTTTTCGTAACGCAAGCGCAAACGGATCCTGCGCGGGCGCTTCCAGCGGCAGCAACGCCGCCGGCCGTATCACGGAATGCAGGGCGTGGCCGAATGCTGCGATATCGATCGCCAATCCCTGCGCTCGATCCGCGACACCTGCGAGCGGCCTTGGTAGCCAGGCCGCCTCCCATGAAGGAAGCAGAAACAACAATTCCGGATCGGGCTCCCAAGCGGTCGCCCGGAGCAACAGCGAGACGATCTCGGCTTCCCGGTAGAACTGCGCGTTCAATTCGGTGTGCCAGTTCGCTTTCACCTGCCAGGCCAAGGCGATCGCGAGCTGTCTCGCCATCGCGCCGTGGCACGACAACAGAAATGCAGCGACGCGCGTCTGCTGTCGGGGTGGCAACCGGCCTGTCGCGTCCAGCGGACCAAGCAACATTCTCATCCCGGTCCTCCATGTGCTGGAATGGCGCGGAGGTGATCCTGACCGGGCGGAAAGGGCACAAGCGGATCTCCTGCTTGTTCAGGGGCGATCCAGATCGATTGATTGCCCTTCCACCGTTTCGCCAGAACATCCTCGGCGAAGCTGGAAAGCAGGTCGGCCGTCAGCGCCGGCTTTTCGAGGGTGAAGGCGTGGTACGCACGCGGAATGATGATGAGCGCGCTGTCGGGAATGTGAATACGCAAGGTTTCGTGCAGTGCACGCGGGGTCAGAAAATCGAATTCACCATTCAGGATCATCGTCGGGATGCTGATCGACGAAAGCCGCGGCGTCAGCGGTTCGAAATCGAGGAATGACTCCATCAGGTTTTGCAAGGCATAGATATCATTGGTGAGCCAGCCCTGACGCTTGACGGCTTCGAGATTGCCGAGTTGCGGCCCAAGCCATGCGTCAGACAGGTTCATCGGCAACAGCAGGTCCTGCAGATAGCTGGTCCCGCCCAGGATGAGGCCGGTGCGCAGTGCGTTACCAATCAGCAGCAGCTGAGGCGAAAGCTCGGCGAAAGTGCTCATGGCGACGAGACCTGCGAGCCGATCCTCATGCGCGATCGCATATTGCAGCGCGATCAAGCCGCCGAAGCTGATGCCGCCCAGGAAAATTGGGGTGTTGCCGAGCTGGTCGATCAGCAGTGCGAGCGCTGCGACCTGATCATCCCGGCTGATGAACAGGCCGGGCTTGTCGGAGGCGCCCTGGCCAAGCAGATCGAATGTCGCAACGCGAAATCCTCGGGTGACCAGCGCATCCCGATAGGCTCCCCACAGCTCAGCGTACTGCGTCAATCCATTGACGAGCACGTAGGCCGGCCGATCTTCCGGACCGTCCAATTCGTAGCGTATCCGATAGGAGCCGAGGGCAAGGAACGGCATGGCAGCACCCAACGAGGTCGCATCATCTGGATGTCCGCGTTGGCTTCAGGACCCTTGAGATAAATCAAGGGTCGCTCGGGGGGCCTTCCTAGCTTTTGAGAAGACCGGCCGAAAAGCCGGCTTTCTCGGGAGAGACGCCATGAAACGCCTCGTCGTTAGCTTCATATTGTTGCTGCTTGTCACTTCGCTCGCGGCAGCGGAGTCCCTGACCCGTCGATCGTCGCAAGAACAACACGATGGGCTGAAGCAATATTACGAGATTTCCGACTTCCGTCTGGGCGGACGCTATGACCTCGGCAACCCGTCGAGCTGGGAGTTTGGCGGCGAGGGCGGAAAGACGCTGGAGTCGCTCGGTGCCGGCAAATTGCGGACCGCCTATATCGCGGTCGGCACGCCACGGCGCAACGCCGCGGGCGAAATCACCAACGCCGTGGTCATCAGTTCATATTACTCCGGCGATTCCACCGACATGTACGAGCAATGGGTGAAGGGCACGGCGCTGTCGGGGAAGGACCCCGTGATCGGGTCGGGCCGCCCGATCGATACCGACCGCTACTACGTCGTCATGGTTGACCCGCTCGGCACCTGGGGTGAGAGCAAACCGTCCGATAGTCTCGGGATCAAGTTTCCGCAATACAGCTATTTCGACATGGTGCAGGCGAACTACCGCATGCTGCGCGACCATTTGAAGATCGCGCGCGTAGCGCTCGCTACCGGTGTCTCAATGGGTGGCACACAGACCTACGTCTGGGGTGTCATGCATCCGGAATTCGTGAGCGCGCTGATGCCGATCGGCGGTACGACGCAATCGGACGCCGAGGATCCAGTCGGAAACTGGACGTTCCAGTTGATGACCGCGGCGATCCAGTCCGATTCGGTTTGGCAGGCGACCCACGGCGACTATTACAATCTGCCGAAGGAAAAGCATCCGAGCGCCGGCGTCGCGTTCGGCTGGTCGGTACTTGGGCTTACCGGCTATGACTTCGCTTTCCGCACCACGCAGAGCTTCGCTTCCGTACAGCCCGAGGTTTTCTACTGGGACCCGCCGAATGAGAACGCCGGCAGCAGCGTGGCCAAACGCGCCAAGCTGTATGACGCGGTCGACCTCGTCATGCGCAATCGCGTCGGCGAAACACACAACATCAATGCAGACCTCTGGCGCATTCGATCTCGTACGATGGTGATGCATATCACCAATGACCAGTGGCTTAACTTCAAGCTTGCCGAGCGCGCGGTAGATAGAATTCCGGGAGCCGATTTGATCGCCGAAGAGAGCCCTGTCGCGCATTACGGTGTGTTCTCGATTATCAATCACCGGAAGAACGATCCAAAATTCGTCGCGTTCATGGATGACGTCGCGAGCCTCGACAGGGCGCAGCAGTTCGTCGACAAGAACTATCGCGTACCAGGCGTGGCGGCGAATATCGATCCGAACAAGTCGTTCTGGAAGGACTACGTCACCTATCCCTATCCGGTGAAATACGCCACTGCGAAGGACGGCCACGGCACCTCATGGCAGATCGGCTACATGGACGAATATGCCGGCACCGCCAAGGATCCGAAAGTGCTCGTCATCATTCACGGCAAGGGCGCGTTCGCCGGCCATTACGGCAACATCATGCAGTACGCGCTGCGCAGCGGGCTGCGCGTGATCGCGCCCGATCTGCCGCACTACGGCGTGTCCGGACCCGGGAATCTCGACAAGAGCCCGGCGCGGACCATGCAGGACATGCGCGACGTCGTGCATGACCTTGTGGTCAACCAGCTCGGCGTCAAGCGCGCGTTCTATCTTGGGCATTCGCTCGGCGGCCAGCTCGTGTTAGGTTACGCCCTGACCTGGCCCGACGCGGTGCAGGGTCTCGCGCTCGAAGCTCCCGCCGGACTGGAAGAGTATCCACGCGAAGTGACGATCGCGCCGGGCAAGACCGCGCGTCTGTTCGACGAATCCTTCGCGCGCGATTTTGATAAGTGGAAGCAGACGTGGGACCAAACCGGTATTCTCGCTGCGGAAATCGCGCGGCCTGAGCAGAACATCCGCGACTTCTTCTACTTCAAGAAACGCGATCCGCAGACGGGCGTCGTGTCGCAGGCCAAGAGCGGCTACTTCATGAATGACAGCGAGTATGCCCGCTTCCACACCGAGCAGCGTGTCGGGCTCATCAAGGGCAACCCGAAGGAGCTCGAACAGTGGGCCAACGTCTTTATCTTCGACATCTATACGATGGTCGCGGAGCTGCAGAAGGACGATCCGAAGAATCTTTACGACCGTCTCACGCAGATCAAAGACCCGATCTTCCTGGCGTTCGGAGACAAGGAGCCGTTCATCCCGGGAACCGCGTTCAATGGCCTGACAGATCTCGGCCGCGATATCGTCACGCCGTTCATGACGCGCATGACGAATGCGGGTAACCGGCCGATCCTGAAGATCTATCCGGGCACCGGGCATTTCATCCACACCGACAACCCTGTGGAATATGCGGTTGATGTGGTCGACTTCGTCACCAAGGGAACGGTCGACACCAGCTCTCCGCTTGGCACCGACCGCCTGATCCATGGGGCCGTGGCATCCGCGCTGCCCGTGGCGCCCACACCGCCTGGTCCGTCGCCGACGGCCGGCCTGAACAAGTAGGTGTTGCATGCCGCTGGTGCGTGCCGGTGAAGTCCAGCTCGGCTGGCGAGAATGGGGGAAGGGCGATGTCACCGTCGTCTTCATCCACGGCAATCTCGCCAGCAAGGACTGGATCGAACTCGCTGCACCGTTGTTTCCGAGTGGCGTCCGGGTGATCGGGATCGACTGGCGTGGGTGCGGGGAGAGCGATCGTCCCACGCCCGCGCCCAACTATGCCAACTATTCAATGCAACAGCACGCGCTCGATATGCTGGCCGCACTCGATGCGCTGAGGATTCCGTTCTGCCATCTGGCGACCCATTCCACCGGCGGGATCATCGCGGCCCGAATGCTGCTGATGCAGCCGGCCCGCTTCGGACGGGTATTCGCGCTCGATCCAGTTACTCCGCTCGGCATGTCCTTCAACGCGGACCAGATTGGTCTTTTTCGCTCGATGATGCTCAGCCGCGAGGTCACACGTGCAGTCATGGCCACGGCCGCGGTCACATTGTTTGTGCCGGAAAGCCTTGCTCCAAATACCATGCCGCGATTTCGCGAAGGCATCGGCGAGCTGGAGGCCTTCTACGAACGATTGCTGGAACAGACTTTTGGTGCGGCGGAGGGCATCTGGCTCGGCACGCCCTTTAATCTAAATCTCGAACGGGAGAGCGGCGAGTTGGAGCGGCGCATGCCGGAAATCAGCCATCTCCATTTGGTGCTTTGGGGTGAGAAGGACGGCTGGATCCCTTCAGCCGATCTCCAGACCATGGCGGACGCGATGCCGCACTGCCGGCTGGTCATCGTGCCCGGAATTGGACATTCGATGAATCTCGAGCTGCCAGCCCTCTATGCCGGATATTTCGGTGCCTGGTTTGGGGGTATCTCTGGAGCGTCAGGCCGAGATCCTCTTTGAGGTATCGCGGATAACAATCAAACGTAGCGGTCAAAGGTCCAGTTCGGCCAGTCGGAGTCGGTCCAGCAATACGATTTGGCGCTGGGTTGGCCCCAGGAAACCAAGGATCCCTTTGCCGTGAAGGCATGAAAGCGCACGCGATACGGTTTCGAGCGTCAAGCCCAGGTAATCGGCGATATCCCGACGGCTCATCGGAAGCGCCATGACGCCAGCCGCCGTCACGCGGCGATCCATCTCGAGCAGGAAAGCGGCGACGCGTTCGAGTGACGTCTTGCGTCCCAGGAGCAGCATGTGGTCTTCGGCATGCTGCAGGTTGCTGGTCGTCATATTCAAGATGTCGAGCGCGACGTGAACATCGACTTCCGCCACGTGCTCGAGACTGCGACGCTTGATGAGGCGCACGGTCGTGTCGACGATTGCCTCCGTGGTAAAACGATGTGTGGAACCGTTTTCGAGGCCAAAGATATCGCCAACCAGGTGGAAGGCGCCGATCTGGCGGCGGCCGTCGGACAGGAGCTTGTAGCTCCGAACCGCACCCTCCACGACCTGGTAGATGTATTCCGCCGGCTCCGCCTCGCCGTAGATTTCTCCGCCTCTATTGTACTTGAATTCGCTTAAAATGACCCGTGCCCGGGAAAGTTCTCCCAGCTCGCCGAGGGCGCTCTGCCTGCCAGCCGAAGCGGCGTTGATATTGACAAGCATGGGATATCTCCCTGTTTGCGCAAATCCGTTCGCTTCCGTAAGGGCTTGAAATGTAATCGGTTTGGGGGAGCCACCCCCAATGTCTCACCTTGCCGGGAATGGTTTTACGACGCAGCCTGTGCCGTCGGCTATTGGCTTGAGGGCCATTGTCCTAATGGCCATTGTCGGGAGGGCCATTGTCCTTAGGGACATGTTTGCGGGTGCGGCGATTTTGGCTGCCCTACGTTCACGTAGGGGTGTATGGTCTGATTGACACAATCGGATGTTAGTTTGCGTTGAGAGTCCGCGTGTCATGATCGGTCGCATCACTGGGCTAATTCTCTGCCTGACTGCGTTACTGAATCCGGCTCATTTGCCGGCAGTGGAGATGCGCGCGCGATCGATACTGGTCCTCGATCAATCGGAAACGAGGGGACCGTTTTACTATCAAATATTCTCCGGCCTGCGTTCGGCTGTGAACGCCGATACCCGTTCGCACACCACGCTTTACTCAGAAAATCTCGACTTGAGCCGCTTCAATGGTGCAACCTACGAGGAGAGCCTGCGGCAGCGACTAAAGGAAAAATATCGTGACAGGCCGATTGGCGTCGTGGTCGCCGTCGGCACGTCCACCCTCGAACTCGTGCTGCGCTGGCGCGAAGAATTGTGGCCCGGAATTCCCGTCGTCTTTGCGCTAGCTGACGAGATGGATTTCGAACGATTGAAGCTGCCGCCCGACGTGACCGGCAGCATCGTCAGGCTCGCACTTGCCGACCCGATCAAGGCGGCACGTGCAGTCGTGCCCGACCTCGACAGCGTCGTCTTCGTCGGCGCCCCCTGGGAGCGTCAGGTCATTTTCAGGAATTGGAAAGATGAAATCCCCGCTGCGGGCGAGAGACAAAACGTTCAGCCCCTCGGCGCCATCCTGACGAACGCCGAGACTGCCGAATTAATACTGAACTCTCCGTCGCCGGATTTGAGCGAGGGCAAGGAAATTCCGGCCGACATAAGGCGAGATGATCTGCGCGCCAGCGAAGTCATCCATCGTATGCGCAGTTTCCTGAAAAGGACGCCCTTCGAGACAAAAGACATCGATCTCAACGACACCATGCGCGAAGTATTCGAATTTCTTTCGGTGCAAGCCTCGGCTCGCAACATCGCACTCTACCCGCAGGCATCGCCCGAGGCACTGCACGTGAGGGGCGATCCCGTCCAACCGCAGCAGGTTATCCTGAACCTGATGGTGAACAGCATGGATGCGATGGCCGCAATGCCCAACGGCCGGACGGTCGTCGGGCGAACCGAAATGAACGGAGGATCGTCGGCAGTCATTTCGATCTCCGACTCCGGTCCAGGAATTCCTCCTTACCGGCTCAAGGAGGTGTTCGACCCGTTCTTTACGGCCAAGCAGCAAGGCGTGGGCATCGGGCTCTCCATTGCGCGCACGATCGTGCAGGCCCACAAGGGACGGATCTGGGCAGAGAACGTGGCCGGCGGAGGTGCTGTATTTCGTCTTTCGTTGCCGTTATGTCCAACCTAGGAGACATGCTTGTGCCGGGTGTTGTACATGTGGTTGATGATGATGCTTCCTTCCGAACGGCCATCGAACGCCGTTTGAAGAAAGCGGGCTACGAAGTTGCAACATATCCGTCGGCTCAGCATTTGCTGGACCGTTTGCCGGATCAACGCGGTCCCGGCTGCATCCTTCTCGATGTACGGATACCGGGTTTGAGCGGTCCGGAACTGCAAGGCCGTTTGAACGAACTCGGCTCGGCGCTCCCCATTGTGTTTCTCACAGGCTACGCAGACGTCCCGACCACCGTGCAGGCTATCAAGGCCGGAGCGGATGATTTCCTGACCAAGCCGGTATCGTCTGATCAACTGCTTCGTACCATCCAGCGGGCGATGGCGCATCATGAAGCAATGCGCGATACAAAGAGCAAGCTCGACATTGTTCGCGCACACATCGCTTCACTGACGCCGCGCGAGCGCGAGGTTTTCGAGCTTGTCGTTCGCGGCAAGACAAACAAGCATGCCGCCCATGAACTCGGCGCGACCGAGCGCACCATCAAGGCGCATCGCCACCGGGTGATGGAGAAGATGCAGGTTCAATCTCTGGCTGAACTTGTCTCGCTTGCCGAACGGGTCGGTATACTGATGCCACATCCTCCGGGATGACGGAGTAAGTCAACTTGAAGTGAATATTCTCTGGGTCCCGTAACGCTTATTGTCCCTAAGGACACTAGGAAAGCGGTTGCGCAAAGCGTATCCAGTTTAGCCGATGTAATTTCGGACAAACCTCGAATGTTTTAGAATCGGCAGAGGTTGATCAGCCGATTCAGCTATTTTTTGGCAATGTGTCCCTGGGCCATATTTCTATCAGCCAACAGGAATTTGATCGTGCCAAGCCGAAAAGCTGTTTTTGTCGTGGATGACGATCCTGGCACGCTGAAAGGCGTGAAAAGGTTGCTGAGGGAACATGGCTATGACAGCGTGCTGTTCCAGTCAGCGGAGGCGTTTCGGAATCACGGCGATTTCGACCATGCACTTTGCATCATTCTGGACATCAACTTGAACGATGAGTCCGGGATCGAGGTGAGGCGTGGACTGAAGGCAGCGGGAATTTCTGTTCCGGTGATTTACATCACGGCGGGCGATAACGATAGCGTTCGCATGGCGGCAACGGAATCCGGATGCCTTGCGTACCTGACCAAGCCGTTCTCGGCGAAGTCGCTGATCGAACCAATTGATAGGGCTTCGGCCGGCTTGGCTTAGATCTTCACGCGTTCGCTATGCGTCCGGGCCTGGGTCACTCGTCGATGGCTTGTTCAATGATCTGCGTCGGACTTCCCTGTCGAACGGCTGCGAACTGGTTGAGCGGAACTGAGGTGCTCACCGTCAGCACACTGGAATCGACAACCTCCAACAGGATCTTTTGTCCCGACTCCATTTCCTTCCTTAGTTTCGGATCGACGCGGTCGGCGGCGATGCAGGTATTGGTCAGGCACCAGACATAGGGGATCAGATACGGCGTTCCCTGATCGATGGTGATCTTGACGCCGGCCTGCAGGTAGAGGCCGACCGGCAGGAACAACTGCAGGCGCGCCGCTCCTTCGCCCTCGCGTTCGATCAGGTCAATGCGGACGGCGGATTGCCCTGTTTCGAACGTGCCGCTGATGGTCGTGCGGCAGACCATGTTCGTTCCGGGCGTCTTGAAGCAGAACTTGCGCCAATCGGAATACTTGATCTCTCTCGCCATGCGCTGGCCGCGCGACGCGAACTCCTGGCCGGGAGGCTTCTCGTTCGTTTGAGAGCCGCTGGTTGGTGAAGGCTGCTGTCCGTAGGTTGGCTCCAGGCTGCTACACAGCATCAGAACGAGCAGCACCGGAAAGGGAGAGATTGATGAAGAACGAAATTGGTGAGAGGGCTGCTCGATCATGTCCTGCTCCATCATGGCTCTTTGCCGTTATTGGCGCTTGTCAAGGAACTGGCTCACCAGGGGCGCCCACAATGGGATGGCGTCGGCTGAATCGATAAGGAAGTGCCCGTCACTTCCGAACGGCGGAAGCATGTGGTATTCGGCGTTCCCACCCGCGCCGATATACGCCGCATGCATCTTCTTGGATAAGGCTGGTCCGAAAAACGTGTCGTTCTCGGTGTAGATCCAGAG